>Ga0209631_10000021_pt1 | contig 180586 bp, 174 predicted proteins | sample COG_08_FD_184752 | JGI IMG/M metagenome (GOLD analysis project Ga0209631, IMG submission 184752) | Pelagic Microbial community sample from North Sea - COGITO 998_met_08 (SPAdes) (version 2) | ecosystem: Environmental > Aquatic > Marine > Neritic zone/Coastal water | place: Helgoland, sampling...
TAAGCCTTCAGGCGGCAGTGGCGTCACCCAGTAGCTGTCTGAGAATAACCCGCGACGCGGGAGGGCTCAGACAACTAAATTGGAAGATACAAGGCGAATTTCGTTTGCCCGATGTTTTACGGACGTTATACATAAAATAGAGGCTTACTAGCGTTCCTGATATCACCCAAAAGCTCATCACGCCTATCCAGCCGTCGACGTTGTTCATCAACCACACGTCATCAAAAATCGTTGTTTCTCGTCTGCGGAGCAAAGTCCAGCTTTGCGAGTACGCTATCGCTCCCACCCCGAACAGGCCCGCCGAAGTGACATAGAGGATCGAAATCGCGAGACATTGAAATCGCGACAGAGCCTCACCCATGAAGTAAGACACGGTCAAAAACGCGAAGGTCAACGATACCCACAAGCTCGCCCATGTGGCGACCATCGTGCCAATATCAGTCAGCGCGGAAATTGTGTCAGTTTCGTTCATTGTTTTGGCACACCAAATTTTTCACACACGGTCGAACAGAATATCCGAGGAGCACGGTGTCGTGAACTTCCGCTATTGGCCGATTACTGCCTGCACAAGATTGAATGCGACCGTCTGCTTACCGGCCGTGAACCGCCGTTCTGTTATTCGCCCTGAACGACCGAAGCGTGTCCTGTGCTGTCCCTTTAGCCGCCGGGAAAAACGTCTGTGGGAAGTACTCTTAGTCACCCCGGATGTATAAATAAGCGCCTCGCCTTCAGGTCTTATTCTGTACCTGCGTTAGACTCCTAAAAATCCCGACTGAAGCTCAAGGAACAATTAGTCATGACGCAATCATCAACGGTATCGCTTATCGGAATCGGCGCTATGGGTTCCGCTCTGGCCTCCGCACTCCTCGACGGTGGTCACAAAGTTTCGATCTGGAATCGAACCGAGTCGAAATGTGCTCCCCTTGCGGAAGCTGGCGCTATCGTCGCGGATTCGATTCCTGACGCAATAGCCGCGAGTGATGTGATTATTGTCTGCGTAGCCGACTATGCCACGAGCGATAGTCTTTTCCGAAATTCAGATGTGGAGAAGCTGCTCGGTGGGAAAATACTAGTACAGTTGTCATCGGGTACGCCGGACGAGGCGGCCGCTGCGAATCGTTGGGCAGAAGAGAACAACATCGATTATCTGGAAGGTACGATTTCCGTTTACCCACGCGATATCGGGACAAGTAATGGCATTGTTCTTTACGCGGGACCTCGAAAAACGTTCGATAAAGCGCAGAAGGTTTTACGTAGCCTAGGCGAGAGGACACACCACGTCGGGGAAGATATAGGACTATCCTCTTCTCTGGATGTAGCGCTGGTTGGATCATTCTGGGCTGGTGCACAGGCGGCGTTTTTACACGGCGCGGCAATTTGCGAGTCGACAGGGGTACCCTTAAACACCTATCTGGAGATTGCGTTAGGGCACGTTCTACCGGTTTCGATCCTACCGGCGCTAAAGGAGAGCATCTCAGCGATAGAACGAGGAGATTACAGCGGTGACCAGGCAACAGTCGACGTTTGGGAAGCCGGATTGAGTCATTTCCTGGAAGTCAGCAAACAGTCCAATGTGGATTCCTCGTTACCCGAAAATCTCCAAAGGTTACTCCAGGTAACGTCGGCAAATGGCCTTGGCGACAAGGACGTCGCAGCCATTTATGAAACGCTACGACCAAAAGGGCCACGCAGTAATACGACCTAACAAGTTGTGTACGATCGCTTTACTTACTTTGAAACGAAGAAATGATGTAGCTAGTTGGAATAGTTTGCAGTCGCATGCAAATTAATTCGAACCTGCGCTACCGAGAACACGCATGACTCTTGTTGGCCGATTTATTGGTAGGACCGTACGTCCGCTAATAAGCGGGAGGCCGGTGCGGCATTGTGTATGCGTCTGGCCAGTTCGAAACGACGGTTCGAATTCGTCGATTGAAGTCTAAGCTTATACAGTTTTCCTTCAACCTTTCTTCGCAAAGTGCAGGCGGGTTTACCGATCTTTGATACCCTGAGGTCTCTTGCAGACCGTAAGAGCGCCGCGCCATGCTACCGGGGCGTTAGCACGCGAGTTGAACCGTCCTTCCACGCCTCACTCTGCGGCCCCGTCTCGGCACACCGAAACGCCGACGATATTCGTATGATTCACTCGCCAAGAGTTCTTGCGACCCGAAATCCCAGATTATCGTTGGTTCTTTTCGGCGCTACCTTAAAACGATCTGACGACCGCAACTGATTAGGAAATTGATCCCAGCTGCCACCGCGAAAAACACGCTCGTTGCAATCGCCATTGGCGGCATCCTCCCAGACGCGGCCGTCACTTGGCGCATTGTTGTAGTTCGCGTACCAGCAGTCCGCAGTCCACTCCCACACGTTGCCGCTCATATCGTGCAAGCCGAACGGATTGGCTGGAAACGATCCAACAGGCGCTGTTTGGGTACCGTCCCAGCGGCTTCCGCACTCCTTACAATTGGCCATCGCCTCACCGCCGCGCGCGGCGTACTCCCACTCTGCTTCGCTCGGTAGACGGTATTGTGCTCCTGATTCCTCGGACAACCACGCCACATAGGCTTGCGCATCGTTCCAGCTAACGTAAATTACGGGACGGACACCTCGTCCCCAACTCTTATCCTTAGGCGGCTTCTTTTTCGTCGCAGCGGCGAACAACGCGTACTCATCAAAGGTAATCTCGAACTTGCTAATCGCGAACGCAAGAACTGAAACCTTGTGTCGGGGACCTTCGCGGTCAATGAAACCACGTTCGCCCGGCGCAGCACCCATTGAAAAACTTCCCGCTGGCAGAGCGACCATTAGCGGCCCCTCCCGGTTGACCTCAAGCTTGTCGCGAAAGGTTTCGAGCGGATTGGGGTTAAACCGCCTGACCTTACTGCGCCGTTCTGCCTCGGCCGCCACCGCACCTTCGAGAACATCGCAGTATTGCGCGACCGAGCCTGGGCTGGGCTCATGTTGTGAAGTAGGTAACCAGCGCAACTAAAGATTCAAACGCCGCGTTTGAGATCCACCGCACGCCACAAATACCAACTTGCAACGCTGCGGTAAGGGCGCCAACGTTCCGCGTAGACAGCGAGCTTCTTGCGTTCGGTTTCGCCCTGACGCCCGACGATGATCGCGTGGCCCTGGCGCAGTCCCAGGTCATCGACCGCCAATACATCTGCGCGCCCGAGACGAAACATCAGCATCATCTCGACGGTCCAGCGTCCGATGCCGCGCACAGAAGTCAGTGCTTCGATGATTTGTTCATCGTCCATTGTGCGTAAGCGGCGCAAGGTCGGTACAACGCCGCTAATGGTCTTCGCAGCCAAATCCTGTAGTGCGAGCACTTTGTTGTTCGACAGTCCGGCGGCGCGCAGTTCGGCGTGGCTCAGGGGTACTAGTCCCTCCGCGCTCAGACCGCGCTCGCCACCGGGAAACAGCGCGCACAGGCGTGAAAATATCGTCCCGGCCGCCTTACCGCTCAGTTGTTGATAGACAATCGCGCGAGCAAGGGCGACGAACACACTTGTCGTTACGCTCATCTGAAATTTCGGCGGGCCGATTTGCGCGATGACTTTCCCCAGTTTCGCGTCGGCCTCGCGCAAGGTCTGAGCGGCGACAAACGGATCGTAGTCGAACCCTGGGAAGGACACGTCCTGAACGCCTTCGATGCGGAGCATGCAGCTTTTGGTCGTGAGGCCTCCGGATGCCGAAAAGCCACCGCCGCCAGTGGCCGCAGCCAACACGCGATGGCAGGGAATAATGATCGGGATGGGATTCGCCCCCAGTGAGCGGCCGACTGCCCGCATCGCCTTACCGTTACCAACATTTCTCGCCAGTTCACCGTAAAAAAGCGTTTGGCCGCGGGGAATCTCGCGGGCGTGTTGGTAAACTCGCCGACTGAACTCGCTGCAGTCAGACATATCGAGCGGAATAGTCGATAGATCACGCGAGCGGCCATCCAGCAGGCCGACTATCGCTTCTGTCGCCTTCTTCATGTCAGCGCGCGGCGTCAGCTCGGACAAGTCCGGGAAGCGCGACTGGAGGCGCGCAGCGGTTTGATGCGGTGTCAGCTCTGGCAGTTGCACACCGCGTACGCCATTCGCGCCCCACGCAAGACCGCAGCGACCGATGGACGTATCAAACAAACTGTAGCCCGGCTCTTTCATGCGCTCTTACCCACGTTACGGTCGCCGAAGTATACGGTAGCGAAGCGACTGGTGACGTTGCGCTCGCCGCGCAGCGAGTGTGGCATGATCGCCGTTGCACAACAGCACAGGCGGACATAGTGATCTACCAACTTGAAGAACGTCGGGTCAAAGCTGACGGCGACCATTTCATCGCGGACAATGCGATTCTGATCGGTAGTGTCGAACTTCATCGTGATACCAGCATCTGGTTCGGGGCTGTTGTGCGCGGGGACAATGAACCGATCATCGTCGGCGCTGGCTCGAATGTTCAGGAGCACTGCGTTCTTCACACGGATATTGGCGCGCCGCTGATTATCGGGCGGAATTGCACGATAGGACACAAAGCCGTGGTGCATGGCTGCACGATTGGCGACAACACTTTGATCGGCATCGGCGCGATCGTTTTGAACGGCGCGAAGATTGGCAACAATTGTCTGATCGGCGCCGGCGCGTTGATCACAGAAGGCAAAGTGATTCCGGACGGGTGCCTGGTGGTTGGTGCACCGGGGAAAGTGGCACGCGAATTAAACGCTGAACAAATCGCCGGCTTGACGCAATCGGCGGTTAATTACGTCAATAACTTCAAGCGCTACAACGCCGGTTTGCAAGATCAGGCTGGGGTTGATCCGCTGGCTTGATCATACGACCGTATTACGACGCGCAAGTACTTCGTTTAACGCCTGAGTTCTGCACATTGGTATCGCCATGAATCCTACCGCATCGGACACCCACCCAATTGAGAAGGCTGCTGATGAGTTCGGGCGCAACGTTATCGAAGCGCATGCCGAGCAGTGGAACAGTAATGGCACGGTGCCGCGAGAATTTTTTCAACAGGCCGCCGAGCATAATTTGTGCCGCTTGTTGGTGCCCCACGAACTGGGTGGCGCGGGGCTTGATGTCGGTGGCTTTACGCGCGTCCTCACCATCCTCGCCCGCCACTGTCTCGCGTCGACGTTCGCCTTGGTGGTTCACAACAACCTCACTGCCGCCATCGCGCGCTCTGGTATCGAGCGTCATATCGACAGTTATTTGCAGGCCATGATGAAGGGCGAGAAAATCGGCGCATTTCTGCTCACTGAACCCGGTGCGGGGAGCGACGCTGCGGCCATTAGTACGACGGCGAGACGCCAGGGTGACGACTGGATATTGAATGGAAGCAAAGCGTGGATCAGTAACGCCGTGCATGCCGACGTATTAAGCGTCTACGTGCAAACGAACGAGAGCAGTGGTGCCCGCGGTATCGCAGGTTTTCTGCTCGACGCAGAAATGGCAGGCGTCAGTCGCGTACCGCCCTACGATTTGCTTGGCGGTCACGCGCTTGGGACTGGCGGCTTTCAATTCAACGACTGCCTGGTTGCGAACGGCGCACTTTTGGCGGCACCGGGAGAGGCTTTTAAAGCCGCTATGCACGGTATCAATCTTGCCCGTTGTGGCGTTGCAGCGATGTGCGTCGGGTTGATGCAGCGTGCGCTGAGTGAGGCGATTAACTACACCGGGCAACGCACAGCTTTCGGTGCCCAGCTCGGTGATTTCCAGGGCGTGCAATGGATACTCGCTGATTGCGCGACCGATTTGGAAGCCGCGCAGGCGCTGACAGCCATAGCGACACGTCTGATTGATAGCGGCGGCGATGCAACCCTGGCTGCTGCTCACGCAAAGAAATTCGCGACCCGTACAGCTTTTAAGTGCGTCACCGACTGTATGCAGGTGATGGGTGCCGCAGGCTTATCGCGATCCTACCCACTCGCCCGCCATCTGGAAGCCGCCAAGATGGCGCAATATCTTGACGGTGCGACGGAAATTCAAAACGTGGTTATCGCGCGCCAGCTCAAAGCCGTCTACGCGGATTAAGGTCTACTGGCCGGCACAGGCGCCGGCCAATATCTTACTCTGGGTTGCTTAGGCGTCGGCGTACTGGCGAATAATCTGCTTGCCAAGCGCCATCATATGCACCTGATCCGGTCCATCCGCCTGGCGGCACCAACGCGCGTAGTTGAACGCTTCGGCCATAAAATAGTCTGCCGTTAAACCACCTGCCCCGTGAATTTGCATGCACCGGTCAATCACCGTTTGCGCCATCAACGGCACAGTGATTTTGCTCGCCGCGATGAAGTCTCGTGCCTCAGATGCGCCGAGTTCATCCATTTTTCCAGCGGTCTTTAAAGTAAGCAATCGTGCTTGTTCGATTTCGGAAAAACACTTGGCAATATCTTCGCGAACCGATTGGTGCTCAGCCAGGGTTTTTCCGAACGTCGAACGCGACACGGCACGACGACATGCGAATTCGAGCGCCCGCTGTGCGCAGCCAATGAGTCGCATGCAGTGATGGATGCGGCCTGGCCCAAGACGGCCCTGCGCGATTTCGAAGCCCCGTCCCTCACCGAGCAACATATTGGATGCGGGGACGCGCACATCCTCGAACAGCACTTCGGCGTGGCCGGAAGGCGCGTCGTCGTAGCCAAGCGTGGTCAAGGCGCGTTCGATGGTAATGCCGGGGGTGTCCTTCGGTACCAGGATCTGAGATTGCTGCAGATGTCGGTTGGGATTGTCCGGATCGGACTTGCCCATGACGATGAAAATCTTGGTGCGCTCGTACATCGCATTGGTGATGAACCACTTGCGCCCATTGATGACGTAATCATCGCCGTCGCGTAACACCGAAGTCTGCACGTTGGTCGCATCGGACGAAGCAACGTCCGGTTCGGTCATCACAAACGAGGAGCGAATTTCGCCGGCGAGCAGCGGCTCGAGCCACTGTTTTTTCTGTTCTTCGTTACCGTATTTAATGAACACTTCCATGTTGCCGGTGTCTGGCGCATTGCAATTGAACACTTCCGGGCTCCACATCACGCGCCCCATGATCTCTGCCAGTGGTGCATAGTCGGCGTTGCTTAAGCCCCCATAGGCTTTGGGCATGAACAAGTTCCACAGGCCCTCATCGCGCGCTTTCTGCTTCAACTCCTCCATCAACGGCACGGTCGAAAAGCGATCCTCCAGTGCGTGCAGTTGCTCGTGGTAAAGCGTCTCGTTGGGGTAAATGTGCTTGTCCATGAAGGCCTGCAGCTGGTTCTGCAGTGCCTCGGCCGACGCGGTGATATTTGCGTACATGTTCGAAGTTCCGAGTAAAAGTCGCGCGATTCTACCGCCTCCAGAGACATTGATCCCGGCGTCTCGTGCGCGCTGCGAGTGTCCGTAACACGGTCGGCATCCTTTCTGATGCCGCGGGAAGGCAGTGACCGGACCAGAACGGTTCGCTGTTTTGGGCGCGATTTCGGCATCGGCTACCGACACGAGGACGCCGCGAGCCGGCCTGGGGGCTACGTTACTATGCCTGTCATGGATGCCACTCAAACGACTTCTCGCGCCCGCTTTCTGACCCTGTTTGCCTTGATATTGTCCGGCGAGATGATTTTCAGCTTGCCTTTCCATTTACCGCGCTATTTCCGCCCGTCAGTACTTGAAACGTTCAATCTCAGCAATGCGAATCTTGGCGATATCTTCGCCCTCTACGGGATTACGGCGATGCTCGCCTATTTTCCCGGTGGCCTGCTCGCCGATCGCATCGTACCGCGTAAGCTCATGGCCGCCTCGCTTGCGGCGACGGCTCTCGGTGGCGTTTATCTCATGACCCTGCCCGGTCATTTCGGACTCCGCGTGTTGTATGCCTATTGGGGCGTGACGACGATTTTCATGTTTTGGGCCGCGATGATCCGCGCCACGCGACAATGGGGCGGTAGCGACGCACAGGGGCGTGCGTTCGGGTTGCTCGAAGGGGGGCGTGGTCTTGCCGCAGCCGGTTTCGCGTCGATTACCGTCGCCTGTTTTGCTCTGATGCTGCCTGCTGCAGGAACAGACATCGGGACACTCGAACGCCAGCGCGCGATGCAACTGGTGATTGCGATCTATAGCGCGATCACTTTTCTGGTCGCCGTCCTGGTCTGGGTGTGGTTACCGGATCAGCAGGAGACGCGCAGTTCACGGGTCTCTTTCAGCGCCGTCGTTGAGGTGCTGCGTCGGCCGCTGGTATGGCTACAGGCGTTGGTCGTGGTGTGTGCCTATTGCGGCTACAAAGGCCTCGATAACTACGCCCTCTACGCCCATGAGGTGCTCGGCATGAGTGAGGTGGAATCGGCGGGGTTTACGGCATCGGCGGCCTATTTGCGCCCGCTCGCGGCCGTCGGAGCCGGGTACATTGCCGACCGGGTCGGGGCCGCACGCAGTATTACGGCGCTATTCCTGTTTTCAGCGGTGAGCTATCTGGTCCTCGCGCTTGCAGACGCGGCTCCGGCCACCGCGAGCTTTGTCTACGCCAATATTATTGTGACGTTTGTTGCTGTGTTTGCGCTGCGTGCCGTTTATTTCGCGTTGCTGGAGGAGACTCGTGTGCCACCCCATTTGACCGGTACGACGGTCGGGCTCGTTTCAGTGATCGGATACACGCCGGACATCTTCTTCCTGCCCGTCGCGGGTCGGCTGCTCGACGGCGCGCCTGGGCTTACCGGGCACCAACACTACTTCTGGTTTCTGACCGGTATCGCGATCGTCGGCTTAGTCGTGGCAGGTGGTTTGGCGCACGTCACGGGCAAGGCCCGGCGCGGAGCGACATGATTAAATAGTCTGACCGACATTCCGGTCAGCTGGAGATTGCACAATGACTCAACCTGTATGCGCCATCGTTGGCGCCGGTGACGGACTTGGCCAGGCGCTTGCCGCGCGCTTTGCCGCCGAAGGCCATGATCTTGCGTTACTGTCACGCAGCCCGGCAGGTAGCGCGGCCGCCTTGGCAGCGGCCGAGAAGGCAGCTCCCGGCGGCAAGCATCGCTATATCAGCGCCGACGCGACAAAGCCGGAAGCCCTGGAAGCTGCACTCGGACAAATCGATGGCGAGGTCGATGTCTTAATTTATAACGCACGCGGTGGTTACCAACTACGCGATCCGCTGTCGATGAGCTATGCCGACCTGGACGAAATTTATCAACTTGAGGTCGTCGGCGCTTTTGCCGCTGCCAAAGCTGTCATGCCGGCCATGATTAAGCGCGGACGCGGAAGCGTTATCTATTCCAGCGCCACCGCGGCGCTACGCGGATCGGGTACGAATCCGCTCTATGCCATCGGCAAGTTTGGCTTACGTGGCCTGTCACAAAGTCTCGCCAAGGCCTACGCCAAAGATGGTATTCATGTCGTCCATGTGCGCCTTGATTGCGCGCTCGACGTGCCCATGATTCGCGACTATATGGGCGATAAATTCGATCCGGAACTGACGTCCAACTGTGACGATGTAGCGGAATCTTATTGGTGGGTGCACCGACAGCCGAAATCAGCCTGGAGCAACGAAATCGAAATCAGGCCCTACACAGAAACCTGGACCTACTAGCGCGCGCGGGTTGGCGAATATGACTCAGTCCCTGGCAGGAAAAATCGCAGTTGTTACCGGTGCTAGTCGCGGCATCGGCAAATCCATTGCACTTGAACTGGCGCTGGCCGGCGCGCGGGTGGCCTGCATGGCAACGCGCCCAGAAAATGCTGCCCAGATCGTAGTAGATATCGAGGCCGCCGGCGGCGAAGCGCTCGCGGTCGGTGCGCAGGTAGAAGTCGGCGAAGACGTGACGCGGGTTTTCTCTGAAATTGCTGAAAGCCTCGGCCCGGTCGATATTCTGGTCAACAACGCCGGTATCTCGCGTCCGATGCTGACTATGGAAATGACCGAAGAGAACTGGGATTTGCACATGGATGTGAACTGCAAATCGATTTTTCTGTGCTCCCAGGCCGCCGCCCGGCAAATGAAAGCGAATGGCGGCGGCAGCATCGTCAACATCGGTTCGATTCTGGGGCGCAATGCCTTTCCGGCCACGCTCGGCTACTGCGCGTCTAAAGCTGCCGTTGATCAAATGACACGGGTCATGGCGATCGAATGGGCCCGTTTTGCGATCCGCGTGAATTGCGTTGCGCCCGGGTATATACGCACTGAAATGATCGATCAGTTGGCTGCCGAGGGCAAACTCGAACTTGGCGATTTGGAGCGGCGCACACCACAACGTCGCCTCGGCAGTGGCGAGGATGTCGCCAAGGCGGTACGTTTCGTCGCCAGCGAGGATGCGGGTTTCATGACCGGTGAGACGATGGTGCTCGATGGCGGCTGGACGGCTTTCGGCTACTACCAACCCCGTTAACCCGGCGTGCCAGTATGCGGGAATGGAATACCTTCAAGCAGGTCTACACGCCCCGCCACTGCGCCGGTGCCGGACCGGCTGGAACCTTCAAATTCCACGCCACAACATGCGCAATCGCAGCTTGGGCTTAAACTGGTTTAAATACACCGAGGCACCGTAGTCACGCTGCCCTGAAGGAGATTTGACGATGCAATTGGGCATGTTGTTACGCAATTCTGGACCACCCTCGAACGCCGATTTTATCGCGGACTGCGCGCGCGCTGCGGATACGAGTGGCCTCGACCATGTTTGGGTCCTCGATCACATCGCGATCCCGCCCGAGGAGTCCGAGGGGTCTGGCGGGCGCTACGTCGATGCACTCGCGACCCTCGCCTTTGTCGCTGGCATTACCGCGCGGATTGGCATTGGCACTTCTGTACTGGTCGTCCCTTATCGACCGGCATTGGCGACCGCGAATTGGCTGGCGGCGATTCAGGAACTCTCGAAAGGGCGCCTGAGTGTCGGCGTTGGAGCCGGCTGGATGGAGACCGAATTTGTGGTGGCCGATGTGGCACGTAAAGATCGCGGACGCATCACCGACGAGACACTCGCGTTCATCCGCGAGTGCTTCGCGAACGACCACGTCACCCGTCATGAACACACGTTTATTTTCAGCCCCCGGCCGGCGCAACCACCCATTCTGGTTGGCGGACAGGGCGAGGCTGCGCTACGGCGCGTGGTGGCTTACGGTGACGGCTGGATGCCAACCATCGGTGACCCGGACAAATTGCGTGCGCCGATTGTGGATTTGCAGACGGCTATGGCCGCAGCAGGGAAACCGCCGGCGACCATCATCCCACTCACGCAAATCGATCTGGATGATGACGCACACGGTGCCGAACAAATTGCAGCACTGGCTGAAGTCGGTTGTACTGGTGTCGAGCATGCCGCCCGCTATGAGACTGTTGATGACTTTCAACGTATCGCCGAAGATTTGCTGCGAGTACGTCAGCGTGCCGGTATTGGCTAAACCGGACTTGGCTGTTAGCGCCGTTGCCCCACCCGTCACGCGGGCTTGGGAGAGCGGCTTGTCTCAAAAGCTTGCAGGAGAATAAAACCATGCCTCTGAGCACTGAATCGCAGGCGGTGCTGGATATCCTTGCCAAGCAAGGAGTGAAAGCGTTCGACGAACTACCCGTCACCGAGGGGCGCGACTATTTCAATAATCTGTTTGCGGCCAAAGCTGAAGATCGGGAATCTCTCGCGCGCGTCGAAGAACTCACCATCGAAGTAGACGCTGGCAGCATTGCGGCGCGCCTATACGCGCCGGCGAGCGACACACCACTACCCGTACTGGTGCACTATCACGGCGGTGGTTGGGTATACATGAATCTTGAATCCCACGACGGCTATTGTCGCAAGCTCGCGAAGCGCAGCGGTTGTGCAGTCCTCGCGGTCGAATATCGCAAAGCGCCTGAGTATCCGTTTCCGATTCCATTCGAAGATTGTTATCAAGCCCTCGAGTGGACCCAGCTCAATGCCGCCATCCTCGGTCTCGATGCAAACCGATTAGGGGTGGTCGGAGACAGTGCCGGCGGAAATCTTGCTGCAGCGGTAGCGATAGCGACGCGCGACCGAGGCGGCCCGCCGCTACGCGCCCAAATTCTGACCTATCCGGCAGTGGACGCTACGGCAAGTCAACCATCCGTCACCGAGAACGAGCACGCACCACTGCTGGGCAAGGCGCAAATGGATTGGTTTTGGGGTCACTACGTTGATATCGGAACCGATAAGAGCGAGGCCTACTTATCGCCCTTGCACGCGCCGAATCTCGACGGTCTGGCAGCGGCTCTGGTAGCGACGGCAGAGTTTGATCCGCTGCGTGATGAGGGCAATGCCTATGCCAAGCGACTGATGGACAGTGGGGTGGACGTCGAGCATCTGACTTTTATGGGCGTCTTCCATGGCTTTATGTTGATGGAAAAAATTATTCCGCAGGGTGCACAATTAGTTTCCGCTCAAGTGGCATTTATCAAACAACATTTACTCTGACGAGATCCTGACTGCCAACAGGCCGACGCTCCACCCTTATGCCGGCCGGCGGCCAGAAGACCATCCCGGAACCAGGAAATTCAATGAAACTAGTCGATGACATCACCCAACGTTTGCCAACCCATGCTAATTGGCGGCAGGATATTCATGCGCACCCGGAACTCGCCTACAACGAACACCGCACTGCCGAGTTGGTCGCGAAGAAGCTCGAATCTTTCGGGATAGACGTGGTCCGTGGGCTGGGTAAAACGGGCGTCGTCGGCACGATTAAGGCCGGGAATAGCGACCGGTCTATCGGTTTACGCGCAGACATGGACGCGTTACCGCTGCAGGAGATGAACGACTTCGAACATAGTTCAACTCACGACGGTGTCATGCATGCCTGTGGTCACGATGGCCACACTGCCATGTTGCTTGCTGCGGCCGAACACCTGTCAGCCAATCGCGACTTCGACGGCATTGTGCACTTTATCTTCCAACCCGCTGAAGAAGGCGAAGCGGGCGCGAAGGCGATGATGGACGATGGTTTGTTCGAGAACTTTCCGATGCAATCGGTTTATGCCTTACACAACTGGCCAGGTCTGGCAGTCGGAAAAATGGCGATGCGCAAGGGCGCGGCGATGGCAGCCATGGATATTTTCGAAGTCAAAATCAAAGGCATCGGTGGTCATGCTGCGCTGCCACACTTGGCGGCCGATCCGATTCTATGTGGGGCTCAGGTCGTGCAAGCGTGGCAGGGGATCGTGTCGCGCAATGTGAAGGCGATTGACCCAGCGGTCCTCTCGGTGACTCAATTCCATGCCGGCGAGGCGTATAACGTCATTCCGGAAGAGGTCATTTTGCGCGGCACTGTGCGCTGCTTTTCGCACGAAGTACGCGAACTGATCAAAACCCGGATGCAGGAGATTAGCGCGGGGCTGTGCCAGGCAAATCGTTGTACTTACGATTGGCACTATGAGCACCGCTTTCCGCCGACTGTGAATAGCGCGGAGGAAACCGATTTCGCGGCCGCCGCGGCGATCGCGGTATGTGGCGAAGAGGCCGTTAATACGAACGTCGAAATGGTCACGGGCTCAGAAGACTTCGGCTATATGCTCGAAGAAAAGCCTGGCTGCTACGCGTTCATCGGCAACGGCCCTGGCGATGGCGGTTGTCTGTTGCACAGCCCACACTTCGACTTCAACGACGAAATCATTCCGATTGGGGCAAGCTATTGGGTCAGACTGGTCGGTGATCTACTCAGTCCCTAGACCGTAGCAATATATAAACAACGGATTAACGAGCAACTATTCAGGAGCAAAGATCATGAACAGCGAACAACGTAAACAAAAGCATCTTGATGCCTTCAAAGCGTTTGGCGACGGCGACCCGGAACCGTTGATGAACCTGTTCGACGACAAGGTGCAGTGGACGATTATCGGCGACACACGTTTCTCGGGCACCTACAACGGCATGCCGGACGTGCTTGAACGCTTACTGGGCCCGATCGGCGCCCTCATCGATGGCCACATGCACATCACCCTCGACAATCTCATTGGAGAAGGCGACTACGTGGTTGCTCAGGGTCGTGGTGAATCAAAAACGCTTGCTGGCGGCACGTACAACAATACCTACTGCTGGGTTTATAAGTGGTCCGGCGATAAGGTCATCGGGGTTACTGAATACCTGGATACGGAAGTCCTTACCGCTTCTTTCCCAGCTTAGCGGCTGCCCTGCCCGGCCGTCGCCTCAAGACGGTTGGGCAAGCGCTACCTTCGCCTCGCCTCGCAAACTGAATACGAAGCCTAACAGCGCCGGCATGAACGTGATGGTCACCACGGTCGAGAACAGTAAGCCAAACAAGACTATTGCACCGAGTCCTCGATAAAGTTCAGTACCCGGCCCCGGATTAAGAACCAGCGGCGACAGGCCGAACACCGTGGTCGCGGTCGACATCATGATCGGGCGCAGCCTCGAGCGCGTCGCTTCCAGTATCGCTTCGTGAGCGCCGAGTCCAACGTCCTTTAGATTCTTAACCGCGCGCTCAACGAGCAATATCGGGTTGTTCACTACGGTTCCAATCAAGACCAGGAACCCAAGCATCGTGATGACGTCGAATGATTGTTGAATAGGCGCCAAACCCACCATCGGCAATGCCGCCCCGACGTAGTTAAGCAACCACAATCCCGCGATGCCTCCGCTGATCCCGATCGGCACCGACATCAGAATCAGCAGCGGGTATCCCCAGTGCGCGAAAATAGCGACCAGCAGCAAGTAAGTAATGACGAGTGCAATCATGAAATTGCCGCTCAGCGCGTCACGCGTCGCACGCAATCTATCGTTAGCACCAGAAATCTCCATATGAATTCCCGCACCGATGTCGCCCGAGGCATGCAGTGCATCGATTAATTCCCGTTGCACCCGATCAGCTCCAACCTCGAGCGGAATGTCGCGCGGCGGAATAATGGACAGTGTTATCGTGCGTTGGCCATCGACGCGGCGGATGGTTTCGGTATTCACCGTGGATTTGACGTTGGCGATGGCGTCCAATGGAACTACTCCGCCGGTCGCTGAGTAGAACAACACATCGCCGAGATCCTGCGGGCCGCTTATAGCGCCTTGAGTGGCGTAGATAAACATGTCGATCTTGTCGTCGTCGAGGAAAAATTCATCGACATACGCGCCATCGGAGTACGCCCACAAAGCGTAGCCGAGATCCTGTGCATTGATATCAAGTTCTGCTGCACGCTCCCAATCAGGCCTGATCTCGATCAACGGTTGGCCCATCGCCAAACTGGATGGTTGCGGCCTGACTTGCGGATTGACGAAAATTTCCCGGGCACGTGTGAACGCGAGTTGGCCTGCGGCAAACAGGGGCTCGAGTTCTGGTGAGGAGATATCCAGATTGATAGAGCGACTACCGCCGACATTGCTGGCGAAGATCGAGCCCCTCGATGCGAATGAAATGACGCCTGGGACTTCGCGAAAGCGCTCCGTGACCACAGTTTTCAGGGCATCAGTCTGGTCTCGATCAGTCGCTTCAGGAATCAACAGCACCATTCCCGCGCGCGCGTAGCCAATCATAAAATTCAAGGCCGGAACGTTGCTGTCGCCGGCTGTAAAATCTGCCGGATCGGCACCTATAAAGGGTACGAAGTAGGCGTTGATGTCCTTCAGAATTTTATCCATCACATCGATGTTGTAACCCGGCGGCGAGAACATGAAGGCGAATATTTTTTGCTCCTCGCCCTCCGGCAGATATTCCGCCTTGGGCGACAACTGAAAGATGATGACGGCCGTCAAGGCCAATACGCTGATGATCATAGCCAGGCGGCGCCAGCTCTTTGAGATAATCCAACTAACCACCCCAAGCGTCTTGTCCGACCAGGATGATTTAATCCGACCTGCCTGTGGGCCGGTTGCAGCGTCGCTGCTCACCGGTCCCAACCAACGACTCGCCGCTGCCGGTACGACGCCGGTGGCGACAAGCATCGACATCATGATTGAGGCGGAGATGGCGACTGCGATATCGGAGTACAACTGCCCGGCCTCTTCGGCGACGAACATCACGGGTAAAAACACCAGGACGGTTGTCAGCGTGGCGGCTAATACCGCCGGCCAGACTTCGCGTACCCCGTCGACGGCGGCGGCGACGCGGGTTTTGCCCTGTGCCATGTGCCGGTAAATATTCTCCAGGACGACGATACTGTTATCGAGCGTCATCCCAATGGCGAAGGCTACGCCGGCCAGTGAAATCACGTTGATCGTGCGCCCGGCGATCATCAGGCCAAGGAAAGCTGCAATGGTACAAACCGGGATGCCTATCGCACCGATAATCGTTGCCGAAGGTGAACGGAGAAACAGAAAGAGCACGACTACAGCAAGCCCTGCGCCGATAAACAGATTGCGAGCGACCACCATAACGGCGTCTTTAACGTATTGAACGTCCTCACTGCTGAGTGACACCCGCAAGCCGCGCGGACCCAGAATAGCTGCGTTCAACTCTGCCGTTTTCGCCATCACGCCGTCCATGGTCTCCACCACGTTCGCGCCGATCATGCGCCGTACGCCGAGAGTGATGTTGGGTTCGCCGTTGGCATAGGAAACGTTACGAATCTCGAAACTCCCCATCGCCGCGTGACCAACATCGCGCAGTCGCACGGATACGCCGCTGCGGCGCGCAATAATAAGATCCTCGATCTCTCGGACGCTCTCGAAACGCCCGATCGTGCGCACGATGTAGCGACGCTTACCGGCGTCGAGATCGCCACCCGATACGTCGCGATTACGCGCTCGAATGGCATCCCGTAGCTCGCGCACGCTAATGCGCCGATCCGCGAGTTTTACCGGGTCTACAAAAATTTGAATCTGTCGATCTGTGCCGCCCCAGACTTCAACTTCCGACACCCCAGGCACACGTTCCATCTGGGTTGCGACGTGATCCTGGATGAAATCACGCATGCGATGTACATCGACCTGCTGTGGATTTCCAGGCAACGGCGTGACGCGAAAAAACATAAACGGGTTGTTCGAGTGTGAACTCGTAATGATGCGTGGTTCGTCGACGTTCTCCGGATATCCGGGCACTTGCGAGAGTGCGTTATTAACCAGAATGAGGATCTCGTTCAAATCTGCGCCATGTGGAAATTCCAGCTGGATCTGCGCCGAGCCGGTGCGCGCCTGGGAAATCATGCGCTCAAGCCCAGTGATGTTGCGCAGATAATCTTCCTGCTCAACGACGATCTCTTGCTCGACGTCCTGGGGCGTCGCGCCGGGCCAGGTCGTGCGCACGGTGACCGAGCGCACATCGAGATCGGGGATCATCTGCTTGGGAACGCGATCAATGGCCGTGAGGCCGAACAAACACAGAATCAGAATAAAAACCGTCACGATGATCGGTTGGCGAACGGCGAACTCAAACACGGCTCTGCGCCTTTTGAGCCGTCGCTGAAAGTGGCGCTTTTCCCTTCAATTGGGTTCGCTTTGGCAACAGCAAAGCCGTATCGACGAGCGCACGTGCGCCGCGGCAGCGATTAGTGTGCCAATGGCTAAAGTGTCGCGCTGTCATCTGCGGCTACGGAGACCGATTGACCCGCACGTAGGATCTCGTTGCCGCGCACGACGACCTTATCGCCGGGTAGCAATCCGCCATTGATAACCTCAATCTGATCGCGATACGCGCGGCCAATCGCAATCGCTCGCGGCACGGCTTTTGTGACACCATCTTCGGTTTCGATAACCCATACACTGACCGATCCATCGGGTTTGCGCACCACGGCATCGCGGGGCAGCATCAAAACCGGACGGTTATCGGCGGGCGCGAGTTTCAACACCACCCGAGCCGACATGCCCGGTGCGAGGGTGCGCGCCTGATTGGGCACATCAATGCGTACGCGGAAGGTGCGTGAAGCAGCATCGCCGATGGGGATCTTGCGCGTCACCTGGGCCTCAAACAACTGCTCTGGCATGGCATCCATGCGGATGCTGACCTGCGTTCGTTCATCGACAGCGGAAAAGTAAGCTTGCGGGACCGGCACTTCAAGGCGCAGCACTTCGATATCAACCAGTTCGAGCAGCGCCGTGCTCGATTCGACCCACTCACCTTGTTCGACGAGTTTGCGGCGTACGACGGCGGCGAACGGCGCACGCACTGTGTGTTGGGACAGGATCTCGCGACTCCGTTCAAGATTCGCCTGAGTTTGTTTTAGTAAGGCACCATCCACGTCGACCTGGGCTTTTGCGGCCGCTACTGATGTCTGCGCTACATGGTTGGTCTGGCGTAACCGAGCAAGTTCCTCATGACGCCGCAGCGCTTCGCCATGCCGCGCGCGCGCTTCGTCGACACGCGCATCAGCAGCGTTGCGTTCGATCGCGGCGAGGCGTGCATCAAGCCGCACCAATACGTCGCCCTGCTCAATCACATCACCGTCGTCGACCAGGATTTCTTCGACGAGGCCGTCCGTCTCGGTGGATAGGCGCGAAGTCCGTTGTGCGACGAGACTCCCCTGCAAGGCGACTTCTTCGGCGATGGTTGCCATGCGCGCGCTGGCTACGGCGACAGGAACAGGTGTCTGTGCGTGGGCGGCCGCACTAAATGCGGTTGCTACGCTCAGCATCGTAACGGCTGCTAGTAATCGAGACGTCGGGGTTGGCATGACGCCATTATGGGCGCACGCCATTTTGCAGGCCAGAGATCAGCCAGAACAATCGAACGAACCGGTAGTCTCGGCTTGGAAATCTTGCGATGGTGAGCGCCAAGACCAACCGGGAACCGACATCAGTCCAGAGCAATGTTGCGCAATCTTGCCGAGTGATATGTCGCTGCGGCCGCCTTGTGTTGGCAGCTGTGATCTTCTGTTGATGGATTCTTTTTCGTCCCGAGCTGGCGAATCGGGAATACCCTGCTATGCTTAAATTACGGTGTGTAGAGCGCTAGCCTGACCGGCGAGACAGCGCTCAAACTCCGGTAAAAGACGCGTCAGGAAAAGCGTGCACTTTTGAAAATTGCACTTTAAGGCCTTGCTAAGTGAGGTCAAATCGCCGGCCCAAACCCCGCCTTAGTGCGGGGTTTATTTTTGCTGCCCGCGACGCTCGGGAATCGCGGCCGATAGGGTGTGGGTGGCGTCCGACGCGGCGTAGCGACTAAAAACGACGGACACCGAGAATTGCGCCCCGAGTTCGCATCCGTTCGAGGATGGCCTGCCCGGCCTCGAGCAATTTAGCCTCTGAGTGACCGGCAAGCTGTTGCATGGCTATGCTGAGCAGAGCGCGTCCACTACGGGCATGGCCATCCAGTAGCACCTGCAACAACTGTGCAGCGGCGTCATTGAGGTCGAGGAAGGCGTAGAGGTTATCTGGCGCACGAAACGCGGCAATACGAGTCGCCTTAGTGGGAGCCCGCAAAGGTTGAAAATCTGCGTCAACCACATGCACCGGAAATCGATACGTGACTAGTTGCAAGGTCGGGTTAAGCACGAGAACACCGCTGAGCAGGTCACCATCGCGGTCGAGGCGCTGGAGCTCTTCTTGCAGTTCGCAGGGATCTGCGCCGACGCGGGTTTCAAGCCAATCGAAATGAGCCAACTCGCACAAAAACGGCGGATCTGCGGGCGCGTTCCGTTCGTCCTCAAGATAGATAAGAAATTCTTTCGGCACATCGACGAAAGCACTGGCGTCGCTACGATGCCGCACGATGTAGTCTCGAATCATGGCGTGCCAATCGTTGTCTGACATGACGCCTCGGATGCGTGGGTAGTTATCGGCCATCAAGCCCTCAACATTTGCGTAGACTGCATTGCGGTATATCGCCACCCGGCGATCTTCGAGTGAAGGCGGCGCTTCCACGGACGCCGGGTCACGCAAATGACGCGCAAAGGCGCGTTGCCGACGAATAAAATCGGGTTCTTGTTGAGTGGATTCAGGCGGCGGCATGGCCGGTATTCTGTGCGTGCAGCTGCAACTGACGGATTTGTTCCAGTTCGAGCAGAGTCGCTTCTAATGGTGGAATGTCGAGGTCGCGTTCGAGCAGAGTCGGGAAAACGCCAAAGCGCTGGTAGGCGAGTCCAAGCAAGTGCCACACGGGGTCGATCACATCCTCCCCATGGGTATCGACGATCAGGTCGTCAGCCGTGTGCGTGTGGCCGGCGATATGTGCATAGGCGATGCGCTCAGCAGGCAAGGATGCGATGAATTCGGCCGGGTCATATTGATGATTCACGCTGTTTACGTAAATGTTATTGATATCGAGCAGTAATTCGCAATCCGCTTCCTCCAGCACGGCGCGAATGAACGTGACCTCGTCGAGGTCATTGGAAAGTGTGAGGTAGTAGGACGCGTTTTCAACGGCGATACGCCGTCCCAGCTGATCCTGAACTTGGCGGATGCGCGCAGCGACGTGGATTATCGCTTCCTCAGTAAACGGAATGGGTAACAGTTCGTACAGATGGCCCTGCTCTGCGCAGTATGAGAGATGGTCGCCGTATAGCAGGACATTGTGGCTTTCGAGAAACGCCTTCAGGCGTCGAAGAAAAGATTCATTCAGGGGATCGGGGCCGCCGAGGTTGAGCAGGAGCCCATGGCAGACCAATGGCCTTCGGCGGGTTATCTCGGCAAAGGCCTCGCCCAGACGGCCACCGACGTCGAGCCAGTTTTCAGGTGCAGCTTCCAGAAATTCGATGCTGGCGGGAATATCACTTAGCAGTGAACCCAGATGGGTCCGCCGCAGGCCGAGACCGGCACCGCTTACACGATAGCTGTTCTGCACCAAGGCCAGTTGACCCGGTCACAGAGTCGATTATTCCTTCGTTATATGTGGCATGGAACAGCTTTCGCCAGCGAATGTTCCACACACAGCCGGGTCTTTAGCGCCCGTTGCGAGTTTGCCGCTCGCGTAAGCTCCTTTTTGATCACCACCGTAGGTGAACCCCGTTTCGTCATCAATCGTCACCTTGTTGCCTTGCATGTCCATCGCTTCGCCGGCCACACTGACCCCTTCGCCGAATTCAACCATCTGAAACGGATTGTCAGTCGCGCTAGCGGTTCCGACCAACGCGATTGCCAGCGTTGACCCAAATGCTGCGGCGACGGGCTTAAGGTTATTTTTTTTCATGACTAAACTTCCTCCACTCGGATTCTTCGTATTTGGGGCGCCGGTAGCGCAAACTATCGCCCGCCTGCGCATTTCGCCCCAGACACCACAGAACGCGCCGAGGGCAGCTCGATGGTAGCGATAGCCCTGAGATAAGTCTAGGACAGCCCGGACGTGCGTAAATATTTGAAATAGTGGAGAATTTCGTGTCGCTCTAAGGAATTCAGGGCGAAAAAAAACCCCGCGGCGACAAACACCGCGGGGCTACGCGAACATAAAGCGTAACGCTATCGCTACACCGCCATGTTAGCTCGGCCTGCGTTGCACACCTTGGGAATATTTCCCAGATAATATAGGCCAAAAGCCTAAAGCGTAATGATTCGTAAAGCACTGATTCTGCTAATTTATTTGGTCTCTCTTAACGCATTTTGCGCTTCGGATGACGGCGCGGCGGCTTATGCACGTGGTGATTTCGAGAGTGCGCTGCGGCTGTTCAAGGCGCAGGCCGACAGCGGCGATCGGGGCGCGCTAAACAACTTGGGGGTGATGTATCTCAAAGGCCGTGGCGTGCCTGTAGATTATGGCCGCGCTCGCCGGCTATTTGAGTCGGCCTCGGAACAGAACCTGGCAGGAGCGATGTTCAACCTCGCCATCATGCACTTTCGCGGTTACGGCCAGGCGGTGGATCAGGCACAGGCCCTGACGTGGTTTCAACGTAGTGCGGCCGCGGGCGATCGCGAGGCCCAGTTCTTTCTCGGCTTGATGTTTGCGAAAGGAGAGGGCGTGCAAGCCAACGTCGACACCGCCCGAGAATGGTTTTCTCGCGCGGCGAATCAGGGTCTGGCCGCCGCTCAGTTCAACTTAGCCATGTTACATCTGGGCAACGAAGACGACCCGCAAAGCGAGGCGCTGGCGGTGAAATGGCTCACTATGGCAGCAGAGCAAAATCATCGCGATGCTCGACTGCAGCTCGCCAAAGTACATCTTTCGCACATTGACGACCCGATGCGAGCTGAACGTGCCGCGCAGCTGATGCGCGAGCTGGCAGATACCGGCGACGAAGAAGCACAAATGCAACTGGGGTTGATGTATACGTTCGGGCACGGCGTCGAGCCCGCACCGGAGGAGGGACGATTCCGGTTGCGGGAGGCAGCATTGCAGGGATTCACGGCGGCGCAAATTAATCTCGCCGCTCTGTATGCCCAAGGGATCGGCACCGTCCCCGACGCTGTTCGAGCCTATGCTTGGTTAACGGTGTCTGCAGAACACAGCAACGAAGCGAAGCATGCGCTCGACGATCTCATTGCTGAGCTCGATGCCGAGCAGCTCAGCGCGGGTGATCGCGCCGCCGATGCCCTGCGGGAAAAGATGCGTATTGATCTGCCGTGACTGCCTTGTTCTGAGCGGTCGTTAGTTCGCGGTAGCAGTCGTTAATGCAGGGTTCATTCAAACGGAACATAATCCGGTGATGTAATCAGGGAATCGGTTCATGACGGGATCTCGCTTCGAATCAACAATGTCTGGCGCTAAGTACACGGCGCGCGCACTCAGCGTCATTTTTCTTTTGTGTATCGCCGCTCCGGTAAGTCTGGCGGCGGATAAAAACTCATCGGCCCGCTCTGCCGAGAATAGTTCATTGACTCAGGAGCCCAAATGCGTGCACGGCTGCGAACGCTGGGGCAAAGTGTGTAATGTCGACCCGCGCGGGGCATACAAATGCCGCCGAAGATGCGAAAAGTTCGGCAAGATTTGCGAGTGACGAACGCGCTTGCCGGGTCGTCCGGAGCGAGTATTCCGGACACCTGTGTGCTCGATATGGACGGCACCTTGCTGGATTTGTATTTTGACAGTCAGGTCTGGAATGAGTGTTTGCCACGCCACTATGGCCAACGTTCAGGACTATCAGAGTCTGCGGCGCGCGAGCATGTGGAACAGGTCCTGACACGACAGCGCGGGACTTTAACGTGGTATTGCTTCGAACATTGGAGCCGGGTGTTCAGGCTGGAACTGACACAAATAGAATATGAGCTACGCCATTTAATTACTGTCCGTCCAGGCGTCACGGAATTCCTTGAAGCGCTGCAAGCCCGTGGTATTCGTGCGGTATTAGCGACTAACGCGCATCCCAAAAGCCTGTTGCGCAAACTCGAGATCACCGGCATCGGGCGCTACTTCGATGCCATCGTCAGTTCGCATGAATTTGGCTACGCGAAAGAGCACCAGAAATTCTGGTCCGGCTTTGCCGAACGTTACCGCATCGGCCTCGAGCGCACGCTTTTTATCGACGACAATCTGGCGGTACTGCTGGCCGCTCAGCGCTTTGGCATTCGGGATTTGTATGGGATTGCACTACCTAATAGTCGCGGAGAACGCTTGAATCACGAAGGTTTTGAATGCCTCGAGAACTTTTCAGATCTTACTCACAGGCTGATGACAAGTTAGTTTCGGGGCTGCAGCGATTTCAAATACTTCGCTCCCGGCAGCAAGAGCGCGCGCCTCAAAGCGAGTCACGACGCGCAAGTCCGGTCGGGGTGCCCATCTCCCCAGACCTGCAAGATTTAGCCATTCGGGCGCCGCCTCAATCGCTTCGAGCGCACTGTTCGCATAGTCTTCGTTGTCGCTTGCGAACAGAAAGCAGGCGTTCGGTTTGCTGGCTCTGGCCAAATGCCGGAGAAATGGGAGCTGGAGTAAACGGCGTTTGTGATGGCGTTTCTTCGGCCACGGATCGGGGAAAAACATCGCGATGCGGTCGAGCGAGTGCGGGGGCAGGCGGCGCAACAGATCAATAGCGTCAGCCTGCACGATGCGCAGATTGCTCAGTTCCTCATCATGCAGGCGCTGCAACACGTGTCCAAGCCCTGGACGATGCACCTCGCAGCCGAGGAAATTTATGGCTGGCGCCATCTTCGCGGCTTGGACGACGTTGTCACCATTACCGATGCCTATTTCAAGGTGCAGCGGCGCGCGCCTTGCGAAGGCTGCAAGGGGATCGCGTTGCTGCGCTTGGTCGAGCTCGTAGCGCGGCAGCAGTTCTTTCATCGCGCGGAGCTGCGCAGGCGTCATACGACCCGTGCGAATGACGAAACTTCGAATTGAACGAGAATCGTCAGACTGGGACACAAGCAATACTCTCGGAAATTTCGCGCCAGGCCGGCAAGAGGTGCATTGAAAACAGGATATAGAGGGGTCGTGGTAGCTGAATTTGCGGTACCCGGTTTGTGCGCAAATTAGCTCTGATAGGTCCTTCTAGCGCGGTTCGGGCGAGAAGACCTTCGGCCGGGCCGGAATGCCCATCAAGCGGCTCAAAGTTCGACTTTGAGACCTTCTCGACCGACATGACATTCCATATCGGCATTTCGTTCACGGATTATCTGCAGGCAGTCCCGATGAATCGCCGCGACCTGGTCGTCGTTATACGTCGGATCGTGGTGGTACAAATACAGGCAGCCGACACCAGCATCGATTGCAAGATTCACCGTATCGACATAACAGGAATGTCCCCAACCGCGTTTCTTGCTGTAGTCGTGCGGCGTGTACTGGGCATCGTGAACCAGAATGTCGACATTTTCGATCGCCGCAAGTTCGGCTGAGCGTTGCTCAGAGACCATGCGCTCAAGTAGCTCGTGCTCGTCCTCGTCAAACTCATGGATGCGCTTGTCGATTGAAGTTTTCAGGAACTGAACTTCGTTGTCCGAGACGTAGACCACCCGTTTACCGGCCACGTCCATGCTGTATCCGTACGTAACCCCTGGATGGTGGACGTTGAACTCCGTGATATTTATCGGGCCGTGACTCAAGCCATGGGCTTCAGGCTCGATGTACTCGATGTCAGCCATCCAGGTTTCAGTTTCTACAGGAAAATAGGGCGCTTTCATTTGATCCGAGAGCCGCTTCTCGATGTCTGCAGCAGTATCTCCCGGGCCGAAAAATTTGATCTTCCAAGCGGGCGAAAATGCCGGTTGGAAAAAAGGCAGGCCACAAATATGGTCCCAGTGGTAATGGGTGAACACGACCATCAATTCCGCGATGTCGCTCTGCGCCATCAACTCTTCGCCAAGAGAAATGATGCCGGTACCGCCGTCACACACCAATAAGTGATCGCCACTGCGAATCTCTACGCAGGACGTGTTGCCACCGACTCCGAGGTGGGTTTCGTGGGGAGCTGCATACGAACCTCGAACGCCCCAGAATCTTAGGTAGCTATCACTCATTCAGCTTGCGCTCGGATCGTTACCTACGTATTTCTCAATCAGCGAGCGGATGGCCTTCTTAGAGATCGGCTTGGCCACAAACTCAAGTACACCAAGCTCTTTGGCGGCTACCCGGTCTTGGGCGTAGTCTTTTGAACTGATCATCACTGTTGGCGTGTCGCTATGAAGATCCTTGCGACGCAGCTCTTTAAGGAATGTGTAGCCATCCTTGTTCGGCATCATGACGTTCAGAAACAACAGATCGGGCCTTTGGGTGTCGAGGAATGTCAAAGAATCGTCGGCAGAATCATAGACGTGCAATTCAAAATCAGATTCGCCGGCAACTTGCTCAAAGAACGCGCGCATAGCTGCGCTATCCTCGACGAGAACGATGATGGGTTTGCTTGTTTGCATGCGTTATTGCTATCCGAATCCCCGGTGCTTGTTCCTCACCGCTTAATGTCGGCTTTAAGCTGTCGCCCTAACCGCATGAGATAAGGGCCATTATAGGACAGGGATTCTGCGATATCCCGCCTCACGGAACAAGCTCAAAATACCTATCACCAGCCGTTCGCGCCAATAATACCGCACCCGCGAAGGTAAAAGTATGCCGCCCCCGGCGTGATTCCCGGCACAACATCAATGATCACGCTGTTGCCCTTCCGGTGTCGGCCTACAAACCATAGAATTCCCCTTCGCGCGGGTGTAGTTCAACGGTAGAACATCAGCTTCCCAAGCTGAGAGTGTGGGTTCGATTCCCATCACCCGCTCCACGCGACTTTGTGGCAGCAGCACGGCCTGGAGGCGACGGTAGGACGATGGAAGACTGGATTAACGGTCGCGACCGGGCCCAACTCATCACTCAGCGGGTGGTGCGTAACGTCCTGCCTCATACGTTACTAATATAATTAATCGCCCGATTGAATCTTTGCGCGATCTCGACTTGGAGAACCGTGCGGCCGGGCTTTATTCACCCAAACTGCCGTATCACAATTTCGACCATGTCCAGGAAACGCTGACGGCGGCTGCGATTATTGCGGCTCGTTGCAAGGTTGAAAATATCCATCTCGACACCAGCGTTGTCTACTACGCATTGCTGTTTCACGACGCTGGCTACGCCGAAAATCACGTCGAGCTCGGATTTGTCAGTAAGGAGGCCTATTCAGCCAAATTGGCCGATGACGTTTTGGCCGAATTAGCAGTGGGACAGGCGGTGCGGGAGAAAACCGGGGCGGCTATTCTGGCCACCGAGCGCGATGCGACATTCGTAAGTGCTGAGCAAAAAGCCGTACGCGCGGCGGATTTGTCCGGTATGGCCGCTGATTATCCAGAGTTCCTCGTCAAATCGCTCAAGCTAAAGCGAGAGTTTGAGGTTCTGCATGGCAGCGCTATCGATTGGCCCAGTTGGCAAGTTAATTCGAGCGAAGTTCTGAATTTTTACCTCGCTCAGGAAATTAAACTGACGAGCTTCTTCCATAACGACAAGGGCGAATCCCAGTTCCACAGTGCCTTACGCGAAAATATCCGCTTGTTGCTCGCGGAGGAAACTGAACCGCCGCTCGGTTAGCGGTGGTTCCCCTACGACGAGTAACGCCGCGCGGAGCATCCAATTCAACAGCGGTCGATGTGGCAGTTAGCCGGCCGACTCGCCGCCAATGCGCAGAAGAATGAAATCCATATCGTTCTCAAGCAACTTCATGCGTAATTCCCGAATCTTACCGACATCCGAGAGCGGTCCGAGGTGGACCCGGAACCAGACATCCTGACCGTTGATGACAACGCGTTGAATCGTCGCCTGCAAGCCACGCAGGGCAAGATTAGCTTTCGCGCGATCGGCGTCCTCGAAGCGTTTGAAGGAGCCAACCTGGAGTAGGTAAGTACCTTCCTCCAGCCCACTGTCCACTGCTGTGGTCGGATTTTCGACCGTTGTTTCGTCCCACGCGGGCGTGGGGACTTCCATTTCCGGCAAAATTTTGTAGAAGTCGAATTTGGGTCGGGGCATCTCCGGTTCGGAAGTCTTAATGTCGTCCACAAACGGCTGGTCGTTTTGCAGGCGAGTCTCAACGCCATCGATAAGCGTGGCAGGCGGTGGCAACTGACCTGACCACAAGTAAACGCCGAAGGCGATTAATAAGCCGACCCCAAGACCACTAATAAACGACAACCAGCTCCCCGGCCGTGGCTGCGGTTGCGTTTTTTTGGGCCGCCCGGAGTTGTTCTTGTAGTCCCTTGGTGTCATTTGAACTACATCGATTCCGGTGCACTAATGCCGAGCAGAGCGAGTCCGTTCGCCAGGACCTGGCGGACGGCAGCAATCAAGTGCAAGCGGGCAGTACGGACGCCACCATCGTCCACCAGAATCTTGTTGCTGTTGTAGTAGGCATGAAATTCCTGGGCGAGGTCGCGCAGATATTGCGTGAGCGCGTGCGGTTCGCGACCCATGGCGGCACTCGTAACGAGGTCGGGAAACGTCGCCAGGAGCATGGCCAGTTTGCGTTCGGCGAGAGTTTGTAATGCGCTGGAGACGACCGTCGCATTTGCATCGTTTTCAAACGGACTTTCGCGTAACTGGCGAAACACACTGCAAATGCGTGCGTGGGCGTATTGCACGTAGTACACGGGATTGTCGTTGCTCTGGGCGGTGGCCAAATCGAGATCGAATTCGAGGTGTTGGTCGGCGCGGCGCATCACGTAGAAAAATCGCGCCGCATCAACGCCGACTTCATCAATCAGCTGACGCAAAGTCACAAACTCGCCCGAGCGAGTGGACATCGCTACCTTCTCCCCGCCCCTGACCAGCGAGGCGAACTGTACCAGGACAATGTCGAGCGCTTGCGGATCAGCGCCGAGGGCCTGGATTGCGGCTTTCACGCGCGGCACATAACCGTGATGGTCGGCGCCCCAAACATCGATAATTTGGGTGAACCCACGCTCGAACTTGTCCATGTGATAAGCGATATCGGAGGCGAAGTAGGTCTTTTGGCCGTTTTCCCGGACGATCACGCGGTCTTTTTCGTCGCCAAGCTCCTGAGATCGAAACCACCGCGCGCCGTCCTTAGTATAAAGATGACCGTTGTTCTCCAGCTGCCCGATCGCGGTGTCGATATGCCCCTCGGCGGCCAGCGACGCCTCGGAATACCAAACATCGAAACGCACGCCAAACGCTTCGAGATCGTGGCGAATTTCCTCCAGGATGAGGTGTGTGGCATGGCCGCGTAAGTGCGCATAGGCTGCGTCGCCGAGCGATGTGCGCACTGCGCTGATTAGCAGGTCAAGAACGCGTTCCTGATCGTCTTCATCCGCAGCGGCGCTAAAGTTCGGCGCAGGCGTGCCACCTGCAGGTAACTGTGCACCGTAGCTCGCGGCGATGGCAGCAATGTAGTCGCCCTGATACCCGGATTGAGGAAAGCTAATCGCGTGATCACACGATTGCAGATAACGCAGGAACACACTCATTGCGAGGATGTCCATCTGCCGGCCGGCGTCGTTGACGTAATACTCGCGGCACACGTCGAACCCCGATGCGGTTAACAAGTTCGCCATCACCGACCCGATTGCAGCGCCCCGACCGTGCCCAATGTGCAACGGCCCGGTGGGATTGGCCGAGACAAACTCGACCTGAATCTTTCTTCCGGCGCCGATAGTGCTTGAACCAAAGCCTACCCCGGAGCGGTCGATCTCATCCAGGACGGCGAAGATAAACTCGTTCGCGACGGTGAAATTGATAAATCCGGGGCCGGCGATATCGACCTGATCAAACAGCTCATCGGTGCCCAATATGTCGCACAGGGCGGCAGCGATGTCGCGCGGTGCGCGGCGCAGCGGTTTGGCCAGCAGCATCGCAATATTGGTGCTGAAGTCTCCGTGGTCGGCGCGCTTGGGCGTTTCGACCTGGTAGTCGACACCGCCATCCAAGATCAGCTCACCGGACGCCAGCAGGCGAGCAACCGCCGCGTCGATTGAATTGCGCAAAAGCTGTTTCAAATGATTCGTACCGTAATCTGGTGGTCGACGTAGCTGGGGGCGAATTCTATCTGCTCTCTACTTTTGACGCACTGCGCAAATCGTCTCCAGGCAAGGGACTGCGTTTGAGAATTTGCATTCTTTCAGCCTTACCACCCATGCAGCGCACCCGTGGCAGCGGCGTGCCTGTGCCTGCCGAACGACGGTAGCTCACAAGTGGCTAGAGGGTGTCTTGCGGATCAATATCGAGTGACCAGCGCACGCGTATCTTGCGCGCCAAGGCATCAACCTGCAGTAACGACTCACTCAAAATTCGCCCGATCTGCGCCCGATGCGGATTCCGAATGACGATCAAAGCCCGATAGCGGCCTGCCCTGCGCTCCATCAGCGCGGGTAGCGGATAGCTGATTTCCGAATTGGCGGGCTCGTTGCTCAATAGCAAGTTGCGGACTTGCTGCAGAAACTCACTGGGCCGGGTCGCGACCGGGGACTCTGCCCGCACGATAGCCATAGCGGCGTACGGCGGTAGCTGGGTTTCACGGCGCTCTTGCAATGCAACGCGCGCGTAGGCCTCATAGCCATCGGCAATAATTCGCTGCAAGACTGAGTGCTCGGGCTGATGGGTCTGAACCAGAACAGTACCGGCTTTGGCGGCACGCCCCGCGCGGCCGGCGACCTGGATCAGGAGCTGCGCGAGCCGTTCCTCGGCGCGAAAATCAATGGAATGTAGGCGGCTATCGGCGTCAACAACGCCGACCAGCGTGATGTCGGCGAAGTCGAGCCCCTTCGCGACCATTTGGGTACCAATCAGAATGTCGATGCGATGTTCGGCGACGGCCTGCAAGATTTCGTCCAGGGCCCCCACGCGTCGTACGCTATCCCGATCGATACGGCAGATATTATGCTCGGGAAATAATTCACGGACGGCTTCTTCCAGTTGTTCGGTTCCCAGACCGATCGGGACCGTCTCTTCTGCTTCACAACAGCGCGTCATCCAGCGCAACGATCGATGACTGTCACAATGATGACAGCGCGCGGCATTGATGTGCTTGTGATACACGAGATACGCATCGCAGCGATCACAGCGCCGCAATTCGCCGCAACTGCGACAGATTAGCAACGGCGCGTAGCCCCGCCGATTGAGAAAAAGCATCACCTGCTCGCCGCGCGCCAGATGCTCGCGCATTGCTGTGACAAGATGATGACCCAAACCACCAATGAGTTGCAGTCCACGCACATCCACACAATGAATCCGGGGCATAGCCGCCGCCTGGGCACGTTGATCCAGGCGGACCCGGAGAAACTTCCCGCGCTCAACGTTAGCTAACGTTTCGAGTGCGGGTGTTGCCGAGCCAAGAACGACCGGCACGCCTTCAAGCTGGGCGCGTACAATGGCAATGTCGCGCGCTGAATAGCGAAATCCGTCCTGTTGTTTATAGGACGAGTCATGCTCCTCATCAACGACGATAAGACCGAGATTGGGTACTCCGCTCCACACTGCAGAGCGCGTTCCAATCAGCACTCCGATTTGTCCACGGCGACACGCGTCCCAGGTCAGGGCACGTTCGCGGTCGCTGAGTGCGGAATGAATCACCCCCACCTGGTTCCCAAAGCGGTCCTGGAAGCGGGCGACGAGTTGTTTGGTCAGTGCGATCTCGGGAACCAGTACGAGTGCCTGCTGTGCAGCCGCAAGCCGCTGCGTTATTGCCTCGAGATAGACTTCCGTTTTGCCACTGCCGGTGACGCCCTGCAATACAATCGCTTTAAAGCCCCCGACATGCGTTTCGATGAGATTAGCTGCGGCTTGCTGCTCTTCGTTCAGGGCGACCGTCGTGGTTGCTACAGGCTGCGGTAACGATTGCCGATCATTTTCAATTTGGTGTTGCTCAACCCAACCACGCGCCAATAATCTGCGCATCACTGGCCGCCATCCGGACGGCTCGTCCGCCAGAACCGCGGCGCTTGTCACCGACTTGCGAGACAATAACCGCAATAAGCGCACCTGGCGTTCACCACTGACCTGTTGATTCTCGACTGCCTGTTCGCCGTGCTCGGTGAGCGTCCAGCCGTCCATGACTTGCACCGGCAGTCCGCGGCGACGGCGTAGCCATGTGGGCAGCATCGCTGCGATCACGTCGCCGGGTGGATGCTGATAGTAACGGGCGGACCATGCCGCCAACTCAAGAGCCTGCGCGGTCAGTAGCGGCGGGTCGTCGAGACACTCGAGCACTGCCTTTAATTTCTCGACTTCGGTCGCGCTACTCTCGCGCCAGGCCAGCACGACGCCAACTCGCTGACTACGTCCGAACGGCACCCACACACGGGCGCCGATCGCGGGCACAAGCTCATCACGATCGCCATCAAAGCGGTAATCAAAGCACTGACGTAAGGGTGCGAACACCGCCACGTTCAAAATATAGACGCGCGCAGCTTCAGGGCTCAAGAGCAAGCGTGCGGCGCAGCGGTTTGCGCGTCCGTTGGGGCGAGTAGTACCACCGTTCAGATTGCGGCGGTCGTAGAATCCGGGAACAGAATCGCGGACTCGATAGTGCCGGTCAATGTACTGAGCGAGACCCGTTTGACAGGTCTACCATCGAGCGCACTCAGCGGGTGATGCCACGCGCCGCGTTCGGGAAACACACTCAGGTCGAACGCCTCACCGCCAAGCATCACTTCGAATTGAGGCAGTGGCCGAGGCGTCCTGTCCTTGGGGAAACTAAACCAAGCTTCGACGAGTTCGTAATCGATGCGCCGCCCCAGCAAAAATCGTGTCACTGCTTCAGTTTCATCGCTAATCAGATGCAATGCGATAGGTGTCGCTTCAGTTGCAGTACCTGACCAGACTGGCCCGCATAAACGCGGATTGAAATCCGCCAGCATCTCCATCGCGCGTTGCGCGACCCGGCGTAGTCGTGACACGCGCTCGAGTTGATTGTCGTACTCAAATAAACTCAAGTGCTCGATTAACGCACGATGTATCTCGAGGTTGGACGGCTCAGCTTGTTTCGCATCGCGTCCGAGCACATCCTGCGCGTAGCGGCGCGCATGGTCGAAATCGCGAACGCTATCGTCGGCGATGGCGCGCGCAGCAATCCCCGCTGCTTCGGTATTAAAATTACGACCGGTCTTGCGCGTTCGACGCGAGTTCGAGCGCACCTAAATTCGACTGCCAGGTAGAGTCGTTTGCAGGCGCAGTGCGCGCGCACCGGCGTGCTGAACAGGAAGCCCCCGCCACACTTGGCTAGTGAAAGTTGCCTGCGCCGCGATGACGGCGATCGTTTTATTCCGCATCAGGATTCAGAAAAGTTGATCGGGGATCAGCTTGTCTCGCGCCACGCCCGAACTCGTTTCCTCAGCACGTGCCGGTACCTGGCCGGCACGAAATGATTCAAATATTGCGCTCGGATGGTTGGCACCAGCCAACAACCCGGTCGCCGGGTCAATGCGAACTGTAATCAACCCTGGTGGCTGTTCGAGGGTTGATTCGGGTGTTCCTTGCAGAGCTACACGCATAAAGTCGATCCACATCGGCAGTGCCGCTTGCGCTCCCGTTTCGCGCTTGCCGAGCGGCGCTACCCGATCGAACCCGACCCACGCAGTGGTCACCAGATCGCGATTGAAGCCGGAAAACCACGCATCTTTCTGATCGTTTGTAGTGCCCGTTTTACCTGACAAATCCTGGCGCCCTAGCGCGCGTGCCTTGCGTCCGGTGCCAAATTTGATCACGTCTTGCAAAATGGACGTCATGATCCAGGCGTTTTCCGCGGATACGACCCGTGGCGCGGAAACCTCTGGTGGCAGTTCCTGCATTTCCTGCAGCATCGTGAGGTCAGCCGGTTCTCCTTCGTCGTCGAGTTGCATGTCCTCGCACACCCGACACACCGTAGCGGGCCGGGCCTGATAGACAATAGCGGCGTTCTGGTCTTCGATTCGCTCAACAAAATGCGGCGCCACTTTATAACCGCCATTGGCGAGAACTGCGTAGCCGGTGACAATTTCCAACGGAGTCACTTCACCAGAGCCAAGCGCAAGAGAAAGATTCGACGGCAGCTTGGAAGGTACAAAGCCGAATCGGGATACGTAGGCTTTCGCGACGTCGACCCCAATGCTGCGCATCAGTCGAATCGAGACCAGATTTCTAGATTTTGTCAGTGCCTCACGAAGACGCGTGGGGCCAAAATATTTGCCGCTGTAATTTCCCGGTCGCCATGCGCTCTCGAGTCCAGGCGCGTCGAAAACGATGGGCGCATCGTTAATAAAACTTGCTGCAGTGAAACCGCGCTCGAGCGCCGCAGAGTAAACGAATGGTTTGAAATTCGAACCGGGTTGGCGGGCCGCCTGAGTGATGCGATTAAATTTACTACGCTGGTAATCCAGGCCGCCGACCAGCGCCTTGATAGCGCCGTTGCCCGGGTCAATTGAGACGAGCGCACCCTGAACTTTAGGGATCTGGGCTAATCGCCAGTAGCCGCTCGGCATCACCTCGGAGTCTTCCTCAACGAGATCGGGTTGGTACCAGTGAACTCTTACAATGTCACCGTTGGATACGATCTCCGAGGCCGTTTTCGGCGTCCCATCACGGCGGTCTGGCGAGCGGTATCGACGTGCCCACTTCAGGCCGTCCCAAGGCAATGTGAGCGCGCCATAGTCGACGGTCCACACGATGGCTTTGTTTTCCTCGACTGCGATGACCAGGGCCGGGTGGAATCCGCCAACCTCACGATAGGCGGAAACCGTCTGCGACCAGTCTTCCGAATCTGCATTGGGACTGAGTTCGGTCTGTGCCTCGACACCACGATAGCCGTGGCGACGGTCGTAGGCTGTGAGGTTTCTGGCTACCGCCTGATTCGCACCCGTCTGGAGCTGACTGTCGATGGTTGTAAAGACGACGTAACCGTTGGTGTACGCGTACTCGCCGAATCGCTCAATAGCGAATTCACGAACCATTTCGGCGATATGGGGAGCGTGCGCCTGCAGTGCCTGGCCATGCCAACTAGCGCTGGTAGGTGCTTCCTTCGCTTCGGTGAACTGGGATTGATCGATGTAGCCCAGCTTCAACATGCGAGACAGCACATAGCCGCGACGGTCGCGCGCTGCTTCGGGATTACTGATGGGATTCGTTCGCGATGGCGCTTTCGGAAGTGCAGCAATAGTGGCAATCTCAGCCAGAGTCAATTGATCCAGAGTTCTGCCGTAGTAAACCTGAGCAGCGGCCCCGACGCCGTACGAGCGATGGCCGAGGAATATTTTGTTCAGGTAGAGCTCCAGGATTTCATCCTTGCTCAGTTCGCGCTCTATGGTCATTGCCAGCAGGACTTCTTTGAGCTTTCGTTCGTAGGTCTTCTCGGGCGAGAGAAAGAAGTTCCGTGCCACCTGCATTGTGATCGTACTACCGCCCTGATTCTTCTCTCCCGTTTGTAATAACTCGACGACCGCACGGGTGATGGCGATCCAATCGACCCCTGGGTGTTCGTAAAACCGATCGTCTTCAGCGGCAATGAACGCCTGTTTCATCAGCAACGGCACATCGTCGACGGCCACCGGCTGACGGCGCTTCTCGCCGAACTCCGCGATCAACTTCCGATCGCGGGTATAGACCCGCAATGGTGTTTGCAGATGCACTTCTTTGAGGGATTCGACGTCTGGCAACTGCGGCAGCAGATGGGTAAGCAGCAAAGTGCTCGCGACCACAGCTAGCAGCGCAAGGCTGAGCAGGGAATAAAAAATAAAGCGCAACATCTAGTGTGTTACCGCCGGAGCAAGTCCCATATATGATGTATTTTCACTTTAAAAAACGCATGTAACAGTCTATTTCTATTGAACTTTATTCGAAAAACGTTTGTATTTTAGAAATCGTTTGTCTATAGTTAGCCATAACTTCTAAGGTTAATACGCAATTTAATCTTATAACTCTTTGAATTAAAGGTGTTTATGGTGTCAATTTTCAGTCGCGCAAACGCACCAATTTTAGGGATCGATATCAGCTCGACTTCGGTCAAAATACTTGAGCTGTCGCGTAGCGGTGGCAAGTATAAGGTCGAGACCTACGCGGTCGAGCCGCTTCCGCCGAACTCGGTTGTCGAAAAGAATATAACGGATGCGGAGCTCGTCGGCGAGGCAATCCGTCGCGCTGCAGCAAAGACTGCGACCAAGACAAAATCAGCCGCTTGCGCGGTCGCAGGTTCGGCTGTCATCACTAAAGTCATCACGATGCCGGCCGATCTTAACGATGACGAGATGGAAAGCCAGATTCAAATGGAGGCGGATCAATACATCCCCTACCCGCTTGAAGAAATCAGCATGGATTTCCAAGTCTTGCAGCCGTCCGACAGCGAACCTGACAAAGTTGACGTCATGCTGGCTGCCTCTCGCAGTGACAATATCGATATTAGGGTGGCCGCGCTCGGCGTCGGGGGGTTAACAGCGAAAGTCGTTGACGTCGAAGCATTCGCGCTCGAAAACGCCTTCCTTCTGCTCGCCCAGGACAATGAACTGATTAGCGATTCGCACGTCGTCGCCGTGATGGACGTCGGTGCGACAACTTCGACATTGAGCGTCCTCGAAGACTCCAAAATCGTATACACCAGAGAACAGTCGTTTGGCGGCCGCCAACTAACCGATGAGATTCAGCGCCGCTATGGATTGTCTTATGAAGAGGCTGGACTAGCGAAACGCCAGGGTGGCCTGTCGGATAACTACGAGCCCGAAGTATTGCAGCCGTTCATGGAATCGATGGCTCAGGAAGTGAACCGTTCGCTGCAGTTTTTCTATTCCTCGAGCCAGGTTGGTGCGGTCGACCACGTTGTCATCGCCGGAGGTTGCGCCTCGATAGCAGGCGTCGACGCACTGATTCAATCCAAGATCGACACTACGGTAACTGTAGCCAATCCATTTCAATCGATGGCGGTATCGTCCCGAGTGAAAGCTGAAGCACTCGCCAACGACGCGCCAGCGCTAGTGATTGCATGCGGGCTGGCCTTGAGGAGTTTCGACTAATGGCACGCGTTAATTTACTCCCATGGCGCGCCGAACTTCGCGCGCAAAAACGCACCGAGTACCTGAGCATATTGGGTGGGTGCGCAGTCGTCGCGATCGCTATCTGGTTCGTCGTTCATTTGTATTTTGGCGAACTCATCAGCCAACAAGAACGTCGCAACTCGTACCTAACGGGGCATATCGCGGAACTTGATAAGAAGATTGCCGAGATTCAACGCCTCGAAAAGGAAAAGGAAAGCCTGATCGCGCGAATGAAAGCGATTGAAACGTTACAAACAAGTCGACCAATCATCGTGCATTCATTCGATGAACTCGTGCAGACCCTGCCGGAAGGCGTGCACCTTAAAGAGGTTACCCAGAGTGGTGAACGGATCACCATTAAGGGGGTCGCTCAATCCAATGCGCGCGTCTCGAATTACATGCGCAATGTTGAGTCTTCCGACTGGCTGACCAACCCGAAACTGTCCATCATCCAGACGAAAAGCGAGGATCGACGGCGGATTTCAGATTTCACACTCACTCTGCAACAAGCTAAGCAGAAAACTCAAAGTGATGAAGAGGAAGACTTCTGATGACTCTTTCTGAACTTAACAATCTCAACGCTGAGAATATCGGCAGTTGGCCCCTACCCGTAAAAATATTCGGTGGCTTACTGGTATTCGCGCTGATCGGTTTCGGAACCTGGAAACAAGACATCCAGCAACTGCAGATTACGCTCGAAGATGTGCGCAAGAAAGAGCAAACGCATCGAACGTCGTTTGAATCGAAGCAGAAAAAGGCGGCGAATTTATCGGCCCTGAAACAGCAACTGGAAGACATTGAGGAAACGTTCGGCGATCTGCTCAAGCGCTTGCCGAACAAGACCGAGGTCGCCGAATTGCTGGTCGACATATCGCAGCAGGGCCTGGGGTCGGGGCTTGAGTTTGAGCTCTTCCAGCCGGGCAATGAAAAACCCGCAGATTTTTATGTCGAACTGCCAATCAAGATTCGAGTTGTCGGCGATTATCATGAGTTCGGAAATTTCATCAGCGGGATATCCGATCTGCCGCGAATCGTTACCAGCCACAACATCAAGATCCAACCGTCCGGAACGAAGCTGTCCTTGGAAACCACGGCCAAGACTTATCGTTACGTCGACGAAGATGAAGAATGAAGAGGCTCGCAATCATGATCAACTCCTATTTGCGTAGACCACTTGTGTCGCTGAGTGTGCTTGCAATGGTCACGACACTTGGCGGTTGTGTCTCTAAAGACATGACCGATTTGGAGGATTACGCGGCTGAGGTCTTGGCACGCAAAGGCGGCCGAATTGAGCCTTTGCCACCGATCAAGCCCTCGGAGCGCTATCTCTATCAGGCAGAAACGCAGGGCTTACGTGATCCCTTTCAGTCGTTCATTGCCGCAGAAGAGGCCGATCAAGTTATCGACAAGGTGACTGACGAAAGTCAGAAAATCTACGCGATCGAGATTCAAACCCACAACCCCGAAGAGCTTGAGAATTTCGAACTCGACGGCTTGCGCATGGTTGGTGTGTTGGAAAACACCGATGCGGTGTGGGGAATTGTTCTCGACCAGGAAGGTGTCGTTCACCGAGTGACGACCGGCAACTACGTCGGAAGAAACTACGGAAAGATAACGAACATCCAGGATGACCGGATTGACTTACGAGAAATCACTAAGGACTCGCAGGGGCGCTGGGAAGAACGTGCCGCATCACTGCAGTTGTCCGAGTAGTAACCCAAAAAGGGGTAGAAAGATGAGCATTTTTTCGAGCTTTAACCTAGTCAAACTTGCCGACATCCCGGCGCGCGCGGTGCTGCTCCCGTCGCTACTGGCGACCACGCTTCTGGTCGGGTCAGCCAACCTGGAAGCCGCAACGCTCGACAATATTGATTTTTCGACGTTGCCTGGCGAGCGCGTGCAAATCACGATGAAATTGTCGGAAGCAATAGACGCGGAACCTTTGAGTTTCACTATCGATAACCCGGCTCGAATCGCCATTGATCTGCCAGATACGAGTATCAACCTCGATCAACGTAGTCAGTCAATAGGTGTTGGCTCTGCTGATAGCTTTAACGCAGTCGAAGCGGACAACCGGACCCGGGTGGTCGTCAACCTTGCGCAACTCGTCCCTTACGAAATCACCTCCGACGGCAATGTCATATCGATAACGCTTGATGCACTGCCAGCAAGTATTGATACCGCACCAGCCCTGGCAGCTGCGACTCTCCCGGGAGCCGCGAGTGGAGCCAGCATCACTGATATCGATTTTCGGCGCGGGGCCAACGGCGAGGCACAGATTGTTATCGACCTTTCTGCGCCAGACGTCGGCATCAACATTACCGAACAGGGCGAAGAGATCTTTATTGATTTCGCTGATACGAGTCTGCCCGAGAACCTGGACCGCAAACTTGACATCACCGACTTCGCAACCCCGGCTCAGGAGATTGATACGTTTCCGCAGGGTAACGGCACACGCATGGTGATCAGACCAACCGGACTCTATGAGCATTTGGCATACCAGTCAGACAACGTGTTCACTGTTGAGTTACGTGAGCTGACCCCGGTCGAGGAAGAGGCGCTTAAGAAAGCCAAATTCGGTTACAGCGGAGAACGTTTGTCACTGAACTTTCAGAAGATTGAAGTCCGCGCCGTGCTGCAATTGCTGGCCGACGTCACTGAGAAAAACCTGGTCGCGAGCGACACGGTTGGCGGCAATGTGACCCTGCGCTTGAAGAACGTTCCCTGGGACCAGGCTTTGGACATCATTCTCAAAGCACGCGGACTCGGCAAACGCGACATCGGCAATGTCATGATGGTCGCACCGCAAGAAGAAATCGCTGCACGCGAAAAACTTGAACTTGAATCGCAAAAGCAGATTCAGGAACTTGCGCCTATGCGCACCGAGTTTATGCAAGTTAACTATGCGAAAGCCGGTGATATCGCCGCGCTGGTTAAGGACGAAGCCAACAACCTTTTGTCTGAGCGTGGCAATGTCACGGTGGACGAGCGCACCAATACGCTGCTCGTCCAGGACACGTCGGAAAAGCTTAGTGAAATTCGCAATGTTGTCGAGGCCCTCGATGTCCCGGTGAAACAGGTGCTCATCGAGTCGCGCATCGTCGTGGCGAACGAAGATTTCGCGAAAGATTTGGGCGTACGCTTTGGCTATAGCCACACCGGCAACGCGAAACATAATGAGATCGACGGTAGCGGCCGCGGAGATTTTCAATCGTATCTCGGTGGTGGTCGGCCAGGTGACATTACCTATCCTTCTACAACGGCTTTCCATACTGATGGTAACGAGAACTACATCGTGGATCTCGCAGTGGCAGGCGCAGCAGGTAACTTCAAATATGCAGTCGGCAAAATTGGCAGCTACTTCCTGCAACTAGAACTAACAGCACTGCAGGCCGAAGGTCGTGGTGAGGTCATTTCTGCTCCGCGCGTTATCACTGCCAACCAACGTGAGGCGACCATCGAGTCTGGAACGGAAGTGCCCTACCTCGAGGCCTCTTCCAGCGGCGCGACTTCAATTTCGTTCAAGAAAGCTGTGCTGAGCCTGACCGTGACGCCGCAGATTACCCCTGACGATCGGATCATTATGGACCTCGCGGTTAATCAGGATTCGATTGGACAAGTGTTCTCAGGCATCCCAAGCATCGACACCAATGGTTTGACCACGCAGGTACTGGTGGATAACGGTGAGACGATAGTTCTCGGCGGTATCTACGAGGCGACCAATCGGGATGATAAGACCAGCGTGCCATTTTTCGGCGAGCTGCCCTATCTTGGACGCCTGTTCAAACGCACGCAGACCAGTGTGTCGAAGCAGGAACTATTGGTCTTCGTAACGCCGAAGATCATCAAAGAAACGCTGTCCTTGTCAGCACGGTAACCTGACTACAGCATGATGCGATGATCAGCGGGAGCCTTTGCTCCCGCTTTTTTTTTGTAAACCAGTGCTAAGCACGGAATATTATCTGTTGGTCACCGATCCGAAGCTGCCCAGTAACGTGTCCGAGAACTCCCGAATCTTTTTGATTGGGCCGATGGGAACCGGCAAGACGACCATTGGCGGGCAATTAGCTCGCGCCCTCGATTTCAATTTTCTTGATACCGATCAGGAACTTGAAAAGCGCACCGGCGCCAGTGTGTCGTTGATATTCGACGTTGAGGGTGAGAGCGGGTTCCGGGAACGTGAAAGCAAGCTGGTCGAAGAGCTGACGAATCTCGAGCGCATCGTTCTAGCTACTGGCGGCGGTGCGGTCCTTGGCGAGCAGAATCGTCAGTTACTGAGCGAGCGTGGGCAAGTCGTTTATCTCAAAAGTGCCGTACCGGCCCTCATCGAGAGGATGCGCTTTGATCAATCCAGACCGTTGCTGCAAACCGCCGACCCGGCCGAAACGCTGAGAGAAATTATGAAAGTTCGTGAACCGCTTTACTCAAGCATCGCAGATGTGACCATCGACACTGGCAAACTTTCAGTAAAACAGGTGATCAAGCGTCTATTGGGTGAATTACGTTGACCACCCGAGTCGAAGTCGATTTGGGAGAACGCAGCTACCCGATATTTATCGGCCCTGATGTCGGCGTCGAACAGAATTTGATTTCGAGCACTGTCCAATCAGATACGATCGTGATCATCAGCAATGACATCGTGGCGCCGCTGTACCTCTCTCGGATTCGTGATCAGTTCAACTCGCGAAACTGCCTTGAGCTAATTTTGCCGGACGGCGAGGCGCATAAAACACTCGGCAGTTTTGAGCGGATCATGACTTTCATGCTCGAGCATCGGGTAGATCGCAGCGCCACTATCGTTGCACTAGGTGGCGGTGTGATTGGTGATCTCGCTGGTTTTGCCGCGGCCAGCTACCAGCGCGGCATCGCGTTTGCCCAGATACCAACGACCCTACTAGCCCAGGTCGATTCCGCGGTCGGCGGAAAGACCGCGGTGAATCACCCGCTTGGTAAAAATATGATCGGCGCCTTCTACCAACCGTGCGCCGTATTCGCCGATACCCGAACGCTTGCAACGCTCCCCGATCGCGAACTGAGCGCAGGGCTTGCTGAGGTAATTAAGTACGGGCTGATTCGAGACCGGGAATTTCTGAAATGGATAGACATTAATCTGGACGACCTGCTCAAGCGCGACGATGACGCGCTGACATTTGCTGTTCAACGTTCGTGTGAGAACAAGGCGGTGGTCGTCCACGAAGATGAACGGGAACAGGGGAATCGTGCAATCCTCAATCTCGGCCACACCTTTGGCCATGCCATCGAAACCGCGCAAGGCTATGGCAACTGGCTACACGGCGAAGCAGTTGGTGCCGGGACCTGCATGGCACTGCGTATGTCGCACAGGCTTGGTTGGCTGGACGAAGTAGATATGAAGTGGGGGATAGATTTGCTCAAACGCGCGAACCTGCCGACGCGAGCGCCGCGTGACATGGGCACGGATGATTTCATGCAACTCATGGCACGCGACAAAAAGAATATCGGCGGCAAAATACGACTTGTTCTGCTCACGGACATCGGAGCCGCGGTCGTCACCGGGGACTACGACGCCGGCGCGCTTTCCGCGACATTGGCGGAGGAAAGGGCCCGTTCCTAGGGACATTACAGTGGAACACAATTCCGCCCTTGCCCCGTATGCGATCGATTCCAAGGCCAGTCGGGGTCGGCGAGTCAACGAATCTCCACCTGCTTGGCGGAATGAGTTTCAGCGCGACCGTGACCGGATTATCCACTCGTCAGCTTTTCGCCGCCTCGAATATAAGACACAAGTCTTTGTGAATCACGAAGGCGACATGTTTCGGACCCGCCTCACGCATTCGCTGGAAGTCGCGCAAATAGCCCGGACTGTCGCCAGAGCGCTACGAGTGAATGAAGATCTAACGGAGGCGATCTCGCTTTCACATGACCTCGGCCACACGCCATTCGGCCATGCAGGACAAGATGCCTTGAACGCTTGCATGCAAGACTACGGCGGCTTTGAACATAATCTGCAATCGTTGCGGGTTGTCGACAAGCTTGAGCAGCGCTATCAAGCGTTCGATGGCCTCAATCTGCTATTTGAAACCCGTGAAGGGATACTCAAGCATTGTGATAAATCCAAAGCGCGCGGCTTGGGTGAGGTCGGGGCGCGCTTCCTGGAAGGTCAACAGGCCTCGGTCGAGGCCCAGATCGCTAATCTGGCGGACGAGATTGCGTACAACCATCACGACATCGATGATGGACTGCGCGCTGGCATTCTCTTACCGGAGTTGTTCAACGAACACCCCGGTCTAAAAGACTCCCTGGAGATCAGTGAACAACGCGATGGATTGGATACCAAACGCCAGTTCGATATCGCAATTCGCGAGATGCTCGGCACATTCGTCAATGATCTCATTGTCACCAGCGCTGAGCGCCTGGCAGGGCATTGCTCCGGCCTGGCCGATGTACGAGCCCTTGGCACGCCGGTGGTGGATTTTTCCAGTGCAGTTCGGGCGCAACACATCCAGTTGAAACGCCTACTTCATCGAGAGTTGTACAGTGACGCCCGGGTCAAAGTATTCGCAACTGCGGCCGGCATTACCGTGACGGAGTTATTCGAACAGTTTTTCCATCATCCTCATTTACTGCCACCGGATCGGCAACCACATCGCAGTCGCGACGAAGTCGGTCACGCTCGCACCATCGCAGACTATATTGCCGGGATGACGGATCGGTTCGCGATTGCCGAACACCAACGCCTGACCGGTTCGGCCACCTGGCCGGAACCGATTACCAGTAACTCAACGGCCAGATATCGATAGACGAATGACACCTTCGGGAAAAAAAGCTCGTTCCCCTCGGGACTCTGTGTTTACCTCAGGGCTTCGCCAGCGACTCGAATTGGTGCGCCACCTCATCGAGTTCGGTCCCCAAACTATTGTCGTGCGCGGGCCAGTCAGCAGTGGTCGCAGTTTCTTTCTACGCATGATCGCTCTGGAAGCGCAGCCGCACTGGGCAGTCGTTGAGATTAATGGCGCCCAGATCAGCGGTGCCAAACAACTCCTTAGCGAACTGCTGACAGGGCTTGGCGGCGAACGCGATCTTGATGTCACCTCTCCCGAGAAAGGGCTCGAAGCGCAGGTGATTCAGCGTCTGGCGCTATTGCGGCAACGCGATCAGATCCCATTGCTCATTGTTGATGATTGCGACCAGATGTCGGCATTGATTGTCGAGTTCGTTACCCGTATTACCGAATTCGGCCGGCCAGGAGACAACCTGCGTACGGTACTGGGATGCTCTGTCGATTCAGATTTCATTGCCCACGTTGCAGCAATTTCTACAGCCGGTTCGTTACCTCATCTCGTTGACCTTTCGCCGGTCGACGAGCGCGCAGAGCCCGCGAATTGGAATACGCCATGGGCCGGGCTGGACGAGAAGGAAGTGCACGATACCTGGGATGCCCCATGGTCGGGGCACGGACCCCCACCGAAGCCGCCAAGTGCCCCTGACTCGGAACAACAGAAAGTTTCTGACCAACCGGACACCCCAACGTTCTTACCCCAAGCGACGCAGTTAGCCGCTGCCGCGCTGGGTCGGTGGCGAACGTCTATTGCTAACTCAAGGAAGCTGGTCGGCGGTATCGTGGTGGTTTTTGCAGCGCTGGCGTTATTGGCGATCGGCGTTTCGTTGCAACGTGAAAACGTTGCGGAGCAGCCATCGACTGTCCTCGAACTGACCTTACCGGTGCTTGACAGTGCGCGGACAGTAACCGGTTCCGCAGCACCGCGTTCTCAAACGGCAACTGCCACAGCTCCCCCGCCGCTGCTGAGCGTACCAAAAGTACCCGCAAACGGGGCCGAGGGTGGCCGGAACGTCGTTTCGAAGGCGACGCGTGACGCGGCGCAATTTGGTCAAGGCGACCCGGCCATATCTTCCGGCGAACAGCCTGTAACTGGTGCATCAGAATCGGAGCGTTCGCCGTCGATTGGCCGAAATGTCGACGACAGGATTATCGCCCACAAAGACTGGGGACTGATTCGCAATCCCGCCACCTACGGCGTGCAACTATTTACCGCGGGTTCTCAACAGGAAGATGTTCCGACGGCTGCGCCTGGGGCACTGCAAACTGACCAAGGCGCGCTCGACATTGGCGCCGGTAGGGCCTCGCACGCTCACGCTCCGGTTGCCATCCGACCGAAGCCAGCTGGGCGCAAGCAAAACGTCTCAGCTGTGCCGGACACGGTTGCAACCAAACAGTCAGCGCCTCGTGTCCTGATCGCAGTCCAGCCAGATTCGTCCGGGGCAGTGCAAGTCGTGCCGGTCATGCCCGACACGGCTACTTCCAAACAATCGGCGACCACAGTCTTGGCCGCGGTTCCGCCGAAGGTGCCCGAAGTGCTACAACCCGCCCAAACTGTGCCCGACACACGCCCCACTGAATTGGTAGCGGACACAATCCCAATCCCCAGCTCGCCAGACCTGCCCAGGGTGCCGCCGATTGCTTCGGTCGCGACCGAAAAAAGTTCCCTTGAGCGGCCGCCGGTTAGCGCTGCAGAATCAGTAAGCTCGCTATCGACAAGCAGAGATAGTGAGATAAGTAGTGCCTATAATTCGAAGTGGTTACTTACTCAGAAATCTAGTAACTACGTTATTCAACTGTTCGGGACGAGTCAACGGCCCAATGCGGAGAAGTTCCTGCGCGAGCACGAACTAAGCAAACAAGCGGCCATTTTTGAACTCGAGCATGCCGACAAGCCGTGGTATGTCGCAGTGACGGGACTCTATCCCGACCGCGCCAGTGCGCTAAATGCCATTTCAGCGCTCGATCGCAGCTTATTCGGCAGCAAGCCATGGCCTCGCTCCATCGGCTCGCTGCACAAATAGAATTAACTTTCAATAGTTTAAACAGCCGGCAGTCGATTTTTCGGCGGTCACGCCCTGCGCATTTGTGCTTCTCGCTGCAGATGACACTTCGAGCAACGTCGGCATATAATCGCCGTCCTTTTGCGCGCGGATCTGCGCGTACGGAAACTTAATCGGACCCTGGAGGCAACGCTCCCGATGGAACAGGCTCGCACTCGATTTCCGCGCAGCAACCCAAACGGTGGGGTCTATGATGCGGACTATGAACACGACTCTTGTGGGGTCGGGTTCGTGGTCGATATGAAGGGTCGCCAGTCCCACGCCATCATTGAACAGGCGCTGACTGTACTTGGAAACCTCCTGCACCGCGGCGCGTGCGGCTGCGAAGAAAACACCGGAGATGGCGCAGGTATTCTGATACAGATGCCGGAGCTGTTCCTGCGCGAGGTGTGCGCGCAGTCTGGCATCACGTTGCCCGGCTTTGCACAGTTTGGCGCGGGCTTTGTTTTCCTGCCACGAGATCCCGAACAGCGCGATCTCTGCATGAGCGAGTTTGCTCGCGTTATTGACGAGGAAGGTCAGACCCTGCTGGGCTGGCGTGACGTCCCCACTGATGACTCGATGATCGGCCCGAGCGCGCAATCTGCGGAACCCGAGTTCAAGCAGATATTCATCGGTCGCGGTAAAGACGTCGATTCCGATGACGCATTCGAACGCAAACTGTACGTGATTCGCAAACGCATAGAGCACGCTATCTGGGACAGTGCTCTGACTGAAAAATCACTGTTTTATCTGCCCAGCCTGTCCCATCGCACACTCATCTATAAGGGCATGCTGATTGGCAATCAGCTCAAACCGATTTTCCCCGATCTCGCAGACCCGCGAGTTGTCTCGGCCCTGGCCCTGGTGCACCAACGCTTTTCCACGAACACCTTCCCTTCCTGGCCGCTCGCGCAACCATTCCGGTTCATCGCGCACAATGGCGAGATAAATACCCTGCGTGGCAACATCAACTGGATGCGCGCCCGCGAGGCACTATGCGAATCCGATCTGTTCGACAAAGATCTAGAAAAGCTGTTCCCGATCGTGCTGGAAGGCAATTCGGATTCCGCCGGGTTCGACCAGGTGTTGGAATTTCTGCACATGGCGGGACGACCCCTGCCATTGGCCATCCTGATGATGATCCCCGAGGCGTGGTCAGGACACGAGTCGATGGACCCCGCGCGCAAAGCGTTTTACGAGTATCACAGTTGCTTGATGGAGCCCTGGGATGGCCCAGCATCGATCGCCTTTACTGACGGTAAAGTGATTGGCGCAGTACTCGATCGAAACGGTCTGCGGCCGTCTCGCTACTACGTCACCAAAGACGATCTGGTCGTGATGGCCTCTGAGGTCGGTGTCCTCGATATCCCGCCGGAAGACGTCATCATCAAGGAACGATTACATCCCGGCCGCATTTTTCTGGTCGACACTGAGCAAGGACGCATCATCGATGATGCCGAATTGAAACAGCAATACATCGACGAGTATCCGTACGCAGACTGGTTATCGGCTAATCAGGTTGCGATTGGCGACCTGCCGGCACCGACTTCTGTACACGAGCCGAACCACGAGACAGTTCTACAGCGCCAACAGGTGTTCGGTTACACGCATGAAGATTTGCGTTTGCTGATGTTGCCAATGGCTCAGACAGGCACAGAGGCGACGGGCTCGATGGGTACCGACGCCGCGCTGGCAGTCCTATCCGATCGGCCGCGCCTGTTACCCGATTACTTCAAACAACTGTTTGCCCAGGTCACCAATCCGCCGTTGGATGGAATTCGCGAAATTCTGGTGACCCAGGTGCTCACGCCACTTGGCCCCGAAAGCAATCTGCTCGAACCAAGTGCCAAAAGCTGTCGCCAGATAAAATTAGACTCCGCTGTCCTTGATAACGTCGACCTGGAGAAAATCCGCAGCATCGACGTCCTTGGATTCAGCACCCACACTATCAGTACGGTCTACCGAATCAGCTCAGGAGCGGCGGGACTCGAGGCCCGCATGGAGCAAATTTGTGCCGAAGCGGACAAGGCAATTGATGGCGGTTGTACGTTCATCGTCCTCTCAGACCGCGCAATTGATGAGGACAACGCGCCCATTCCAGCTGCACTGGCAACGGCAGGTGTACATCACCATTTAGTCGCCAACGGCAGACGCACTCGCATCGGTCTCGTCGTCGAATCCGGCGAGCCGCGCGAAATCCACCATTTCGCTGTTCTGCTCGGCTACGGTGCTGGCGCTATCAACCCGTATCTCGCGTTCGAAACACTCGACGACATGCTCCGTCAGGGCCTTCTGGACATTCCACCAGAACAAATTGCGGCGGGTAGTAGTGCCCACGACGTGGCTGTTCAGAATTACGTCAAGGCAGTCAACAAAGGCTTGATTAAAGTGATGTCGAAGATGGGCATCTCGTCTGTGCAGTCTTATCGCGGCGCTCAGATATTCGAAGCCATTGGTCTCGATAAACAGTTTGTCGATAAATACTTCACCTGGACCGCGACTCGAATTGGCGGGGTTGGACTGGATGTTATCGAACAGGAAGTGGCGCTGCGGCACCATCACGCTTATCCACCACGGCTGAGTAACAAACCTGATCTCAAGTCAGGTGGTGAATATCAGTGGCGCCGCGACGGCGAGTATCATTTGTTCAACCCGGACACCGTATTCAAACTGCAACACGCGACCCGTTCCGGGCAATACAAAGTGTTCAAGGAATACACCTCGCTTGTCGACGACCAAAGTGAGCAGCGCGCCACGCTGCGCGGACTGTTTCGGTTCTCGCCTGAAGCGAAGCCGATTGATATCTCTGAGGTCGAGCCCGTTGAGGGGATCATCAAGCGTTTCGCCACCGGCGCGATGTCTTATGGATCGATCAGCGCCGAAGCCCATGAAACACTCGCGATCGCCTTGAATCGGATTGGCGGGCGCTCCAATACAGGTGAAGGCGGTGAAGATCCAAAACGCTTCAAACTAGATGCCAATGGTGATTCTCGCCGCAGTTCAATTAAACAGATTGCGTCCGGACGCTTTGGCGTCACCAGCGAGTATCTGGTCAACGCCGATGACCTGCAGATAAAAATGGCGCAAGGTGCGAAGCCAGGCGAAGGCGGGCAGTTACCGGGGCATAAGGTGTTTCCCGAGATCGCCAAAGTTCGTCATTCGACTCCCGGGGTTGGCTTGATATCACCGCCGCCGCATCACGATATCTACTCAATTGAAGATTTGGCGCAGCTCATATACGACCTGAAAAATTCCAATCCTCTGGCCCGGGTGCACGTCAAACTTGTCGCCGAAGTAGGCGTAGGAACGGTTGCGGCAGGGGTGGCAAAAGCCCATTCGGACGTTGTGCTCATTTCCGGTTACGACGGCGGCACCGGGGCATCCCCGGTCACGTCTCTAAAGCATGCCGGCGTGCCATGGGAACTTGGACTGGCGGAAACCCAACAAGTGTTAGTCGAAAATCGACTTCGAGATCGCATTTCTGTTCAGGTTGACGGACAACTCAAAACGGGTCGCGACTGTGTGATCGCGGCCATGTTGGGAGCCGAAGAGTTCGGTTTCTCTACCGCACCACTGGTGGTCATGGGCTGCGTGATGATGCGCGTGTGCCATCTGAATACATGCCCCGTCGGCGTGGCTACACAAAATCCCGAATTGCGGAAAAAATTCGCTGGCAAACCCGAGTTTGTTGAGAACTTCTTCCGTTATATCGCTGAAGAGATTCGCGAGTACATGGCCCAACTCGGCGTGCGGACCATCGATGAGTTGGTCGGGCGGGTCGATTTGCTTGACGTCGAACCTGCAGTGGACCACTGGAAGGCACGCGGCCTGGACTTATCGAAAATCCTTTATCAACCAGAGACCGGTGAAGGCGTGGCAATCCGCTGCATTCGTGAGCAAGATCACGGGCTTGATGAATCACTTGATCGGACGACGATTGTGCCGCTGTGTCAGGACGCCCTGGACGACGCCAGGCCGGTCGATGCGATACTGCCCATTCGGAATATCAACCGCACAGTTGGAACGATACTCGGCTTCGAAATCACGTCTCGCTACGGTGCGGTCGGATTGCCGGAGGACACCATCAAGTTGCACTTCAACGGGTCGGCCGGGCAAAGCTTCGGCGCGTTCGTACCCAACGGCGTGACCATGACTCTGGAAGGTGACTCCAACGACTACGTCGGTAAAGGGCTTTCAGGCGCAAAGATCATCGTCTATCCGCCACGCCACGCCTCCTTTGTCCCCGAGCACAACATTCTGATCGGCAACGTTGCACTGTACGGTGCGACCACTGGCGAGGCCTATTTCCGCGGTATCGCGGGTGAACGATTCGCGGTCCGAAACTCTGGGGCCCAAGCAGTCGTCGAAGGTGTCGGGGATCATGGTTGCGAATACATGACCGGCGGTCGGGTGGTTATCATCGGGCCGACGGGGCGAAATTTCGCGGCCGGCATGTCGGGCGGTATTGCTTACGTCTACGACCCGGAAAACACGTTTACGGCGCTGTGTAATACCGAAATGGTCGATCTGGAAGCTGTAGAAACTGACGATGACGAACAAACCGTGAAGGGTCTTTTGAAGAATCATTTGCGTTATACCCAGAGTGCTGTTGCCCAAAGCATCCTTGACCGATGGGATGCTAATAAGGAGAAATTCGTCAAGGTTATGCCGAAGGACTACAAACGCGTTCTCGAAGCGAAGGAAATGGCCAAGCGCACCGGCATTCCGGAAGAGCAAGCTGTGATGGAGGCTGCGCATGGCTAAGGCGACTGGATTTCTCGAAGCCGGGCGCGAGAAACAACCCTACCGCCCGGTTGAACGGCGTTTGAGTGATTGGAATCAGGTCATGTCTGATTACGCACCGCAGGCTCTCAACACGCAGGCGGCGCGCTGCATGGACTGTGGCATTGCGTTCTGCCATCAATCTTGTCCATTGGGCAATCTGATCCCTGATTGGAACGATCTGGTCTATCGCGATCGCTGGAGCGATGCCATCGACCGGCTGCATGCAACAAATAACTTCCCTGAATTCACCGGCACGTTGTGCCCTGCGCCGTGCGAAGGCTCGTGCGTGCTGGGTATCAACGATGACGCGGTAACGATCAAAGGTGTCGAACTTGCCATTATCGATCGCGCGTTCGATGAAGGCGGGGTTGTTCCGCAGCCACCGGCAAATGAGACTGGTAAACGGGTCGCCATCGTCGGCTCGGGGCCTGCCGGGCTGGCCGCAGCGCAACAATTGCGCCGCGCGGGACACGACGTCACGGTATTTGAGCGTGCCGACAGAATTGGTGGCTTGCTTCGCTACGGCATTCCTGAATTCAAAATGGAGAAGCGGGTACTTGACCGGCGCCTCGATCAAATGACCAGTGAAGGCGTCAAATTCGAGGTCAACGCCAATGTGGGCGTTAACCTTCAGGCAGAACAATTGATTGAGGATTTTGACGCGGTGGTGCTCGCTGGCGGCGCAACGGCGTCGAGAAATTTGCCTGTTGAGGGACGCGAACTGTCCGGGGTCCACTTCGCGATGGAGTTTCTGCCACTGCAGAATCGTCGTTGCGAAGGGGACCACATCGCAGATGAAGATTTCATCAGTGCAAAAGACAAACACGTTGTCATTCTTGGCGGCGGAGACACCGGCGCAGACTGTATCGGAACTTCACATCGGCAAGGCGCCAAATCAGTTACATCACTCGAGATCATGGAGAAGCCGGCCAACATCCGTACCGACGACAATCCATGGCCAGAATGGCCGCGTATCTATCGTGTCGCATCAGCCCACGAAGAAGGTGGTGAGCGCCTGTACGCAGTGTCAACGAAACGTTTTGTTGGTGATAGCGAAGGCAAGGTGTGTGGTCTGGAACTGACCGAGGTCGACATGAACGTCAGCGAGGGTCGTGTTTCATTTGATGAAAGAGCTGGCTCGTTGCGGGAAATCCCGTGTGATTTGGCGTTGCTGGCAATGGGCTTTACCGGTCCCGAGCAGGACGGCGTCATCGCCGAACTCGGACTGGAGTTGACGGAGCGCGGAAACGTAAAGCGCGACGAACGATGGATGACTTCACGCGAGGGTGTGTTCACGGCGGGCGACATGCAACACGGACAATCGTTGATTGTCTGGGCGATCGCAGAAGGGCGCTCCGCGGCAAGCTCCGTCGACCACTATCTTATGGGAACCTCAGATTTGCCCGCGCCAGTATAGGCGGCACATAGTCGCCACCATCAGGCAATCTGTGACCACCAGCTCGTGAACGATCGCTTTTTACGTGCGCTGGCGCGCCAGCCAGTCGATCGCACGCCAATCTGGATCATGCGTCAGGCCGGTCGCTATTTGCCTGAATACCGCGCGACGCGGGAGCGGGCCGGTGATTTTCTGACCCTGTGCAAGACGCCGGAATTGGCCTGCGAAGTCACCTTGCAACCGCTTGCCCGATTCCCACTTGACGCCGCGATTGTGTTTTCCGACATCCTGACTATCCCGGACGCAATGGGGCTCGGCCTATCCCTTGAAGAAGGGGTCGGTCCGCGCTTTGCGCGCCCGGTGCGCAGCCGGGCTGCTATCCGGGCGCTCGCGGTTCCAGATCCGGAAACTGATTTACGCTACGTGACCGATACTGTGCGGCTGGTTAAATCCGAGCTTAATAATCGCGTGCCGCTAATCGGATTCGCGGGCAGCCCATGGACGCTGGCAACCTACATGGTCGAAGGGCAGAGCAGCCGAGACTTCGCGATTATCAAAAAGCTTGCCTATGCCGAACCAGGCGACTTGCACGTCTTACTCAATACGCTCAGCAACGCGATAACACTTTATCTGCGGGCACAAATAGCTGCCGGGGCAGACGCGATCATGATTTTCGACACCTGGGGAGGTGCGCTTTCGTCGGCCGCCTATCGCAGCTTTTCGCTCGATTACATGGCGAAAATAGTTCACGACCTGAAGGGAACTGGAATTCCCATCATTGTGTTTACCAAAGGCGGTGGTCAATGGCTGGAATCGATCGCAGCGCTGGGATGTGCGGCGGTCGGCCTCGATTGGAGCACCGATATTGCCAAGGCGCGCTCGCGCGTTGGCGACACGGTTGCACTACAGGGAAATCTCGACCCGGCGGTGATGCTGACAACGCCCGAAATCGTTGCCCAGCATGCCCGCGAAGTTCTCGATGCTTTCGGTCCTGGCCCGGGCCATATCTTTAATCTCGGCCATGGCATTACGCCGCAGGTCCCGCCCGAAAACGTCGCGGCACTGGTTGAAACCGTACACGAATACAGCCGTCGCTATCATCAGCATGCCTCTTAAGCGTGCTCTCGTCGTTGTGGCGAAAGGTTTTTGTATGGGTGCAGCCGATGTCGTGCCCGGTGTTTCGGGCGGCACCATGGCTTTTATCCTCGGCATCTACACGCGTTTTATCGACGCAATCAAGTCGTTCGATCTCGTTTGGGCAAAGGCATGCTTGCGCCTGGACTGGCGAATCGCATTCAATCGCCCGGATTTTTCTTTCCTGCTTCCATTGCTGGCCGGCATTTTCGCCGCCATCTTTTTTTTCACCCATGTTGTTCCTTTGCCGCAACTCCTGGTTTCACACCCGGAGCTGGTCTACGGTGTATTTTTCGGTCTGATTGCTGGGTCGATAATCATTCTGCTTGCAGAATTTCGCCCTTTATCGATTCGCGACGCGGTCCCGCTTGTATCAGGACTCGGGATCGGATTGATTGTTGTGACCGCGATACCGGGCACGACGCCAGACGCCTGGTGGTATGTGTTTATTGCTGGCGCCCTGGCCATTTGCGCTATGGTCGTGCCGGGAATCTCAGGATCGTTCGTGCTGCTGATATTAGGCAAGTACGCTTACGTGCTCGATGCGCTTGGAAACCTTAAGTTCGAAATTATTATCCCGTTCGCAGCCGGCGCAGCAGTCGGATTGATTTCATTTACGCGATTATTGTCGTGGACGTTGCATCACTTCGAGCGGCAATCGCTCGCCACTATCAGCGGTGTGCTGATCGCGTCACTATGGGGTATATGGCCATTTCAGGAACGCGTCTATATAGTCGTCAGAGGCAAATCACGCCTCGTCGAATCGTCACCATTACTCCCTGAGTTGACGACTCAGGCATTGCTCGTTGCGGTCTGCGCGGCGTGTGGCTTCGTCGCCGTTATTGGTTTACAACGTCTCGCCGCGAACGCAGGCCGACAACAACGCTGATCGCGAGCAACATACATACCAAAATCAACACGGGCACATCACCGAAGCGAACATACGGTGTAGCACCGGTCCTCGCCTGAAACTGCCCAGCTACGGTCGCCTCCACGAACTGCGGTCCGCGGGCAACGATGATCCCTCGCTCATTGATTATCGCGCTGATGCCTGTGTTGGTCGCGCGAAGCATGAAACGGCCGCTTTCGAGTGACCGCATCCGCGCCATTTGGAGATGCTGGTGCGGGGCGATAGTGTCGCCGAACCATGCATCGTTACTGATGTTAACGAGGAATGCGGCCTGCGGCAGCCCATCTCGGATTTCGTTGCCAAAGGCGTCTTCGTAACAGATCGAAATTCCAGCGCGGTGTCCTGCAACGTCTAGCGTCGTAGCCTGAGCGCTGCCTGCCGAGAAGTCAGACAGTGGGATGTTCAGCAACATGGCCAGCCCGCTAATCAAATTCTTGAACGGGAAAAATTCTCCAAACGGTACAAGATGCCGTTTATCGTACTTGCCTGGCGTGAGACCAAAGTCGACAATTGAGTTGTAGTAGCGGCCATTGCGCGGCTCGCCGGTTGGCATACCGACGAGTAAATCGACGCCGTGCGCGCCCGCGGTTTCGTTGAGCTCAGCGACGTACTCTTCTACTTCATGAGGGAACGCGGGTATAGCGGTCTCAGGCCACACGATGACGTCCGCGTCCCAATGTGGCTCACTCAACTGAATATAAGTCTCAATCGAGGCCGCTCGTAACTCCCGACGCCATTTAAGCGCCTGCGGTATTGCGCCCTGGATCAGCGCCGCGCTCAGTTCGGCTTCTTGGATCTCGGTGAATTCCAGATTCGAGGTGGCTTGGCCGGCGACACCAAGCGCAACCGCCAGGGCCAGCCACACTGCCCGCATTGCAGCGCTGCTGTCGACACTCTGCACCAACAGGGTGGCCTGAAAAATCAGCACCGCCGAACAACCAAAGACACCAAACAGCGGTGCGATCCCAGCTAATGGACCATCGGTCTGGCTATACCCCAATGTCAGCCAAGGGAAACCAGTAAACAACCAACCACGCAGATACTCACATCCGACCCACAGCGCCGGCGCAACCACCAGTATGGGTGCGCGAGCCCGCAACGAGCGTGAAAGGAGCCCGGAAAAAAGCGCAGGATAGACTGCCATCCCTGCAACAAACAAACCTGTAACGCCAACGGAGAAAATGTAATAAGGGACGCCGAACTGATGAACGCTGACCTGAATCCACCACACCCCATGCCCAAACACGCCGAGCCCGAAACACCAGCCAACCAGCAACGCTGAACGTGGGCGCACCGTTCTAACTAGCAATAGCAGGCAAGCTGGCGATAGGACGGCGAGCGGCCAAAAGTCGTAAGGCGCAAACGCGCACGGGAGTAACACGCCGCTGAGCAGGGCTGCGCCACACCGCCACCAAATCGACGTCACCCGATTTGCAATGTTACGGGCGAACACAGACCACGGCCCCTGTGTAAAAGTAAATGAACGGAATAAGCACGATCACACTTGGCGTTCGAACGACGCTGTTCAGTTCGGCTGAATGCCGACCGCAATACAAAGAGCGCAGAAGTGCGTTGCCGGCCCCGCAACTTCCTCACAGACTCCCTAGTCGGCGTCTGCATCGACAGCTGCTGAAGAAGTATTTCGAATGGCTCGCAACAGACGCACGCGGCGATGATCGGCGCGCAGCACCTTGAAGCTGAAGCCCTCGTATTCGACCTCCTCACCGCGCTGAGGCAGGTGGCCGAGTTCACTGATGACCAGGCCGCCGACTGTGTCAAAATCCCCGGAACTCCAGTCGACATCAAAAAACTCGTCGAACTCTTCGATAGTGGTCCGCGCTTTAACGGTGTAGCGCTGATCACGGTGACGGCGAATATTGTCTTCCTCGGCCAGGTCATGCTCGTCATCAATCTCACCGACAATCTGTTCGATCACGTCTTCAATCGTGACGAGTCCGGATAATCCGCCATATTCATCCACTACCACCGCGAGATGATTCCGCCGTTCGCGAAATTCGCGTAGCAATATATTCAGGCGCTTGCTCTCCGGAACGAAGGCGACAGGGCGCATGATGTCGCGGATCTTGAAAGATTCGCCAGGATCACTCGCTAGCGCGAGTAAATCTTTCGCCAGTAGAATCCCCAGGACGTGCTCATGCTTGTCGTCGAAGACCGGAAACCTGGAATGTCCTGTTTCGATAATTTCAGGTAGAAAATCCGCTGGCGTTGCATCTTCGTCGATGAATACGATTTCCGAGCGCGGCACCATGATGTCGCGCACCTTCATTTCTGAAACCAGTAATGCACCTTCCATCATCGCGACAGTATCGGGGTCGATAGCATGCCGCGATTCAGCATCGTGGATAGAACTGATCAGTTGTTTACGTTCATCGGGGTTCCGGAAAAATCGGCCCAGAAACCGGTGCAGCCACGCTGCGAGGTTTCCGGGCTTCTGCGAGGGAGGTTCAGCGTTCATCAGTAAGTGCTGGCCTCAGTTTTTTGGAGGGATGTTTTGGCAAAGCAGCGTGTTCGGTGCCAGCAACGTGCCGACCCGGTCGATAGCCTGATAGCAACAGGCGAATTCATGGCTGGTAGGGGTTGGCGATGCCAAGCCCAGATAATATCGCGCGTTCTCGGGCTTCCATAATTTCCGCCTCGTGATCATCTATGTGATCGAATCCAAGCAAATGTAGCACTCCGTGCACAACCAGGTGACTGATATGCGCGCCGCAGCTCTTCCCTTGAGCGTCTGATTCGGCGCGCGCTACTGGCGCGCAAATCACAACGTCTCCGATATAGTCCGGCAGTAACTCTTCGAGACCTTGAGCCTCAAAGGATAGTACATTGGTTGGGGCATCCACGTTGCGGAACTGTTGGTTAAGCTTGCGCGATTCGGCTCGAGCGACAACTCGCATTGTCAGACTCGCGCGCTCGCGCTGACCCGCGATTGCAGCGCAAACAGCCGACCGAAAAATATTTTCAGCGGGAAGACCACGTGGCGATAGCGCGACTTGAAAATCCATTATCACATCAGGCGCTGCGATCGTGTTTCTGACTCGGCGATTCACACGCGCTGGAGGTCAATCGTGATCATCTCGCGGATCGACTCCTTCGTGCTCCGAGTAAGCGTCAAGAATCTTGGCGACCAGGGTATGCCTGACGACGTCGCGTGACTTGAAGAACGTAAAGCTTATGCCATCAATCTCGGTGAGAATATTCGTGACGTGTATTAGCCCGGAAGTCTTGCCGCGTGGCAAATCAATTTGCGTTACGTCACCGGTGACCACTGCGCGTGAACCAAAGCCTATGCGGGTCAAAAACATTTTCATCTGTTCGACGGTCGTATTTTGCGCCTCGTCGAGAATCACGAACGACTCGTTTAAGGTACGTCCGCGCATAAACGCCAGCGGCGCGACTTCAATGACATTTCTTTCGATGAGTTTTGCGACGCGCTCGAATCCGAGCATTTCGTATAAGGCGTCGTACAAGGGGCGCAGATAGGGATCGATTTTCTGTGCCATATCACCGGGTAAAAACCCAAGTCGCTCGCCGGCCTCTACGGCTGGTCGGACCAGACACACGCGTCGCACGCTATCCGATTCAAGGGCTGCAACTGCGCTCGCAACAGCGAGATAAGTTTTGCCGGTACCGGCCGGCCCGATGCCGAAACTGATATCGTTTTTGCGAATCGCCTCGAGATAGCGTCTTTGATTGGTACCACGCGGCCGCACCATGGTGCGACGGGTTCGAATGCTCTCATCTTCCTGATCAGTTTCGTCGCCCTTGTCCGCGGCGCAATTGCGAATCTCAAGATGTACGTCATTAGCCGAAATCGATTTCGACTGGGTCAGGCCGTAGAGCTCGCGGATAATACGTTCGGCGACGACTACGGCGTCGTTCTCTCCCGACAGCTTGAAGAGATTCCCGCGGTTTCCAATTTCAACCCCCGTACGACGCTCTAGTAAGCGCAGATTCTCGTCGAACTGACCACACAAGTTTGCCAGCCGGTCGTTGTTTGCTGGCGCTAAAGTAAGCTCGATATCAACGCTGCTCATCCGGTGCAATCCGCAATCTCAAAGAGCCGTTCCCCACGAAGGGAATTGGGCAGCGCGGCGGTGATCCGCACGTCAACAAATGTACCAACCAAATCCCGATCAGCAGCGAAGTTCACTACCCGATTGTTCTCCGTGCGGCCACTCAACTCTGTGCTGTCTTTCTTGGACAGGCCGGTCACCAATACCCGTTCTACGCCACCGACCATGGCTGCACTGCGCTGATCTGCTAGTTCGCCAATGCGACGTTGCAGGATGGCCAGACGATGCTTCTTTTCTGCGGCAGTGACATCGTCATGGAGTCCAGCAGCGGGCGTACCAGGACGCGCGCTATAGATAAAGCTAAAGGATTGGTCGAATCCGATGTCATCGATTAGCGCCATGGTGCGTTCGAAATCAGCCTGTGTTTCGCCGGGAAAGCCGATAATAAAATCGGAAGAGATAGCAATGTCCGGTCGCACTTGCTTGAGCTTGCGAATGGTCGATTTGTATTCGGCTGCCATATGCCCGCGTTTCATTAGCGCCAGCACCCGGTCAGAGCCACTTTGTACTGGTAGATGGACATGATTTACCAACTCGGGAACATCAGCGTAGGTCGCAATGAGCCGATCGCTGAACTCAACCGGATGAGAGGTTGTGAATCGGATGCGATCGATGCCGTCGATGGCGGCGACATAGCGAATCAGCGCGGCCAGATCGACGATGCGTCCATCGTGCATCGGGCCTCGATAGGCGTTGACATTCTGGCCGAGCAGGACAATTTCGCGCATCCCCTGATCAGCCAGGGCGCTAATTTCCACGATGACGTCGTCGAACGGCCGGCTAAACTCTTCCCCGCGGGTATACGGCACCACACAAAAACTACAATATTTGCTGCACCCTTCCATAATTGAAACGAACGCGCTTGGCCCTTTTTCTTTTGCGACCGGAAGCGCATCGAATTTCTCGATTTCTGGAAAACTGATATCGATTACCGGTCCGCCGCCACGTTCAACCTCGGACACCAAGGCTGGCAAGCGATGCAATGTTTGCGGACCAAACACAATGTCGACAAAGGGTGCACGCTGCCAGATTTGCTCGCCCTCCTGACTTGCGACACAGCCGCCCACGCCAATTATCAATTTCGGATTGGCTTCCTTTAAGGGGCGCCATCTACCAAGTTCGGAAAATAGCTTTTCCTGTGCCTTCTCTCGCACTGAGCAGGTGTTCATGAGCAGGACACGCGCCTTTCCCGGCTCCGATACCGGATCGAGGTCGTGGCTATCTTTGAGCACAGCGGCCATTTTGCCCGAATCGTATTCGTTCATTTGGCAGCCGAACGTCTTTATAAATATGCCGTTGGTCATGATGGTGGCCCTTGAGGGGGCGCATAAACTACACCGATGCCCAGATTTTTCAAATCCCGCCACAGTCCAGTTCGAATGACTATCGTTTTGAGTATCATTGCGCCAGGTTTCTTCACGAGCGGGCAATCAGTCCTTTATGGGACGATCGAGATCGACTCGAATATTGTCGATGAGACGGGCGCTACCGAGCCAGGCGGCGACTAATACGATCAAATTCTGGTCGCCTGCTCCGGCCGGCAACAGATCATCCTGGCGTCGAACCGAAAAATACTCCGGACGCATGCCAGCTGCAGCTAGCGTGCGGGTCGCCTCGGCCTCGATGTCCGCGAGCGCTCGGGATTGTTCTCGCACAAGCGCCGCCGCCGCAGTCAAAGTTTGGAAAATTAGCGCTGCAGTATCCCGTTGTTCGCTATCGAGATAACTGTTGCGAGAGCTCATTGCTAAGCCGTCGGCTTCGCGAATGATAGGCATCGCCACGATCTCAGTTGGCACGAGCAGGTCGCGTACCATGCGCCGAATTACTTGAACCTGTTGATAGTCCTTTTCCCCGAACAGCGCATAGTCCGGCTGAACATTCGTCAACAGCTTGATGACGACCGTTGCAACGCCACTAAAATGTCCTGGCCGATACTCGCCACACAAAATGTCTGACAACGCTGGCACTGTTACGCGCGTGTCTTCTTCGGTACCCGCGGGGTACAACTCACTCAGATTCGGCGCAAATAGCAGGTCGAGTCCGGCGCGCTCAAGTTTATTCAGATCATCGTCCAATGTGCTTGGATAGTTCTCGTAGTCTTCGCCCTTTCCGAACTGAATCGGGTTAACGAAAATACTCACGACAGTGCGATCTGCGATCTCGCGCGCACGCGACAACAGGGAAATATGTCCTTCGTGAAGGTTTCCCATCGTTGGCACCAATGCCACCGTGAGTCCTGCACTTTTCCAGCGCTGCACGCGCTCGCGCAGGGACTTGAGATCGAAACTCGTATCCATGGTCAGATTCTGTTCTCGCAGTTAATAAATCCCAGCATCAATTGTAGTCGACCCCAGGGTTCAGCTGTGCCTCCATGGCACTCGCTCGACGGGATACCAAGCGGTAATTTCGGGCCGCAGTTTAATGCACAGCGAAGTGCCAACGAGCTGGCTCGCGACGCTGTCGATTTCGGGTTAAGGAAAGACATTCAAGTCGTGTACGGTACGATTGAGGTGCAATCGAGTTGGCCAAGCAAGCTTTCAACTGTGCCGAGTCCAGGCACTTCAAATTGACCTGCGAGTTCGGCGAGCGGTACTAATACGAATGCTCGTTCGGCAATGCCGTAATGAGGAATCTTAAGTCCCGGCAAAGACACTGACTGGGAGCCGAAAAGCAATAAATCCAGATCAATATTACGGGGACCCCAGCGCTGCCCTTCGCGCACGCGCCCCTGTTGCTTCTCGATGTTTTGCGTCTCGTGGAAAAGCTCAAGTGCCGAAAGTCCGCTTTCAACTGCGGCAACCGCATTAACGTACTCGGGCTGATCCTGCGGTCCCATTGGAGGGCTTCGGTATAACTGAGAACACGCTACCTGGACGACGCCCTCGATACGAGCGAGGCTCGCGACTGCGCTTTTAATCTGTTTCTGTGGTCCATCAAGATTACTGCCCAGACCGATATACGCAGTTACGCTTGCGCTCAAGCTGCATCCCCGTCCCGGCGGCGTCGACGCGATCTGCCGCCCGAATTCTTTTTTAGTCCACTGAGCATCGTCTCGCGCTCGTTTTCATCGACTTCCTGAAAGCGAGTCCACCAATCGCACAGCTCGGCAAGCCTGGTATCGTCGGCCGCCCGCAGGAGTAAGAAATCGTAAGCAGCGCGAAAACGCGCATGCTCATAGACCTTGCGTGATCGAGCTGGCGTGCGTCGCTCAAGGCGACTCTGCAACGTCCAGATTTCTCGCGTCATCTGGGTAAACCTGCGCGGGATCGCAACCCGGGCAGTTTGTCGGGAAATAACTTCGTCGGCCGCTATGGCAAGCGAGTCATGTGGTGACATCCCGTCTTTCTCGAGCTTCTTACAAGCCTTCATGGCGGCGTCCCACAATAGTGCGGCAACGAGGAACGCCGGCGTGACGGATTTTCCCTGCCGAATACGGTTATCAGTATTCTCTAGCGCGCGCCGTACTAGCGAGTCAGTGCCGCCGTTCGTCCCGGCTAACGTGGATAGTGGGAACAGGCGCGTAAGCAGACCATGTCGATCGAGCGCCTCGAACGACTCCTGCGCGCAACCGCCGTGAAAAAGTTTGAGCATTTCGTCAAACAGCCGCGCCGAGGAGATCTCTTCGAGCAAATGACCATTCTTGGCAATCGGGGTTGCAGCGCTCTTGTCGATTTGAAACCCGAGCTTTACTGCAAAACGAATGGCGCGCAGCATGCGCACTGGATCTTCGCGATAACGAACATCGGGATCACCGATTAAACGCATCACACCTTTTTCGAGATCTTCTACCCCGCCAACATAGTCGATGACGGAAAAGTCGGCGATGTCGTAATACAGGGCATTGACGGTGAAATCGCGACGCCACACATCATCGTCGATGGTGCCGTAAACGTTGTCACGTAAAATCCGTCCTTCGTCATTTGTGCGAGCCGCGCCGTCGCCAGCAACATGTGCGGCACGAAACGTTGCGACTTCGATTATTTCCGGGCCAAAGCGCACGTGCGCCAGACGAAAGCGTCGCCCGATCAGGCGCGAATTGCGAAATAACTTATGCACTTCTTCGGGTAGCGCATCGGTCGCTATATCGAAGTCCTTTGGTTCTCGCCCAAGTAGTAAATCGCGTACTCCGCCTCCGACCAGGCACGCGCGAAAACCGCCCTCATGCAGACGGTTGAGCACCTTCAAGGCGGCTGAAGAAATCTGCCGACGCGAGATCGTATGCTCGTCGCGTGCATAGCGCCGCGGCGCAGGGAATTCAGGTGCGGGTTTTTTCATACCGGTAAGGCCGTCACAGACGCGACGAACTTGACGAGCGAATGGGCGCAGTGCGGGCCATTTCATCGGCGGTCGAATTGTTCGAATATCAAAGCTTTTTTACGCTGTTTTCCAATCGCTATGATACCATTCGCCGCGCTTGCCGGGCTCCCTTCGTCTAGTGGCCCAGGACGTCGGCCTCTCACGCCGAAAACAGGGGTTCGATTCCCCTAGGGAGCGCCACTATTCCTACGCAGGCTTTATTCAAGCCACACGTCAATTCGATATTAAGGATGAAGCTTAAGCGTGTCGCTGATCCACGCTACATCCCCGGTACCAATTCTCGCACTCATTGAATCCGCTCGCGGCGCTCTGGATTGTTGTGTTTTGCGCACTCTCTCCAGTAGTAATTGGATACCAAACGCCACGACGTCTGGCTGTTCGATATGGATATGGTGCCCCGATTTTTGTGCGCGAATGGGTCGATGCGCTGTTCGCCGAAGCTAACTCGATTTGCAGTTGCAACCAGAGCGCCTCCAGCAAAAATCGCTTTTCACTCAAGTCATCCTCGACCTTGCCACGCCTGATAACCAGCAATGGCAAATTGGCCAGGTCGGGCGATTGCCTCACCTGCCGTGCACTATCGCGAAAACTGAGCAGCTCATTGCCAAGGGTGCGGCGCGTCCTGCGCATCGCTGCACGTCGGCCAATCTCTCGTTTAATCGCCTCCGGCAAGGCCACGCGCGCAGGCGGCGGATCGCGATACTGGACGATGCCGTAGCGGCTGCTTGGCGCCGTCAGCATGTTGAACGGGGTGGGGGCGAGAAAGCGCTTCACCTGGTCCGGATGTGACGCGTCAACAAGGACCAGGGCTGCGGTCAGGTAGCGGTACCGCCGCGCGAACAGAGCTGTATTCAGGCCGCCAAAGGAATGCCCAACGAGCACATACGCCCTGCGCGCGCCGGCATTGTCCAGCAGAAGAAATAGTTCGTTTGCGATACGCGAACTGGAACGCGGGATGGCGCCCGCGTCGCTGGCCCCGTAGCCGGCTCGGTCGAACGTGCAAACACGCGTGAGAGGTTCTAAGTGCTCTTTAACGTAGACCCATTCCAGCGACGAGCTGCCGAGGCCGGAATCAAATTCGATTGTCGGGCTGCGTTCGCCCGCGCGGTCGATATGCAGACTCCGTCAGTCGATGAGGATATCATCAGCAGACCCGGCGAACGCCCAAAACCCGGCCGACGCCAGAGTCAACCATTGCAGGCCTTTGCGTAAACGAGCGGTCTTAAAATCCGAGTACATGCGTACCATCTTAGTCATATGTGGTTGCCGCTTCGGCGGCCCTGCGATGGGTCGCAGATTCCCCGTTTCAGGGATTGATTACGCGGCCAATCCGGATACTGAAGAGTCTTCGACCCCCAAACTGTCTTATGCCGAATCTCGGCACCGCCCAGCTTGGTGCTGCAAGCCGTGAACACCACCCTTGCGAGAGTTTCCTTTCGAAGGCGCCTGGGTGCGCTACTTTACGACAGCATAGCTGCGTTCACGGTGCTCTATTTCGCCGCGTTTATACCCGTATTAAGCGCGGGAACTGCACTCACAGAGCAAAATCCTTTATTTACGCTCTATCTCATCGCCGTTTTGTTTTGTTATTTTTGGGCGAGCTGGTCACGTGGCAGTACGCTCGGGATGCAAGCATGGAAAATCGAAATCCGCACGATTGATGGGCGGAATCCAGGCTTGCGTGAATGCGTGCTGCGTTTTTTGTTCGCCGGATTGTCTGGGGTATGTTTTGGCCTCGGCTACGCCGTGGCCCTGCTCGACCAGGAGCGGCGAGCCTGGCACGACCGCATGTCAGGCACTCGCTTGGTTCGTAAAGGTACTAGCGCAGACGCAGATTCATAGCGACGCCGAGTACAAACAGCAGCGCAGTTGGCCCCAGTGCACTCGCCCAGGGAGCCAGCCCGAATACAACACCGACGTGCGCTGAGGCTTGATTCAATACGTGAAACCCGAGGCCAATGAGCGTGCCAATCAGAATCCGGCGCCCGGTAGTGACCGAACGAGAGGCGGCGCGCAGCACTAACGGGATAGCGAGGAAAACCATGACGCCAGCGGACAACGGGTAACCCAGTTTTATCCACAGCGCGTGCTCCCAACGCTGCGCATTCTGCCCGTTCAGACGCGCGAATTCGACATACCGACTGAGCGCAAGTAATGAAAGGGTGTCGGGATTGATCGCCACCATTTCAATCAAGTCCGGATCGAGCATGGAATCCCAGCTCGCACGTGCAATGTGCCGTGCCTGCATCTGATCGCCGTCGAACTCAGTCTGCCTGATCTGCCGTAACTCCCAGCGCCCGTCGATGTAGTGAGCGGATTCGGCACGCGTCGAGATCCGTAGCCGGTTGTCGTCATCGAACTCGAGAATGTTGATGTCACGAAATTCCTCGCCAGGCAAGATCTCGCGGATATTGATGTAGCTCTCGCGATCGCGCGCCCAAAATCCATGCTCCCCGGTGGTGGCCACTTTGTCGGCGATCGCAAGGGCCCGCATGTCCTGGGCTTTGCGTTCCGTGAACGGGAATATCATTTCACCAATAAAAACGGCCACAACGACAAATACGAAACCTGTCTTCATCACCGCCCAGATCACCCGGGTACGAGAAACGCCTGCACATCTGACGACCGCGATCTCATTTCGCTCCGACATCGCACCCAAGCCAAGCAGCACGCCAAGCAATGCAGCGATTGGAAACAGCTCATAAGCGAGACCAGGCAAACTCAATCCGACCACAAGCGCCGCTTTGCCGAGGGTATAGCTACCGCGGCCAATGTCTTCCAGCTCTTCGATAAAGGCGAAGAAAGTAAAGATCGCAAGGAGGACCAACAGAACCGTAAGCGTCGAGGTGATGAGGTTGTGACCGATGTATCGATCGACGATTTTCATAGGTGTTGTGCGGTGACCGGAACTGTTTTTCGAAGCGCGCGGCGCTTTGCGCGCCTCGCGCCAAAAGCATACACTGCCGCGCAAGCCAGCGCAGCTTATCGCGCACTTCGATATTCACTATTCAGAGAGCCTTGAAGGCGACGAGGATCGCAATGGAATTTTCTGTAAAGCGCGGTTTGGCGCACCAACAAAAGACCCCTTGCATCATCGTCGCGGTCCACGCTGGGAAAACACTTGGCGACATTGGCAGCGCGCTCGATAAGCGATCGCGCGGAGCGATAAACCGGGTCGTGTCGCGCGGCGACATCACTGGCAAAGTGGGCGAGACACTATTATTGCCGGATCTAAGTGGTGTTGATCCAGAACGCGTATTGCTGGTCGGCGCGGGCAACGTGAAAGGTGTGACCGCTACGAGTTACCGTAAAATCGTCAACGCGGCGGCAAATGCGCTGATTCGCTATAAGCTGGAGAGTGCACTCAGTACGCTTCTCGATATCAAAGTTCAGAACGGTGACCAACTGAGTTGGAAAACTGATGCCCACGTCTGTTCCATTGCAGCGGCGGCTTATCGGTTTAACGAGCACAAGTCCAAGCCAGTTCGAAGTAACTTAACGCGCTTCAGCCTTCTGGCTAGCGACGAGGAGTTCGCGGGAGTTCGCGATGCCGTCGCGCGCGCGCGTGCGCTTGCCAGTGGCATTGAGATGAGCCGCGATCTTGGCAATCGCCCCGGGAACGTCTGCACCCCAAGCCACCTCGCCGAATCCGCCGTCGCGCTCGCCGAGATGCATCCCGCGCTGAGCGTTACCGTACTCGAAGAAGAAGACATGGAAAGACTCGCAATGGGGTCTTTGCTGTCAGTGTCACGCGGGTCACGCGAACCGGCCAAGCTCATCACGCTTGAGTACCGGGGTAGCGACGAATCCAAACCGCCAATCGTGTTGGTTGGCAAGGGCGTCACCTTCGATTCCGGCGGTATCTCGCTGAAAGGCGGCGCCGGCATGGACGAAATGAAGTACGACATGTGTGGCGCAGCTAGTGTGCTTGGCACACTTTCGGCCATCGCAGAAATTGGTCCGCCCATCAACGTTGTCGGCGTTATCCCGGCCACCGAGAACCTTCCTGACGGCGACGCCAGCAAGCCCGGTGACATCGTCACTAGTATGTCCGGTCAGACTATAGAGATACTCAATACCGATGCGGAAGGGCGTCTGATCTTGTGCGATGCACTAACCTATAGCGCACGCTTCGAGCCCGAAGTCGTTATCGATATCGCGACGCTGACCGGTGCTTGCGTGGTTGCACTGGGCGCGCAGGCCAGCGGGCTGATGAGCAATAACGACGCCCTGGCTGAGGACTTGCTTGCTGCGGGCGAGCGCACGAATGATCGCGCCTGGCGGCTACCCCTGTGGCAGGAGTATCAACGCCAGCTCGACAGCAATTTCGCAGATATGGCGAACGTCGGTGGGCGCGCTGCGGGGACAATTACGGCAGGATGTTTCCTTTCGCGCTTCACGAAAAAGTATCGCTGGGCCCACATCGACGTCGCTGGCACCGCTTGGACATCGGGTAAGAATAAGAGCGCCACTGGACGTCCTGTCGCCCTACTCGTCGACTATATTCTTTCGCGCGTTAGCGCTTGAGGCAATGACCCGTGTCGACTTTTATGTGCTTGCCAATAGCAGCGAGCGTGATCACGAACGCATGATTTGCAGGGTCGTCGAAAAAGCTTTCCGGCATGGGCACGAAATCTACGTGCTGTGTTGCGATGCGGCGGAGGTCAAGCGTTTTGATGAAACATTATGGCGATTCCAGGATACGAGCTTCGTCCCGCATGTGTGTGATAGCGGTGACGCACCGGTCGTGATCGGCACAACCGCATCCGATATCGCTAACCCTGACGTTCTGGTGAATCTCGCCAACGAGGTGCCGGACACCGTCAGTAGTTTTCAGCGTGTCATCGAATCAGCCGGGTTCGACGACCCAACGCGCGGTGCTGCTCGTACGCGGTACCGGTATTACCAGGACCGCGGGTTCCCGTTGCATACGCATAAAATCAGCGCCTGAGATGGCCGACCGCCCGGTCTCAGCAGACGGCGCGCCAGCACCGCGCCTGACCGAGCAGGTTCACGATACTGCGCCACCCCGATTGACGGAACGGGTCGATCGCGCGGAGGCCGCAGCCCCGACGCAAGCGACCCCGGGTGCCGGGCTGGGTGACGACCTTAAACAATGGGTACAAGACAGTATCGCAGGCGCCATCGCGGACATTAAAGACGAACTGAAAAGCGAACTTTCGCGCACAGCACAAACTGTCTCGAAGCAAGACGAAACGAACCACGACGGCGCAGTCTCAGCAAAGGCCACAACAGTGACGCAGAACACACCCATGGAGAAGACTTACGACCCGCAGTCGATCGAAGCCGGTCGCTATCAGGCATGGGAGGAGGCCGGCTATTTCAGTGCGCGGCCCGATGGCACACCTTATTGCATCATGCTGCCGCCACCCAATGTGACAGGCAGTTTGCATATGGGCCATGCGTTCCAGGACACATTGATGGATGCGCTGATTCGCTATCAAAGGATGTGTGGCGCAAGTGCGTTGTGGCAGTGCGGAACCGACCATGCCGGTATCGCAACCCAGATTGTCGTTGAACGTCAGCTCGCTGCCGAGGGTCGCAGCCGCCATGAAATGGGTCGCGAAGCCTTCGTCGATGCGGTGTGGGACTGGAAGCACGAGTCGGGCGGCACCATAACCCGTCAGCTGCGACGCATGGGCGCCTCGATGGATTGGACCCGCGAGCGCTTCACCCTCGACGATGAACTATCCCGCGCAGTCCGCGACGTATTTATCTCGTTATACGAGGAAAAACTGATTTACCGCGGCAAGCGCCTGGTCAATTGGGATCCGGTTCTGCACACGGCGATTTCAGATCTCGAAGTTATTGCGCACGAAGAGCAGGGGCATTTGTGGCATCTGCGCTACCCATTGGAAGATGGCAGTGGCCATGTCACGGTCGCAACGACCCGCCCGGAAACGATGCTTGGCGACAGCGCTGTGGCCGTGAGTCCGAACGACCCACGCTACAAACGCATCATCGGCAAGCGCGTTTCATTACCGCTTACTGATCGCACAATTCCGATCATTGCCGACGATTATGTGGACCCGGAGTTCGGTTCTGGCTGCGTCAAGATAACGCCCGCGCACGACTTCAATGATTACGCCGTCGGACAACGTCACGATTTGCCCGTCATTAATATCTTTACTGATAATGCGGCAGTTAATGAGAATGCACCCGAACGCTTCCGCGGGCTCGATCGTTACGAAGCACGCGCACAAATCATCGCGGAATTTGAAGCGCTCGGCCTGATGGCACGCATCGACGACCACAAACTTATGGTCCCGCGCGGCGATCGCAGCCAGGCAGTCATCGAACCCTATCTGACAGACCAATGGTTTGTGCGTGCTCAGCCGCTCGCGGAACCAGCGATCGCGGCAGTCGAAGATGGGCGCATTCGCTTCGTGCCGGAAAACTGGTCGAAAACCTATTTCGAATGGATGCGAAATATCGAAGATTGGTGTATTTCCAGACAGCTATGGTGGGGGCATCGCATCCCGGCCTGGTACGACGACCACGGCAATATTTATGTCGGGAATGACGAAGCAGATGCGCGTAAGCGGGCCAATCTGTCAGACGATGTCCCGCTTCGGCAGGATGAGGATGTTCTCGACACTTGGTTTTCGTCTGCGCTGTGGCCATTTTCGACACTTGGCTGGCCGCAGAAAACGCCCGAGTTAGAGCAGTTCTATCCGACCAGTGTGCTGGTCACTGGATTCGACATCATCTTTTTCTGGGTTGCCCGCATGATCATGATGGGCCTCAAGTTCATGGGCGACGTACCTTTTCGCGAGGTCTACATCCATGGCCTGGTGCGTGATGCCGATGGCAACAAAATGTCGAAATCCAAAGGCAATATCCTTGATCCGCTCGATTTGATTGACGGTATTGAACTGGAAAGTCTGGTCGGAAAGCGCACCACCAGCTTGATGCGCCCGGAAGACAAACCACGGATCGAAGCCGACACCCGCCGCCAGTATCCAGACGGAATATCTGCGCATGGTACCGACGCCTTGCGGTTTACGTTCGCGGTGATGGCCACCCAAGGGCGTGACATTCGCTTTGACCTGGGACGCATCGGGGGTTATCGCAACTTCTGTAACAAAATCTGGAACGCATCGCGATTCGTGATGATGTCACTTGAACAGCATCGAGGTGACAGCGCGCCCCAAGACCTTCAGTTCAATATGCCGGAACGCTGGATACGCGGTCGCTTCGCACTGACGGTCGACCGTGTGCGTCACGGTTTCGAGCAGTATCGTTTCGACTTATCTGCTCAGGCGTTGTACGAGTTTATTTGGGATGAGTATTGCGATTGGTATATTGAGATGGCTAAGGTTCGCCTCTATGACAGCCGCACGACGCAAGTCGAGAAAGACGCCATCTGCCACGTGCTGCTCGAGATTCTGGATGGATTGTTGCGCGCCCTGCACCCGCTTATGCCCTTCATTACCGAAGAAATCTGGCTCAAATTGGCCACACATCTGGGCATCGACGAACCAACCCTGATGACGCAAAGCTATCCACAAGCGCATCACTGTAATGACGCCGACGCGGACGCGCACGCATTTGCGTGGATGCGCGATTTCATCCTTGGTGTGCGACGTATCCGTGCCGAATACGATCTCGAACCTGCCAAGCGATTACCTGTCCTGGTACGAGACGGCAGCGCCGAGGAACATGCGTGGCTACAAGAGCACGGTTACATGATTGAGCAGATCGCGCGGACTGAGAAAATCGCGGCGGCGGCGCCCGAACCCGGCGATACCGCGACCGCGCTGGCGGGCACCATGACCGTGCTGGTACCGCTCGCCGATCTCATCGACAAAGAGGCGGAGCAGCTCAGACTGACAAAAGAGCTCGCGAAACTCGACGGCGAAATATCACGGGCGAATGGTAAACTTTCGAATCAGAGTTTTGTTGATCGCGCACCCGAGGCCGTGGTCAACAAAGAGCGCGAGCGACTCGCCGAAGCAAGCGCCGCGCGCGACAAGCTCGCCAATCAATTCGCGCAGTTATAGCGCGGCCGCAAGATCCGTGGCGTCGTTATCGACTTATCCGCCTTCGCCAACCGCGATAGCGAGAACAAATTTAACGACGCCGAACACCACGGCGACGAAAAGTAACGTTGCGATGACACCAACCACGACATACTGCGCGGCGGAACCGCGCCGGAAATCCCGTTCCTGATCTTCGCGACTGCGAATTCCGATTGCGGCTGCAAACACTGCACCAAGCACCTCCCGAAGGCGCGGCGGCGCGTCATCGTCATCTTGGTGTTTTTGTTCGCTCATCGTACTCAGTTGCTGTGTTGCCAACGGGTCGCCGCTCTGCTCGTGCGCCTCGCGATGGGGAAGACGGCAGTAATCAGGTAGGATCGCTGGCTAGGATAAGGCGTAATCAGGAGCCGGAGCGGTGTTCGAGCGTATCAAAGAAGACCTGAGCTGCGTGTTTGATCGAGATCCGGCGGCGCGGCACACCCTTGAGGTGATCACCTGCTACCCCGGTGTCCACGCAGTGTTGATGTATCGCCTTAGCAACACATTGTGGCGAGTTGGACTGCGCTGGCTGGCGCGCTTTGTTTCGCATGCGGGGCGTTTCCTGACCGGCATCGAGATTCACCCCGGCGCAAGCATAGGTCGCCGCCTGTTTATCGATCATGGCATGGGCGTCGTCATTGGTGAGACTGCTGAGATTGGTGATGACTGCACGCTATACCATGGTGTGACGCTTGGCGGCACCAGCTGGGAGAAAGGCAAACGTCACCCAACGCTCGGCAACGGCGTTGTAATTGGCGCTGGCGCGAAAGTTTTGGGACCCCTGATTGTCGGCGACAACGCTCGCATCGGATCGAACGCCGTCGTTGTACGCGACGTTGCTCCGGAAACCACTATTGTCGGTGTGCCTGGCAGAGTCGTCCAGGCAGCTGTGACAGACAAGTTTCGTCAACGCGAAGAAACCGCACGCAAGTTAGGTTTCGAGGCCTACGGACAGGTCCGCGATATGTCCGATCCGGTCACTCAGGCGCTGGACTCCCTGCTTGATCATTCCCACGACGTTGAATCGGAAATCGCTGAGCTCAAACGCCAGCTAACCGCGCTTCAGGCCAACTCGGCTACATCCAAGTCTGATATCGATTAAATTCCCGCCTGCTGGCATAATTGTGCGCTGCAATACTTGACCAAATTAGTTGGTTATACAACAATACCCGAGTAATTTGGTCGGATTAGCCGATCTGGCACCGAGGAGGTGCGCAGCCATGAGACTCACCACCCGCGGACGCTATGCAGTCACTGCCATGCTCGACCTTGCATTGCACCACGAGAATGGCCCGGTCTGCTTGGCTGATATTGCTGAACGCCAGGGTATTTCCCAGTCATATCTTGAGCAGCTTTTCGCACGGCTGCGCCGAAACGGCCTCGTTGACGGCTTACGCGGACCGGGTGGCGGATACAAACTCGGCCGTCCCGGGAGCGCGATTTCGGTCGCAGATGTGATTGACGCAGTTGACGAAAATGTCGATGCCACACGCTGCGGCGGACAACGCAACTGCCAGGGCGACCGGCCTTGCCTGACGCACGACTTGTGGGCCCAACTCAGCTGCCAAATCCGGAATTTTCTCGTCGATGTCAGTCTCGACAATCTGATCCACGAAAAAGGCGTTCAAACCCTCCATCGGTTGCAGGACGACACATCTTTCAGTTCCAAGGCGACCCTGTGAATCTTGTTTCAGGAGAATCTCTATGAGCATTACATTAACGGAACGCGCGGCAATTCACGTGCGTGACTTCATGGCCCGCGAGAATAACGCCAACGGCTTGCGTCTGGCAGTAAAACCAACCGGTTGTTCAGGCTACATGTATGTCGTTGAACTGGCTGAAAACCGCCAGGATCACGATGCGATCTTTGAGTCTCAGGGCGTGGCGCTGGTCATCGACCCCGAAAGCCTCAAGTATTTAGACGGCACCGAAGTCGACTATTCGCGCGAGGGTCTTAACGAGGGCTTTCGTTTTGCGAATCCGAATGTCAGCGCCACGTGTGGCTGTGGCGAAAGCTTCAGTCTGTAATCTGCGAATCTCCTTGAGGAATCCCCATGGCGACTAACGCCCAGGACATCGACGCATTTGTGGATCGGAAGTACGACGCCGGTTTCTACACTGACATCGAACAGGACACTGCGCCCCCTGGCCTGAATGAAGACGTTATTCGTCTCATTTCGGGCAAGAAAAAGGAACCGGAATGGTTGCTCGAATGGCGCCTGAAAGCCTACGCGCGATTTCTAGAGCTGCGCGAACCCAATTGGGCGCACGTCGAATATCCGCCAATCGATTTTCAGGCCATCTCCTACTACTCCGCACCGAAAAGCGACGCGGACCGCCCGCAAAGCCTGGATGAGGTGGACCCGAAGCTGCTGGAGACCTACGAGAAACTCGGTATCCCGCTTGAAGAACAGAAGATGCTCGCAGGCGTCGCCGTCGACATGGTGTTCGACAGCGTATCCGTACACACCACTTTTCGCGACAAACTGGCCGAGGCGGGCGTTATTTTTTGCTCATTCTCCGATGCTGTTATCGATCACCCGGAGCTTGTTCGAAAATACCTCGGCACTGTTGTCCCCACGACTGACAACTACTATGCGGCGCTCAATTCGGCCGTGTTTTCGGACGGCTCGTTTGTTTACATCCCGAAAAACACCCGCTGCCCAATGGAGTTGTCGACCTATTTCCGCATCAACGCAATGAACACCGGCCAGTTCGAGCGCACCCTCGTAATTGCTGAGGAAGGCAGTTATGTCAGTTACCTCGAAGGTTGTACGGCGCCAATGCGAGATGAGAATCAGTTGCACGCAGCAGTGGTCGAGCTTGTCGCTCTCCAGGACGCCGAAATCAAATACTCAACGGTGCAGAATTGGTATCCGGGTGACGAAGAAGGGCGCGGCGGCATTTACAACTTCGTGACCAAACGCGGAGACTGCCGCGGTGCACGTTCGAAAATTTCCTGGACCCAAGTCGAAACCGGCTCCGCGATCACCTGGAAATACCCGAGTTGCGTGCTGAAAGGTGAAAACTCGGTCGGCGAATTTTACTCGGTCGCTTTGACCAATAACCTTCAGCAGGCCGATACCGGCACCAAAATGGTCCATATCGGTCGCGGTACGCGCTCGACAATTATTTCCAAAGGAATCTCCGCCGGGCGAAGTCAGAATGCCTACCGCGGGCTGGTGCGCATCGCCGCCGGGGCCGAGGGCGCGCGCAATTACACCCAGTGCGATTCGCTCCTGCTCGGTGACCGCTCTGCCGCACATACGTTTCCGTATATCGAATGCAAGAATCCATCGGCGCAGATTGAGCACGAAGCCTCGACGTCCAAGATTAGTGACGACCAGCTGTTCTATCTGCGCAGTCGTGGCATCAAACAAGAAGACGCAGTCAATCTGATCGTGAACGGGTTCTGTAAGGAAGTGTTTAAAGAACTGCCAATGGAGTTTGCTGTCGAGGCGCAGAAATTGCTTGGCATCAGTCTCGAAGGCGCGGTCGGCTAACGACTGCGAAAGACGAAAACTAACCGGATACGTCCATGCTTGAAATTAGAAATCTTCATGCCGAAGTCGATGGGAATGAAATCCTGCGCGGCATCAATCTCGATATTGCCCCCGGTGAAACCCACGCCATCATGGGTCCGAACGGTTCTGGCAAGAGTACTTTGTCTCACGTTCTGGCTGGCCGTGACGGCTATACCGTGACGGCTGGGACAGTGCACTTCAATGGCAAGTCACTGCTCGAACTTGAACCGGAAGAACGCGCTGGCGAAGGCATATTTTTAGCTTTCCAGTATCCAGTCGAAATCGCCGGCGTAAACAACGTCTACATGCTCAAGGCGGCCCTAAACGGGGTGCGTGCCTATCGCGGTGAGGCTGAACTTGGCGCGGTCGATTTTCTGAAGCTGGTGAAAAGTCGGGTCAAGGCTGTGGGCCTCGACGAATCTTTGCTCAATCGCCCCGTTAATGAGGGCTTTTCGGGCGGTGAGAAAAAGCGCAACGAAGTGTTTCAAATGAGTGTTCTGGAACCGCGTCTGGCGATACTGGACGAAACCGATTCAGGGCTCGATATCGACGCTCTGAAAGCGGTCGCTGAAGGCGTGAATGCGCTGCGCGATGCGGAACGGTCGTTTATTGTCGTCACCCACTACCAAAGGCTCCTCGATTACATCGTGCCCGACCACATTCATGTGCTGTCGAAAGGGCGCATTATCAAATCTGGCGGCAAAGAGCTCGCGCACGAACTCGAAGCGCGCGGCTACGACTGGCTGACCAGTGAGGCAGCGGCGTAGTGGAGAAACTTGACGAAATCTTGCGCACCGCCGTGGACCTCGCCGCGGCTGCACCCGCGTGGCTTGGCGACCGCCGTCGCGCAGCGGCTGCTGTCGTAGAGGAAGGCCGTTTGCCCACCACGTCCGACGAGGCCTGGAAATACACGAGTCTGAAGGATATTTCCGACCAACCGTACCGCCTTGCCACCGCAGCCGATGCACTCGGGTTTGCCGAAATTGACCTCACACACTTTGAGCACGCGGGTTCTGACGGCCCGTTCGCAGTCATCGTCAACGGTCATTTACGCGCTGATTTGAGCCGCCTCGACAACCTGCCTTCAGGTGTCACGCTGCGCACCCTCGCCAGCTTGAGCGAAGCAGAACTCGGACCGTTAGTCTCGACGCTTGATGGGGTCGAATCAGCGGCGTTCAGCGCGCTTAATTTGGCGACCTTTGGCGACGGTCTGCTTCTGGATGTCGCAGATGGAGCCAGCGCCACAAATCCGATTGCACTGATCTTTGTCGCCGACGGCCAGGCCCCATTACTCAGCGCACCGCGCATTGTCATCAACGCAGGGCGAAATTCCAGCGTGCGCGTCATCGAGCAGTATTTGAGTGTTGCAGGCAACTGCGGCCTGACCAACTGTGTCACCAATATTGAGCTTGCGGAAGGCGCCTGCGTTTACCATCACCGACTGCAGGATGAAGCTGAAACGAGCGCCCATATCGGGCGCATCGACGCCAAGGTATCCAGTAATGCGAACTTGCATTCGGATTCCGTTGCTTTCGGCGGCAGACTCACTCGCGTCGACATCGAAGTAGCGCTGGCGGGGCGCGGCGCACGCTGCCGGCTCAACGGTTTGTTCGCCACGCATGGCGAGCAGCATATCGATCACCACACGACAGTCGACCACCTGGTTGGCGACACTCATAGCGAAGAGCTTTATCGCGGAATTCTCGACGGGCACAGCCGCGGCGTATTCAACGGTAAAGTCATCGTGCACAGAGATGCCCAGCAAATCAGCGCTCGTCAGGCGAGTAACAATTTGTTGTTGTCACGGCAGGCCGAAATCGACACGAAGCCCGAACTCGAAATTTATGCTGACGATGTCACCTGCGCGCACGGCGCAACCGTTGGCAACCTCGACGAAGGCGCGTTGTTCTATTTGCGCTCACGCGGAATCGGAAACGCGGAAGCACGCGCATTACTGACTTATGCGTTCGCTGAACAAGTCATCGAATCGATACCGCTCGACAGTGTGCGGCGCGCGATTGAACAGCGCTTTATCGGCCACACTGACATGAGCACTCTGGCCCAGGGGATTCAACCATGAGCTCAGCGCCATCGGAAATTACTTCCGCCTCGACAACGTTTGATATCGCCGCGATTCGGCGTGATTTCCCGTTATTAGATCGGAGCGTCAACGGGAAACCACTGGTCTACGCAGACAATGCGGCAACGACCCAGAAACCAAACGTTGTCATCGAACGGATAAAGCGCTACTACGAATACGAGAATTCGAATATTCATCGCGGCGTCCATACCCTTAGCGAAGACGCGACTGAAGCCTACGAAATCGCTCGCAGCTGTGTAAAACAGTTCCTGAACGCTGCACACGAAAGCGAAGTAATTTTCACCAGCGGTACCACCGAATCAATCAATCTCGTGGCACAAAGTTACGCGCGTACAAATCTTGTCGCCGGCGACGAGATCCTGGTTAGCGAACTCGAGCATCACGCGAATATCGTGCCGTGGCAGATGGTTTGCCAACAAACTGGCGCGATTCTCAAAGTCGCACCGATCAACGATGCCGGTGAGATTATTCTTGAAGCTTTCGCCGAATTACTCAGCGCACGCACACGTATTGTCGCCGTTGGGCATATTTCAAACGCGCTGGGGACCGTCAACCCGGTTGAAAGAATCATCGAACTGGCTCACGAAGTCGGGGCAGTGGTACTCATTGATGGTGCTCAGGCGAGTATTCATACACCAATGGACGTGCAGGCCCTGGATTGTGATTTTTATGCTTTCTCTGGCCATAAAGCACTCGGTCCGACCGGTGTAGGCGTACTTTATGGGCGCGCGTCGCTGCTCGAAGCTATGCCCCCCTGGCAGGGTGGTGGGGACATGATCAAGGTTGTGACGTTCGAGCATACGGAATACAACACGCTGCCCTATAAATTCGAGGCCGGAACCCCGAATATCGCTGGAGGACTCGGACTCGCCGCTGCTCTCGAGTACTTCATGGCGCTCGACATCACTGCGGTGATGGCGCACGAACATGCCCTGCTGAATTGCGCAATCGCACGTGCGGCGTCTATTCCGCAACTACAGCTGGTTGGCACGGCCGCGGATAAAGCTGCCGTCGTGTCCTTCAATATCGAGGGTGTCCATCCGCATGATCTTGGCACCCTGCTCGACCAGCAAGGGATCGCCATTCGCACCGGGCACCACTGTGCGATGCCGGTCATGTCCCGCCTGGGACTATCTGGTACGGCACGCGCGTCGTTCGCTTTATACAACACCGAGGACGAAGTGCACGCTGTATTCGATGCCATCGAAAAAGTCCTCCCCATGCTTCTCGATTGAGACAATCCACGATGAATCAAGCCCAGGATTTCACCAACCCAATAGTAGTCAGCAGAGATTGTGACGCCATTCTTATCCCGGACGGCGCGACTATCACGCTCAAATCGGGCTCGGAAGTTTTTGTTACCCAGGCGCTTGGCGGTTCAGTGACCGTGAACGTGAACGGGAATCTGGCCCGAGTCAGCTCTGAGAATGTGGATGCGCTGGGCATGACGCCGGCGGCCAGCCTGTCGGAAAGTGTCCTGCATAGCGATGACGGCAGCGTTAATGACGAACTGGTGTGGGAACAGTTAAGCACCTGTTACGACCCCGAGATTCCCATCAACATTGTAGAACTGGGGCTGATATACCGTTGCGAGGTGGTCCCCTGCGATCACGGCAATCGGCTCGAGATCGACATGACGCTCACCGCGCCCGGTTGTGGTATGGGACCGTTTTTGGTCGAGGATATTCGGGCCAAGGTGGTGCAAATTCCAAATGTCGCAGATGTCGCCGTGGAGTTGGTATTCGATCCTCCCTGGAGCCCTGACATGATGTCCGAAGCGGCGCGCCTGGAAACCGGCTTCTACTAACCCACGACCGCAAACCCCCGATGCTGACCGGGACCTTCGAAGTCCCGCCCTTTGCGCTGGCCTTAGGCGCCTCATCAGGCGATAATGCGACCCGTTTTTTTAAAGTTTTATCAATAAGTTAGGGAGTACTTTAGATCATGGCAACAGAACGCACACTTTCGATCATCAAGCCCAGTGCTGTGCGTGACAATCACATCGGTGCCATCCTCGCCAAATTCGAGGCGGCCGGCTTGCGCATTATCGCGGCCAAAATGACCCAGTTGACACAGGCGCAGGCCGAAGCGTTCTACGCGGTCCACGCCGAGCGCCCATTCTTCGCAGAATTAGTTGAATTCATGACCTCGGGTCCGGTCATGGTGCAGGCCCTTGAGGGTGATAACGCGATAAAGACTAATCGGGACGTGATGGGTGCAACGAACCCAGCCGAAGCGGCGCCCGGTACGATACGAGCGGAATTCGCAATCAGCATGACCGAGAACGCCGTGCATGGCTCAGACGCGCCGGATACCGCAGAAGAGGAAATCAGCTTCTTTTTCACCGCCAGTGAGATTCATTCGGCAGGCTAGATGATGACTTCGCAAGGCCAGATTAATTTGCTCGACCTCGATAGTGACGCCTTAGGTCATTATTTTCAGGAGATTGGCGAGCGCCCGTTCCGCGCCCAGCAAATTATCAAATGGGTTCATCAGCAGGGAGTCACCGATTTTTCGGCGATGACGAATCTGAGCAAAGCTTTGCGGGACCGTCTCCTAAGCGAAACGGAGATCCGCGCGCCCGAGATTGAAAGTGAACAACTCTCTGACGACGGTACGCGCAAATGGCTTGTGCGCGTGGACGGCGAGAACTGCGTCGAAACCGTTTTTATCCCGGAAGGCGAACGCGGTACGTTGTGCGTTTCCTCGCAGGTCGGTTGTCCGCTGGCGTGCAGCTTTTGCGCGACGGCGCGCCAGGGTTTCAATCGCAATCTGTCGGTCGGAGAAATTATCGGACAAGTTTGGCTCGCCGCACGACAGCTTGGCCAGCTACCCAAAGAAGGGCGCTACATAACGAACGTTGTGATGATGGGAATGGGCGAGCCGCTACTGAATTTCGAGAACGTCGTGGCAGCGATGCGGCTGATGTTGGATGACAACGCCTACAATTTGGCGCGTAAGCGGGTTACGTTGAGCACCGCCGGCGTAGTGCCAGGAATCGATCGCCTGGCAGAGCGGTGTCCGGTGAGCCTTGCCATTTCTCTGCATGCAACAAACGACGAGCTGCGCAACGTACTGGTCCCGATCAATCGTAAATATCCGCTCGCCGAATTGTTGGATGCGTGCAGACGTTACGCTAACGTCAATCCGCACAGTGAAATCACTTTCGAATATGTCATGCTCAAAGGGATAAATGACACTGTAGCTGAGGCACGAACGTTAATCGGACTGCTCGAAGGATTGCCCGCAAAGGTCAACTTAATCCCTTTCAATCCGTTCGAATCTGCCGGCTATGAACGATCAACCGATGCCGCGATCGACGCGTTTCGCGACAAACTCGTGAGTTCGGGTCTGGTAACTATCACGCGTAAAACTCGCGGCGACGATATCGATGCGGCCTGCGGACAACTGGTTGGCGAAGTGCAGGCCAGAGCGTTGCGGCACCGCAAACGCGTACACTGATACGCAATGACGCTGGAGCCTGAGAGATGCCGATTCGCCCGAACCATCTAGTTAGCGCAGGAATAATTCTCCTGCTGACCGCGTGTCAACAAGTTAGTCGTCTCTCTCAGCACATGTCCAACCCGGCTAAGCTCGCCGAGATCAACACCGAACTTGGCTCTCAGTATTTGCAAAAGGGCGAGTATGAAATCGCGCTTAAGAAGCTCGAGAAGGCTCTCGACGCTGATCGTAATTATGCCGACGCTCACAATACCCTTGGCGTTCTGCGCAGCCGCCTCGGCCAGTTCGATCAAGCCGAAAAAAGTTTCCGCCGGGCGATCAGCATCGACTCCAATAATTCTTCGGCACTGAACAACTTCGGCCAGTTTCTGTGCCAACGACAACGCTATGAAGAGGGTGAGGCACAGTTTTTGCTGGCGGTTGAGAATCCGCTCTACAAGTATCCTGCGCAGGCCTATAGCAACGCCGGCAGCTGCGCGCTGGATGCGGGGAAGTTGGAGGTCGCGGAGCGCCATTTCCGCAAAGCGCTGCAGCTCGATGGCAAGCTTGCACCCGCGCTGCTGCAAATGGCGGACATCAGTGTTCAGCGCGAGCAATTTTTGCCCGGGCGCGCCTATTTACAACGTTATTCCGAATTGGCGCGCATGAATGCACGCGCGCTGTGGCTTGGCGTTCAGGTCGAACGAGAGCTTGGTGATCGGGATGCCGTTTCGAGCTACGCGTTGTCGTTGGAGAAAAATTTTCCGGATTCTGACCAAACCCGCTTATTACGCGAATCCAGGGACCCGTGACCGGTAACAACAACAATCACGCTGACACCCCGGGCAGCGATACTGAACAGGCCAAGCCAGGCGAAATGATTCGTCACGCGCGCGAGCTGCGTGAATTGAGCGCAGAGGATCTTGCACGTTGCCTGCGTCTGGAACCAAAGATTATTCACCACCTTGAAAGCGAGCAGTTCGACCAATTACCTGCGCCAGCTTTCATTCGCGGCTATGTCCGTTCCATCGCCAAAGAGCTGGACATCGACAGCGCTCCGTTGATCGATGCACTTGCCCTGCGATTCAACGGCGCACCGCCGCCCCTGGCGGATTTCGAGTCGCGCGCACCCATCGAGATCACCAGCGACAGCAACGTCATTCGATATACGACCTTCGGGATAGTCATCGTTATTCTCATGCTGGTGGCTTTATGGTGGCAGGCGCACAACGAACAGACCACCAATCCGGCTGCAGCGAGCGAACCAACGGCCGCTGCAGAGAACATCCCGGCGACCGCGCCGCTGCCCTATGACTTTGAGGTTGTTGTTCATCCCGACACGCCGTTCTACCGTCTCGCTCCAAGCCCTACGACTCAAGTCGCCATTCCGGTCCTGGAAACGGCGGCACCAACGTTTGATTCCGCCCTATTAGCGGCGACTCCTGACAGCGCCGTGCTGATCAAAACTCGCGAAGACGCCTGGATTGATATTCGTGATGCGGACGGAACACGTCTGTTTTACGACCTCGCCCGTTCGGGCCGCGAAATATCACTATCCGGCAAGCTGCCCTATTCTCTGACTCTTGGTAATGCACAGGCGGTCAGTGTCGAGTTCCGTGGCCAGCAGGTGACAGTCGCGGATTTCATCGAGGCGGGCATTGCGCGATTCAAACTTGGAAACTCTACCCCGTGAGCAATCTACTGCAGGCCATTCGTGGCATGAGCGACATTCTGCCAGCCGACACGGTCCGCTGGCGCCAGCTCGAGAAAGACATCATTGGCGTACTGTCGGCCTACGGGTATGACGAAATCCGCATGCCAATTGTAGAGGCGAGCTCGGTATTCCATCGTTCAATTGGCGACACCACCGACATCGTGCAAAAGGAGATGTACTCTTTTGACGATCGCAACGGCGATAGTCTGACGTTACGCCCGGAAGGAACCGCAGGGTGTGTGCGGGCGGTGTTGCAGCATCGATTGCTCCATCAATTGCCACAACGTCTTTGGTATATGGGTCCGATGTTTCGTCACGAGCGACCGCAACGGGGTCGCCAACGGCAGTTCCACCAAATCGGGGTTGAGGTATTCGGTGCTGAAGGTCCCGATATCGACGCTGAGCTGATCCTGATGACAGCCCGAATGTGGCAGGCGCTGGGCTTACGCAATTTGCGCTTGGAAGTGAACTCTCTCGGAACGGCCGCAGCGCGTGCTAATTATCGCGCCGTCCTCAGCGATTATTTCCGCGCGCATGAGGAAGATCTGGACGCAGATAGTCAAAGCAGACTGACGCGCAATCCACTCCGAATCCTTGATAGCAAGAATCCGGAAATGGCGGCACTCATCGCTGCTGCGCCGAGCCTTAGCGATCACCTCGACACCGAGTCGCGCGAGCACTTTGACGCCTTACTGGAAATACTTAGCGATAGCGGTATCGATGCGGTCGTCAATCCTCGCCTGGTGCGTGGACTCGATTACTATTCGCGCACTGTTTTCGAATGGATCACGACGGAGCTTGGCGCACAGGGTACTGTATGCGCAGGTGGCCGCTACGACGGATTGGTCGAACTAATGGGCGGAAAACCTGTCACCGGCGTTGGCTTTGCGATGGGACTGGAACGCTTGCTCGAACTCCGTAGTGCACAAGGAGTGGAAGCCGCGCCTCCGGCCCCCGAATGTTATTTGCTCGCGACCTCCGACAGTCTCAATCGGCATGTGATTGTTCTCGGGGAAACCCTTCGGCAGCAGTTTCCGGACTGGAGCATCGTTAGTCATATCGGCGGCGGGAGTCTCAAATCGCGTCTTAAAAAGGCCGATCGCAGCGGCGCGGCCCTTGCACTGATCGTTGGAGAAGATGAGTACGCGAACCAATCCGCGACCGTTAAATCGCTACGAAACGACACTGCGCAGGTAACCTGTTCGCTAACCGAACTCAACGCTACCCTGGAACGCTTGCTCGACTGACTAATCCTATCTTCATCGGGATGCAGAAAGCCAAAACCGCTATAATTGCGCGCTTTTCCCCAACCAGCCGTCGCTAACGCCAGCGGAGAACGAAACAGTGGAACACCTTTCCTCAGAACAGGAACAAATCGACCAGCTCAAGCGCTGGTGGAAGGAAAACGGCAAGTCTTTGGTGTTAGGCCTGGTGCTTGGTATTGGCGGCCTTGCGGGGTATCGCTACTGGGATGCCAGTGAAACTGCCAAAGCGCAAAGCGCCTCGCAGAATTACGAGCTGTTCCTGCAACTGGCGACGGAACAACAAACTGACGACGCGAGGACCACCGGCACAGCTATCATCGAAAATTATGCAGGCAGTACTTACGCGCGCCTCAGCGCGCTGTTGCTCGCCAAAATAGAAGTCGAGAGCGGCAACGTTGATGCTGCCAAGGCTTTGCTGGAAACGCTCGTCACGAGCAAGGATGATTCGGAGATCGACGTAATTGCACGTACGCGACTCGCGCGTATTGCACTGTCTGCAGGCGACACAGCTGCCGCCAACACATGGCTATCGCAAATCCCAACCAACGATGACAATACACGGTTCGCTGAATTGCGTGCCGACGTGATGTCCGCTGAGGGCGACAAAAATGGCGCGCGCACAATGTATTTGCAAGCGCTCGCGCAGGCTCAATCATTGGGATTGGAACGGGGGGCAATACAACTAAAACTCGATAATCTTGGTCAGTCCTCCGCGAGCGATTGAGTATGACCAGAAAGAACATTCTTGGTTTATCCGGGTTGCTTATCGCACTGACTCTCGCCGGTTGCCAGTCGGTGTCGAATTTCGGCAATTCAGTCGGCAACTTCATCAAAAACGAGGACAGCAACGCCGTTGAGCCTTCAGCGTTGGACGAAGATTTCCTCGCCACCCTTGTCGTCAACGAAGTCTGGTCGAAACGCATCGGTAAGGGCGCCGAAGAGCTCTACCTAAAACAGACGCCTGCGGTCATTGGTGATTACCTGTTCGTCGCTGATCGCTACGGACGCCTCGCAGCAACCGACGTCGGAAGCGGTGCAATCACGTGGGAAATACAAGACAAGAACGTTCAATACACCAGTGGGCCAGGCGGCGGAGACGGTATGGTTCTGATCGGAACTGGCGACGCTCGCGTCATTGCTCGGGAGGCCGCCACCGGCAAACTTCGTTGGGTCGCTAAGGTCTCCAGTGAAGTTCTGGCGCCACCACGGGCTAGTGACGGCGTGACCGTTGTGCGCACCGGAGACGGCAATATCTACGGACTTAAATCAGAGACCGGTGTAGAGATTTGGAATTACGACCGTACCGTGCCCTCTCTCACCTTACGCGGCAACGCTGCACCGGTCATCGACGACGATCTCATTGTCGCTGGGTTCGATAACGGCCGACTGGTCGGACTGGATTTGAAAACCGGCGTACCGCGCTGGGACAGTCCGCTGGCAATCGCACGTGGCCGCTCGGATCTCGAGCGTATGGTCGATGTCGATGCAGAACCGGTGGTCATTGGGGCAACCGCTTTCGTGGCAAGTTTTCAGGGTGGTGTCGCAGCGATGTCAATTATCGACGGACAGATCGAATGGACTCGCGAGATTTCCTCGTATGCATCGTTAGCCGTCGGGGCCGAGCACGTTTTTGTGACTGACGATCAAGGCACGATATGGTCGCTCGACCGGGAGTCGGGTGCCTCAGCCTGGAAACAAGAGGGGCTCAAACACCGCTTCTCGACGGCCCCGATTTTTCACGACGGATATATCGTGATTGGGGATTTCGAAGGTTACGTGCACTGGTTGGATGCCACCACTGGCGAAATCGTTTTTCGCGAAAAAATCGACAAGCAACGAATCATCTCGCCTTCTATCAGCGCCGGGGATTTGGTCCTCACCTATACGGCGGGCGGCCGTCTGGTCGCGATGCGAGCCCAATAAGCCGTTGAACGGCTTGCCCAAACAAATCGCGATTAGCGGCTGATTGCAGCGATGGGGCAGCCAGCCGAACCCGATCTGCGCCCGACAATCGCGATTATCGGCCGTCCCAATGTCGGTAAATCGACGCTGTTCAATCGCATAACCCGATCACGCAGCGCTCTCGTCGCAGATGTGCCCGGACTCACCCGCGACCCTAAAGTTGGCATTGGACGATTGGGGGATGCCGGTTATATCGTCGTTGACACCGGTGGCATTGACGGCAGTGCAGAAAACGAACTGAGTGACCAGGTTGCACATCAGGCCCTGACCGTCGCGCGCGAATGCGACACGATCATTCTGGTCGTCGATGGCCGTGCAGGAATCAGCGCGGCGGACGAAACGATTGCAGAGGATCTGCGTCGCCACGGGACACCAACTTTCATTGCGGTAAATAAAACGGAAGGTCTCGACAGCGACATCGCCAAAGCGGAGTTCAGCCGCATAGCCGTCGGTCCTATCCATGCCGTCTCTGCTTCTCACGGCGAGGGCGTTATCGACCTTATCGAGACCATCACAGCCGGGTGGTCGGCAGCGTCGAGTTATGACATCGCCGTCGATGATGATCGCATTCGAATCGCTGTGGTGGGCCGTCCAAACGTCGGTAAATCGACCCTGGTTAATCGCATTCTTGGCCACGATCGCATGATCACCTGTGACCTGCCAGGCACGACTCGGGACAGTATTGATACCGATTTTGAACGACGTGGTCGCAACTACACCATCATAGACACCGCCGGTTTGCGCAAGAAAAGCCGCGCCCGTGGTATCGCCGAGAAATTCAGCGCAGTGCAAACCTTGCAAGCGCTTGACCGCGCCCACGTCGCGCTTTTGGTTATTGATGCCTGCGATTCGATTACCGAGCAAGATTTAACTTTGCTCGGACTCGTACTCGAAAGCGGCCGGGCGTTACTAATATTGGTCAACAAATGGGACGGGTTGGAATCGGATACCCGCCTACGCATAAAAGATGAGCTTGACCGGCGTCTACGCTTTGCGACTTTCGCGGAAGTTCGGTTCATTTCCGCACTTCATGGTACCGGTGTTGGCGAACTGTTCACTGGCATTGATGCTGCGTGGCACTCGGCGACGAGCGCCCACAAAACCAACAATCTCACGAATCTGCTGGAAGCTGCGCTGAGTGCGCATCCGCCACCACTGGTACGTGGTCGTCGTATCAAAATGCGCTTCGCGCATCTGGGCGGGCGTAATCCGCCCACTATAGTCATCCACGGAAATCAGGTGGACGCTGTCCCAAAGACTTATCAACGCTATCTTGAGAATTACTTCCGAGAGAAGCTTGATTTGGTTGGGACGCCTATCCAAATCGAATTCAAACAGGGGGATAACCCCTATGCCGGGCGGCGTAATACGCTCAATAAGCGCCAAATTGACAAGCGTCGCCGGTTGATGCGGCACGTTAAAAAGAAATAGCCGCGTACTAGTCCAGTTCGAACCATGGTGAAGCACAACCCTGGGTCGCGATATATCTTTCCAGGCGGTTTGGCAACACTGAATCGAGAAGCGCTTCAACACGTTCGGGAGAATTGGTCTTTTCGCTAAGATGCGCAGCAACGACGCAGCGCATTGAAGGTGAATCGATTTGCTTCAGTAGAGCGACGGCCTGGGGATTACTCAGGTGCCCATACTCTCCGCCTATTCGAAGTTTTAGCGTGCGCGGGTAAACGCTATCGGCCAGCATCCGAACATCGTGATTGAACTCAAGCATCAATCCGTCGAGGTCAGCGTACTCGCGCGCAAGGTGCGCGGTGGGCTGGCCGAGATCGGTGAGTAAACCGAGGCGCTTACCGCCGCCGGTAATGACAAACTGACACGGTTCGCGGGCGTCGTGGGGAACAATGACCGGAGCAACCTGAAACGCGCCGATGTTGAGGCGCTGGCCGGGAGCGAATGTTACGAGTTGGGGCATACCATCGAGCCGCGTACTTGCAGCGGCCCGAGTGCCAACAGTCGAGTAGACTGGAGCACCGCAACGGCGTGCAAGGGCTGCTGCGCCAGCGACGTGATCATCGTGTTCATGGGTGAGCAGAATCGCGTCGAGATCAGCGATTTCAATGCCGAGTGTCGCGGCGCGTTGTTCAACCTGCCGAACACTCAGACCGCAATCGATCAGAATGACCGTCGCGTCGTGTTGTACGAGCGTCGCGTTCCCGGCGCTACCGCTAGCGAGCGTCGCGAAACGCATCAGCGATGGATTCCGCCGACGCGCCTAAATCCTGCTGCTGTTCAGCGCATCGTGGAGCTTGTTGAGCAAAGACCCCGCCTGGTCGCCGGTTTCCCAGCGGCCGTTTTTGTCCAGTACCACGACCTCAGTCTTCTCCCCGACGCCGGTCAGGCTGACCTGTAACTCGGCGGATTTACCGCGGTCCCAGAACTTCAATTTATTCCATACACCATCGTCGCCGTCGGCGCCGTCGCTCATTGCTGCCACCGCGACGACATAAACGCCGCGACCTTTATCCGAGTCCTTAACGTCAACGCCAGCTTGCTCAAGGGCTTTGCCTGTCGTTTTCCAGGCGACCGGAAACTCGTCGGCGACAGTCAGGTAAAACTTGCCACCACCGACGCTCACGAGTTCGGCATGGCGAGGCGCGCCAGTTTCTGCTGCGCTTGTACCGACGACGTCCCTTGCGGCGGCGGGTGCACGGGTTTGGTCTTCGGAATCTTGCTCACTCGTCGCCGACGTCTCCGCGACCAGGCTCGATTCGACCTCTGATTGTACCGGCTCTCCGCCCTGGCCAATTTCTGCCTGTAGTGCCTCGACCATGCTCAGCTCAAACTCGGCATTGCGGGGCCGACGCTGCCACGCCAGATCTTCCCCGTCCGGAAGCAACTCCTGTCCTTCATGGGAAACGTACAGAATTGTGGTCCCGGTCTCGCCGCCGTCTTCAGCAAAGATCTTGAACTTATTCCTGGCCAGTTGGGTATCGTCTTCAACCCACGCCGTTTCTATGATGCCGAGTTCGACATCGTTCAAATCAAGCGCGTAGCCTTGCGCTTCGAAGAACGCAGCGAGTTTTGGCCACACCTGAATCGGCGCACCCTCAACAGCAAGTACGTGTTCATTCTCGAGTACCCGAATCGCTGAAGATTCGGACTTTTCCAGATCAGTGGTCAACTGCCGATTGGCCCGGCGTTCCTGAAACGTCGAAAAACGCGCAGCTTCGCCGCCTTCAGGAATTGCCATGCGGTCACGGATAGCCTCGGTACTTAGATCCGGGGGCACCTCGAGGTCCGGCAATGTTTGCGCCTTGGCGTAAGACTTACGGTTATCCGGGATGACTTCATCCAGTTTGGGAATAATCTTCGAACAACCGGCTGTACCGGCCGCGATGATTAACACGCCTATGAGGGCGGCTTTAGACATTGAATCGAATCCTCCTGCGCATCGTTAAGGATGCGCGAAACCGTGCCGGCATTCAGACACCGGCATGGTGCATTGCGGCGCGGACCGCAGGTTGATAATTGGATGACAGCCAGGTCATCGGCAGGCGAATTCCGTTTTCAATCAATCCCAGTTGAGCAACTGCCCATTTGACCGGGATAGGGTTCGCTTCGAGAAACAAATCCTGGTGTAACGGTTGCAACTTTTCGTCGATGCTCCGCGCCATCGCTTCGTCACCATCCAGAGCAGCCTCGCACAGCGCGTGCATTGCTGCGGGGGCGACGTTGGTCGTTACCGAAATAACGCCATGCCCGCCGGCCAACATGAATTCAAGGCACGTTGCGTCGTCGCCGCTTAGCAAAATGAATTCGTCTCCGCATCGGCGCTTCAATTCCGCTACTCGTTCGACTTCACCGGTGGCTTCCTTAACGCCGATGATATTTTTCACCACCGCCAACCGTTCGATAGTTTCCGGCAACATGTCGCACGCGGTCCGTCCTGGCACGTTGTAGAGGATCTGCGGGATATCAACGGCGTCCGCGACTGCTTTATGGTGGAGATAAAGTCCCTCTTGAGTCGGCTTATTGTAGTACGGGGTCACGAGCAAGCACGCATCGGCACCCGCGTCGCGAGCCATGCCGGTAAGACGGATAGCCTCGTGAGTCGAATTGGCGCCGGTGCCTGCGATCACGGGTACTCGACCCGCAACCTTTTCAACGATGAATTTGACCGCGCGAGCGTGTTCTTGTTCCGTCAGGGTTGCCGATTCCCCGGTCGTGCCCACCGCGACAATACCGTCAGTACCCTGCGCAATATGAAACTCAATCAGGCGCCCGAGAGCAGCCTCATCGATGGCAGTCTCGGCACCCACGCCGGCGTGCATGGGCGTCACAATTGCGACGATGCTGCCTCGAATGGACGTCATATGAATACCCCCGAAATCAGCCGAGCATGTTAGCTTTAGAACTTAGATACAACAAGGATTTAGGTCGATTTTGCAAGCGCGGCCGGACCTGCGAGGAGACACGCGCTATACTCGCAAGCAGCAAATTTGAGCAAGCAGACGTGCAATCAGGCGCTCTATTTTCGACATGAAAAACCTCGTTGCCGTATCAGCCATTGGCGCCAACCGTGATGGGCTCATCGAACCGCTGGTGAAAGCGTTCCGCGAATGCGGCTGCACCATAGCCGAGAGTCGTATGTCGGTGATGGGCGACCGCTTTACTCTGGTCGCGCTGCTATCCGGAACCTGGGATGCCATCGCTAAAATTGAGGCGGTTCTCCCGCGCCTCGGACAGGAGCTCGACATCACTTTCGTCGCGCAAAGAGCGACCGCTCGCGAACCGGCCCATGACCTGATGCCGTATGCAGTTGAGGTGATTGCCGTCGATCAGGTCGGTATCGTGCACCAAATCACACAGTTTCTCGCTCGCCATGAAATCAATATTGAGGATATGTACTCCGGAAACTACACCGCCGCACACACCGGTACGCCGATGTTCTCTTTGCATATGACCATCAGCATCCCCACCGACATCTCCATCGCCGCGATGCGTAGCGAATTTATGGATTTCTGTGATCAGCTCAATCTGGACGCGATTATGGAGCCGGTTAAATAGGCCCAATGCGCGCTCAACGCTCGCGCTAGCGCGATCATGGCCGACTTGCGCACCTACGTTCTCGACACCAATGTCCTGATCCACGATCCGACAGCCCTGTTTCGATTTGCCGAACACGCCATCTTTGTGCCCATGGTGGTGCTCGAAGAGCTCGACTCTGTCAAAAACGGGGTATCCGAAATTGCGGCTAATGCTCGGCAAGCGAGTCGTTTCCTGGACACCATCATTGCCGACGCGGATGTCCGTACGATTGCAGCCGGCCTGCCACTCCCTGCCCATGCACCTGGCGGTGAAGCTGATCCGCCGTGCGGGCGACTGTTTTTGCAAACTGCGGCGTTAGTTACAGACAAAACTCTGGAAATCCTGGGTCATTCGGCTGACAACAGCATTCTCGCCAGCGCGGTCGCGTTGGCCGCTGACGCGCCTGCAGACAGCGTCGTCGTCGTTTCCAAAGACATCAATTTGCGCATCAAGGCGCGCATTGTGGGTATCAGCGCGGAAGACTACTACAACGATAAAGTGCTCGACGATATTGATCTGCTCTATTCGGGACTCAGCTTGGTTGACAGCGATTTCCGGGACCATTGCACGCCACTCCGGGATGCCCAGGACGCTCGATTTTGCGTGCCTGGGGATGAGCTTCCAGACGTCTCGCCGAATGAATGCCTGTACCTGGAGGGTACCGACAACGAAGCTCAGGAGTTCATCGTGTGTGGGGAGCGGGACGGTGATTGGACGGTGCGGCCGGCACTGGATTTTCGGTCGTCGGGAACCGCTGTCTGGGGTATCCACGCCCGCAACATGCAACAAAATTTCGCTTTAAACGTACTGATGGACCCAGACATCGAGTTCGTTTCTCTGGTCGGCGTTGCAGGCACCGGGAAAACGCTGCTGGCCCTCGCGGCGGGACTAACTCAGTGTCTGGACATGCGCCGCTATAAAGAAATCGTCGTCACCCGTGCGACCATTCCTGTCGGAGAAGATATCGGTTTTTTACCCGGCTCGGAAGAAGAAAAAATGACGCCCTGGATGGGCGCGCTGATGGATAACCTGGAAGTCTTGTCGGAACCGGAGGGCAGCGGAGAATGGGGCCGCGCGGCGACTACCGATTTGCTTCAGCAACGCATCAAGATCCGCTCACTTAATTTCATGCGTGGGCGCACATTCCTCAATCGCCTGGTGATTCTCGACGAAGCGCAAAATCTGACCGCCAAGCAAATGAAAACGCTGATCACCCGTGCCGGTCCGGGCTCCAAATTTATATGTTTGGGGAACATCGCACAGATTGATACCCCTTATCTCAGCGAAACAACATCGGGGCTGACCTACGTCGTTGATCGATTTCGCAATTGGCCACACAGCGCACACATCACTCTGCAGCACGGCGAACGCTCGCGGCTGGCCGATTTCGCGACCCAACACCTCTAGTCCCAAGCGTGCTGAATCGATCGACGCCCGGTCAGGCGGGCGCTACCTCGGTGTTGACCTGACTCGGCCAGGCTTTGAGCAGCGATTTCACCAGCGTCGCGAGGGGAATGGCGAAAAACACGCCCCAGAAACCCCACAACCCACCGAAAATGAGCACCGCCGAGATAATTGCTATCGGGTGTAGATTCACTACATCCGAGAACAATAACGGTACGAGAAGATTGCCGTCTAATGCCTGGATGATGCCGTATGCGACCATGATCCAGATGAAATCATTCCCCCACCCAAACTGAATATAGGCCGCGACCGCGACCGGCAGCGTCACCACGGCGGCGCCGATATAGGGCACGATTACAGATAAACCGACCAGCACCGCAATCAGCGGCGCATAGGCCATCCCGAAAAACGCGAGCGTGGTGTAGGTAACTGATCCGACGATAAAAATTTCGTAGAACTTACCGCGCACATAGTTACCTATTTGGCCATCCACATCGCGCCAGACAGTGTTAAGTACGCTCCGATTGGCCGGCAGGAACGCGGTTAGCCAGTGAACGATCTTGATCTTGTCTTTAAGAAAGAAAAAGACCAGCACGGGGCCCAGAATCAGGTACACCAGGATCGTCACCATGACCGGTATAGACGCCAGAGATAGGGTGACGACACTTTGACCGAGTTCGGTCACCTCGCCCCGAATCGCATTCAGAACAGCATCGATCTGCGTCGTCGTAACGAAATTCGGATAGGTTTCCGGCAGACGTAGCAACAAGCCCCGTCCGTTCGAGATGGTGCGTGGCAAATCTTGAACGAAATTGGCCAACTGACGCGAAATCAACGGCGCAAGGCCAATGACGACGAACACGAAGACGGCGAGAAACACCGTAAACACTACAGATACCGAAACGATCCGGCTGAGTCCCCTGCGTTCAAGAAAATGCACGGACGCTTCGAGCAAGTAGGCAATCACCACTGATGCCAGCAATGGCGCCAGCATCTTCCCGAAAAACACGACGATAACGAACCCGGACAACAGGAACACAACCAGCAACACCGCTTCGGGGTGCGAAAAATGACGCTCGTACCAGTCTCGGACAAATTCGAACATGTCGCGGCGCGTTGCTTCTGTGACCAGGGTGTATCTTAATCAGAATCAAGTCGTTCTGCGCGCTGGGACGTCCCGTGGCTTCGTCTGTTAATTGGCGGCGTTAAACGGCGCTCCAGACTTTCCCTGCTAACGCGATGCCGAGATAACCGCGACATAACGGTGCTGATTTAGTTCTTGCTATGCTTGCCCGACAATACTGGCGCTGCATGACTACGCCATTCCGCCGCGTGTCGGCGCACTATCCAGGCTCGTAGTTGATTACTGAAGCATGAAAGTCATCGCGACCTACAACCTGAAAGGCGGCGTCGGTAAAACTGCCACGGCGGTGAATCTCGCCTACTTGTCCTCAGTCAGCGGTTTGCGCACGCTATTGTGGGATCTCGATGCCCAGGGCGCAGCGAGCTTCTATCTGCGCGCTAAACCTCGAGCCAAGGGATCAGCCAGCGATATCCTCGCGAGCAAGAAGAAGTTCGTCAAAGCCATTCGCAAAACCGATCACGAGCGATTACATCTCCTTCCTGCGGACACCGATTTTCGTCATCTGGATTTAGAGTTGAATGAGCACAAGAAATCGGGCGTCCGGTTGCGAAAATTATTGTCTGAGGTTCGTGAAGATTACGACCTTGTGTTGCTCGACTGCGCGCCTAGCATGTCTGTTGTCTCAGAAAATATATTCAATATGGCCGATGTGTTGCTGGTCCCGTTGATACCAACTCATTTGTCAGTTCGTGCCTTCGACCAATTGGTAGCGTTTCGTGACCACCACACCTCGAGCAGCGCGATGGTGCTGCCATTTCTCTCCATGGTGGACAGGCGCAAGCGCTTACATCGAGACGTGATTATTGAATTCGCCGGTACTCATCCGCAGGTGCTGCGGAGTTACATCCCTTACGCCAGCCATATTGAACAAATGGGTAATCAGCGCTCGCCGGTGAACGTATTCGCCGACGCCAGTCCCGGTGGGCGCGCATTTCGGGCACTCTGGGTCGCGCTCGCCCAGCGCCTGGATATCGCGCAACCGGAACCAGGCTGAACAGGGCCGGTTGCGTGGTGAAGCCCATCGAAAACGATCCCGCTACGACCGTCGCATTACTGCGCACATGGGCTACAGAGCTTGGCTTCCAGCGCCTGGCGGTTGCGCCGCTAGAACTCGAAATCGATCATCAACGGATGGATGCATGGCTCGAACGTGCGATGCACGGCTCAATGTCCTATCTCGAGCGCAACGGCGATAAACGCCGGCATCCGGACCGGCTAGTCGCCGGGACGCTCTCTGTTATCAGCGTGCGTGTCGACTATCTGACCGAACAGCCTGCTTCTGCTCTGGCGATTCTGGACCAGCCGCATACGGCTTATGTCGCGCGATATGCGCTCGGTCGCGACTATCACAAGACGCTGCGCTCGCGATTGGGCCAATTGGCCAAACGGCTGCAGGAATACATCGGTCCTTTTGGTTTTCGCGCCTTCACTGACAGCGCGCCGATTCTCGAACGTGCGTTGGCACGTAATGCAGGACTCGGCTGGATTGGCAAACATACCAACCTTATCGATCGCGAAGATGGCTCGATGTTTTTCCTCGGTGAAATTTTTACCGACCTGGAACTACCGACTGACGGCGTTGTATCGTCTGATCTCTGCGGTTCGTGTACACGCTGCATTGACGTCTGTCCGACGCAGGCAATTACCGCCCCGTACGAGCTTGACGCCAGACGTTGCATTTCCTATTTGACTATCGAGTCCCGCGATCCGATTCCAGAGCATTTACGCAAATCTATCGGCAACCGAATTTTCGGCTGTGACGATTGCCAACTCGTATGCCCGTGGAATCGCTATGCGAAGTTGACCCCACTGGAAGATTTCGCACCACGCCATGGCCTTGAAAACCGCACCTTGATCGATCTATTTGGCCTCACGGAACTGGAATTCGACGATCTCACGCGCGGCTCGGCCATTCGGCGAATTTCCCATGAACAATGGCTGCGCAACATTGCTGTGGCGCTCGGCAATGCCCCGACTACCGCGGCAGTCATAGCCGCTCTTAACAAGCGCGAAAAGCACCCGAGCGCACTTGTTCGCGAGCATGTGCAGTGGGCACTGTCCCAACATGCGCGTGCTGGTGCATGATAGGTTCGGGTGAGCTGGAGCTCGCTGCCTTTGCACAAATCAGGCGTACAACTCACCACGATGGATGACTATTTCGATTTAAACCAGCAAACCTATGATTGGTGTGCGCGCGCGTTTGAACAAGTGCGCAAAGTGCTCGGGGTGCGGATCAAGATGCACTACCAGTCGGGCCAGACCCACAACGGCGATATTTTCCTGTTCAACCATTTCGCCCGCTGTGAAACATTTATTCCGCAATACCTTATCTATCAGGACACGGGCGCTTTTTGTCGTTCAATCGCGTCGGCTGAGTTTTTCGAGGGTAACGACCGTTTCGCAACTGCGTTGCGTGATCTGGGCGTCGTCCCGAACAACCATCCCCATCTCATGGAGTTGCTTGCGACCGATATCCTGCGTGGCCGGAAAATCGTCGTGTTTCCTGAGGGTGGCATGGTTAAGGACCGTCAAGTCATCGATGAACAAGGCCGCTACAACGTATTTTCCCGTCATGCACAAGAACGGCGAAAGCATCATAGCGGTGCGGCGCGTCTGGCTCTTGGCCTGTACATCTTCAAGCGCGCCGTCGCGTACCGACACGCGCGCAACGATCGCAGCGTGCTGGAAAAGTGGGCACAGTCGGCCGAGCTCGGATCAGTTGACGCCTTGGTGGAGGCGGCAGCCAGACCTGTCAACATCATGCCGGCCAACATTACTTTCTATCCGCTCCGGATCAGTGACAACATTCTCAGGCGCAGTGCAGAGATGCTGACTGGCGGACTCAGCATGCGTGCCATTGATGAGCTGGTCGTTGAAGGAAATATTCTACTCAGGCCGACCGATATGGATATCAGTATCGGCAACACCATCGTCACGCACGATGCCTTGACCTGGTATGACCGCGCCATCGGGAATTTTCTTGCGCACCAGCTCCCGGACCTTGGGTCAGTGTTCGACATCGATTTCCTGGGTGCTCGACTACTGTGTCGCAGCGCAACTCATGGTGCCAATCGCGCCATCGGACGGGTCCGGGACAACTACATGCGTGAGATTTACCAGGCCGCCACGGTCAATTTGTCGCACCTCGCGTCGTCGATCGTATTGCGCCAGGTCGAGAAGGGCATAAAGGAAGTAAGCGCAGCGGATTTTCGCCGCATTCTTTATCTGTCGGTGAAGCATTTGCAATCGCACGCCGAAGTTCGTCTGCATCGTGGCTTGTGCAACCCGGACATCTACCAGGAAGTTCTGCAAACCGAACCTTCCGCGCTCACACAGTTTCTCGATTCTGCAGCCGCTGCTAATCTGCTTGAGCACTCTACCGAACAGCTGCGCTATAACGACAAGCTCGTCGAAGAGCACGAGTTCGATGCCATCAGATTGGAGAATCCGATAGAAGTCTACGCAAATGAAGTTGAGCCGCTACCGGCAGTGGCGAAATCGGTCGATCGCGCTTTGTTACGCAACGCAAACCTGACGGCGGCGGAACTCGCGCAAGAGTTATTTGACGACGAACGCCAATCATTGACCTGGGATCGCGCACTGTATCGAAAGGAGAAGCACGCCGAAATTAACTCGCGTGAAACGGCGAGCGCGGATCCTAGTCCGTTTCTTATGCTGCCAAAGCAGGCCCGGGATCTGGGCGTTGTCCTTGTGCACGGCTTCCTCGCGTCTCCCGCTGAGGTTCACGCCTTTGGCCAGAAACTTGCCGATGCCGGTTACAGAGTTGTCGGTGTCCGTCTCAAAGGACACGGTACATCGCCGTGGGATTTGCGCGACAGAAATTGGCGTGACTGGCTTGAGAGCGTCGAGAAAGGCCGTCGGATAATGGAAAATCTTACTGACCACTACGCCATGGTCGGTTTCTCTACCGGGGGCACGCTAAGCCTGACGACGTCTGCTGAGCGCCCGAATGGAATCGCAGGTACGGTAGCGATTTGCCCACCCATAAAATTTCGCAATCGAAACATGCGCTTCGTGCCATTTATGCACGGGGCAAATCGAATCGTTCGCTGGCTTTCGTCGTACGAGGGCGTGATGCCATTTCGTCCAAACGAATCCGAACATCCGGCGATTAACTATCGCAATATGCCGTTACGCGGATTGTATGAGCTAACCCGGCTGGCTGCGCATTCAAATAGTTTGCTGGACGCTATTGAGTCACCGGTGTGCGTCATCCAGTCAACTGACGATCATGTGGTTGATCCCAAAAGCGCAACTATCGCTTACGAGAATGTCAGCTCGACTCAAAAAGAGTTGCATTGGGTCGAGTCCGCGCGCCATGGAATCCTCAACGAGGACATTGGAGAGACACATCAATTGGTGATGGATTTTCTTTCGCGACTGGGAAATACCTCGGCCAGCCCCACCGCCAACCCGGCCAGCTGATCTTGACCCACGTGCGCCTGCAAAGGCGCACGCAGGAAAGCGTAATAAGCGACCTGGTGCGAACGCGCGCGGTGGAAATCCAGCCGCTTGAACGTGTGCGGTAATACCGATGCATCGCCCGAGAGGATGGGGTAGAGTTCGCGCGCAGCAAACCCCTTACTCTCAATGTCCCTGGTTGTAGGTGACCTGTAATGAAACTTGATCCGGTAATCGCCCCTTCTATTTTGTCAGCAGATTTCGCCCGCCTTGGCGACGAGGTCCGGGACGTCGTCGCGAGCGGTGCGGATTGGGTCCATTTTGATGTCATGGACAATCACTACGTGCCCAACCTGACAATTGGCCCCATGGTTTGCAAAGCACTACGCAACTACGGCGTGACCGCCCCCATTGATGTCCATTTAATGGTGTCGCCGGTTGACCGCCTTATCGATGATTTTGCAGCCGCAGGCGCCAGCATCATCACTTTTCATCCGGAGGCCAGTCAGCACATTCACCGTAATTTGCAGCAAATTCATGATGCCGGCTGTCGCGCCGGTCTGGTTTGCAACCCCGCAACGCCGCTGACTCATCTCGAACACGTCATGGACTCGCTGGACATGATTTTGCTGATGTCCGTCAATCCGGGATTCGGTGGGCAGTCATTTATCCCTTCGACCTTGGACAAGCTACGTGCTGCGCGACGCATGATTGATGAATCGGGTTTCAATATCCGCCTGGAGGTCGATGGTGGGGTAAAAATCGACAATATCGCCGACATCGCCGCTGCCGGAGCAGACACCTTCGTGGCCGGTTCGGCGATCTTCGGAAAGACTGATTACGCCGCGACGATCGCCGAACTGCGCGCTGCGGCGACGGAACCTGGCTCACCGTGACTGGCGGCCCGGCGCTGGCGCTCTTTGACCTCGATGGCACCCTGATTGACAGTGTTCCGGACATTGCTGATGCCGTTGACGCGGCGCTGGTGCAATGCGGACACAGCGCAATAGGCGAGGAGCTGGTTCGTGCTTATATTGGCGAGGGCGCCGGGCGTCTCGTTCATCGGGCATTGACCGGTCGGCTTGATGGTGTGGCGAAGGAAGCAGAATTTAATTGTGTGAAGACCAGCTTTTTCGCAATCTATCGACGAAATCTATTTGCGCGCAGCAATCTGTATCCGCACGTTCGCAGCACTCTGGATGCGCTGATGAACGCCGGTTGTGCGCTCGCTGTAGTGACCAACAAACCGCAACAATTCGCCGAGCCGCTGCTTAAACTGGCAGGCCTGGAAGCCTATTTCAGCGTCGTTGTGGGTGGCGACCTGCTGGCCCACAAAAAACCCCATGCTGCGCCGCTGGTACACGTCACGGACACCTTGCAAATCGAACCGACGCAGGCCGTCATGATCGGTGACTCTGTGATTGACCTGGGTGCTGCAAGCAATGCTGGGATGCCGTCGGTCGCTGTCACTTACGGTTATGGCGACAACTCAGCACTCGATAAATTTGGCGCCGATGCCATCATCGACACCCTCGAAGATCTGCCAGGCGCCTTGCAACAACTTTTTTAGAGGCTTGCTCGCTTAGCCTGCCGCTGCGCTAACGTGCGATAATCGCGCCGGTTTTTACACCGTACATCTTAAGTGGAGTCGTCTGAGCGACTATCTTGTCCACCATGATCCTGATGATCGACAACTACGATTCCTTCACCTACAACCTGGTGCAATACTGCGGCGAGTTAGGTCATGCGGTCGATGTACACCGTAACGACGCCATTACGATTGCGCAGATTGAAGCGCTGGCGCCGGCCTATATCATCGTCTCTCCAGGCCCCTGTACGCCCAATGAGGCAGGGATCTCGATGCAGGTAATCAGCCATTTTGCGGGGCGAATACCATTGCTTGGGGTGTGCTTGGGGCACCAGAGCATGGCGCAAAGTTTTGGCGGCAAGATCGTTCGGGCGCGCGCGATCATGCACGGCAAAACATCGCCGATTTACCATGCTGGCACGGGTTTATTCGCGGGCCTCGATAACCCGTTTATAGCAACCCGCTATCACTCATTGGTCGCCGAGCAGTCCTCGCTGCCGGATTGCTTCGAAATTACCGCCTGGACGAACAGGGCGGATGGTAGTTTTGACGAGATCATGGGTATTGCGCACAAGACACTGCCGATTTTTGGCGTCCAGTTTCATCCTGAATCCATTCTCACGGTCAGCGGTCATCAAATTCTGGCGAATTTTTTTGACGCGTCGGCGCAGGCGGCCTGACAGACACTGATGAATATTCAAGCTGCCTTGCGGGAACTTGTGGAATCTCGGGATTTGTCGTTCGACGACATGCACGCGGTGATGGCATCGATTATGTCCGGCGATGCGACCGAGGCTCAGATTGCGGGCTTCCTGATCGCGCTAAGGATGAAAGGCGAGACCGTCGAGGAAATCGCTGCCGCCGCGTCCGTCATGCGCGAATTTGCTGCTCACGTTGAGATTGATATCAAGCCGCTGATTGATACCTGCGGCACCGGTGGAGACGGCATCGGTACATTCAATATTTCCACGGCGTCCGCATTCGTCACAGCTGCTGCAGGTGGTTACATCGCCAAGCATGGTAATCGCGCGGCAAGCAGCGCCAGCGGCAGTGCCGATGTTCTGGAAGCGGCAGGCGCACGCATCGACCTCGCGCCGGCACAGGTGGCCGAATGCGTGCGCGAAGTGGGAGTCGGATTTATGTTCGCCCCCGCCCATCACGGGGCAACCCGCCATGCCGCAGGGCCGCGCCGCGAACTCGGCACGCGCACTTTATTCAACATACTTGGGCCGCTAACCAATCCAGCCAACGCAGACTGTCAGCTGATGGGCGTGTTTGATCGCAAATGGGTGCCGCGCGCAGCGGCCGTTCTTCAGCGTCTTGGCGTGACCCATGCCATGGTGGTGTGCGCCGCTGACGGGATGGATGAAATCAGCATCGGCAGCGCCACGCATGTTGCCGAACTATCCAATAATGAAATTCGTAGCTACGACATTAAACCCGGCGACTTCGGCCTTCAGGAATGTCCAATTGAAGCGCTTGCTGCCGCGGACCCCCACGCCAGCCTGCACATCATCCAGGGCGTGTTTGGCGGCGAAGCCGGACCCGCAAGCGACATCGTTGCCCTCAACGCGGGAGCGGCGATTTACGTTGGCGGGTTAGCGGAAAATTTGCGTGCCGGTGTGGAGCGCGCTCGCGAAGTGCTGGCCAGTGGGGCAGCGGGTGAGTCGTTTGCGAAATTTATTGCCTTCACCCAAGCGGTAGGCTGAATTGGAGAATGGCGGAATGGCAAACATTCTGACGGAAATCGTGGCGACCAAGAGATTGGAGGTCGTGCAAAGAAAACAAAACCTTCCAATCGGCGAATTGGAAAACGCTGCGCGGGCAGCATCAGCCCCGCGCGGTTTCGGGACTGCTTTGCGCGACAAGGTGGCCCGCGGCGGAGCTGCCGTCATAGCCGAATGCAAAAAAGCCTCACCCAGCAAAGGTTTATTGCGCGATCCTTATGAACCACAGCTTATAGCAGCCAGCTACGAACGGGGTGGCGCGACATGCCTTTCGGTCCTGACCGACGAGCACTACTTTCAGGGCAACGATCGGGATTTAGTGATTGCCCGCGAGCACTGTGCCCTGCCGGTGTTACGCAAGGATTTCATGATCGACACCTATCAAATCACAGAGTCGCGTGCTCTCGGAGCCGACTGCGTCCTGCTGATTGCGGCATGCCTCAGTGATAGCCAGCTCGGTGAGCTCGCCAGCGCAGCGACCGCCCTGGGTATGGATATACTGATTGAGGTCCACGACCGAACCGAACTGGAACGCGCGCTGCGCCTACGTACGCCACTAATCGGGATCAACAACCGGGACCTGACTAATTTTGTTACCGATATAGAAATAACAGTGGGTTTGCTCAAAGACATACCCGAGGACCGCTTGGTCGTTAGCGAATCGGGTATCCGGCTGCGCGAAGATGTCGACTACCTCCGCAATCATGATGTGCACGCTTTCCTGGTTGGGGAGGCGTTCATGCGTTCACAAGACCCTGGCGAGAGGCTCGCTGAATTGTTTAGCTAGATACCCGATCGGATACGCGCTCAGTCGCGTAGGAAAATGTCCTCCGGTTTGCGGAATGATTTAAATTCCAGGCAATTGCCAGACGGATCGTCGAGAAAGAAAGTCGCTTGCTCACCGGCCTCGTCTTTGAAGCGAATATGCGGCGCAATGCGGAATTCGACCCCGATGTAGTTCATGTGGTCGACCGCGCGGTGCCAGTCTTCCCAACTCATGATGAGCCCGAAATGCGGAATTGGAATCGCGTGCCCATCGACGTTTGAGGCACCAGACTTTTTCTCTCTCTCGCCAAGGTGAGCGGTGATCTGATAGCCGAAAAACTCGAAATCGGTCCACGTATCAGCACTTCGCCCAACGCGGCAGCCCAATACGTCGACGTAAAAATTACGCGCCTGTTCCAGATCGTGAACGACAAACGCCAGGTGGAACAAAGGCCGTTTTAGAAACTCCTCAACCGCTGAGGGGCGCGGCTTATTGTCGGCCATAGTGAGATCCGTAGTTTTTAAATTTTTCGATCACCGCATCCATCTCGTCGTGGTTTAACAGCATCGGCTCGCCGATTTCGCGACTCAGAATGTATTGTCGCGCGAGCTCCTCGACTTCCACCGCCAAATCAATTGCCGCCGTTGGGCTGGCACCGAGCGCAATCATGCCGTGGTTAGCCAATAGGCAAGCATAACGCTGTTCAAGTGCGGTCAGGGCAGCGTCCGACAGCGCCTGGCTGCCAAAGGTTGCGTACGGCGCACAGCGGATATCGTAGCCCCCGGCAACGGCGATCATATAGTGGAAGGGTGGCAAATCGAGGCGCTGGCAGGCGAGTGCAGTCGCATAGGGCGAATGCACGTGAACAATGGCTAGTGCATCGCTTCGCGTGGCATAGATGTCACGGTGAAAGCGCCATTCACTGGACGGTTGCAGGCGACTGTTTTGCACAACGCCGTCCATGTTCATGGCGACTATCGATCGATCATCCAGTGCTTCCGGTTTCACTCCGCTCGGAGTAATCAACAAACCGCCATCGCTGCGGGTACTCATATTCCCCGAGCTGCCTCGATTCAAGCCAAGGGATTGCAGCCGTCGCATCCCGAGACAGAGTTGCTCAGCAGGCGTCGACGAGGTCATATTGGTCTTCCATGTCGGGCGCCGCGGCGTCGCCGTTATGGCTCGGATGTTGCGCCGCGCAGGGCGTCACTGTAAGAACAACCGGTAAGCAGGATTGTTGCTTTCGTCCTCGTACGGCATATCCAGTTCAGTGAGCATATCGTCGAATCGATTCTCGTCGTCAGGGGGAACCTGCACACCGATCAATACCCGACCGTAGGCAGCGCCATGGTTGCGGTAGTGGAACAAACTGATATTCCAGCGATCGCCAAGATGGCTGAGAAAATGTAGTAAAGCGCCGGGCCGCTCGGGAAATTCTACGCGCAACAAACGCTCATGCTCTAAGCCGGCGCTGTGTCCGCCAACCATAAAGCGCACATGCATTTTGGCCACTTCGTTATCCGTCATATCGATAGGCTGATAGCCCTTGTCGCTCAGATTCGACAACAGATTGCGGCGCTCGACGTCCCGATCTTTCACCTTTACACCGGCGAACACCTGGGCGTGCTCAGGGTGGGTAAATCGATAGTTAAATTCGGTAATTAGGCGTGGCCCGAGTGCATGGCAAAATTCTCGAAAACTGCCCTGCCGTTCAGGGATTGTGGCGCCGATCAATACCTCGCGCTGTTCACCGAGTTCAGCGAGCTCAGCGATGTGGCGCAGGCGGTCAAAATTAACGTTCGCACCACTAAGAATGGCGACAAACTCCGCACCGGTTGTTCCTTCGCGTTCGACGTACTGTTTGAGTCCAGCCAGAGCGAGGGCGCCGGCGGGCTCGGCGATGGAGCGCGTATCTTCAAATATGTCTTTAACTGCCGCGCAGATCTCATCGTTTGACACCGTCATCACTTCATCGACGTAGCGCTGGGTAAGCGCGAATGTCTCTTCTCCCACTTGGCGTACCGCGGCTCCATCGGCGAATATCCCGATACGATCAAGCACGACACGGTGTCCGGCTTCCAGTGAACGCTTCATGCTGGCGGCTTCTTCAGGCTCAACGCCGATAACGCGCGTTTCGGGAGTCAATTCTTTGACGTAGGCCGCGACGCCCGCAATCAGCCCGCCGCCGCCGACAGGCACGAAAATCGCATCGAGGGGCCGCGTGTGCTGGCGGAGAATCTCCATGGCAACGGTGCCTTGCCCGGCGATAACGAGCGGATGGTCATAGGGTGGCACGTACGTCAACGCGCGTTCGCTCGCCATCACGTGAGCCCGCTCGCTGGCCTCATCGTAAGTATTGCCGTGCAATACGATCTCGGCACCGAGCTGGCGAGCTGCCGCAATTTTGATTTCGGGGGTCGTTTTCGGCATCACGATTGTGGCCGTTGTTTCGAGTACCTGGGCGGCAAGTGCAACCCCCTGAGCGTGGTTGCCTGCCGAGGCAGTAATGACGCCTTTTTGCAGCTGTGCTGGCGAAAGTGAGGACATCAGCGAATAGGCGCCGCGAATCTTGTAGGAAAAGACCGGTTGCATATCTTCGCGTTTGAGCCACACGCGGTTGTTTACCCGGCGCGAAACTCCGGGCGCCTCATCGAGTGGTGTCTCACGCGCAACGTCATAAACTGGCGCGCGTAGGATCATTTTGACGTAGTTATTCAACATCCGCTTAAGATAGCATTTGCACCATCTCTACGGCCGTATTTTTGCTATTCGGGAACCCCAATGTCGAAACAAGACGAGTATAAAAAGGCAGTTGCGAAAGCCGCTATGGCATTTGTTGAAGATGACGCCTTGATTGGCGTTGGCACCGGCAGTACCGCAGACTTCTTTATCGATGAGCTCGCCGCTTATAAAGGGCGTATCGATGGCGCTGTGGCGAGTTCACAAGCGAGTGCTGACCGACTGCGCCAACACGGTATTCCGGTATTGGAACTCAATGCGGTCAGTGAGCTGGCCATCTATGTCGACGGCGCTGATGAAGCCACGCGCCACCATCATTTGCTCAAAGGCGGGGGCGGCGCGCTAACGCGCGAAAAAATTGTCGCGCAGGCAAGTCGGCAGTTCATTTGCATTATTGATGAAAGCAAAATGGTCGCGCAGCTCGGCGCGTTCCCGCTACCCATTGAAGTCATTCCCATGGCGCGCAGCTTTGTTGCGCGGGAACTTGTCAAACTGGGCGGTACGCCCGAATGGCGCCATGATTTCGTCACCGACAATGGCAACTACATTCTCGATGTTCACCATCTGAAAATCGACGAGCCGGTCCAGCTGGAACTCGCGCTCAACGCCATTCCGGGGATTGTGACTAATGGCTTGTTCGCCAAGCGCCCGGCTGACGTTGTATTGGTAGGTAGTGCCAATGGCGTCGAACGTCTCTAAACGACACTTTCGTCAGCTTTATCCGGCGCACGATTTATGGCTCTGGTGAGTCGGTGTCCTCCGCCAGCGCGTCTTCATCGATAGTCAACCTGCACAGCAGCAAACCGATTTCATAGAGCACCCAGACCGGCAAGGCCAACATGGTCTGCGAGATGATATCTGGTGGGGTAAGTACCATCCCAAGGACGAACGCGCCTACGATGATGTAAGGGCGTTTGCGCGCGAGAGCATCCGTCGTCGAGACGCCCATACGCACGATCAGATAAGTCGCCACCGGCACCTCGAACGCCGCGCCGAAAGCCAGGAACAACTTGAGCACGAAATCCAGATAGTGGCTGATATCCGTCATGATGGTGACGCCTTCGGGCGCGATCGCAGTGAAAAACCCGAACACCAACGGAAACACGACGTAATAGGCGAACGCGACGCCGCAATAGAAAAGCAAAGTACTCGATAGCAGCAACGGAAATGCCAGTTGACGCTCGTTCACGTAAAGGCCTGGCGCAACAAATGCCCACAACTGAAAAAAGATGTAGGGCACGGAAATAAACACCGCGACAAATAACGTCAGTTTGAACGGGGCCAAAAAGGGTGAGGCGACCTGCGTGGCGATCATCGTGCTGGTGCCAGGCAGGTGTGCAAGCAACGGCTCAGCGAGCCACACGTAGAGCTCGTTCGAAACCGGCATCAGGCACAGTAACACGACGAAAATGACCGCGAGGGTGCGCAGCAACCGGTCGCGCAGTTCGACCAAATGAGAAACAAAAGTCTGCTTCGTCGCCTCCGGCTCCTCGGTAGCTTCCTCGGTGGCAGTTGAGCTTTTATCGCTCAGCGCTTTGTTCAAATCTTTCAGGGTCATTGCGCCGCGATCATGGTTTTAGCTACGCCCACTTGGAAGTGAGGGTGGCTATCAGGATTCTTTCTGGACGGGTTTGTTCTCAACAGCAGGCTCCGAGTCTGATTCTGGCTCGGGGGTCGCTGCAATATCTGCCATTTTACTGGGGTCTTTTGCCATCGCTTTCAGGCGCTGATCTTCGGCGAGAAACTCGCTGTTCAGAGCCTTGAAATCTTCCGTGTGGGCTTCCTGCTCTATGTCGCGGCGCAAGTCTCTGGCCATGCGCTGGATTTGCCCGGTCCACTGGCCTGCTGTGCGGATCATGGCCGGCATTTTTTCCGGCCCGACCACCAGCAGCGCAACAATACCGATTAGCGCGAGTTCCCAAAACCCGATATCGAACATCGTGGCTTAGTTCAGACCTGGTGCTTTTCGACTTGGGCTTCGCCCTCAATGACGCGATTGGCGTCCTCTGCAGTGGCCTCCGGCTCGACGGCGGGTTCCTCTTTCATCGCTTTACGAAAATCGCGAATCCAACCACCGACATCGCTACCGACGCCACGAATCTTCTTGGTGCCAAAAACCAGCGCCACGATGATCAGAACGACCACAAGCTCTTTTATGCCGAATCCCATTTGTTTCTCCTAAATCTGGCCGGTAAGACCTACGCAAAGCGTTTACTTCGACTTTTTGGCGCGTGCTGCTTTTTCATCCAGACCCGAACGCCCGAATCGCCGTTCCAGTTCTGCGAGCACATCGGCCGGCTCTATATCCAGAAACTTGAGCAGAACCACCGAATGAAACCATAAATCAGCGGTTTCGTATATGACCTCCCGTCGATCACCACCCTTCGCAGCGATGACCGTTTCGGTAGCCTCCTCACCAATTTTTTTTAATATTTTGTCGAGACCATCGTCAAACAATCGCGCGACATAGGACTCATCCGGGCCAGCAGAACTGCGCTCCTCAATTACCGCACTCAGCCTGCTCAGCACATCACTCATCGCCCAACTCCTTTTCCGGCGCGGTCGCGTAGATTTCTAGCGGATCCCGCAAAACCGGGTCCGTCTCCATCCATTCTCCGTCACGGTATTGCCGATAAAAGCAGCGCGCCCGCCCGGTATGGCAGGCGATACCGCCAATCTGCTCTACCAGCAACAAAATGGCATCCGCATCGCAGTCCAGACGCACCTCCAACAGGCGTTGCTGGTGCCCGGATTGTTCACCTTTACGCCATAATTTGCGTCGCGAGCGAGACCAATAGACGGCCCGGTCTTCCTGTATGCTCACCTGCAGGGCATTTCGGTTCATCCATGCCAGGGTCAGAACCTGACCGGAGGCATGATCCTGCGCAATTGCGGGCGCCAAGCCATCGCTATTCCAGGCGACGTCATCCAGCCAGCTCATAACCGGACCTCCAGCCCAGCGGCGCTCATCGCTTGTTTCGCTTGTCCCACCGTATGCTCTGCGAAATGGAAAATGCTGGCGGCAAGAACGGCATCGGCATGCCCTTTGGCAACTCCGTCGACCAGATGGGAGAGTCCACCAACTCCGCCCGAGGCGATAACGGGAACGCTAACCGCATCGGCCACGGCGCGGGTTAATTCGAGATCATAACCGTCACGCGTACCATCTCGGTCCATGCTGGTTAACAGGATCTCGCCAGCTCCCGCTGACGCCATGCGGCGCGCCCAATCGACGGCGTTAAGGCCGGTCGGCTTGCGACCACCATGCGTGTAGACCTCCCACTCACCTTCGACGTGAGGCACGGCGCGGGCGTCTATGGCAACGACGATGCATTGAGAGCCAAAACGTGTGGCAGCTTCCTGGACGAACTCCGGATGATTAACCGCCGCCGTATTAATTCCAATTTTGTCCGCGCCGGCGTTCAACATCAGACGAATATCATCGACGCTGCGAATGCCGCCACCGACGGTCAGAGGGATAAAGACTTCAGCGGCGACTGCCTCGACGACATGCACCAGCGTGTCGCGCCCGTCGCTACTGGCCGTGATATCGAGAAAGGTAATTTCATCCGCGCCTTGTTGATCGTAGCGGCGCGCGACTTCAACCGGATCGCCAGCGTCGCGGATATCAACAAATTGAACGCCCTTGACGACGCGACCGGCGTCTACATCGAGACAAGGAATGACGCGTTTGGCGAGCCCCATTTAGGGCGCCGGATTATCGCAAAGTTCATCCGCAAGGCGTTGAGCTTCGGAAAAGTCGAGCGTCCCTTCGTAAATTGCCCGACCCGTAATGGCGCCGTTAATGCCTTCATCGGCGACGGCGCACAAATTTCGGATGTCCTGTAAGTCGGTGATACCACCGGAAGCGATAACCGGGATAGTCAGCGACTGAGCGAACGCAACGGTCGCCTCAATATTGAGGCCTTTCATCATGCCGTCGCGCCCGATGTCGGTAAATACTATGGCCTCGACCCCATCTGCTTCGAAATGCTGAGCTAAATCGATGGCATCGTGACGCGACAACTTCGACCACCCCTCAATCGCCACCTTGCCCTCGCGGGCATCCAAGCCAACGATAATGTGGCCTGGGAACTCGAGGCACACGTCAGATACGAAATGAGGCGCAGTTACCGCCTTGGTGCCGAGGATGACATAGCGAACACCGGCATCCAGATATTGCTGAATGGTGTCTTCGTCGCGAATGCCGCCACCCACCTGAATCGGCACGTCCGGAAACGCTTCAGCAACGGTATGGATAATTTCGTGGTTGACCGGACGGCCGTCGGTCGCACCGTTCAGATCTACGATGTGCAAACGCCGCGCACCTGCTTTGACCCAGCGCTTAGCGACTGCCAGCGCGTCGTCGGAGTACACGGTGTCCTGGGACATATCACCCTGGCGCAGACGGACGCATTTGCCGTCCTTCAAATCAATGGCGGGGATCATTAACATTTGACAACGGACACGTACAAAGCGGACAGATTTATTTGCTAACTGGGTGCAGCGGTTGCTGGGCTAATTCAATGCGTATGCAAAAATATTAGCACAAGGGACGGGACAGAGCGCGCGCTTAATTTGCAGCCTCGGAATCAGGCTCGCACGCGCAACCCGTCGGGCATCGGGATATGTCTTTCTGGTCGATTCAGAACCCGCGACAAGATCTCCCCAAAGCGTGCTGTACCGCCTTAGCAGCCTGTTAGTGCGCCTCGTCCCAATTGGCGCCGCGACCGACATCGACAATCAATGGGACGTCCAGGTTGGCGGCGTTCTGCATAAGCGTACGGACCTGTTCTGTGATTTCGTCGACCGCGTCCTCAGCGACTTCGAAAACCAGCTCATCGTGGACCTGCATGATGAGCTGCGCTGCAGCAGAAGTTGTGTTCAGCCACTGAGCCACTTCCAACATCGCGCGCTTGATGATGTCGGCTGCGCTGCCCTGCATTGGTGCGTTGATGGCGGTACGCTCCGCATACTGACGGATCTGGGCGTTACCGGCATTGATATCCGGTAGATATAAACGCCTGCCGAACACCGTTTCAACGTAGCCGAGTTCGCGCGCAGACTCGCGAATTCGCTCCATATACTCGTGAACGCCGGGATAGCGGGCAAAGTAGAGGTCAATATAAGTTTGCGCGGCACTACGCTCGATACCGAGTTGGCGCGCCAGGCCGAACGCCGACATGCCGTAAATTAAACCGAAGTTAATCGCTTTCGCGGCGCGTCGTTGCTCGTCAGCGACGGCTTCTAAATCGACCGCAAAGACTTCGGCAGCGGTCGCTCTGTGAACATCAAGACCACCGGCGAAAGCAGCGCTGAGACTTTTGTCGTCAGACAGGTGCGCCATGATGCGCAATTCAATCTGGGAATAGTCGGCGGCGACGATCACTTTCCCGGGCGGGGCAACAAACGCCTGTCGGATGCGCCGACCTTCGGCGGACCGAATCGGGATGTTCTGCAAATTCGGATCGGAGGACGACAGCCGCCCAGTCGCCGCGACGGCCTGATGGTAGCTGGTGTGCACGCGCCCGGTGTGGGAGTTGATCTGAGCGGGCAATTTGGTCGTGTAGGTGGACTTAAGCTTGCTCAGACTACGGTGGTCCAGGATAAGGCGCGGCAAGGGATAGTCATGTGCAAGCTCCTGCAACACGGATTCCGCGGTCGACGGTTGTCCTTTCGGGGTTTTTGACAGGACTGGCAAGCCCAGTTTGTCGAACAGGATGCCCTGAATCTGTTTTGGTGAGCCGATGTTGAAAACTTCGCCGGCAATATCATGGGCTTGCGCTTCAATTTCACCCATGCGCGTTTCCAGTTCCGCACTTTGCTCCATCAGCATGCGCGCATCGATATAGACGCCGCAGCGTTCCATATCGGAGAGTACGGGTACCAACGGTATCTCAATGTCAGTGTAGACATCGCCCAGGCGTCCCGTTTCGACGATCGCGGGGTAGAGTTTCGCGTGCAGACGCAGGCACACCTCTGCATCCTCGGCAGCATAAGGTCCGGCCTGCTCGAGCGGGACTTCAGCGAAACCGATTTGTTTAGCCCCTTTGCCGGCAACGTCTTCGTAGTGAATCGTTTTATGGCTCAGATATTTCTGTGCGACGGAATCGAGGTCGTGTCGGGAGGCCGTACTGTTATGCACGTACGACTCCAGCATGGTGTCGAAATCAATCCCCTGCAATTCGATACCGTGGTTCAGTAACACGCTGCGGTCATATTTCAGATTATGGCCAAGCTTGGGTTTGCCTGGGTCCTCCAGCAACGGACGCATTTTTTCCAGTACCACATCAAACGGCAGTTGTTGCGGTGCCCCAGGATAATCATGCGCCAGTGGGACGTAGGCCGCACGGCCTGGTGCGCATGCAAACGAAAGACCTACTAGTCGCGCCTCCATGTAATTGAGGCTGGTCGTTTCAGTATCGAAGGCAATGCAGGGTGCGTCGCGCAGTTCCTCAAGCCATCGGTCCAGCGACGCCATGTCCAGGATCGTTTCGTATTCTGCTTGCGGTTCACTGGAGCGCGGCGAGGTATCGATCCCCTCGTTCTCAAGTTCGGCGAGCCAGGAATTAAATTCGTACTTGCGATACAGGTCCACCACTCGCTCACTTTCCAGCTCGGTGAGCAGCAGTTCGCTAATTTCGATACCGGTCTGAATGTCACACATAATCGTCACCAGACGGCGCGACAGGGGTAGTTGCTCGAGCGAGGCACGCAGATTCTCGCCTACTTTGCCCTTAATCTCCTCGGCGCATTTGATAATCTCGTCCAGCGAGCCGTATTGAGTTAGCCATTTGACAGCAGTTTTGGGGCCTACTTTGGGCACCCCCGGCACGTTGTCGACGGTATCGCCGATTAAAGTCAGATAGTCGACGATACGGTCCGGTGCAACACCGAACTTGGCAACCACACCGGCGTGGTCGAGTAGCGAGCCGTCCATGGTGTTGATCAGGGAAATGCGGTCGTCGACCAGTTGCGCAAGATCTTTGTCGCCGGTCGAGATCACCACGTCCATACCCTGCGCAGCTGCTTGTTTCGCAAACGTACCGAGGACGTCATCTGCCTCGACGCCAGCGACCTGCACCAACGGATAGCCAAGTGCGCGTATCAGTTCGTGTAGGGGCTCGATCTGTACCGCGAGTTCAGACGGCATCGAGGGGCGGTTGGCCTTGTATTGTGGGTACCACTCATCGCGCGTGGTTGGGCCACGAGGATCAAAAACCACGGCGAATGCAGTAGTTGGATAACTCTGCCGCAAACGTTGCAACATCGAGATGACGCCGTGCATCGCCCCGGTTGGCTGACCGTCCGAATTTTCCAATGCCGGCAAGGCGTGAAATGCACGGTACAGATAAGACGAGCCATCTACCAAAATCAGTTGTTTTTCGTTCATAAGGTCCGGGTCACGATGTTGGATTAGGGGCGAATACGCTGATTTGAGAGCCTTTCGGTGCTATTCTATTTCTTCCGAGAAGTAATGAATAACGCGCGCAGAGATCCCATCGTATGAGAGCTTTCCCTTTAGCGATCGCATTGAGTTGCCTGCTGATGTCGACCATCGGCCAGGCTGCCGAACCATTCGATGGTGAATTCGTCGAAGTGCCACCGCCGCCGCCGCCAGCGATGGTGTTCGAGGATGACGAAGACCAAGGCGACGCAGGCACTGAACCGGAAGTCACTATCATCCAGCGCGAGGACGCACTGTATGAGGAATATCGGGTCAATGGGCGGTTGTATATGGTGAAAGTCGTGCCGGTCGTAGGACCCGCTTACTTTTTTCTCGATAACGACGGTGACGGATTGTTGGAAACGCGCTGGAATACCCGCACCCGGCAACCCAGAGTGCCGCAATGGGTCTTGTTCAGCTGGTAAAACGCCCTCGCCCTGGGCGTGCTGAAAGACCTTAAGTAGCCAGAGCCCGGGAACGTCGGGCTCGAGTTTCCGGCCCAATCCATCGAGCATCCGGGATGTCTGTATTCACGGTCGTCACAAAGCCCGAGCTGGAAGCCTATCTGACGCAATATTCGGTCGGTGAATTGCAAGACTTCCACGGCATCGCCGCCGGTATCGAGAATACCAACTACTTCGTCAACACCAACCAGGCGTCTTACGTCCTGACGCTGTTCGAGAAAACAACGCCCGTTGAACTCGATTACTTCCTCGCGCTGAGCAACTATTTGTCCGCCCGCGACGCGCCCTGCGCAAGGCCGATCGCGAGGCGTGATGCGAACTATCAATCAAAGTTGAACGGTAAACCAGCGACCCTTGTCAGTCGATTGCCAGGCAAGAGCATCGATATTCCGCAAGCGAATCACTGCACCGCGATCGGAGCAGCGCTTGCTCGACTGCATATCTCGGGGAAAGGCTTTCAGCGCCGGCGGGCTAACCAGACAGATGTACATTGGGTAAACAGCCGGGCTGACAATCTAGGTGACCAACTAACCGTCGCCGAGCGAGCCCTTTTGCACGAGATCAGGAAACTTCCCGACCTGTGGTCGACCGATACGCTTCCTGGTGGCGTCATCCATGCGGACCTGTTTCGCGACAATGCCCTGTTCGACGGCAATGCCGTCAGCGGCATTATCGATTTCTATTTCGCCTGCGACGGCCCATTGATCTACGACCTTGCGATCGTTATCGCCGATTGGTGTTTCATGCCGCACCGCCGCCTGGATTCTGAGGGGGCAGGGCGTGTTTTGAGGGCCTACCACAGCGTCAGACCGCTCTCGTCAGCGGAACGGCAGATGTGGCCAGCGGCACTGGCGCAGGCCTCACGACGTTTTTGGTTATCCCGTCTGGAGGACCGGTCGTTCCCTCGCCAGGCGCACCTCACGTTCGTAAAAGATCCGCTACCGTTCAAACAGCTCGCCACGCTGGCATGTCATACGCCCGAACAATTACTTGAATTTTGGCCTTAAAAAAGAGTCCCAAAAAATGGGGTTTTTTATTAGCTTGTTGCGCACAAGCGCGGTTTTAACTCTCGGTGAACACCAGCTCGACGCAGCGGATCTCGTCCCTATCCTGCGCTGGAGCGTCAGCAACGATCGGTGTGGCCTCGCCATAACCGATGGCAGCACGTGACAAACAGATTTCGATCAGGCTCAAGGTACTGCGATCTACGCTGTCAGACGAGGAATTGGGACGCTAAGCCAAGAAACGCGAAGAACCCGACCACGTCGGTAACGGTCGTTAAAACAACGCCTCCGGCAAGCGCCGGGTCAATTTTCAAGCGTCCCAGGATCAATGGAATAGCGGCGCCGGCGAATCCGGCAGTCAGCAGATTGAGGACCATTGCACAGCCAATCACCAGGCCGAGGCGGAAATCGTCGAACCAGGTCCCGGCTACGGCTGCGACGACGACCGCCCACAAGCAACCGTTGAACAGTCCGACTGTCACTTCACGGCGCAAGACGGCGCGCTCATTAGCCGAACCAATCTGTCCCAGCGCCAACCCGCGCACCACGATCGTCAGCGTCTGGCTACCCGCAATACCGCCCATGCTGGCAACGACAGGCATGAGTACAGCCAAAGCAACGAGTTGCTCGATAGTTGCCTCAAACAATCCGATTACCCACGCCGCCAGAAATGCGGTCGCAAGATTTAGCGCCAGCCACAACGCACGCTGACGGGCCGTTACCAGTAGCGGCGCGAAAATGTCATGTTCTTCGTCTAGGCCAGCTGCGGACATGATCAAGCGCTCACTTTCCTCGCGAATGACGTCAACCACGTCGTCGACGGTAATGCGCCCTAACAGCAGGCCGTCGTCATCGACGACCGGTGCCGAGAGTAGATCGCGTTGCTCGAATACTATCGCGACCTCATGCACCGGCGTCCCAGCCGGTATTGGCGCTGCGTCAGTGGACATGATTTCAGCGGTTGTCGTGTCCGCATGCGCAATCACGAGCTTCGATAAGCGCAAAACTCCCAGAAATTTGTTGCTACGATCAACGACGAACAGCTGGTCGAGGTTCTCCGGCATTTCTCCGAGCCGGCGGAGGTAACGCAAGACAACATCGACCTCCACATCGGAGCGCACGGTGACGGTGTCTACATTCATCAAGCCGCCAGCGGTATCCGCCGGATATGTGAGTACTGCAGCCACGCGCTGACGATTCTGCTCATCCATCGAGAGCAACACTTCGTCAACCAATTCGCCTGGCAGATCCTGCAGGAAGTCGGCCGCATCGTCGGAATCGAGGCTGCTCGCCGCGTCGGCCAGCTGACTCGGGTCCATGTTCTCGACAAGGGTGAGGCGCACCGCCGCGTTGGAGTTCGAAAGCACGTCGCCTTCGATCGTGGAATCAATGTGAACCCACAATTCATCGCGCACGGAACTCGGCAATGATTCAAGGATATCGGCGATTTCAGACGGGTGTAGCTCACCAAGGAGCTCCCGCAATTGCCAAATCTCGTTCGATTCCAGGGCGTGCTGGATGGTTTGAACGCGTGCCTGATTACGACTAATTTGCTCAGCCATGACGGCGACAACCTGGTTTATAGGACGCTAGACAGGTATCGCCAGCGGATACCGCCGCTCAGTTTAGCAACTTATGAATTGGCCGCGGACAGATTTCCGTTTAACCCTGCTGACCATCCAATAAAGCCAGTAGCTCGCGCTTCCGATTGGCATCCGTTGTATTCAAAAACTCTTGGGCGTAGCCCTGAATGGATGCTCTGTGAGTCGTATTGACGAGGTGTTTGATCTCCAGCAGGGCAGCAGGATGGACACTAAACTCGGTAAGTCCAAGACCGAGTAGTAGCCGTGTATAGCGACGATCTCCGGCCATTTCCCCGCACATAGCGACAGCAATTCCGGCTTTGCTACCGGCATCGAGAGTCATCTGGATAAGTCGCAATACACCAGGATTAAGTGGGTCATAAAGGTAACTGACTGCATCGTTCACACGATCGATAGCGACGGCGTACTGAATCAGATCGTTCGTTCCGATGGATAGAAAATCGAGCTCTACCGCAAAGATATCGGCGCAGATGGCAGCCGCAGGGACCTCGATCATGCCGCCTATAGGCATGTTCTCGTCGAACGCAATATCGCGTCGTCGCAACTCGTTGCGCAGTGTCGCGACGACATCCAAAACCTGGCGCACTTCATCGATGCTTGAGAGCATCGGGATCATCATGCGCACCGGACCGAAAGCCGAGGCGCGCAGAATGGCGCGCAGCTGCGGCCAGAACAGCGACGGTTCGCGTAGGCAGAGCCGTATTGCGCGCAGACCTAACGCTGGGTTCGCGGCTAGCGAGCCTGTGTCCGGGCCTGCGTCCGTTGGCTTGTCGGCACCGATGTCAGCGGTGCGAATTGTCAGCGGAGCGCCAGCGAGCGTGTCGATCATTTGGCGGTAAACGTTAAAGTGCTCATCTTCGTCCGGATAGTCGGAGCGGTTCATGAACATAAATTCCGTGCGATATAGACCGACTCCGTTGGCACCAACGTCACGGAGACTATCGATGTCGCCGGGTAAATCGATATTGGCGTGCAAGGTAATCGACACGCCATCCAGCGTTACCGCGGGTGCCTCGCGTAACACCTGAAGGCCTGCAACGTAGCGTCGGCGCTGGTCTTGCCGTTCACGGTATTCGGCAAGAATGCGCTCGTCCGCGGCTCCAACAACCACGCCGTCCTCACCATCAACGATGACCGTTTCATCTTCTTTGATGTAACGGCGTGCGTGGTGAACGCCGACTACGCCTGGAATGCCCAGGCTGCGAGCGAGGATCGACATATGCGAGGTTTGCCCGCCAAACTCGGTGACGAACCCCGCCACACCATGGTGCTGAAGCAGAACGAGATCGGCTGGCGTCAAATCGCTGGCGAGAATGATCATCGCCTTGAGTTTCTGGTCCGGAACTTCGTGGCGCAGCTGTTGGTGACGGAGCAAATTGCGAATAATCCGGTCGACGACATTATCGACATCATCACGGCGAGTGCGCAGGTAGGCATCGTCCATTTCATCGAACACCGCCACCAGTGCGTCGCGTTGTAGTTTCACCGCCCATTCAGCGTTACAACGTGTCTGACGAACGATGCGCGCTGGCTCTTCACTGAAGGCAGCATCATCTAGCATCAGCAAATGGGTATCTATAAACGCCGCAATCTCCAATGGCGTTGAGGACGGAATGTGTTCGCGAACCTCGCGTAAGTGTTGCTTGGCCAGTTGTACTGCCTTGTGCAGGCGGACCACCTCGTTCTCAACCTCATCCTCGTCGATTCGAATCTCGGTAATTTCAAGTTGATTTCGTTCCACCACGTGCACGCGACCAATCGCTATGCCGCGCGAAACCGCAACGCCGTGCAAGGAGAAGGTCACGTCGGCTCACCAAATCGGTCGTTGATGAGCTCGAGCAGGCTTTCCAGCGCCTGAGCGCTATCGTCACCTTCAACCTCAAGAAGAATCTCTGAGTGCTGCGCTGCCGCCAGCATCATCACACCCATGATGCTCTTGCCGTTAACTTCTTTGCCGCCCTTACTGAGCATGACAGAACTACTGAAACGCGAGGCGGTCTGTACGAACTTCGCCGCTGCACGGGCATGCAATCCCAGGCGATTGATAATCGTGACTTTAGCGACCGGCATAGTGTGTAGGCTCCGTGACGACGCTCATAGATCGCGATGGCTCACGACTGGCGTCTTACCTTTGCTAACGAAATACGCAGCGACCCGCTCGGCCATAAACACCGAGCGATGTCGTCCGCCGGTGCAGCCGAAGGCTACAGTCATATAACTGCGATTGACTGACTCAAAACGGGGTAGCCAGGCATTCAGAAAGCGCGTGACGTCTTCGGCGAACTCACGCACAACGCCAGACCCTTCCAAATACTGCCGCACACCTTCATCGAGACCCGATTGATCGCGCAAACTGCTTTCCCAATAAGGATTCGGCAAGCAGCGTACATCGAACACGAAATCGGCATCTGACGGCACGCCGCTCTTGAATCCAAATGAGCGAAACTGCAGTGCCATGCCGCCATCGGTTCGGGCGCTGATAAGCTCGCGAACGGTTGTGCGCAATTGATGAACATTGGTTTCGGTCGTATCGATTCGAATGTTCGCCCGCAAAACCAAGGGTTCGAGCAACTCCCGCTCACGGGCGATGGCATCAGCAAGCGACATACCCGCCGACGACAACGGGTGGCGGCGGCGAGTTTCGCTGAAGCGTTGCAACAGCGACTGATCGCTGGCGTCGACGAAAATCAGTTCGGCCTCAACGCCATCGTCCCGCAATCCGTCCAAAGTTCGGGGTAGTTCTGCGAGAGCGGCCGCTTGGCTACGAGCGTCTATTCCAACCGCAACGCGTTCGAATTGTGGCAAGTTTTGCTCCGCCAGGTAGTTGGCGAAGCTGACCAGAATACCCACAGGCAGGTTGTCGACGCAGTAATAGCCGGCGTCTTCCAGGGCATGCAGGGCAATTGTTTTACCAGCACCGGAAAGTCCGGAAATGATTAAAAAGCGACTGCCGTCATTCATCAGCCTGCGGCGTCACAATTCACTGCAAGGGTCGGCGATTAGATGGCGAAAAACATCGCTAGGGTCGGCGCTGTTGCGCAAACCTTCGACAAACTGTCCGTCGCTGAATTTTGTCGCAAGTTCCGACAGCAAGGCAAGGTGCTCTTCGTTTGCGTTTTCGGGGACGCACAGAGCGAAAAACAAATCAACCGGGGCGTTATCCACAGCATCGAACCCAATCGGATTATCGGTTCGAATAAACGCTCCTATTGAAGCGGCATCCGTTGCGACACGCCCGTGCGGGATTGCTATGCCGGCACCGAGCCCTGTGGTGCCAAGACGCTCGCGAGCCAGCAAACTGTCGAATACAGCTTTAGCGCTAAGACCGGGGTCGGCACTAGAGAGCATATTGGACAGGCGTTCCAAGACCGCCTTCTTGCTCGACAGGTCGATATCAATCGCAACGCGCTCTGGGGCGATTATCTCTGAGATCTTCATAGCTTTTTGATCACATGCCAGCTGAGTCGCCCTTCATCGAAGGCCGTTAGGCTCTATGATTGGTCAACTTCTCCTTGTGCTTCTTGACCTGACGGTCGAGCTTGTCTATTAACAAATCGATAGCCACATACATATCCGAGTTTTCGTCATGGGCGTGAATATTGTTGCCCGCGACGTGGATGGTAGCTTCAGCTTTCTGGCGTTGCTTTTCGACGCTAAGTACAACTCGAATGTCTACGACCTGATCGAAATGTCGTTCGATTTTGGTCATTTTGTTTTCAATGTAGTGTTGCAAAGATTCGGTCAGGTCGACGTGGTGTCCTTCAATACTGATTTGCATACCGAGCTCCTGCTAATTTCCAGTTAATCCGAGTTTGCGCTTGGGCCAACCCTGGACAGTAGTGAGAACCCGGCGAGCTGGCCACTGTTGCCAACAACCGTTACGCCAGGCGTTTTCTTTCATTCGACGGCGGGATCGACATCGCCTCTCGATACTTGGAGACAGTTCGGCGTGCAACTTGTACGCCCTGGTCAGAAAGCAGATTTGCGATCTTATTGTCACTCAGCGGCTTGACGTTATTCTCCGCAGCGATCAACTTTTTGATAACGGCGCGTATCGCGATCGATGACGCTTCGCCGCCAAGCGTCGTGCTGACGTGGCTTGAAAAGAAATACTTGAGTTCAAAAATGCCACGTGGTGTGTGCATGTACTTGCGTGTTGTAACCCTGGAAATAGTCGACTCGTGCATTTCCAGAGCTTCGGATATGTCGTGAAGTACGAGTGGACGCATCGCTTCGTCGCCGTGCTCCAGGAATGCGCGCTGGCGTTCGACGATGGTTGTGGCTACTTTCAGCAAAGTTTCGCTACGGCTCTGTAAACTTTTTATAAACCAGCGAGCCTCCTGTAAATGTGCTCGCATGGATGAATTCTGTTCGCTGTTGTCAGCGCGTTTAATCAACCCGGCATACGCCGAATTGACTCGCAGTGGCGGCATGGTCTCACTGTTCAACTCGACCAACCAGCGGTCTTTGTGTTTGCGCACAAAAACGTCGGGAACGATGTATTCCGGCCGCTCTGTGTTGTACAGCGACCCAGGGCGTGGATTGAGTGATTGAATCAGACTCATCACTTCGCCAAGTGCGGGCTTACTCAATTTGAGCCTGCGTGATAGTTGGTTGTAATCTCGTGCACCGAGGAGATCCATGTGCTCGGTGCAACACCGCCGAGCTTCATTCAACCACTTGGTTGCGGGATCGAACTGCGCCAGTTGCAGGGTTAGACATTCGCCCAGATCGCGCGCGCCGACGCCAACAGGGTCAAGCCCCTGAATGAGCTTCAGAACGGCCCCAATCTCGTCTTCTTCGGGACTGTCGCCGGCATCGCTCTGCAGGGCCGCACCGATGCTTTCGATGGTCTCGGTCAGATAGCCGTCGTGATTCAATGCGTCGATTATAGTCAGTGCTATCGCGCGGTCGGAGTCACTCAAATGCAGCACATTGATCTGCCACATCAGATGCTCTTCTAGCGATCGTTCAACGGAAACAGCGGATTCGTATTCCGAGTCAGAGGCGTCGCTCTGGGAGGCCTGCATACCGGAACTCGGCAGCGTGTCGTAGATTTCGTCCCACTGCGTGTCGACCGGCAGTTCTTCCGGAATATCGCTGGCCGAGGCAGGTTGTTCCTGCTCACTGGGATCTCCGCCCCCAATCTCGAAGGGCTGCTCTTCTTGGGCTTCGTTACTTTCCGACGACGCAGTTGCCAGGTCGGCGTCCCCGAAATCTTCTGAGTCCTCAGCCAATTCCAGCATCATGTTCGAATCCAACGCTTCCTGAATCTCAACGGAGAGTTCCATGGAAGAAAGCTGCAGCAACCGTATTGCTTGCTGCAACTGCGGCGTCATCGTTAGATGCTGACCGAGCTTGAGTTGTAACGACTGTTTCATGTCCTCCAGGCAACCTGTTCCGGGGTGCGTCGCGGCTACATATTAGCGCAAGCTCAGGTGCTTCGGATCAGTGCTGACCAAACGGTTAAGCACGGCGCAGTTGCGTTTGCGTGGCGTATCGCTTGGGGAGAAAACTACAACTTGAAACTATCGCCAAGGTAGACTCGCCGCACACGCTCGTTATTAAGGATTTCCTCAGCGTTGCCTTCGGCGATGATCGCACCCTCGTTAACGATATAGGCGCGATCACAGATGCGCAGCGTTTCCTGCACATTGTGATCGGTGATCAAAACGCCAATGCCAATCTGCTTTAAGTGGGAAATAATGCGCTGAATGTCACCGACAGAAATGGGATCGACGCCGGCAAACGGCTCATCGAGCAATATGAAGCGGGGCTCAGTTGCTAGCGCCCTGGCGATCTCAACACGCCGCCGCTCACCACCGGACAACGACATGCCGAGGTTGTCGCGAATATGTTCGATGTGGAACTCGCGCAGTAGCGCGTCAAGGCGGCGTTGGCGCTGGTGCACAGTCAGCTTCGGAACGATTTCCAGCACGCCCATGATATTTTGTTCGACGGAAAGTTTGCGGAATACCGAGGCTTCCTGCGGCAGATAACCGAGCCCCTTGCGGGCACGGACGTCCATCGGGAGTTTCGTCAGGTCATCGTTATCGAGGTGAATGGAGCCACCCTCGCTGCTGACCAGACCGACGATCATATAGAAGCTGGTGGTCTTGCCGGCGCCATTGGGGCCTAGTAATCCGATCACTTCACCGCTGTGGACTGACAAACTGACGTCCTTAACGACCCGACGCGAACGATAAGTCTTGGCCAAATGTCGCACGGCCAGCACACTCATACTGTCACCATGCCAAAACGGACACAGGAAGGCTTCATGCGGTTGGCCTGAACACTTTAGCGACGGCCAGGGAAGGCCGGCAGAGATCTGACATAGAGTTTAAGCTTCATTCAGGGGTCGTCGTCGTCACGGGTTTCTTTTTCGGCGGAATAATAATCCGCACGCGACCGCTACCTGCTTTGGGTTGTTCATCAATATTCGGCTTACCGGCACGTGAAGACCGCACCGTGACGATGCTGCGCTCAGTATCGTAGTTAATTCGGTGACCTTGTGTCAGGCGCTCACCCTGCGTCACTTTCGCCTTCTCAATGAGGATAAGCATGCTTTCGAGTGCGTGGTATTCGATGAGCAGGGCTTCACCCTCGACATCTTCTTGCTGATCGTTGGGCGTCTGCTTGAAAGTCGCGAGTCGTCCCTCGAGGTAGGCATCTTTCAAATCCCGCTCGGCAGTAAAATTAACCCGCAGTCGATCACCGGTCATCCGAATTGACCCCTGCACAACAACAACGTTGCCAATGTAGACGGTCGTGCCTTCGACATCGTCGAGTTCCGCAAAGTCAGCTTCAATTTCTATTGGCTGTTCAGAATCGGTCGACAGAGCGAATGCGTTGTCCAACATGGCCCCACACAGGAGTAATACGGTGCTCAGCCAGGCAACCCGTCCGCCGAGCAGCAGAACAGGCCACGCTGCGTTAAATTTGTGGTTTGATTTCATATTTGCTTCTGACGCGTTGCACGAGCTCGAGCCGGCTGTGCGCGAAGTTCGCGCGCATACCAATGGCGTGGGTTACCGTTGCGGGGCCGACAATAATAGTTGGGTTGTCGGTCTCGGCGTATTGTTCCTTCGGCAGTACACGTAATTCGGAAGTAATCACCTCATAGATGCGTTGCCCGCTGAGTCCAAGCCGCCAGATCTCGACGTCACCCTGCAGTAACACCACGTCGTTGCCAGAACTGACCCAACCACGCTCGGCTACCACGTGCCAAGGCTCAACTTCGCCATTGTAAATCTCAAGGTGAGGACTAGCCAATTCTGTGGAATCATCGTCTGGGAAATGTTCCACCAGTTCCGCACGCAGGATATTGTGCAGTTCCCCGTCTCCGTTCGTCGTCCGGCGCACCATGTCTTCAATGAAATAGTCCGGTTCATGCGGCGCGGCCACGCGGCTTGCAACCTGCGCACTTTCGAGATTCTGCAATAGCCAGAAACTGAAAATCCCGAACAGCATCACGATGATGGCTGAGATCACGGCGTTCATGTCGAAATTTACAAAACCCGTGCGAGCAATAAATCATGCATATTCAAAACGCCAATCAAATGCTGCTGATCATCTACCACCAGCAGCGCGTTAATCTTTTCGTCCTGCATGATGCGCAGCGCTTCGGCGGCAAGCAAATCACGTTGTATGGTCGTGCAATTGACGGTCATCAGATCGCGCAGAGTTGCGGTACGTAAATCATCCCCACGTTCGACTACGCGGCGCAAATCACCATCGGTAAAAATACCGAGGACCCGGTCGTCGCTCTCTGTCACCGCGGTTAACCCCAGTCCCGAACGTGTCATCTCGACCAGGGCGTCTGCAACCGGTGCATCCGGCGATACTTGAGGCATGTCGCCTTTGGAGTGCATGACATCGTCAATCTTGAGGAGCAGCCGGCGCCCCAGTGATCCACCCGGATGGGCGCGCGCGAAATCGCCTTCAGTAAATCCACGTGCCTGGAGCAGCGCAATTGCGAGCGCATCCCCCATGGCCAACGCAGCTGTGGTACTCGAAGTTGGCGCCAGGCCGAGTGGACAAGCCTCTTCATGAACGTCGACGTGGATATGCACCGAAGCCGCTTCAGCGAGAGTTGACGATGGGTTGCCCGTAAGCGCAATTAGCGGCGTGCCGAGACGCTTGATTAACGGCAAAAGCACAGTCAGTTCTTCGGTCTCGCCAGAGTTGGATAACGCCAGGGCGACGTCCTGCGGCATGATCATGCCCATATCGCCGTGGCTTGCCTCACCGGCATGTACGAAAAATGCGGGCGTTCCGGTGCTCGCGAGCGTCGCCGCGATCTTCCCGCCGATATGGCCGGATTTCCCCATCCCCAGCACGACCACGCGGCCAGTACATTTAAGGATGGTGCGTGCGGCAGCAACGAACGAGCTATCGATCCTGTCGACCTGCGAAGCGACTGTGCGTGCCTCGATAGTCAATACTGCCCGCCCCATATCAGCAAGCGCCTTGGCCTCCGCGGCGCGTGGGAAATCGGAAGAATCGGTCGCTGAAGTCATGCTGTTTAACTCGTCTTTGCGCGCTTATCCACTAATGAAAAGTACCGCCTGATAGGCGACAAAACCAAACAGCAAAATACCGCCGTCGAAACGATTGATTGTGCCGGGTCGTTTATAGGACCAGGCCAGTAAAAACAGCGCGGCAGTCAGGATGAGCATATACGGCAAGTCGCGCTGTACGACTGCCGCCTCAAAATGACTCGGCGCGATCAACGCGGGCATACTGAGTACGCCCAGCGCATTAAACATATTCGACCCGATGACATTACCGAGCGCGATGTCCGGTTCGTTTTTGAGCGCGCTCATAATCGAGGCCGCAAGCTCCGGCAAGCTGGTGCCGATGGCAACGATGGTCAGGCCGATAACGATGTCGCTGATGCCAAACATTCTGGCGATATCTACTGCGCCTGAAATCAGCAGTTTTGAGCCAGCCAGCAGTAATAGCAACCCGATAACGAGCCAAAACATCGCGCGCTTGCCGCTCATCTTTTTATCCAGCGCGTGATCGAGTTCCTCGATCAACGGGTCGCCGGGCGCGGCGTGCGATCCAAGCCACACGGTCACTGCCGCGACCACAACCAATCCTGACAACAACAAGACCCCGTCAAGGCGGTCAAGTTCCTGATCCCACAACAGCACTGAAGCGCCAACAAGCACCGCGAACATCAAAGGGAACTCGCGGCGCAGGACGGCCGAGCGTACTGTCAACGGCGCAATAAGCGCGGTGGTGCCGAGAACAAGCCCGATGTTGGCAATATTTGACCCGATAGCATTACCAATACCAAGAGTCGGGTTGCCGTTTACCGAAGCGACGGCCGAAACAAGCATTTCCGGGGCGGAAGTTGCGAAGCCGACGATGACGAGTCCAACCAGCAGGGGCTGGATGCCTAAATGCGACGCTGTAGCGGCCGCACCGTCGACGAAACGATCGGCACCATAAGTCAGTAACGCCAGCCCGCCGCATACAGCGACGATTGCGATCAACATGGCTTTGGCGTGCCTCCTTTCATGCGCGTAATGATGCCAGATTGGCTGCTTTGATGACATCGCGGCAATCCAGACGAGAATCACTTGTGATACGACTGGCTAGCTGTGTCGGAAGAGAAAAGATCACACCATCGGCCGGTTCTATGGCTATTGCGCGGCTTGATGACGGTACCGTAGCGGGGCTGCCGGGCGGGCGCATGGCGCCTGCTCGGAGTTGACGAACATCGCAATGATTCGGCGAGCTCAGGCGCCGAAAGCACGACGGATGCGGGTATCTATAATGGGGCCGAACTAGAACGCGAGGTAAACGCGCACGTGAAAGCGATGATTCTCGCTGCCGGACGCGGCGAGCGGCTCCGACCGCTGACGGATTCCGTGCCGAAGCCATTGGTCGAAATCGGCGGCGATACCTTGATTGAACGACATCTGAAGGCATTGGCTGCGGCCGGGATCGAGGAAGTGGTTATCAACGTCTCGCATTTGGCTGAGATGATTGAGACTCGACTCGGCGATGGCTCCCGCTATGGAGTCACGATCTGCTACTCGCACGAACCCGGCGAACCTCTGGAAACTGCCGGCGGCATTGCGCGCGCGTTACCGCTGCTCGGGGCGAACCCGTTTATTGTCGTTAACGCCGATATCTGGACCGACTTCGATTTCGCTAACCTGCCAACCCGAGCAACGGCCGCCCACCTCGTCGTGACTGCAAATCCACCCCACAACCCGGGCGGCGATTTCGACCTTATTTCGGGACGATTAACGCGCGCCTCGCACAATCCGTACACCTACTGCGGTATCGGCGTATTCAGACCAAGTGTGTTCGAATCGCTCACCACAGAACGAGCGCCGCTCGGCCCAGTGCTGTTTGAACTCGCCGATGGTGCGCAACTCTCCGGAGAATGTCAGACCAGTCGCTGGTTTGATATCGGGACTATCGAGCGGCTTGCGCTCGCACAAATTGCCGTCGGCGAGAGCTGAAAGCCCGCCATCCGGGCGTTGGGAGGCGAGCACCAGGGGGCACGCGTCGCCCTGCACACCATATCGGCCTGCAAACGATCGTGTCAGGGGCGACGAAGACCTTGACCTGCCGTCTACCTGCGGCCATCATCCGCCTGCGCAAAAACATAAGCCCCCACGGTGACCGCCTAGCGGACCACCCCATGCGCGCACTCTGGTTTTTAAAACTAACAGGCCTGCAATGCATTCGAAGCGTTCGAATTTGCGTTGTCCGCGCGCTTTCGGCTGGCGATTCGTCTATCACTTGACGCTGATAGCGGTAGCTTGCATAGCGCAGCCGGACTACGTCCTGACACCTGCCAGTGCGGCGCCTGCGCTCGAGATCCCAGCACTAAGAGTGCTCAAACTGCGCCACCACGAAGCCAATCATCCGCATCGCGACACGTCCGGTGAGTTTCGTCTGCTGTCTCGTTTCGCACGCCAAAACGGTCTGAATCTGCAATGGATCGACGGCATCCAGCCGTCTGAGCTGGTGGCGCGACTGCAACGCGGTGAAGGCGATATCGTAATTGCTGACGTACTTCCGGATCCTGGCGACGCGGGCAAGCTACTGTCGAGCCTGAGCATGGGGCCGTTTACGTACGCCGTCTATGGGCGCAGGGATGTGCATGCGCTCACTCCACACGACCTGGCTGGTCTTAGAATCGGCATTAATTTGTCCTCACCGATGTGGCCTTATCTGCATGCGCTGCAGCGCAAGTTGGAGGCTGTGCAGGTCGTCGTGCTCCCGGACAACACCGACCGCGAGGCGTTGCTGCAAGGGATTGATGACGATACCTATGACGCCGTCGTTGTGACTGCTCGTGTGAACGAAGACCCTGCCGCGACAATGCCGCAGCTGAAGCGCTTGTTCGAGCTTTCCACAGACAACAATTCGCTGTGGCATTTCCGCCCGTCGCAAGCCGGGCTGCGCGACCAACTCAACTCGTTTCTGCAGCGCTATGCGGCCGCGAGCGCAGTGCCTCATGCGGCCTTCGGCGACCTCGATGACATCAAACGCCGCCGTGTGATTCGTGTTATCACCCGCATCGACCCGAAGAATTATTTCCTTAAACGGGGGCGCCCGGCAGGATTCGAATACGAACTGGTACGCTCGTTTGCGAACCACAATGGTCTCGCGGTCGAATTTTTGGTGGCCGAAAATGACAGCCAAGTACTGCAATGGCTGCGCGACGGTTTTGGCGATATTGTCGCAACCCGGGTCAATACCGCCGCCGTTGCGGCGCATCCGGATCTACACCAATCGGTGAATTATTTTCATTCTGCTGATGTCATCGTGAGTCGCTATGGCAATCCGCGATTGGACACCACAGCTCTGACGGGCAAACGAGTCGCGGTGCTTGCCAACAGCATTCAACATCGTCAGCTAAGCGGCCTGGTCAGTGCAGGCATCACCCTCGAACCGGTTATCCTGGCGCCAGACACCTCTCCAGAAAGCCTGGCCAGGCTACTCAAACTTGCCGATGCGGATGCGGCTATTGTCGATGCCCACGCGCTCACGACCTTGCGCTCGGTTGACCCACATGTGTACGCAGGTGCCTCGCTGTCGAGTGAGTTCAACTATGCATGGACCTTGCGCTCGGGCGACACGGAGTTAGCCGCAACTGTCGACGATTTTCTACGCAGCAACTATCGCAAAGAAACCTACAATGTTCTCGCCCGTCGCTATTTTGGCCGCCCACACTTCGTGCGTTTCACGTCAATGCGCGAATTGTCTCCGTACGATGATTTGGTTAGGCGGCATGCTGAATCATTCGATTTCGACTGGCGTCTTATCGTCGCCCAGATGTACCAGGAAAGTCGTTTTGACCCGGCAGCGCTATCCAGCGCGGGCGCCGGAGGGCTGATGCAATTGTTGCCGAATACGGCTCGTTCGGTTGGCGTAGACGACGCTTTTGATCCGGAATCCGGCATACGCGGAGGCGTAGCCTACCTGAATCGATTACGCCAGCGCTTCGACAACGATATATCCCCACGCGAGCGAACTTGGTTCGCGCTGGGTGCCTACAACATCGGATTCAACCGCATTGAACGTGCCCGGCGCCAGGCAGCCGCGCAGGGTCTCGATAGCAACCGCTGGTTCGGACATGTTGAGCAAGTCATGCGAGATATGGGCAGGTCAGACGCCAGCTGCCACTGCGGACAAACGGTCGTTTATGTGCGCGGAATCCGTTCGCTTTACGACACGTACAGCCGCTTTGACGACAGTGCTACGGCGGGTTTGTCGCCACAGCCTGAACGTCCGGCAATTTAGGCGTCGCAGGCCAGCGCAGTTTCGAGCGCTCAGCGTGTTCGGTAGAGCGTAGGGTCGGACACAGCGGCATCGATAAACCCCTGACGACGCAACGCACACGCATCGCAGCGATTGCAGGCGTGACCCGCAGCGTCGGGATCGTAGCAACTTGTCGTGAGGCCATAGTCGATCCCGAGCAACATGCCGCGCTGAATAATCTCAGCTTTCGTCCAATTAATGAGCGGGGCTTGTATGGTCACTGACGCACCGCTGGTGGTCGCCTTGGTCGCAACTGCTGCAAGACGCTGGAATTGTTCGATGAACTGCGGTCGACAATCGGGATAGCCTGAATAGTCCACCGCGTTGACGCCGATGTGTATCGAATCGGCGGCGAGAAGCTCCGCCCAGCCGAGCGCGAGTGACAGCATGATGGTGTTACGCGCCGGCACGTAAGTCACCGGAATACCGCTACCGCCTGCTGCCGGCACCGCAATGTCACTGTCAGTGAGCGCTGAACCACCGAACTGACGGAGATCAATCGCGACCACGCGATGCTGCGTGGCGCCGAGGGCATCCGCAACGCGTTTAGCGGCGCTGAGTTCACCGGCATGTCGCTGACCATAATCGACGCTGAGGCAGTAGCACGAATAGCCGGCGGCGACTGCCATCGCCAAGACCGTGGCCGAATCAAGACCACCGGACAGCAATACCACGGCGCGCGTTTCAGCGTCCCGGTTCATCGCCCCACAATACTTTATGCAACTGAATCTGGAAGCGCACCGCAAGACGATCGGCGATGATCCAATCTGCCAGTTGAGCAGACTCGAGCTGTTCATAGCTCGGTGAGAACAAGACCTTGGTTGAACTATCGAGTTTGGTGATAAAAGCGCGGCTCCATTCGTAGTCTGCCCGATCGGCAATCACAAATTTGACCTCATCCCCGGCGTTGAGATGTTCGAGATTGGAATCCAGATTACGTGCACACTCGCCGGAGGCCGGCGTCTTGATATCGACAACTTTCATGACGCGACGATCGACCTGACTGACGTCAAGGGCGCCACTGGTTTCTAACGAGACTTTCAGACCGGCATCACAAAGCTGCGTCATCAGTGGCAGGGTGGCAGGTTGTGCGAGTGGCTCACCGCCGGTCACGGTGACGTGACTGACCGCAAATGCACAAACGGTGGAAAAGACGTCTTCGAGATTCATGTTGCGACCACCGCTGAAGGCATACGCAGTGTCACAGTACACACAACGTAGCGGGCAGCCGGTTGTACGTACAAATACGGTTGGGTAACCCACCGTGCTGGATTCTCCCTGCAAAGAGAGGAAGATTTCAGTGATGCGCAGGCTTAAAGCAGCGCTCGTCGCAACGCTCGTGCTGGCCATTTCAGGTTGCAGATGCCTCAGGGGGCTTCGGAGCGAATGCGCTGCAAACGCTCGTCTGCCAGACGAGCGGCGGCGGATGCTGGAAACCGCGCTTTCAATTCCGCCAGGACTGTCGCCGATTGCTCCGTCAAACCGAGCTCGTAATAACTGTAGCCGATTTTGAGCATGGCGTGAGATTGCTTTTTACTGGCGGGAAAGTTTTGCACCAGAGATTGGTATTGGCTGATCGCGGGCTCGAATTGACGCATCACGTAGTAAGCTTCACCCAACCAGTACTGGGCATTGTCCGAGTACTGACTCGACGGGTATTGGCGCAAATAGGCATTAAACGCCTCGACCGACGCCTCGTATTGTCCTGCCTTAAGCATCGCAAACGCGGCGCGATAGGCCGCCTCTGATTCTACGCTGTCGATGGTCGGCACCGACGGCTGGATTGAGGGCGCGGGCAACGGCGCAGGGAGCAGCGCTGCAGTCGGCAGTGGATTAGCGGGTGCCCGTGGGACCGCGATGATGGCCGCCCCTGGGGCGGCTGCGTTGATGTCGTTAATCACCGCCGTTGGTGCGGCAGCGACGGCCGCAAGCGGGGCGGCCACGGTCACACCTATCGTTTGCTCTGCAGGCTGACCGGCAATCGTTGCATCACCGGGGGCGGACAACGTAGCAAGTGGCGGATCAAGCGCGTCGCCGAAAGTATTCGATTGCAGGCCGGCAGCAGCGACCGCAGCCGGTGCACCGGACACGCTTTGTTCGAGACGAACAAGCCGCGAGTCGACGTCGAGGTAACTGCTTCGCTGAGAATTCCTTTGTTGTTCGAGCGCGAACACCTGGTTCTCCAGTTCCCCGCGCAGTTGGCGAACCTGTTCACTGAGTAATTCTATCTGGCGGACAAGATCGAGCAGACCTTTGTTATTCAGAGCAAGCTCAATGCGCGCCAGGCGTTCATGAACACCGCCCTGGGCCTGCGCTGCTGCTGCGGTGGAAAATAGCGTAGCCATCACTACACAAACAGCTATCGCCACTGGTCGGCCCGCTCGAACGCGCCCGGTTCGTGCCTCAGACATTAATAGACCAACTCAACGCGTCGATTCTGGCTATAGACGTACTCGTCATGACCATCCTCTGCTGGACGTTCTTCGCCATAGCTCACAGTACGAATCTGACCGGCAGAAGCACCCAGCAACACCAGGTGCCGACGCACTGCGAGCGCACGCCGCTCTCCGAGCGCAAGATTGTACTCAGGCGTGCCACGCTCATCGGCATGCCCTTCGAGGGTGACGCTGGCGGTCGGGTTAACGGCGAGATAATTGGCGTGCGCCGTCACCGTATCGCTAAAGTCGCTGCGAATATTGGCGCTATCGAGATCGAAATAAATCACCCGCACGGCCAGTGGACTTTCCGGATCATCCAGCGCTTCAGCCGTCAGGCTACGGTCATCGTCCAGTCCGTGGGTTTGCGCTTGAGCGTCATCTTCCGAGTCACGATTCGTGCCGCGGTCTTCAACGTTTGCACGCTGGTTGGCAGAGTCGTCTTTGGTCGAGTTTGAACTACAGGCCGCAAGCAGGAAGGCCGCCATTACAATACTGGCTAGCTTTATGCCGGCTCCTTTCATCGTTTTCTCCTAATTCCCAAGCGGTCGGGATTGTGTTGGTACTGGTTGTTGCTGGCGCGCTTCGGTCACTTGAGAAATGGCCCCCAAGCGGGTTCGCGAACTTCGCCGCGCTGAAGCGCTAAACGTTGTTTGAGACGACCATCAGTTGATGTTGCAGCCAACTCGCTGCCGCCGGGCCCCATTGTCGCATAGATTATCATCGTGCCGTTGGGCGCAAAGCTCGGTGATTCATCGAGTCTCGCGTTAGTGAGAACCTCGTGTAGATTCCTCTCCAAATCGAGCACTGCGATGTGATAGCCACTATCGTTACCGTGCACCATGGCGAGCTTTTTGCCATCCGCCGAATGCCGAGCGCGGGCGTTGTAGTTACCCATATTGAAGGTTACTCGACGCGGCGGTGCGCCATCGAATCCGACCCGATAAATTTGCGGGCCACCACCACGGTCCGACGTGAACACAATGCTGCGACCATCGGGCGCCCAGTTCGCTTCCGTATCGATTGCGGGATGACGAGTCAGTCGCGACAAACTGCGCGTACGAATGTTGTAGAGGTATATTTCGGGGTCGCCGTCACGCGATAACGTGACCGCCAGGCGTTGACCATCGGGCGAAAACGCCGGCGAACTGTTGATGCCGGGGCCAGAGATGATCTCTTCGCGCTTGCCGTTGCGCACGTCCTGTAAATAAATTGACGAGTTGCGCGCCTCAAACGAAACGTAGGCCAGTTTTGAACCATCGGGCGACCATGCCGGTGATAGCAAAGGCTCGGTGCTTTCGAGAAGTGAATGAGCGGCGTGGCCGTCAGCGTCAGCTATCTGGAGACGATAAACGGACTTCGCTTTTGCTTTCGCTTTGCGCTCGACGGTCACGTAGGCAATGCGGGTTTGAAAAGCGCCCTTCTGACCAAGTAATTTTTCGTAGATCAAATCGCTGATGTAATGAGCTGTAAGCCGCATTTTTGCCGCGGAACTCGGAATTCGATGGCCGAGTAATTGCTTGCCCTTGTAGACGTCCAGCACGCGAAATTCGACGACAAACCCGCCGTTGTTATCACTGAGGATTTTGCCGACAACGAGATTCTCCATACCCAGCGTTCGCCAGTCCTTAAAATTGACGGCGCTGAAGTTGGCGGGTTTCGAGGGCATGTCCTGCGGCGGCATCGCGGCGAACTGCCCGCTGCGTTGTAGATTGGCGCGCACGATGGCTGCGATATCCACGCTGCCGTGCATATCCCCGACTTCAGCGAATGGCACGACAGCGATTGGGAGCGCCGACTCAATACCCTGCTCAATGCGAATGGTCAGCTCCGCCTCAGCGAGGGCGACGGACGAGCTGAAAGCGGATCCGATTAGCCATACGGCGAGCAACAGGCGTACCAGGGGGTTCGGTTTATTGCGGGTCAAAGACAAACAAAATGCTCCTCATCTGTTTAAACAAACGCGGGTCGCTCGGCACCGGTAGCGGGGACGCTTTATGGACCGCGTTCTCGGCCTGTCGATCAAAGGTGTCATTGCCACTCGGTTTTACGACTTGTACCCCGGCAACTTCGCCACCCGGAATGAAAGTAATACGCAATGTGCAGGACAGCGTTTCGTGGCCCGGCAGGATCGTAAACGACTGACGCACCCGCTCGGCGATTGCAGCGACATAGCGATCGATTTCGCGTGCGTCTGCACTGTCCTGCGCGGCCGCCGCACGGGCCGCATCTTCCGCCGCAATCTCGTCTTGCAACGCGCGCTCGACACGTTTGCGCTCAGCGTCTTTCGCGGCAGCTTCGCGCTGGCGGTCTTGTTCGGCAGCGAGCGCGCGAGCCTGCTCTGCTGCCGCTTTCTCACGTGCAGCAACATCCGCTTTGCGTTGACGCTCTTGAGCTTCGGCTTTAGCGGCTTTGTTTTTCGCTGCGGCCTGTTCTTTCTTTAGACGGGCTTTCTCTGCCTGAAGTTCCTTGATTCGTTTTTCTTCGGCCTGTCGTTTGGATTCGAGTTCGCGTGTCTTGCGTTCGGCGGCATCTGCTTTGCGTTGCTGTTGTTTGCGCTTTGCGGCCTCGGCGGCCTTTAATTTCTCGACTTCCCGTTGCGCCGCAGCGGCGTCAACGACCGTAGCCTTGACGAGCGATCGAGCGGCTGGCGGACGATGCACAGATTCGGGTGTGAATTCGATACCGGCCGTAATCATCCACACGAGGCCGATGTGGAGTAGCAGCGACTGTGCCAGTGCTGAGCGCGAATACCTCGTCACCGTTTCTGGGATCTCCACGCGCGGGCTTAACGTTCGCTGGGCTCGGTGATCAAGCCAATGCCGGAGACCCCAGCGCCTTGTAAAAGTGTCATCACTTCTACGACTCGGCCGTAATCAACGCCGCGGTCGCCTTCGACTAATACTTCAGTCTGGGGACGGTACTTCAACACAGCCGCAACTCGATTGACGAGCGTTTGTTCGGAGATGGGGGCATCTGGCGTCTCACCAAGATCGATGTAAACCTGGCCGGCAGCATCGACAGAAACAACTAAAGGTTCTTGCTCACTGGGAGGTAGCACCTCGGACGGTGCCTGCGGCAAATCTATCCTGACCCCTTGTGTGATCAACGGTGCTGTGATCATGAAAATGATCAACAACACCAACATCACATCAATGTAGGGAACGACATTGATGTCGGACATCATGCGGCGTTTGCGACGTTCACTGACAGACATGGCAGGATTAACGCGTCCGGCCACTCATCGAGCGTTTACCTGACGCCGCAAAATGGCGAGAAATTCCTCGATGAAAATGTCGTAGCGGGAAAAAATTCGGTCGATATCACTGGCAAAGCGGTTGAAAGCGATGACCGCAGGTATAGCCGCGAATAAACCCATCGCCGTAGCGACCAAGGCTTCCGAAATGCCGGGCGCGACCATCGCGAGCGTCGCCTGATGGACGTTACCAAGCGCCTGGAACGAATTCATAATGCCCCAGACTGTGCCAAACAGACCGATATAAGGGCTCACCGAGCCGACTGTGGCCAGTGTCGGCAGATTCGACTCCATCGCGTCCAATTGCCGACTTACGGTGACTTTCATCGCGCGCTGGGCGCCATCCAGAATATCCGCAGCGTCCAGTCCACCGTGATTGCGCAGGCGCGCAAACTCCTTAAACCCGGATTCGAAAATCGCTTCCATCCCGGCAGCAGTTTCGCTTTGCTTGGACACGCGGTTATACAGCCCGGTGAGATCTTCGCTCGACCAGAATGCATCTTCAAAGGCCTGGATTTCCCGGCGCGCCTCGCGCATCTGACGCCGCATCGCGAATATCAATGCCCAGGAAGCTAGCGATGCAATGAGCAAAATGAGCATCACGAACTTCACCAACGCACTGGCGCCAAGGATCAGGCTGGCGATCGATAAATCAGTTTGCACCTTGGAATACCCTCATCATGTGCTCAGGAATGCGTCGCGGTCTGAGTCTTTCCGAGTCGACACACGCGACTACGTTGTGCGCACGGCAAATCTCAAGACCGTTAGCATCGTTAATGCGCTGGTCGAAATCCAAACTGACATGGCGCAATCGTTTGAGCGCGTTAACCACGGTCAGTTCCTCATCAAAGCGCGCGGGGCGCTGATAGTGCACATCCGAGTGTGTGATCACGAAGACCACGCCCTCGTTAGCAGCCAACTTGGTTTGGTTAAAGCCGAGCAGGCGTAACCATTCCGTGCGAGCGCGCTCCATATAGCGAAGGTAGTTGGCGTGGTAGACGATTCCGGCAGCATCGGTGTCTTCGTAGTAAACCCGGACCGGCCATTCGAATTGTTGCTGAAGCACGGCGAAGCCCATTTAAGTACCGCCTGAGAACAGGTCCTGGTTTTGCTGTGCGGCGGCTGGAATGTCGAGGCCAAAGTGCTGCCAGGCGGCGCGGGTCGCTACCCGTCCGCGCGGGGTGCGCATTAGAAATCCCTGCTGGATCAGATAGGGCTCAATAACGTCCTCGATCGTGCCGCGTTCCTCGCTAATAGCCGCAGCGAGGTTATCGATGCCAACCGGGCCACCGTCAAATTTCTGCATCACCGCCAACAGAATTTTCCGATCCATGACGTCGAATCCATGCTGGTCAACATTCAGCAAGTCGAGCGCGCGTGCGGTGATAGCCTCATCGAGCACGCCGGCCGCTTTGACCTCAGCATAATCCCGTGCACGCCGCAGCAGGCGATTTGCGATGCGCGGCGTGCCGCGCGAGCGGCGCGCAAGTTCGCGTGCGCCGGCGGCATCAATGCTGACCCCGAGAATGGTGGCTGCGCGGGTAACGATACTGGCGAGGTCGTCGACGGAGTAGAACTCGAGCCGTTGCACGATGCCAAAACGATCGCGCAGTGGGGATGTCAGCAAACCGGCGCGGGTGGTTGCGCCGACCAGGGTAAACGGCGGCAAATCAAGTTTGATGGCGCGCGCTGCAGGGCCTTCGCCGATCATGATGTCGAGCTGAAAGTCTTCGAGCGCCGGATAGAGAATTTCCTCGACCACGGGGCTTAAACGATGAATCTCGTCGATGAACAGAACATCGCGTTCGTCGAGATTGGTAAGTAACGCCGCCAGGTCGCCAGGGCGCTCGAGCACTGGTCCGGAAGTCTGGCGCAGATTGACGCCCATCTCATTGGCTACGATGTGGGCAAGCGTGGTTTTGCCGAGGCCGGGTGGGCCAAAAATAAGCACATGATCGAGTGCTTCACCGCGCTTACGCGCCGCGCCAATAAAAATTTCCATCTGCTCATGGACGGCCGGCTGACCGATATAGTCGGCGAGCAATTTGGGGCGGATGGAGTTATCAAGGGCGACCTCGTCAGCGGACGGTTGCCCACCGATCAGACGATCCATATCAGACACTGCAGTCCGCTCCGATAATGCTTGCGCTCATCGCGGCAAGAGGCTTTTTAAAACTTCACGGATTATCGTCTCACTCGGCATATCGTCGGTATCAAGACTGTGCACGTAACGACTGGCATCCTGTGGTTTATAACCGAGCGCAATGAGGCCGCTGATTGCATCGCTGGCGGCATCGGCCGCGCCACTACGAGCCAAGGGCGTTGACACGTTGCCAAGCTCGCCCAGGTCCACGCGATCGCGCATTTCCACGATAAGCCGCTCTGCAGTCTTTTTCCCCACCCCAGGCAGCGCTGTTAGACGCGCTGTGTCCCCGCCGTGGACGCATATCGCGAACTCGTCAGCGTTCATACCCGACAGGATGACGAGGGCCATTTTGGTACCGACTCCATTGACCTTCAACAAGCTGCGAAACAATGCGCGTTCCGACTCACTGGAAAACCCGTACAGAAGGTGGGCATCGTCACGGATGGCAAGATGGGTGTACAGCGACACCGGCTGATTAAGTTCCGGCAACGCCCAGATGGTGGTCATCGGCGCTTCGATTTCGTAACCCACTCCCTGGCAATCAACAATGATCTGAGGTGGCTTCTTCTCTATCAGAAGGCCTGAGATGCGACCGATCATGCGCGCGCACCTGCGAAGGCAAGACGCGCGATTCCGTCGCGCATGTGCGCGTGGCAAATTGCAGTTGCGAGGGCATCTGCGGCGTCTGTCGGTGGTGTGTAGTCAAGTTCGAGCAAAACTTTGACCATATGCTGGACCTGCGCTTTGTCTGCGTGACCGCGACCGACGACAGTCTGCTTGATTAGCGTGGCGGCATATTCCGAAACACCGAGGCCTGCTTTACTCGCGCACACCATGCCGACGCCGCGAGCATGCCCGAGTTTTAACGCTGAATCGGCGTTTCGATTCATGAATACTTTCTCAATCGCGGCTTCCTGCGGTTGGTGGCGAGCGATAACTGCCGAGAGTTCGTCGAACAGGTGAACCAGCCGCTCGTCGAATGCACCCGACCCGAGGCGAATGCAGCCGTCATCGATATGGGTAACGCGGTGACGTTCGACGGCAATGACGCCGTAGCCTGTAATGCGTGAGCCGGGATCGATGCCAAGAATGATGGTCAAGGTGGGGCGACGGCTATGAGTCAGTAATGGCTGACAGCACTTGATCAGAAATCGAGGCGTTCGAATAGACTTTCTGTACGTCGTCGAGTTCCTCAAGCATATCGAGCATGCGTAGCATTTTCTCCGCCCCGTTTGCGTCAAGTTCGCTATTGGTTTCTGCGCGCATGGTCACGTCGCTATTTTCTGAAACGAAGCCCGTGCCCAGCATACGTTCCTTCACATCGGAAAACTCATCTGGATCGGTCAGCACTTCGAACGAACCGTCTTCGCCCACGATAACGTCCTCGGCGCCGGCCTCAAGCGCGCCCTCGATCAAGGCGTCTTCATCAACGCCGGCATCGAAGTTCAGCAAGCCTACTTTTTTGAATAAATACGCAACTGAACCGTCCGTACCGAGATTTCCGCCACACTTTGTAAACGCGTGGCGTACCTCAGCGACCGTGCGGTTGCGGTTGTCGGTCATGCAATCAACCATCACCGCAGTGCCGCCCGGTCCGTAACCCTCGTAGCGAATTTCGTCGAAACTGTCCGCATCAACCGCGCCGGCACCCCGTGCAACCGCGCGGTCAATGGTGTCTCTTGGCATGTTCGCCGCGAGCGCGTTGTCGATAGCTGCGCGCAGACGTGGATTGGCTGCAGAATCACCGCCACCGAGACGCGCAGCAATCGTCGTTTCACGAATCAAACGTGTGAATAGTTTGCCGCGCTTGGCGTCCTGGCGGCCTTTGCGATGCCGAATATTGGCCCATTTACTATGTCCCGCCATAACCGCTGTAAGCGCGCCTCCGTGAGTCGTAATCAGAGTGGTCATTGTCGCAAATCACGCGGCACCCCGCGAGCTTTCAGACCGGCCTCAGGCGTCGTTGTTGCCGAGTACTTCTTGCTTTCTGGCCGCGGCAAATTCGAGCAGCCGTGCGATTGGCCGACGGGCGGCGGCGGCGATGTCTGCACCGACTTCGATCTCGTTATCGCCTTGCAACAGTACGTCGCGGAGCTTGGTGAGGCCATTCATTGCCATCCATGGGCACTCTGCGCAGCTATGACAGGTTGCACTGCGTCCAGCAGTTGGCGCCTCGAGCAGACGCTTGCCGGGAGCGGCCTGCTGCATCTTGTAGAAAATGCCCTTATCCGTGGCAACGATAAAAGTCGTCGCCGAACTATGTCGCACTTCGTCAATCAAGCCAGAAGTCGAACCTACATAATCGGCCTGGGCGATCACGCCTTGCGGGGACTCCGGATGGACTAATACCCGCGCTAGCGGATACTGCTCACGCAGGACGCGCAGTTCTGCACTTTTGAATTCTTCGTGGACGATACATGCCCCTTGCCACAACAGCATGTCGGCGCCGGTTTGGGTTTGTACGTAATCGCCAAGGTAGCGATCGGGGGCCCATAAGATCTTCTCGCCCCGTCGGTGCAATTCGCTCACCACATCCAGCGCACTGCCAGAGGTCACCATCCAGTCTGCACGCGCTTTTACCGCCGCGCTCGTGTTCGCGTAGACCACCACCGTGCGGTCCGGATGCTCGTCGCAAAAAGCCGCGAAAGCATCTGCAGGGCAACCGAGATCCAATGAGCAATCGGCGCCAGTATCCGGCATCAACACACGCTTTTCAGGGTTGAGAATTTTCGCCGTTTCACCCATAAAGCGAACACCGGCGACAACCAGCGTCGAGGCAGGGTGGTCATGGCCGAAACGTGCCATATCGAGGGAATCCGAAACGTGTCCACCGGTCGCATCCGCCAACGCCTGAATTTCGGTGTCAGTGTAATAGTGGGCAACGAGAACAGCGTTGCGCTGTTCTAGCAAGTCAGCGATTTCGGCTTTCAGCTGCTCCCGAATGGCGGGCTCAAGGTTCTCGCGCCGCACCGGTGGCACAACCCCGATAGAGAGATTGACGTCGCTTACGTTCACAAGATGCACTCTCCCCTGGTGCGCAGCCACTGATTGGCAATCGAAGCGCGAATCATACGTCGGCCACGGCTGCGACGCACAAACTCGCGATCACCGTCAGACTACTCGGCGGACTGACTAGTGGGCTTGCGCAGGCGAATCGATAATTCTTTAAGTTGGCGCTCACTTACGCCACTAGGTGCTGATGTTAGGGGACAACTTGCAGACTGTGTCTTCGGGAAGGCAATAACGTCGCGAATCGACTGTTCTCCGGCCATGAGCATCACCAGGCGATCGAGACCAAACGCGATGCCACCATGCGGCGGACAGCCGTATTGCAGGGCTTCAATAAGAAAGCCGAATTTTTCGTCTGCTTCGGCAGCACTAATACCGAGCAAATCGAAGATACCGCGTTGCATTTCAGGTCGGTGGATACGTATCGAACCACCGCCAATCTCCGAACCGTTGAGAACCATATCGTAGGCGCGTGACAAGGCCTCGCCGGGTGCCTTGCGAACCGTCTCCAAATCCTCAACCGGCGCAGTGAACGGATGGTGCAGGGCAGACCAGCGCTGCTCACCCCCGTCCCACTCGAACATCGGAAAATCCACAACCCACAAGGGTTGCCAACCGTCTTCCAGTAAATCCAAATCGAGCGCCAGCTTGTCGCGTAATGCGCCGAGGGCGGCATTGACCACGAGGGCGTCATCGGCACCGAAAAACACCACGTCGCCATCCTCAGCCGCACAGCGGTTGAGCACTTCCTCGACGACCTCGTTCGGCAGAAATTTAAGGATCGGTGATTGCAGACCTTCGATTCCGGCGGCACGCTCGTTGACTTTGATGTAGGCGAGACCTTTGGCAGCAAATATCTTCACAAATTCGGTGTAATCGTCAATTTGCTTGCGCGTCAGCTTGGCGCCGCCCGGTGCCTTCAGGGCAGCTACTCGCCCGTTTTCGCTCTTGGCTGGCGCGGCAAATACCTTGAACTCCACCGCTGCCATTAAATCGCCAATCTCAACCAGTTCGAGCGGATTTCTCATGTCCGGGCGATCAGACCCAAAGCGCAGCATTGATTCTGCATAAGTCAGGCGGGGAAACGGGGTCGGCAAATCGACATCGAGCACAACTTTAAACGTGTTGCGAATCATGTCTTCCATTAACCCGGTGATTTCCGCTTCGTCAGCAAATGACATCTCGATGTCAAGCTGGGTGAACTCCGGTTGCCGATCGGCGCGCAAATCTTCGTCGCGGAAACAGCGCACAATTTGATAGTAGCGATCGAGGCCGGACATCATCAGTAGCTGCTTAAACAGTTGCGGCGACTGTGGCAGGGCGAAAAAACGTCCTTCGTGTGTTCGGCTCGGAACCAGATAGTCGCGCGCACCTTCTGGTGTCGCCTTGGTTAGCATCGGGGTTTCAATTTCCAGAAAGCCAGCGGCGTCAACATAGTTGCGCAATTCCCTGGCAACGGTCGCACGTAGGCGCATGTTGTCGCGCATCCGAGTGGTGCGCAGGTCGATGTAGCGGTATTTCAGTCGCGTATCGTCGTGGACGAGGCGTTCTTCAATCTGAAACGGCGGTGTCAGGGCGTCGTTGAGGATCTCTAGATCGCGAACCAGAACTTCGATTTGTCCGGTTGCCATATCCTCATTAACCGTACCGGTCGGCCGGGCTCGGACGCGGCCGGTCGCGCGCAGTACGAATTCGCTGCGCACTCGTTCGGCAATGGCGAAACTTTCCGCGGTATCTGGATCGATGACGATTTGCGCTACGCCTTCACGGTCGCGCAAATCAATAAAAATCACGCCACCATGATCGCGCCGGTTATGAACCCAGCCACACAGGGTGACTTCCTCATCGATAAAGTGCTCGTTCAGAGCACCACAATAGTGGCTTCTCATGGACACGGGACGGGACCTGTTTGCCGGCACCGGCAGGCGGAAAGGGCGGCATCATACGGTCTGCTGCCTAGCCTCGCAATGACAATCGAGATTCGCAGCCGACTTATTCCGCGTCTGAAGATGACTTGGTTTTCGTTGTTGAACTGTCGCCGGTTTTCGTTGCCGAGCTATCGCCCGAAGTTGTCTCGCCGGTCCCTTTTGAGCTGCCTGTGTCCGCGCTCTTGGTCGTCGAACTTCCCTCACTATCGCTTTTTGCGGCAGGCGGTTTGCCACTGTTCTTGAAATCGGTCTCGTACCAGCCTGTTCCTTTAAGCTGGAATCCAACTGCCGAAATAAGTTTCTGCAGTTGATCCTGGTTGCACTCAGGGCATGTTTTCAAGGAGTCCTCAGTCATGCGCTGCACGATCTCAAATTTGTGCGTGCAGGCCTGACATTGATATTCGTAAGTCGGCATGGTCGGTCCTTAAGCGTATTCGCGTGCCGCGATCATGGCGACTGACAGCAAAATTTCAAGGGGTCTGACGAACCTTGGCTTTGGGGTCGATGCGAATCCGAACCCGCCAATGCTGCGATCGCCGTGTACATGCCTGACGGGATTCGCTAGGATCGCGCCCCGACCGCGCGGTCAGCCCCTTACGAGTGTGTTACCAACGCACCTGTTCTGGCGCACGGTCAGGTTTTTTCGTGATCAGATGACCGTGTTTTGCGGGCCGTTAGCTCAGATGGTAGAGCACCGGACTTTTAATCCGATGGTCGTAGGTTCGATCCCTACACGGCCCACCATCCTTATCGACGTTCAGACCAGTCTGCGTACCTCGAATCGGGTCGCGCACATGCCGCGACCGAAACCCGCGCGCAACGGGGTTTTGTCGCGGTTTTGGACTCGATTAGCGTTAAAAAGGCAGTTATAGTGGGCGGATCACGATTGTCCTGAACCCAACATTCAAAATTAACTCATCGGAGACAGAGCTACCATGGCGGTATCTATCATTCTGGGCTTGTCATTGTTCGGGCTGGCCACGGCATTTGTTTACTCTTCATCAGTCAAAAAAGTGCCCATCGATATGGGTGTTACTGATGGGGACACGAAGCAACGATTGGCCAAGATCCACGCGGCAATTGCCGGCGGCGCAATGGCCTTCCTCAAGCAAGAATACAAGTTCATGGCCATTTTCATGGTCGTATTCGCCGCCATTATCGCGGTCCTGATTGACGATCATCACACTGACTACGTCAACGAGGGCATCTACACCGCCGTGGCCTTTCTTTTCGGGGCCGTCATCTCCATTGCGTCTGGCTTTATCGGCATGAAAATAGCCACTGAAGGCAACGTCCGTACGACGGTTTCGGCGAACAAGTCATTATCAGACGCATTCAACGTCGCGCTCCACTCCGGGGCCGTGATGGGCTTTGCTCTGGTTAGCCTGGCCTCACTGGGATTGCTGGCGGTTTATCTGCTGCTGGTCAATATCATGCCGGCCGAGTTGCCGACGCACATTTTAATGGAAGTCATCGCCGGATTCGGGCTTGGTGGTTCATCGATCGCCTTGTTTGCCCGCGTTGGCGGCGGCATTTTCACCAAGGCCGCGGATGTAGGCGCAGATTTGGTCGGTAAGGTTGAAGCCGGCATACCTGAAGATGACCCGCGCAATCCGGCAGTTATTGCGGATAACGTTGGCGATAACGTCGGCGACGTCGCCGGCATGGGTGCCGATTTATTCGGCTCGTGTGCGGAGAGCACTTGTGCAGCAATGGTCATCAGTGCGCTCGCGTTCACCGGCAACATCGACGCGCTGCTTTATCCGATTCTAATTTCCGCAGTCGGCATTCCGGTGAGCCTGGCGACGCTGTTGATGGTCAAGGTCAACTCCGAAGACCAGGTTGGCCCCGCATTGAAGAAAATGCTGATCATTTCGAGCGTCATCATGGGCGTCGTCATGTACTTCGTCACGATTAAGTTGATTCCGGAAACATTCGAGATCAACGGCCTGGCGTGCTCTGCACTCAACGTCTACTACTGTTTCCTGACCGGCCTGATTGCAGGTCTCGTGGTCGGACTGCTTACGGAGTACTACACGGCGCACGATTACGCTCCGGTTCGCGAAGTCGCCCAGTCTTGTGAAACTGGCGCAGCGACCAACATCATTTTCGGCCTCGCGCTGGGGTACAAGAGTGCAGTCGGACCATATCTGGCTATCGGGTTGGCCATCTACATTCCATGGATGCTGGCGGGTATGTACGGCGTCGCCATTGCATCGCTAGGCATGCTCGGTACGCTCGTAATCGCGTTGACCATCGATGCTTACGGTCCCGTCGCGGACAATGCTGGTGGCATCGCGGAAATGGCCGGGATGGAGGAGCACGTACGCGAACGCACAGATATCCTCGACGCGGCTGGCAATACCACTGCGGCGATGGGCAAGGGCTTCGCCATCGGCGCCGCGATTCTGACCTCACTCGCCTTGTTTGCCGCATTCTTGACGCGTGCAGACATTCTCTTGAAGGAGAAGAATGGTCCCGACTTTGATCTGCTCGGCAACATCAATCTCCTTGATCCGATGGTTTTCACGGGCCTGTTTATCGGCGCGGTCCTGCCGGCCTACTTTTCGGCCATGACGATGAAATCCGTTGGATCTGCGGCCTACAAAATGATTGAGGAAGTGCGGCGTCAGTTCCGGGACATTCCGGGCATCATGGAAGGTACCGGTGAACCGGACTACGACCAGTGTGTGGCGATATCGACCAATGCGGCGCTGAAAGAGATGATTGCCCCAGGCGTGCTAATCATGGGCGCTCCACTGGCGACCGGGTTCTTATTTGGTATCGAGGCTACAGCCGGGCTACTGGCGGGTTCGCTGGTCTGCGGTGGCGTTCTTGCCATCTCCGCGTCAAACAGCGGCGGCGCCTGGGATAACGCCAAGAAATATATCGAGAAAGGTAACCTCGGCGGCAAGGGCACTGAAGTCCATAAAGCGGCTGTTGTGGGTGATACGGTCGGTGACCCGCTAAAAGACACATCTGGTCCTTCGTTGAACATTTTGATCAAGCTTTCAGCGATTCTGTCGCTGGTGTTTGTCCCGTTCTTCGTCCAATACGGTGGCGTCCTGATGGGCTAAGCAAGCCGGCGCTAATGTGAGATTAAGGCCGGCAACCGTGTTACCGGCTTTTTTTTGAGCTGGATGACTGCTTAGTGAAGCGACGGTGCAGATTTCCTGCAATCACAGTGCAGTGGCTGACCGGTATGGCGCAAGGTGACGAACCTAGAATCAGCCGGGTACGCCTACCCTGAGTCCATATCCAGCGCCGTCACCCAACACGCGCAAAGACGCGTACCTGCAGAAACTGCCGGGGTCCAGACACCAACTAGCTGATTATCCAACTCAGACTAATTACAACTCTCTGTGCGGCAAGGACCAGGCCAAACACCACAGTGTCTGCAAGTTCGGACGAAGGAATCGACTCTGGGGACAGTTCGGGACAGACAGGGCTCGCCGCAACGGCGGCGTCATGTCTTGGTGACGCGCACGAAAAACGCCTTAGCCGTGCCGGGGCATCCCGGCACGGCTAAGGCGCATAAGGCAGGCTTAGGGGGTGGCTCTAGATCAAGCCGCGCGCTGCAGCGGCTCGCGCTGCGGCAGCGTTTCGACGTTGTTCGGCAACTTTAACGGCTCGTTCGACGTAACTTCCGGCGCTTTCTGGAGTACTTGCGAAATTTCCCACATGCGGGCGGCAAGAAAAGCACCCACAGCTCCCATCAGACAATAACTAAAGGTGCTCAAGAGCAGTGCTTCTGCGGCTGAAGCTGATAGCCACAGCGCGCCGATTAGCGAGAGTCCAGCGCCAGTCAGTGCTGCGAGCCCGATGAGATCAAGTGAGTAGCATAGCCAATTGCGATTTTTCATATTTATTCGGTCCGTTTGTGTCGCCGGTTTATGACCGGTCTGTCTTGTATGCGATACGACTATAAACACCCGACAGGGCAATACTGTTAAACACGCCTCATCCGACGTGGATTTAACAGTTGTTATATTTCCCGGCCTATCGCGGGACTTGACGTGGGTGGCAGCGTGGCTTCCGCTCGATACTGTAGAAAGCCTGACCAGGCTTATTTCAGGTCGTGCGCTGCGCGAACGCTCTTAGATGAAGGTGTTTGTGATTGGTCTTTGTTTTCGCCTTTACAGCGTGCTCACCTTTGCGGTGCTCAGCGCCGACGACTTTCCGCCTCTAGTTGAATAATGGTGTCTTCCACCTCCTCGAGGCGAGCGACGATCTTCTGGCGCTGGTAGTTTGTTAGCCCTGCTGTTCGGCGGGCGATTCTAAGCTGTTCTGCCGCATGTGGAAACTCTCCGACGCTGACATAGTACTCAGCCAGTGAATGGTGGGCGTTTGCGATCTCCCCCAGCTGGTCCTCAGATTCGGCAAGCAATTTGTAGAACTTGGGGTCGCGTCGGTCGGATAAGCCGTAAGCGCGCAGCAACGCTTTGGCCTCAGCGCCGCGACTGACGAGTAACAACGCGTTAATGTAGCCGTATATTGCCGCACGATTCTCCGGTTCCTGCTCGTAGGCGAGTTCGAAGTGGCGCAGCGATTTCTGGTAATCGCGCACCCGATGCTCCAGCTTCGCCAGCGCAATCCTGAACGAGATAATGCTCGGATAGTCTGCCATCAGCTTCAGCAACTCATTTCGGGCGAGTTCGAAATCACCAGTTTCAATCAGCGCTAACGCGAAACCATAGCGCGCGACTTCTTCGTAAACGTAATCGCCGTTGCGCAACTCCGCTTCAAATAAATGCCGCGCCTGCATCGGGTCCTTTTCGGCATTGACCCGTAACTTCGCCCGCACGAGGTGATATTTGTAGCTGTCTTCACGAATGACGGCGGGCTTCACGGTCTCGGCCCGGCTGCGAGCTTCGGCTATGCGGTTGGTGGTAATGGGGTGAGAGCGTAAGTACTCGGGAACGTGTTTCGGATCGCTGTAGCGATTGTGACGCTCCATGCGTTCGAAAAAAACCGCCATTTTCTCTGTGTCAAAACCGGCATCGCCCAATAATCGCAGGCCGAGCGCATCGGCTTCGCGTTCGTTTGCACGAGTGAAATTGATTTGATGCTGCTGAGCCGCAGCTTGCGTGGCCATCAACGCCGCAGCACCCGCTTGCGGGTTGGCGATGGCGAGCGCCAGCGCGCCCATCATGGCGACCATCGCGGGCATACTCATCTGGGAGGCTGACTCGATCATGCGCGCACCATGGCGCTGCGTTACGTGAGAAATTTCATGACCCACCACCGACGCTAACTCGGCTTCTGTTTGGCTTTCCAGAATCAATCCAGTGTGGAAGGCAATGAAGCCCCCGGGCACCGCGAAGGCGTTGACCACCGGGCTGTCTATAACAAAAAAGTGAAAATCACCGTAATAGTCGACGTGATCGCTCAGGTTGTGCCCAAGCTCCTGAATGTAATCTTCGACTTCTTCATCAGTAACAATCGGCGCGTGCCGACGCAGAAAGCGCATATAACCCTCGCCAAGCTTGCGCTCCTGCTCGGGTGAAATGACTGCGCCGGCCGAGTCCCCGATATCGGGCAGATCAATCGATTCCTGTGCCAATACTGCGGGCGCAAATAGCAGGCAGGTGATGCAGATGAGTTGGCGAAGCGTGTTCAGTGTCATGCGTTTTCCTGGCAGCAGTCCGGTCGTGTGGAATCGATCTGGGCACCGCAGCAACGTATCCGTTTATTATTGCAGATTACGACCCGCTCGGTGGCCGAGAGTTCGCCCCGTGCGTCGAATGTTCCCTCAATCTAATTCGGATCTCATTCATGAGTGGAGAAAAACGAAACGCGTTCTACGCGCAATCGGGTGGCGTCACCGCCGTCATCAATGCCTCAGCGTGCGGCGTCCTGGAAACCGCGAGACAACATCCTGACCGCATTGGAGCGGTATACGCCGGGCGAAATGGCATTATCGGCGCGCTTACAGAAGATTTGATCGACACCTCCCAGGAAAGCCCGGCGGCAGTTGCCGCGCTGCGCCACACGCCCTCCGGCGCGTTCGGATCATGTCGCTACAAGCTCAAGGGACTAGCCGAGAATCGCGCCGAGTACGAACGTCTGATTGAAGTATTTCGAGCCCACGATATTGGGTACTTCTTCTATAACGGTGGCGGTGATTCGCAGGATACCTCGAACAAAATAGCCGAGTTTAGTGCTCGCAGTGGCTATCCAATGACCTGTATCGGCATTCCCAAAACGGTCGACAACGATCTGCCTCTGACCGACAACTGCCCGGGATTCGGCTCGGTTGCCAAATATGTCGCCGTCTCAATCCGTGAGGCCGGATTCGATGTCGCATCGATGGCGAAAACTTCAACGAAAGTGTTTGTCATGGAAGTGATGGGGCGGCACGCAGGCTGGATTGCAGCCGCCGGCGGGCTTAGCCAAACCAGCCCTGAACAGGCACCACACCTGATTTTGTTTCCCGAACTGACTTTCAACGAAGACGACTTCCTGCGCCGCGTCGATGAGTGTGTACAAAATTTCGGATACTGCGCGATTGTGGTGTCCGAAGGATTACGCGATAGCGACGGACGGTTTGTGGCCGAATCCGGGAGCCGTGATGCGTTCGGCCATGCCCAGTTGGGCGGCGTGGCACCGGTGATTGCAGAATTGATCAAACGCAAGTTCGGTTACAAATATCACTGGGCTGTGGCTGACTATCTGCAACGAGCGGCGCGTCATATCGCATCAAAAACTGATGTTGAGCAGGCTTACGCGCTCGGCGCAGCGGCGGTTGATTTCGCTCTCGCCGGCGACAACGCCGTGATGCCCATCATAGTCCGCACCAGCGACGAGCCTTATACGTGGGAAATTGGCAAAGCGGCACTGGCAGATGTCGCCAATGTCGAGAAAAAGATGCCACCCGAATACATCAGCGCCGACGGTTACGGCATCACCGAAGCATGTCGGCGCTACCTGACGCCGTTGATTGCCGGAGAGGATTACCCGCCTTACGTCGACGGGCTGCCAGATTACGTGACCCTGGCCAACATCGCAGTACCGAAACGCCTGAGTAGCAGCTTCGAACTCAGCTGAACCGCGCTTTCAATGCCGCGGTCGGCGCAGACGCGGTGCGCGCTGGTTTAATCCGCGTGATTGTAAATACGTATAGCAAACTGCAAGCACGCCCGTTCGAAACGCCCGCTGCGCTACGGGCCGGGCGCCGGTTCGTATCAAGTGCAGCAGGTACTCGACCCCTTCGGTATCTATGAATTCCGTCAGGCATCGTTTTTGAATCGTAGTTCGCCTGGCTGCATCCTGCAGCGGATCCCAATCAGCCCCAATCAAGCTGACAGGATGGAGCGAATTCCAGTCGCTGCGAGCATTTCGCAAGTCTCCGTCATCGGTAGACCGACGACGCCGGAATAGCTGCCCTCCAGGCGCCGAACAAAGGCACCACCGAGCCCCTGGATTGCATAAGAGCCGGCTTTGTCTTGCGGTTCCCCTGTGCGCCAATACGCTGCGATTGTGGCGTCCGGGAGATCGGCGAACTCGACTTGAGCGCTAACCACTTTGCAGGTCTGTGCGCTGTGCTCGTCGATCATCACGAGCGCCGTATGGACGTCATGCCATCGCCCACTGAGCGCTCGCAACATGCGCTCGGCATCAGCGAAATCAGCGGGCTTGCCGAATAGTTGCTGGTCGAGACTGACTGTAGTGTCAGCGGCCAATATGGTGTTTCCGCCGCCCACCGACTTTTGCCCAGCGCACGCTTTCATGCGCGCTACGCGCTCGACATAGTCGCGTGCAGGTTCTCCGGTCAGTACAGATTCATCGACCTCCACGTCCACGACTGTGTAATCGACGCCCAGCATGGCCAGCAGCTTGGCGCGACGCGGCGAACGTGAGGCGAGGTACAACATGCGCTTCTAGCTCGCCACTCAATACCGCGATAACGGAACGCATCGCGGTTTAGCGAGCGTCGGCGTTGCACAGGACATTCCTGCCAGAACCTCAAATGCCCGAGGATGCGATGGTCGCCCGGCTCTCGTTCGTGCACCCTGGCGAAGGTGCCAATTCGCGCGGCGAACGCCGAGCGTTGCTAAGTCAGGCACGGTGATAAGGGTGTCCTTCAAGAATCGTCCAGGCGCGATAGATTTGCTCAGCCATGAGGAGCTGCATTAGCTGATGCGGCAGTGTGAGTCGTGACACAGACCAGCTAGTAACGGCACGACTGATAACCGCCTCATCAAGGCCGTCAGCACCGCCAATGACAATCGCAAGACGCTGGCAACGCCCACGAAAATCGTCCAGCTTTCTTGCCAGTCCGGTGCTACTCAAGTGATCTGCGTTCACTTCGAGTGCGATCAACGGTGATGTCGATGCAACACGTTTGAGAACCCGCGCGCCCTCTTCGTGGCGACGTTGCGTGGCACTGAGTGCGTCACGGGCAGGGTTGATATGAACAAATTCAAGGGCAAAAGTACGTGGTAGGCGACGTGCATATTCCTGGCGCGCTTCGCTAAGCCACGCCGGCGGGCGACGGGCTACGCAAATCAGCTCAATGAGCACACCAAGTCCGTCAAACGATTTCCAACTGGGCCTGAGGCCGCTCTTCCCAAAGCTTCTCAAGCTGATAGAAATCGCGCGTGACCGGCAGCATGAGATGCACTACGACATCGCCGAGATCGGCCAATATCCACTCGGCACTCAGTTCGCCCTCAACGCCGAGCAGTGGGGCGTCGGCGTTCTTGGCTGCTTCGCGCACGCGTGAGGTTAGCGCTTTCAATTGCCGGGTAGAGCGGCCAGAGGCGATGATCATGTAGTCGGTGATGGACGTCAGCTCGTCGACTTTGACGACCGTTATATCCACCGCCTTACCGTCTTCAAGCGCGATTTTGATGTGTTCGGCGAGGGCCGTAGACGTACTTAAAACAGCGTCATTCATGAGAGATACAACCGGCGTTGTCGAATAATGTCGTCGACAGATTCAGGAACAAGGTGACGAATACTGTGGCCGTTGCGCCGGCGTTGGCGCAGATCGCTTGAGGCGATCGGCAGCAGCGGGATACTTAGAAAAAAAATGCGACCAGCGGGATTCGTACGCAGCTCATTCACATCATCAGACTGCTTATTCGCAGCTAAAAGGTCAAGTTCTGGCGGCGGCGCGCCCTGCACGTCAGGTCGCATCGCGACCACGATGTGCGCGAGAGCGAGGATGTCATGCGGGCGATGCCACGACGGCAGACCCTGATAGGCGTCGAGCCCGAGAATGAGACACAACGACCGGCGCGGATACTGCGCGCGCAGTGCCTCCAGCGTATCAACGGTATAGGACACGCCGCCCCGTTCGATCTCGCTTCGATCGACAATCAGCGGTCGCTGCGCAGCGGCCTCAAGCATGTCGCATCGATCGCTAACGCTCGCCACAGGCGGGGCCCGGTGGCCCGGTACGTTCACGGGTAACAGTCTGACCTGTTCCAGACCGAGCGCGTCAGCGGCTTCCAGGGCCACGCGCAAATGGCCGCAATGAACCGGATCGAAGGTGCCACCGTAAAGGCCAATCGGCGCATCCGGCTCAGACATGATCAAACCCGAACAGCACGTTTCTCATTGGCGAATGTGGCCATCGCCGAAGACGATCCATTTTTGCGACGTTAAACCTTCCAGACCGACCGGGCCGCGTGCGTGAAATTTATCCGTGCTGATACCGATTTCAGCGCCGAGGCCATACTCGAAACCGTCCGCGAAGCGAGTCGAGGCGTTAACCATCACCGAACTAGAGTCAACCTCAGACAGGAATCTCCGCGCGTTGCTCACGTTTTCCGTCACGATGGCGTCAGTATGCTGCGAGCCATACTGTCGAATGTGCGCGATCGCTGCGGTTAAATCATCGACGATGCGGATCGCAAGGATCGGCCCAAGGTACTCCTCGTACCAGTCGCTTTCCTGCGCCAGAGTCATCTCCGGATGGAACGCGCGCGCGCGTTCGCAACCGCGCAGCTCGACCCCTGCGTCGGCCAATGCGGTGCACACCTTGGCTAATACCTCGGTTGCCGCCGTCGGCGTCGCGAGAAGGGTTTCCATGGTGTTGCAAGTCCCGAAGCGCTGAGCCTTTGCATTGAAGGCGATTTGTTCGGCTTTGTCCCGATCAGCTGCATCATCAAGAAAAACGTGACAAACGCCGTCAAGGTGTTTGATCACCGGCATCGTGGCTTCTTTACTGACCCGCTCGATGAGTCCCTTGCCACCGCGCGGCACGATAACGTCAACAAACTCACTTAGAGCCAGTAGATGTCCGACCGCGGCACGGTCTGTAGTCGCCATCACCTGAATCGCGGCTGCCGGCAGTCCGGCTGCCTCGAGTCCACTGCGAACACAGGCGGCGATCGCCTGATTGGAATGTTGCGCTTCAGATCCGCCACGTAGAATTGCCGCGTTGCCGGATTTCAAGCACAGCGCTGCCGCGTCCGCAGTCACGTTTGGGCGCGATTCGTAGATGATGCCGACAACCCCAAGCGCCACTCGCATTCTGCCGACCTGGATACCGCTGGGGCGATAGGTCAAATCAGTAATTTCGCCAATCGGATCGGGCAAATCCGCGACATCGCCAACACCCTGTGCCATCGCTTCAACCCGGGCAGGCGTTAGTTTTAATCGATCTACTAAGGCCGGTTCCAATGCGGAGGCCGCGGCGACGTCGTGGTCGTTCGCGCTAAGAATGTCTGCACTGGCCGTGCGCAGTGCCGCTGCTATTTCACGCAATGCGTCGTTCTTACGCGCTGTTGGCGCACAGGCAATGACGGCGCTGGCTTCTTTGGCGGCCTGAGCGAGGTTCAGCACGTAAGCCGGGACATCGTCTTCAATAAGCTTTTCAGCAATTGGTGGCATTCGGGTATCCGGGATTTTCAAGCTCGAAGGCTGACACTACGACGTCGGGTAGTACCAGGGCAGAGGGCGTAACAGTACGTCCGGGCGGCAGTTTACCTATATTCAACAGGCGAATTCGAGCGCCGCGACGGGGAACTCGCTCACCGTCCGAACATACATGCTGCCGTGGCTAACACCAGCGCGCCCCCGAGCATCAACGTGACAGAGGCAAACGGCGCAATACGGCGAAACCGATGGGTGTCGCACAGATCAATAATTCGGCGTTAACCGAGCTGCGCCTTCGACTCCGCAAATTCGTAACAACAGAATTTCAATATCGTCCCAGGGCGCCCCACTGCGCCCGCCTTTAACGACGGTGTCGATGTAATTCGCATAACTCAAGATTTCAGCAAGCTCCGCTGCCTCGAGGCGTTTTAACACGCTACCGATGAGTCCCTTACGTGAACTCCAGATGTGGTACTGCTCCAGAGCTGCCGCAACGCTAGTGCCTTCCGCGACACTATTGGCCATATTCGCAAGCGGGCGCAGCTCGCGGCCCAGCGCCCATATCACCAGTACCGGCTCTGTACCTTCTTCGCGCAAACCGCGCGCGATGCGTAAAGCGCGTGGTAAATCTCGACCGAGGGCCGCATCGACCAACTGGTAAACGTCATATCGCGCACTGTCGCTTACGGCGCTCAACACATCGCGCTCGCCGATAGATTCGCCGTCTACTAACAAGCATAGTTTTTCGACTTCTTGTGCTGCCGCCAGCAAATTACCCTCAACTCGGTCGGCAATCAGGGCCGCTGCTTCGGCCGAAACTCGTTTGCCGAAGCGCGCCGCCCGCCGCCCCAACCAGGCCGGGAGTTGTGCGGCTTTCAGGTCTCGGGAGGCGACACTGACAGTCGATTTTTCGAGCATCTTGAACCACGCCGTCTTGCGTGCGCTGCCGTCAAGTTTGCCGGTCGATATCAGATAGACGTCGTCTGCGCTTGACCGTTTGGCAATCGCCTCGAGCACAGCGCTGCCGTTTTTATCAGGCTTGCGGTTGCCAAGACGGATTTCTATCAAGCGCCGTTCAGAAAACAAGGACATGGCACTTGTTTCACCGTTGACCGCTTGCCAGTCGCTGGCGCTGTCGATATCGAAGACCAGGCGTTCCACGATGCCCGCATTGTGGGCCTGTCGCCGCACCTCGTCGCCGCATTCGGACAGCTGCAGAGGTTCTTCCCCGTACAAGAAATAAGTTGGGTCGAGCTCGCCGGCGGCGAGGCGGTCAAGCAGGCGATCGACCCCCAGTTGCATCACTCAGCGATCGTAGGCGTTGCGTCTAGCTTTAGCGATTGAATTCGCAACACCATTGCAGTGGCCGCCAGCTCAGCAAGATCGCGCTGGCCAATCGCATCCTGGGCGTTTGTGCCAAGAACCGAGCCTTCGTCAAAAACGTAATCGAGCTGCCATTCGATAGTCTCACGCGGTATTAACAACGCACCTTCCTTGCCACGGACGGAAAATTCGGCCGTCAGGGCCAGTTCTATTTCGCGGACTTTACCGCTATCGGGGTCAATAGAAAGAATCCTGCGCTCGTAATGCTGCCCGCTAACCGAGATAACGGCGTCGGCGTCAGTCCGGGTTTGGGCAACCCGCGCGCCGCGATTCTTGAGTTCTCGGCGGATGGCGACGCCAATGGTACTGGCCGCGGCGGCTTGGATGTAAATGCTCAAATCAACCCGGGACTCATCCGTGCTTCCACGCAGATGCCAACCGCCGCAAGCACTCAGCGCGAAGCTGATACCCATCAAAAGACAAATTTTCGAAACCTTGGACATAGTTCAATCCGCGACGACGACGTTTACCAACTTGCCAGGAACGACCACGATTTTGCGGATCGTTTTGCCTGCGGTAAAGCGCAGCACATTCTCGTCGATCATCGCAGCAGCCTCGCAGGCTGCCTTATCAGCGTTCGCTGCGACTTGAATGAGAGCACGTTTTCGCCCATTCACCTGCACCACCAGATCCATCTCTTCGCGCTCGAGTGCGTTTTCGTCGGCTTGCGGCCAGGGAGAATCGGTTAATTCTTCAGCGTGCCCGAGCCCGGTCCACAGGACCGCTGAAAAATGCGGCACGATGGGGCCGAGCAGCTGCACTGCGGCGCTCAGCCCTTCCTGACGCACCGCGCGGCTGGCGTCGTCTTCACCCCGCATACGACCAAGGTGATTGACCATTTCCATAACTGCCGCAATAGCGGTGTTGAACTTGTAGCGCCGGCTGATATCGTCCGACACCTTAACGATCGTTTCGTGAATGTGCCGGCGTAGGGTTTTAAGCTCCGGGCTCAGCGCTGTCATCGATGCAGGACCCGGGACTCCGCCGGCAATATGCTCGCTGGTCATTCGCCACAGGGATTTGAGGAAGCGAAACGCACCCTCAACCGCGCTATCTGACCATTCCAGGGATTGGTCGGGCGGCGCAGCAAACATGGTGTACAGGCGCACTGTGTCAGCCCCGTAGCGATCAATTAGCGCTTGTGGATCGACGCCGTTATTCTTCGATTTCGACATCTTCTCCACCGGACCGATATCGACTGACGTCCCGTCGCTGCGCAGACGCGCACTAGTCACCCGGCCTTTTTCGTCAGTTTCGACGTCCACTTCGCCAGGGTTGAAATATTGCTTACGCCCGTTGGCGCCGTCGCGAAAATACGTTTCCTTACACACCATGCCCTGGGTCAGCAGCCGCTTGAAAGGCTCGTCAGATTTAACCAGACCCACATCGCGCATCGCTTTATGAAAAAAGCGCGCGTACAGAAGATGCAAAACAGCGTGCTCGATACCACCAATGTAGATATCCACGGGCATCCAGTAATCCACCCGCTCGTCGACCATCGCGTTAGCGTCCGGGCAACAAAAACGCGAAAAGTACCAAGATGACTCAAAGAAGGTATCGAAGGTGTCCGTCTCACGACGTCCGCGGCCGCCGTCAGGCAAGGGTGCATCAATGAAAGCGCTCATCGTGCTGAGCGGCGAGACGACCCCTTCACCGACGATATCTTCGGGCAGAGTGATCGGCAGGCGCTCGTCCGTCTCCGGCACGACGTTGCCGTCAGCATCGTAGAGCACCGGGATCGGGCAGCCCCAATAGCGTTGGCGCGATACCAGCCAGTCGCGCAGTCGATACTGTACCTGGCGATCGGCGCGGCCTGCTGCTTCCAATTCGCCTGCAATCGAATCAAACGCCGCTTTGAAATCGAGGCCGTCCCGTGCACCGCTATTGATCAAAATTCCGTAGTCGGCCGAGGCGCCTGCTTCGATGTCTACCGTGGAACCGTCTGCCGGGGTGATCACTTGTCGAATCGGCAAATCATGTTTGCGTGCGAATTCCCAGTCGCGTTGATCGTGGGCGGGTACGGACATCACTGCCCCCGTGCCGTAACCAATTAAAACGAAATTCGCGACCCACACCGGTAGCGGTTCACCGGTCAGGGGATGGTCAACGCTGACGCCGAGCGGCAAACCGCGCTTCTCCATCTTCTCCAGTACCGCTTCTGATGTGGATTGGTGGCGGCTTTCTTCAATGAATGCGGCAATCTCAGCGTTACTTTGCGCCGCTGCCGCTGCCAGCGGATGCTCAGGCGCGACGGCCATATAAGTCGCGCCGTAAAGCGTGTCCGGACGCGTGGTAAAGACCTCGAGTTCGCCGTCACCGCGAGTGAGGGCGAAACGAATTGAAAGGCCTTCAGAGCGACCGATCCAATTCCGCTGCATGGTTTTGACAGCTTCCGGCCAATCGTCCATGCGCTCGAGCTCGTCGAGCAGTTCATCTGCATAGGCCGTGATCTTGAGAAACCATTGTGGAATCTCACGCCGCTCAACGGGTGCGCCAGAGCGCCAGCCGCAACCGTCGATGACCTGCTCATTCGCCAGCACGGTTTGATCAACCGGGTCCCAATTGACCACTGCCGTGTCACGGTAAACCAGACCCTTTTCGTAAAGCTGGGTAAAGAACCACTGCTCCCATTGATAATAATCAGGCTCGCATGTGGCCAGTTCGCGGTCCCAATCGTAGGCGAAGCCAAGACGCTCCAGTTGCGCACGCATATAAGCAATGTTGGAACGCGTCCATTCGGCAGGCGGCACGTTGTTCTCGATAGCTGCGTTTTCAGCGGGTAGTCCGAATGCGTCCCAGCCCATGGGCTGCAGCACGTTTTTGCCCAGCATGCGCTGGTAGCGCGAAATTACGTCGCCGATCGTGTAATTCCGCACGTGCCCCATGTGCAAGCGGCCGCTCGGGTAAGGGAACATACACAAGCAGTAGAACTTTTCTCGAGAGGGGTCTTCACTGACCTTGAACACAGCATTCTCGGCCCAATGCTGCTGTATCACCGGTTCGATCTTGTCCGGCTCGTACCGGTCTGTGAGAAGCTCCTGCATGAATTTTTCGCGCTCTTCGGCGGCCTTTCGATTGTGCGGCCAGGGCGGTAATCGAGCGCCGCGAGTTAGCGCTCGACATCGACTGGCGACAGGGAATTATTCGGGCGCCGAGCATACAGCAGGCCCAGAACGCGCGCAAAAAAAAGCCGGCGAGAAAACAACGCCGGCCAAGCCTGAGGAGGGCTAAAAACTAACGCGTTACGGATTCCCTGCGGTCAATCGCTCACGATTATTGGCAACCGTCGCTTCGCCAATACCCTTAACCAAAAGCAAATCATCAACCGACTTGAAGGGACCGTGCTGACTGCGAAATTCAACGATTGCCGCAGCCTTGGCCGGCCCGATGCCGACGATAATAGAGGCGAGGGTTTCCGCGTCAGCAGAATTCAAGTCGAGTCGGTCGGCCGCGCTGAGCGCAAGGCTCGATAACAGCAAACCGACTGTACACAGAGCTTTGAGTTTTGACATATCCATGTCTCCTTAATTTTCCATTAGTTTCGCGCTTGTCGGCCCAGTGCCGACACCGCGAACGTGTAGTAAAGCCTACCCACGCAATGAATTCGCAGCGAGCCGAAAGTGCGCCCGGCGCGTGCCCTATCTAGGGAATTTCTCCCGCATGGCGTTTCTCATTCGGCGTTGCGCGACGCCAGAAGGGCGACGAAATCGTGGTAATTTCATTAAGCTGTAGTACTTTTATTGTACGATCGATATTCCGAACTCGCTGTGAATGACTCTCTGATATGGCCAAAACGGTGCTCATCGTCGACGATGAACCTGCTATCCGGCAGGTTTTGAGCTTTACTCTCAGCGGCGAGGGTTACGAGCTTTTTGAAGCGGCAGACGCTGACGCGGCGCTGGCTGTAATCGAACAAGCGCGCCCCGACTTAATTCTCCTCGACTGGATGCTGCCCGGCTTGAGCGGCCTCGATTTGGCGCGCCGCTTGCGCCGCGATTCGAAGACCAAAGACATCGCTATCATCATGCTTACCGCGCGGGGCGAAGAAGACGACCGCGTGCGAGGCCTCGATAGCGGCGCCGACGATTTCATTACCAAGCCTTTTTCCTCTCGCGAACTCTTGGCTCGCGTGCGCGCGATTTTTCGCCGTTTACGACCGGCGGCTGAGCAATCCAGCGAACTCCAAGCCGGGCCGTTGACTCTCAATGCAGAAACGAAGCGGGTTACCTGCGATAGCCGCACCCTCGCGCTGAGTTCAACTGAGTTTCAATTGCTGCATTTTCTAATGAGTCACCCTGAACGGGTCTACACGCGCAGCCAGCTGCTGGACGGCGTGTGGGGAGAAAATACATATATTGAAGATCGCACGGTCGACGTCCATATACGCCGCCTACGCGTCATTCTCGAGCCGCACCATTGCGACGTGTTCGTACAAACCGTGCGCGGCGTCGGCTATCGGTTTTCGACGCGTCTGGGATAAATCGCGCGCCGCTTCATGTCGCACCTAAAAAGCGGGATAATCACGTCTATCGCTCGTTGGCGCTAAGGGAATCTCATGCAGTCGAGAGATTTGTGGCGGCTTGGCACGTTAATGCTTCTCGGACTGGCAGTCGGCCTGACTGTCGGTGCAGCGTCGTGGGGTTTGCTGGCCGGCGCCCTCGTTTACATTTCCATTGTGCATCGCGACCTTGCACATCTGCTGAAATGGTTACGCAACCGGAAAACCTATTCCGCTCCCGAGCGTAGCGGTATTGTCGAAGACTTGTCGCTCGAAATTGACTACCTCCGTGAACGCCACAAAAAACGCAAAAAGAAGCTCAGCGCGTATCTTCGCCAATTTCGTAAAGCCACACGCGCTTTACCCGATGCCACCGTCGTACTCGACAATCAGGATGAAGTTCGTTGGGCAAATGACGCTGCGCGTGCCGTATTGGGGGTGAAATGGCCGACCGACGCCGGCCAACGGGTGACGAATCTGTTTCGAGAACCGCGTCTGCGTAAATTCATGCAGGAGCGGGCTACGTCGCGCAGCGACACCATCGAAATCGAAAGCCCCATCGATAGCGAACGACAACTGAGCGTTGTGACCGCACCCTACGGCAGTAATCAACGTTTATTGGTGGCGCGCGATGTCACGCAAATGTACCGGGCCAATCAGACTCGTCGTGACTTCGTGGCGAACGTGTCGCACGAATTGCGTACCCCACTGACTGTGATCCGCGGTTATCTGGAAAATCTCATCGACCGCGGTGACGAATGCCCACCGGGCTGGGAGTTGGCGCTGGAACAGATGTCCAGTCATGCCACGCGCATGAGCAATTTGGTCGAGGAGTTGTTGCTGCTGTCTCGCCTCGAATCGGAAACCGCCGTGCGCGAACCGGAACGTGTGGACGTGGCGGGCATGTTGACAGAGATTCACGCTCAGGCGCGCGCTTTAAGCGGCGACAAAGAACATCTGTTTTCGCTCGAAGCCGCTAGCGATATTCACCTGAATGGCGCTCGAGCGGAGCTCTTCAGTGCGTTTTCCAATCTGGTCTTCAACGCCGTCCACTTCAGTCCGCCGCGCAGTGTGATCAGCATTCGCTGGTATCGCGACAAGGATGGCGCTCATTTTGCGGTCGAAGACAAAGGCATTGGTATCGGGGAAGAACATATCGCCCGATTGTGCGAGCGCTTTTATCGGGTTGATCCGTCCCGCCTACGCGCCAATGGTGTCGGTGGTACCGGCCTTGGGCTCGCCATCGTCAAACACGTACTGGCGCACCATCAAGCGAGCTTGAGTATCACCAGCACCATTGGCAGTGGCAGTCGTTTTAGTGCCGATTTCCCACCCGCACAGATTTACGCTTCCGAGGCCGCCGGGTCGCAATCCCGGCGTGACGCCGGTTAGCAGGCTGGGGTAAAAAAACTCCTGGGCTCTCGTCCAGCGCGTCACGCGCAGATTCGTATCGCGCAAACTAGCGATTGCGCTGGCGCAACTCCTCTTCAACCTGTTCCAACGCTACATGGCGCACGTCTTTGCCTTCGACGAGGTAAATGACGTTCTCGCAAATGTTATGAGCGTGGTCGCCGATACGCTCGAGCGCGCGCAATGCGAGTACCGCATCGAGAACCGGCGAAATGGCGCGCGGGTCTTCCATCATGAATGTGATCAGGTTGCGCATAATCACATCGGTCTCTGCATCGATTTCGCGATCTTCACGCGCGACTGCAAATGCCGCTGTCGAGTCCATGCGCGCAAACGCGTCGAGCGCCCGATGCAGCATTTGCAAAACATGGTTACCCATGGACAGCATGCCAACGTAATAAGTTTTCAGTGCGCTGGGTTCCGACAGCTGCAAAATCAGGCGTGCGATTTTCTCAGTCTCGTCGCCGATGCGTTCGAGGTCCGTAATGGTTTTGCTGACTGCCAGCACGAGACGTAAATCCCCGGCGGCTGGCTGACGCCGCAGCAAGATGTCAGTGCAGTCGCTATCGATCTCGACTTCCAGTGAGTTGACCTGGAAATCGTTGACCGCAACATACTCGGCGTTCTCAAAATCGCCATCGGACAGAGTCGCAAGAACTTTCTTCAGGTGATTCTCAACCAACCCGCCCATTGCCAACACTTTGGAACGAATATCTTCCAGCTCGTTGTCGAATTGCTGGGAAATATGGTGCGGTATCCGCGACGTGCTCATACGGTTTCCTTCGCTAACAAAGACTGCGTGACTCATTCACCAATTCGCCATCGACGGATGTGCTCACCCGTAGCGTCCAGTGATGTAGTCCTCGGTCTGTTTTTTCTCAGGCGCGGTGAACAGGGCCTTGGTGGATCCGACTTCGATCAAATCGCCCATGTACATGAATGCGGTAAAGTCGGATACACGTGCGGCCTGTTGCATATTGTGGGTCACGATGACGATGGTGTAGTCATTCTTCAGCTCGTAGATAAGTTCTTCGATTTTAAGCGTCGAAATCGGATCGAGCGCCGAGGCAGGCTCGTCGAGCAGCAAGACTTCGGGCTCGATTGCGATCGCTCGGGCAATCACCAGGCGCTGCTGCTGACCACCGGACAATCCGAGCGCGCTATCGTGAACGCGGTCTTTCACCTCGTCCCACAGCGCTGCCCGGCGTAGCGAGCGCTCCACTGCTTTGTCGAGAACCCGGCGCGCCTTGATACCTTGAATTCGCAATCCGTAGGCGACATTCTCGTAAATCGACTTCGGGAACGGGTTAGGTTTTTGAAACACCATACCGACGCGCCGTCGCAGGGTGGCGATATTGATACTGGCGTCGAAAATGTTCTCTCCCTGCAGATTAACTTCGCCGTCGATGCGCACGTTGTCTATCAAATCGTTCATCCGATTGAAGCAACGTAGCAGCGTCGATTTCCCGCAGCCTGAGGGACCGATGAACGCGGTCACCCGTTTCTCCGGGATCACCAGGTTGATATCGCGCAGGGCCTGCTTTTCGCTGTAGAACAGATTGAGATTTTTGACGTCGATGCAAATGGGGAGATCGGCTTCTTGCGTTTGCGCGCCGTGGCTGCCGCGCAGGGCGTCGACATCCACGCGGCGGCTTAAGCCTGCGTTGGCGGGATTGTTCGAGATGTCCGTCGCCTCCCTGTGTGGCTCAGGTTTCTGCTGCATTGTACCTGTCCCTCAAACGGTTTCGAATTGTGATCGCGGCAAGATTAAGCGTGACGATAATGATCACCAGTAACAATGACGTGGCATAAACCAATGGGCGTGCAGCTTCGACATTCGGACTTTGAAATCCGACATCAAAAATATGGAAACCCAGGTGCATGAACTTACGATCAAGGTGTAAGAACGGAAAGCTGCCATCCAGCGGCAAGGACGGCGCGAGCTTAACCACACCGACCATCATCAGCGGCGCGACTTCGCCGGCAGCGCGCGCGACCGCGAGAATAAGGCCGGTCATCATGGCTGGCGTTGCCATCGGCAACACCGTGCGCCATAGCGTCTCGGCCTTTGTTGCACCGAGCGCGAGGCTCCCTTCACGGATGCTGCGCGGAATGCGTGACAGCCCCTCTTCGGTCGCTACGATGACAACCGGTACCGTCAGCAAGGCGAGCGTCAGCGACGACCACAACATGCCCGGCGTGCCAAAGGTCGGGGCGGGCAGGGCCTCGGGGAAGAACAACTGATCGATCGTACCGCCGGCGTAATACACGAAAAAACCAAGGCCGAATACGCCGTAAACGACTGAAGGTACCCCGGCCAGGTTATTCACCGCGATGCGAATAATGCGTGTCAGCGTGCCCTGATGGGCGTATTCGCGCAGATAAATCGCAGCGATGACGCCAAACGGGGTCACCAGGACTGACATCAGCAAGACCATCAGGACAGTGCCGAAGATGGCTGGGAATACGCCACCTTCGGTATTCGCCTCGCGCGGGTCGTCAAGCAAGAACTCAGCTATTTTTGAGCCGTAGTGCCGCAGCTTCTCCACCACGTTCATGCGATTCGGTGCAAACACGCGCACCAGAGTCTGGACGTTCAGATCAGTCACCGCGCCGTCGATCGTGCGCACGGTGATGGTGTCGCGAACAATCTCGCCGTACAGCACCGCCAGTTCCTCGCTGAGCCGGTTGTAAATCTCGTCCTGGCTACGGCCGACCGCCTCCAGATCCGCGTACCGCGGATCGTCAGTTGGCGCACCATCAAGCTGCAGCGCTCGACGTTGCAGACGCAGGCGTTCAAGGGTCGCGCTGACCTTGCCCATGGTGTGTTTCTCGATCGCACTGATGCGCGCTTTCAGCACCTGTTTACGCGCCAGCCGTTCGCGCAAGGCTGGCCATGCTTGCTCACCACTGGCTACCAATTCGCCGGATTCCTTAACGCCTTCCAGGTAGCCGTAAAAATTCCCCCATTCTTCGCGCTCGGCAACAAAGACGTCCGGCGGATAGTCCATCCCGGTAAACTCGGCTTCGCTGAACCATTTGAAATCGAAACCGTTAACGTCGCGATTGCCAATCTTGAGCAGATAGCGGTCAACGAAATCCCGCCCCGGGGGAACTTCAATTCCAAGCGCTTTCACGCGCGCCGCGGTCACGGTTTCGCGGTCGACGATCTGCCCCAACGCATAGGGCACGTCGGTGCCTTCAATCAAATGTAAACGTGCAACGTCGTGTGGCCAGAAATGCCCCATGCCGCGCAAGGTGATCAGCAAAAGCAAACCGAACACCATGATCAAACTGAAACTCACAGTGCCGGCAGTCAGCCAGATCCATGGCATGCCAGAGCGGAACCAGCCGAGTAAGGATTTTTCCGGGTCCGGTGCTGCCATCACAAACTCGCGTATTTGCGTCGCAGGCGTTGGCGCACGACTTCAGCCACCGTATTGACCGCAAAAGTCACCAGGAACAGCACCAGTGCGGCAAGAAACAACACCCGATAGTGGGTTGAGTGAACTTCCGATTCTGGCATTTCAACGGCAATGTTTGCCGACAAAGCGCGAAAACCCTGGAAAATATTCAGGTCCATGATGGGCGTGTTGCCGGTCGCCATCAGCACAATCATCGTTTCGCCAACGGCGCGCCCCATGCCGATCATGATGGCTGAGAAAATACCCGGACTGGCGGTCAGCAGGACCACGCGCAGAGCGGTCTGCCAGGGTGTCGCACCCAGCGCCAGCGATCCCATGGTGAGTGAGCGTGGCACGCTGAATACGGCGTCTTCGCTGATCGAAAAAATCGTCGGGATTACGGCAAACCCAATCGCTATACCAACCACCAGCGAGTTTCGCTGGTCATAGGTGATGCCGAATTGATCGTTTAGCCACTGCGGCAGGCTACCGCCAAACCACCACACTTCGAGCACGCTTCCGCTGCTCAGGCTCGCCCAGGTTGCAAGTATGAGTACGGGCACCAGCAACAGTGCTTCCCAGCCCTCGGGAGTAAATCGTCGCAGCCGCTCCGGCACGCAGGAATAAATACGTGCTGCTGCAACAACAGCCAGGGGTACGACAACGAGCGCCAACGACAGGCCCAGCAATTCTCGCTCGATGAGCGGGGCCAGCCAGAGTCCAGCCAGAAAACCCAGAATCACAGTCGGCAGGGCGGCCATCACCTCGATTGAAGGTTTGACGATATTGCGCAATGCCGGTGTCATGAAATAGGCCGTATAAATGGCACCGAGAACGGCCAGCGGAACAGCAAAAAGCATTGAGTACACGGATGCTTTGATGGTACCGAAGGTCAACGGTGTGAGACTGAATTTGGGTTCGAAATCGCTGCTCGCCGATGACGACTGCCAGATATACTCCGGCTGCTCGCGGCTCTCGTACCAGACTTCCTGCCAGAGCGAGTGAAAGGATACTTCCGGATGTTCGTTCGCGATCTGGTAATTGGCGAATTCCCCGCCATGAGTCGCGATTAAGGCAGCGTCCGCCCGTGGCGATAAGGCCAGCGCCGTAGTGCCGTTGTGCCCGGTCGCCTCGCTCAGAATCAGGCGCCCGGCAGTGGTGTGATAGAGCGCCAGATTGCCTTCGCCATCGATAGCGGCGAAAGCTTTGCGGAAATACTCTGGGGCGATATTGGTGATTGCGCCAGGTAAGGCCGTAAATTCACGCACCCGCGCGACGCTGATGTTGTTGTTGGCATCCCGGACCGGAAACCACTGCGCGATGGCCCCGCTGTCGTCGCCGATCAAGATAGAGATACCCCCGGCCAGAAACGCCAGTGCGGTGACGCGTCGTTCCGGCGCGACCACCGTAATTCGGTCAAGCAGTTGGATATCAGCTTTATCACTGACATCAAACAGGCTGAGCAGACCCCCGGCGCTGACCAGATAGAGTTCGCGCTGATCGATATCGAGTGCAATGTGCGTGATCGCGGTCCCGTCGACGCTAAGTTCAGACTGCGTCGTTTCAAGCGTGACCTCATCGTCCAGAAATGAGCGCTCCACCAACACATGCAAGAGCACGACCCGCCCGTCATCGGTTATCGCGACCAGGGTCGTCTCCTCTTCGCTACTTTGACCCGCGAGCAGACGAATGCCCTGTTCCTGGGGGTCGACGACGAGGGGCTCCGCCCCGAGCGGGTACACGATGCTCGGCGTAATCGCACGCACATCATCGGGATAGCTGATGGCGTAATCGGCTTGCGCCACCGTCACCCGGCCATCAGCGGTAGCGGCGAACAGCGTGCGATTGGAAGGTGCGCCAAACGCCAACGCACTGCCCTTGTGCGCGGCCGGACCGTCGCCAAGCAAGTTACCACTCGTGATGAGCTTGCCGTCTGCGACAGAGAAAAAGCGGAAGCCCGCGGAGGGACTGATTTCGAGGCCCACCTCGCCATATTCATCGAGTGCGACGTGCGCGACTTCAGTCCCATCGGAGCGTTTTAACTGCCCGTTGAACGCGATCTCAGCTGACGCGAAAAGTGGTGCAACGACGTAGAACAGGTAGATGAATATCAAAAGTATGGCGAGGATGACCGCCACACCGCCGATACCCATAATGGTTGCAAAGAGGCGGTCTTTGAGGATTCGGAATCGTTCGCGACGCGGCCGCTCAGCGCTCAAATCGAGCGTTTCACCAAGATCCAGTTCTGGGTCAGTAGATGGCATGAGAACTCAGCAAAACTGGATGGATGTCGAGAAAAGAAGCCGCCGGGCAATTGCGCCTGACGATCCGCTAACCCCCTCCCAGACGGCCGCTAAGCGCATTGTGGTCCGCTTACTTTATCGGTGCGCTGGCTAGTCCGGACCATTGTGCAAGGTAATTGTTACAGTCTTATGACAACCTGAGAAACACGTGCCGCTGGCGCGCTATAGGGCCTATTTGAGAGCCGCGACGTAGGCAATCCAGCCCGCATCGGCGTCCGCTGACTCCACCGGGTCGAACTCGCCACTACCGGTTTCTCCGTCCTCATCCCATCCCTGCCAGTAAACGACCGAGCGTGAAAAACCCGCTTCCGCGAGGATTTCGCGAATCTCCGGCAGGGTCCATAACCGCCAATCGTAGTTAAACGCGTTCTTCATTTGTGAACCGTCAGGAAAGCGAAAATGAATGTGGCAAAGCATCTCCCCGTTGACGGGGTTGTAAGACGACTGATCCCACACATAGGTGAAATTTTCGTGCGCGGTCTTCTCTTTGAGCTCGCGAAACGCGTCGTATCCACCATAGCAATCGACAAACATCACGCCGTCATCAATCAATGCGGCATGCGCGCGTTTGAAATAATCGCGTAAGGCGTCGCGCGTTTTGAACAACCAATAACTGAAGTTCATTGCTACAACGACGTCCTGGGGTGGCGTATCCACCGTCATCACATCGTCGTGCAGCAGCTGAATGCGCTCGCGCTGGGCGGGCTTCAGCCCGGCCACGTGATGTTGTTGTCCCCAGGCCAGAACGCTGTCATCCAGGTCGACGCCGATCGCGTGATTGCCAACACGGCGACGCACCCACTCGCAAGACGAATTGCCCGTGCCGCAAAAGTCCTCACGCAGCGAATGCGCCCGACGCCCACGCAGTGCCAGAAATTCCTTTTCAACGAAATCAATCTCGGACTCGACGCCCTGCACCGCCGCCTCGTACAACTCATGGCGGTCAGCTTGGTCTGCGAGCTTGGCTTTACCGCGAGATTTATTGCTTTTGGGTTTGTTCTTTGCCATACCAACTTGTCCGTTAGGGGCGATAGTGGTGCTGCGACAGGGCGCGCAATGTTAAACTAAAGCAATGACGAAATGCACTTGGATAGCCCGCAACGCGCCGCCCCAATAAGGCCCTGCATGGATGTAAAAAACGTCGAACCTGGCGACCCTGAACTCTATTTCAATCGTGAACTCAGCCTGCTTGAATTCAACCGTCGGGTGTTGGAGCAGGCGCGCGACACGGACACCCCACTGCTCGAGCGTCTACGCTTTCTGTGCATTGCGAGCAGCAACCTCGATGAATTTTTTGAAATACGCGTCGCCGGTCTGAAGCAACAGGTCGCGTTCGCGGCCGCGCAAAGCGGTCCGGATCAGATCCCACCAGCGCTGCAGTTACGTGCGATTAGCGAGTCCGCGCATGCTCTGGTCGAAGAACAGTACCGAGTACTCAATGACGAGCTGCTACCGCTGCTGGAGAATCAATCGATTCAGTTTCATCGCCGCTCGCAGTGGAATGCCAAACAGGCGTCATGGGTGCGGCGTTATTTCAATCGCGAACTGATGCCAGTGTTGAGTCCGATTGGGCTCGATCCCTCGCATCCGTTCCCGCGCATTCTCAACAAGAGTCTGAATTTTCTGGTCTCGCTCGAAGGCAAAGACGCGTTCGGTCGAAATTCCGTGGTCGCGATTGTGCAGGCCCCGCGCGCGCTGCCACGCATCATCAACATCCCGGAAAGTCACGCGAGCGGCCCGCATGAATTCGTCTTCCTGTCATCAATTATCCACGCCCACGTCGACGATATTTTCCCGGGCATGCGGGTCAACGGCTGTTACCAATTTCGTGTCACTCGCAATAGTGATTTGTTTGTGGACGACGAGGAAGTCGAGGATTTGCTGCAAGCACTTGAAGGCGAACTACACCAGCGGCGGTTCGGTGACGCGGTAAGACTTGAGGTCGCCAGTGAGTGCCCAGAAGAAATGCGCACCCGTTTGATGCATGAATTTAATCTGTTAGAGCAGGATGTCTACAGTTGTAGCGGACCGGTAAATCTCACGCGCTTGATGGCCGTGCCAGATATGGTCGACAGACCCGATCTGAAATATCCACCTTTTCAACCCGGACGTCTGCTTCGCCTGACCCGCAACTCCGACATGTTCGAAGTCATTCGACGCGGTGATGTATTGCTCCATCACCCGTTTCAATCTTTCACCCCAATCACCGATTTTCTGTTTCAGGCTGCTCGCGATCCGGACGTTGTTGTTATCAAGCAAACGCTCTATCGCACGGGACCGGACTCGGCCATCGTAAAGGCATTACTTGAAGCGGCCAGCCGCGGCAAGGAAGTCACTGTCGTCATTGAGCTCAAGGCGCGCTTTGACGAGAAAGCCAACATCGATCTGGCAACCCGATTGCAAGAGGCCGGAGCACACGTGGTGTATGGCATCGTCGGGCATAAGACGCACGCAAAACTCATCCTCGTAGTACGCCGCGAAGGCAAGCAATTGCGTCGCTACGTCCATCTGGGAACCGGCAACTACCACGCCGATACAGCGCGTTTGTATACCGACTATGGCTTGTTTACCAGTGACAGCACCATTGGTGTCGATGTGCAAAAGGTGTTCCACCAACTCACCGCACCTGGGCGTACCGGCAAGCTCAAAAAATTGCTGCATTCGCCATTCACCATGCATCGCACGGTAATTGAGTTGATCAACCGCGAAGCCGAATTCGCGCGCGCAGGTAAGCAAGCGCGCATCATGGTGAAAATGAATTCTCTGTCGGAAGTGCAAACGATCGACGCTTTATATGCGGCGTCGATGGCGGGCGTGCGCATCGACCTGATCATTCGCGGCGTCTGCGCGTTGCGGCCAGGCGTAGAAGGCGTTTCAGAGAATATTCGCGTGCGTTCGATCGTGGGTCGGTTTCTCGAGCATGAGCGGGTTTACTCATTCCATAATGACGGGACGCAGGAAGTTTATTTGTCCAGTGCCGACTGGATGGGACGCAATTTGTTCAGCCGTGTCGAGGTTGCCTTTTTGATCGAAGACAAACGCCTGCGTCAACGGATTGTGAAGGAATGTCTCAACAATTACGTCGCAGACAATACTCATGCCTGGTTGTTGCGCAGCGACGGCAGCTACGTGCGCAGCAGTCCGGGCTCCTCGCGTCCGCGCAATGCCCAACAGCGGCTCCTGGATGCTCTCGCAGATTGAACCGATCTGGTCTTTCGGGCGATTAATCGTCGCTCCGAAAATTCTTACCGAGCAGCCGGACCGCCGGCCTGAGCCGTCTGTCGAAAGATCACCGTGATTCGGTCGACAATCTGAATGAACGCCGAACAGGATGCTGTCGGGCGTAAAAACTTCGAGCGCTTAACGATACTTCAGCTTGATGCCGGCGGCTTTAAGATAGCCTGCTTCGGAGGCCAAATCGGCGTGGGTTAAAGGATGAGCGTCCAGCCATTGCGCCGGGAAAACAAGTTTCAAACTTGCGTTGTCGACCATGAGCTTAAGTGGCGGCAAGGCCTGTTCGCTGCGGCGGCGATGCAGCACTATCGCCAGGCGCATCACGACACACAGATGCAGTGCCAGGTCAGCCTGTTCCCGTGGCAGACTTTTGAAAACATCTTGCGGTAGCTTGCGCCTGTGTCCGCGCACCAGCGCCGCAAGTCGGCGCTGCTCGCCGCGCGAAAAACCGGGCATCTCAAGATTGCTGAGGAGATAGGCGCCGTGTTTGTGATGATGACTGTGGGCAATCGATAAGCCAATTTCGTGCAGGGTCGCAGCCCAGCGCAACTGGCGTCTGACGTCGTCGCCATTGAGAGACCACGGGCCGGCGATTTCATCGAGCAAACGCAAGGCGGTCGCAGCGACCCGCTGACTTTGATCAACATCGATTTGATGACGTTCGACCAGTTTTCCGATGGTGCGTTCGCGGACGTCCTCCTGATGAATGCGTCCAAGCAGGTCGTAAAGTAACCCTTCGCGCAGCGCCTGATCGCTGACCCGCATGACGTCAATATCAAGGGCCGCGAATGCTGCCGACAAAATCGCCACGCCACCGGCTATGACGGACCGCCGCTCATCAGTCAGGCCTTTGAGAAACACTTTTTCGACATGTCCGGCCTCAATCAGGTGCGCCCGTAGAGCAGCGACGCTCTGTGCGGTAATCCCCTCGGTGCTCCAGCGCTCCTGCAAAACTATTTCGAGCACTGCGAGAATCGTGCCCGAAGCGCCGATGACGGATTGCCATCCGCGTTGACGATAACGGAACTCGAAAGTTTCAAGTTCCTGCCGGGCCGCTATCTCAGCGTCGCGAAAACGCTTCTCGGTTATTTTCCCATCCGCGAAATGGGCGGCGCTATGACTCACACAGCCAAGATGAACTGACTCGGTAAACAGCGGATCAAAACGGCGACCCAGGATGAACTCGGTACTACCACCACCAATATCCATCACCAAGCGTTGTTCGGCGGCATCATCGAGGCCGTGTGCTACCCCGAGATAAATCATTCGAGCTTCTTCAATGCCCGAAATAATATCAATCGGATGGCCCAGTGCCGCCTCTGCCTGGCGAATAAAAGTGCTCGAGTTACGCGCCTTGCGCAACGTATTCGTTCCGACAATTCGCACAGAATCCGAACTCAGTCCGCGGATGCGCTCGCCAAACTGTTCCAGGCATGCGAGCGCTCTTGAAATGGCTTCGTCAGTAAGTTTGTTGTCGCTGTCCAGCCCGGCCGCCAGACGGACCACCTCTCGCATGCGATCGATCACGCGAAAGTCGTCGTCCGTGGTGGCCGCCACAATCATATGGAAACTATTCGATCCGAGATCGACGGCGGCAATCGTTGCGGGGCGGGAAATCGACATGAATTGACAGTAGCTATCTGAGCGGCCGGTGACGTTCAATCACGCGGCCTCGGAGAGGGAAATCGTGCTGCTTAAAGCCAGCGACCATTAACGTTAGATGCTGCACGGCGTCGGGGCATCCGGGACCAGCGAATTATACGTGAAGCATTCCCTCTCTGGCGCTAGACTTAAGCACACTGTATAGACAATGACGGCAACCCTCATGACCGATATCGAGATCAAACGTGTTTCCCCACCCGAGGCCGCGAGTGTCCTTGCTAAAGACCCTAAGGCCTTACTCGTGGACGTGCGTTCTAAAGTTGAGTTCGACTATGTCGGTCACCCCGACGGGGCGGTCAACGTCATCTGGAAGGACTATCCAGACTGGAATGAGAACAGTGAATTCGTCACCCAGGTGACGGCCGCATTGGCTGACCGCGACGGCGACCCGCATGATTGTGCGATTCTGGCTATCTGTCGCAGTGGCGTCCGTTCAATGGCCGCAGCCACGGTTCTTGCTGGTGCCGGCTACACCAATCTGTATAACGTCGAAGAAGGTTTTGAGGGGGACAAAGACGCTGCGGGTCACCGTGGCAAGGTCGGCGGCTGGAAGTTTCACGACTTGCCGTGGGTCCAGGGTTAACCCGTCAAAAGGGCTCGACTCGGCAGCGTGGAAACGGTTCCGTGCGCTACGCTGCCGGATTCGACTCACGGACGTGTCCACATTGCCAACAACTGCCAAACTGGCCTTCGACCCATTCCTGACAGCCCGCGCAGCGCCAGTCCTCAGTGACCAAAAGTGGCGCCAGGGCGTCGGCAATCACACTTTCGGCGCGTGCCTCATCGTTATCATTGACGACCCAAATTTCGGGCCACGCCTCGTTGATAGGCAGCTCGCCGATGGCACCACCGAGAAATCGATTGCGCACCAGACACTCGATATTGCTGGCCTGCAATAACGACTCCAGCCAGCCACATTGGACCGGATCGGCGCTCACATAAATCTTCTTCACGACTAATTAGCTCGCTCGCCGCTGTTTCGCGCGTATAATGCCGCGCCTCGCCGCCGCCGGGCCGCCTTTGCGCGGCAGCGATTGCCCTTCCCCTTCCCTAATGACGCACCATAAGCCATGTCCGCTGAAATGCTACGCAATATCGCCATCGTCGCTCACGTCGACCATGGTAAAACGACCCTCGTCGATGAGCTGCTCAAACAGTCGGGCTCACTTGACCCACGCCGTTCTAACGCGGCCGAACGGGTCATGGACAGCAACGATCTCGAGCGCGAGCGCGGCATCACAATTCTGGCCAAGAATACCGCTCTGACCTGGCAAGAACATCGTATTAACGTTGTCGACACCCCTGGTCACGCTGATTTCGGCGGCGAAGTCGAACGCATACTCTCGATGGTCGATTCGGTATTGTTACTCGTCGATGCGGTTGACGGACCGATGCCACAGACGCGCTTCGTGACCCAAAAGGCCTTTGACTGCGGTCTGCGCCCGCTGGTGGTCATTAACAAATGTGATCGGGATGGCGCTCGGCCACACTGGGTGTTGGACCAGACGTTTGATCTGTTCGACAGACTCGGCGCCAGTGACGAACAACTCGACTTTCCGGTCATTTACACGTCCGCGACCCAGGGTTACGCCCGCCTTAGCCCGGATGGCCCGGAAACCGACATGCAGGTTCTTTTCGACACCATCGTGAAACAGGTGCCGGCGCCGGAAGTGGAACTCGGCGGCCCGCTGCAAATGCAGATAAGTTCGCTCGATTACTCAAGCTATGTCGGCGCGATTGGCATCGGACGCATTAAGCGCGGACGCATCGCAACCAGTCAGCAATTGGTGATTCTGGACGCTGAAGGCAAATCTCGACGCGGCAAAGTCCTCGAGGTACTTGGCTTTCAGGGGCTCAAGCGTGAGGTGCGCGAGTTTGCCGAAGCGGGTGACATCATCTGCGTCACTGGGATTGAGAACCTGCGTATCTCAGACACATTGTGTGATCCGGCGCATCCCGAGGCCTTACCGGCCTTGTCGGTCGATGAACCGACGGTGTCGATGACGTTCGAGGTTTCGGACTCACCATTCGCGGGTCGTGAAGGCCGGTTCGTGACCAGTCGCAACCTTATCGAGCGGCTCGAGCGTGAATTGATTCATAACGTCGCCCTGCGAGTTGAGCCGACCAACGACCCGAAGGTGATTCTGGTTTCAGGACGCGGCGAGCTGCATTTGTCGATATTGATCGAAAATATGCGCCGTGAAGGCTTCGCTTTTTGCGTCGGCCGCCCGCAAGTCATCGTTAAGTCCGTCGACGGCGTTGCGCACGAGCCGTTCGAACAACTGGTTGTCGATGTCCCCAGCGAATATCAGGGTTCGGTGATGGAGCGCCTCGGATTAAGACGCGGAACAGTTACGGCGATGCAACCTGACGGCACTGGCCGGGTTCGGCTCGACTACACCATTCCGGCCCGCGGCTTGATCGGCTTTCGCACCGAGTTCCTGACCGCGACAGCTGGTAACGGTTTATTGTTCTCAAGCTTCGACAGCTTTCGGCCGATCGCTGGTGGCGCCATCGCGGCGCGTAAAAATGGCGTACTGATTGCCAACGCAGACGGTAAAGCGCTCGGCTTTGCGTTGTTCAATTTGCAGGAGCGCGGGCGCATGTTTGTTAAGCCCGGCGATGAAGTATTCGAAGGCATGCTGGTCGGCATCCATGCGCGCGATAACGACTTAGTCGTGAATCCCATGAAAGCGAAACAGCTCAATAACATTCGTGCGGCCGGCAACGACGAGAATATTTTGCTCACACCGCCGGTGCGTTTCGATCTGGAGCAGGCGATTGAGTTTATTGCCGACGATGAACTCGTTGAAGTTACCCCGCAAGCGATTCGCCTGCGCAAACGTGAGTTGCGCGAACCCGATCGCAGGCGCACGGCGCGTTCCAGTGAAAAGGCAGAAAACGTCGGTTGATTGGTCTTATCCAGCGCGTCGAAAAAGCCCACGTCGAAGTCTCAGGCGAAATTATCGGCAGCATTCAATGCGGTTTGCTGGCGCTCATCGGCGTCCAGCGCGGCGATACCAGTCTGGAAGCTCAGCGCCTGATCGAACGCATCCTCGGCTATCGCGTCTTCCCGGACGCGCAAGGGCGCATGAATCTATCCCTGAGCGCCATCGAAGGCGGCCTGTTGCTGGTGCCGCAGTTCACCCTGGCTGCGGACACCCGCAAGGGTAAACGCCCCAGTTTTACGCCCGCCGCCGAACCACAGGAAAGCAAGCAATTGTTTGCCGAGGTATTGGAGAACGCGCGCGCAGCTTATCCACGCGTCGGCAGCGGCCGTTTCGGTGCTGATATGAAAGTGAGTCTCGTCAACGATGGACCCGTCACTTTCTGGCTTGAGGTCAACGCGACGGCGAGTGTGGTCAGTAATTCCGAATCAGCCTAGACGGATCAGAATATGCTCGACGTCTTCACCGCACTGCCGCTGCACGCGCGCGGCTTGCTACTCAACGCCGGGACTTTCACACTTCCGTCGACAGTCCTGTAATACCAGATGAGCTGCGACCCTCGATTTCGCACTCGAACCTGTTGATTAGCGGAACAGCATCTCTATGTCTGCCACCACCAAACATTTGCTCATCGTCTACCACTCGCAATCCGGTAGCACAGCAAGGATGGCCGAGGCCGTTATTGACGGCGCCCGCGATGATGCTTTTGAGACCATTATTGTTCGCGCGCGCGATGCACTTGCCGCGAGCGCGGATGATGTGCTGTGGGCTGACGCCATCCTTTTGGGCACGCCGGAGAATTTCGGTTATATGTCCGGTGCTCTGAAATACTTTTTTGACCGCATCTACTACCCCTGCCTGGAGCACAGCCAGGGACTTGGTTATGGCTTGTTTATCAAGGCCGGTAATGATGGGCAGGGCGCGTTGACAGCTATCGAGCGGATCATCAAGGGTCTCGGCTGGCGTACGCTGGCTGCGCCCGTGATCGTGGTTGGCGATGTTGATCCGGCACACCTTGAAGCTTGCCGTGAGCTCGGCATGACGTTCGCCGCGGGGCTCGATGCCGGCCTTTTCTGAGTCTGCAATCGCTTCGCAGACCGCCCCAATCGGTACGTTTGTGACTCGACGCACCTGCTAACGATGTCCCTCCAGGAGCCGAAACGGGCCTGAAAGCGCCGTTTTACCGTAGAATGCGCTCATCCTAATCGAGTGACAGAGACGTACCATGGCGTTAGACAATACCGCCCGTTTCAGCGGCGCCGACGACTCGGCACCACCACGTGACATCCGCAAGACCGCGATCGACCCGAATTTCTGGTTCCCGGTCGCGCGCAGCAAGGACTTGAAGCCTGGCAAAACACTCGCGGCAGCGTTTGCCGGCGAACCGATCGTGCTGGCCCGTTCCGCGGCTGGTGAATTGTTCGCACTGGAGAATCGTTGCGCGCATCGCCAGGTGCCGCTCGATGTCGGTGTCGTGTCAGGCTGCACAATCAAATGCGGCTATCACGGCTGGGAATACGACGCGCAAGGTAAGTGTATCAGCGTGCCGTACCTCGACATGGACAAAACCAAGCCGAACGGCGTGCGGCACTATCCTGCACGCGAAGCCTACGGCCTGATCTTCGTCTTCCCAGGTGCCCTTGAGTTAGCCGACTCGGTCCCGTTCCCGGACGTACCCTCGGCCAGCGATAGCGCTTACAAAACTCGCTACCTCGACCGACGCGTCGATTGCCATTTCAGCTTCATGCACGAGAACCTGATGGACATGAATCATCAGTTTTTGCATCGCCGGCTGATGGGCGGGATCAAAACCATGTTTCTTGGCGTGCGCCACGGCGACAACTGGATAGAGGCCGATTACACCTTCAAGCGCGCCAGTGGAAAGCAGCCTTTGGGCGAGAAATTCATGTTGGGCGACCGCCCCGAGCATGCGCCCGGTGAGCGAGATCTGATGACGATTCGAACTGAATACCCGTATCAGACACTGAAGTTCTGGACTGCCGGCAGCGAGCATCCGGCACTCGATTTATGGAACGTCTATATTCCGCTCGACAAAGCCCAACGAGTGAACCACACCTTCGGCCTGATGATGATCCGACGCCCTAAAGCCAGCCTGTTACTTGACGCGTTCTGGCCGTTCATCGTCTGGTTTACGAACGGCATCTTTGCCGAAGACCGCGTCATTTGCGAACTTGAACAAGCCGCATTTGATGCGCAGGGTGAGGACTGGAATCAGGAAATTTTTCCGGCAATTCGCGAATTGCGGAAAGTACTGGTCAACAACGGCGTGCCGATGGATGAACCGGCTAGCAGCGTTCACCCGCTAGTCCGCGCTTAGGTAAACGCCCGCCGCCGAACGCGCAGCAACCCCAGCAGGCGTATACAAAGCCGGTAACGCCACGCACAGGCGGGCTAAGACGCCCCGTCAGTCGCCGCGCTTTGCCCGGCCTAATCTGCCGCCAACCAGTCGCGCGGCTGAATAAACTGACTATACAACTCAGCCTCAGGTGAACCGGGTTCCGGCTTCCAGTCGTAGCGCCAGCGCACGTTCGGCGGTAGCGACATGAGAATCGATTCCGTACGCCCCCCCGATTGCAGGCCAAACAAAGTACCGCGGTCGTGGACGAGATTGAATTCGACATAGCGGCCACGTCGATAGAGCTGGAAGTCGCGTTCGCGCTCGCCAAAGGGTGTGTCTTTATGGCGCTCCACGATTGGAATATAGGCTTGGAGATAATGCTCACCGACGCTGCGAATGAACTCGAAGCAGCGCGCGAACGGCCATTCATTCAGATCATCAAAAAAGAGTCCGCCGATGCCGCGTTGTTCGTTGCGGTGTTTGATATGGAAGTAATCGTCGCACCACTGCTTAAAACGCGGATAAACGTCGTCACCGAATTCGGCGCAGGCCGCACGCGCAGCGCGATGCCAGGCGACCGCGTCTGATTCGAAACCATAATAAGGCGTCAGGTCGAAGCCGCCGCCAAACCACCAGACCGGTGCCTCGCCAGATTTTTCGGCAACAAACAGCCGAACGTTCGCATGCGAGGTTGGAACGTAGGGATTCAGTGGATGTACCACCAGCGACACGCCCATCGCACGAAACCGACGCCCCACGAGTTCGGGTCGGCGCGCGGTCGCCGCGGCAGGCAATGCGTCGCCACGGACATGCGAGAAATTCACGCCAGCCTGCTCAAATACCCCGCCGCCGCTAAGGACCCGCGTGCGCCCACCACCGCCTTCGGCGCGTTGCCAGGCATCTTGTTCGAAATGTGTGCCTGAGTCACAGCCCTCAAGCGCGACGCAAACGGCGTCCTGCAGCTGCATCAGCCAACTTTCGACTTCCGCAACTGCCTCGTCGTCGACGCTGTTTTGCATAAGTAATTCCCGAATCCGGCCTTGCGCAACTTATCAAAGCATGGCCGACCTGTTAATGTACCGCCGCCCTTGCAGGCAACACTGAGAAACCGATTTTAAACCTTTACTCATGAATACACGCATCGCGCAGATCACCCGGAACACCAAGGAGACGCAGATTTCGGTCGACGTCAATCTGGACGGCACCGGCATAGCCGATTTCAACAGCGGCTTACCGTTCCTTGACCATATGCTCGATCAGGTGGCGCGCCACGGTTTGATCGATATCAAAGTGGCGGCCAATGGCGACCTCGAGATCGACGCTCATCACACCGTGGAAGATATCGGCATTACGCTTGGTCAGGCAGTGTCCCAGGCGCTTGGCGACAAGCGCGGCATTCGCCGCTACGGACATGCTTATGTCCCTCTCGACGAAGCCTTGTCGCGAGTCGTTATCGATTTGTCGGGGCGGCCCGGTATGGTTTACGAAATCGATTTCCCGCGCGCGCGGATCGGCGATTTCGATGTCGATCTGTTTTCCGAGTTCTTCCAGGGTTTCGTCAACCACGCTAATTGCACCTTGCACATCGACAACCTGCGTGGACGCAACGCACATCACATTATCGAAACTGTATTCAAAGCCTTCGGGCGCGCGTTGCGCATGGCCGTTGAAGCAGATCCCCGCATGGGAAACGAGTTACCGTCAACTAAAGGGGCACTGTAAGTCCAGTTTTGGCGAACACGCGTTGGTCGCGAAAACCGACCATACAAATATCATCGAGACGCATTGTTTGACCTGCCGATAACATTCAGCAACCGTGAATAACTGTTTACTCCTCCAGCCCAACTGTCCGCAAAGTACGCAGCGCAGGGCGCCTCAATGTTAAGCGTCGCCGTGATTGATTACGGTGGCAGTAATCTGCGCTCCGTGAGTAAAGCGCTGGAAACTGTGGCTGGCAAACGTGCGCGTGTTGTCGTGACCGATGACGTGAAGCGAATCGCGGCCGCCGACCGGGTGGTCTTCCCCGGCCAGGGTGCGATTGGTAATTGCATGACGCGCTTGCACGAAACAGGTCTGGTCGATGCGATTCGGGAGTCGGTAAAAACGCACCCGTTTCTCGGCATTTGCCTCGGCTTGCAGTCATTAATGGATCGCAGTGACGAAGACGGTGGCACGCCGTGTCTTGGTTTGTACCCCGGTGGGGTCAGACACTTCACCCGCAATCCGCCGCCCGGCGCTGATGGCACACCGCAGAAGATTCCACATATGGGTTGGAATCAGGTGCGCTGGACGCGCCAGCACCCGCTGCTCGATGGCATCGAGAGCGGCACACGCTTTTATTTTGTTCACAGCTTCTACGTCGTCCCCGATGTCGCCGAACTGACGATTGGCGAAACCGACTATATCGATACCTTCAGCGCTGCGTTGGCTGAGGACAACGTGTTTGCCACGCAGTTTCACCCCGAGAAAAGTGCTGCGGCAGGACTGCAACTGCTGAGAAACTTTATTGCCTGGGATGGGCAGGCTTAGCGTTCCTAACCCCCGGGGTTACTTCCGCAGAAGTGGTAGCGTCGCCCGATAGTGCGTTGCTCGGCGTTCTGCACCGCTCATTCATCACAAATAAACTGCGCGCCTCGAACACCGAACGCCTTGCTTGCCCGCCGGCAAGCTCACTCACTTTTGCAGCGGCTGCTTAGTCAAGACCGGCCGCAAGCCCTCGGGTAACACTCGCGGCTGAAGCGCCCTCAACATTACCCAGTTTCGTGCCACACCAAAGCGGCGAAAAATCACCAAGTCCCTGAGCTTCAGCTGCTGCACGTAGCGGCGCCAGCGCCGCTGTCGCGAGAGGAAATTCCGGGACCACGGCGCTGATCGGTCCGAGTTCGTCGATGCAACGATTGAGCATCCCGCGCGCAGGGCGTCCTGAGAAAACATTCGTCACAACCGTCTGCTCTACAGCGCGCGATTGCAGGGCAGCGCGATGGACCGCGCTAGTCGTCGCTTCAGGGCACAGCATGTAGGCCGTACCGACTTGGACTCCGGCTGCGCCAGCGGCCATTAACGCAACGACATCAGCCTGCGTCGCTATGCCGCCCGCGGCAACGACTGGTAAATCGACCGCTGCCACAACCTCCGGCACCAGGGCTGCGGTCGCACGTTGCGAACTCAAATCCTTGCTCAGAAACAGACCGCGGTGCCCGCCTGCTTCGAGCCCTTGCGCCACAATCACGTCCGCGCCATGGTCTTGCAACCAGCGTGCCTCGGCGACGGTGGTTGCGCACCCGACAATGCAGGCACCGAGGGCGCGCACGCCGCTCAGCAAATCTGCCGCCGGCAAACCGAAATGGAAGCTGACTACCGCCGGTGGATTCACGGCGAGAATCTCGAGTGCTTCGGCGCTAAAAGGCGTACGCCCGGGGCCGCCGGCAGCGGCACCGACGTCGAGACCGAACTCCGCGTAGTAGGGCGCAAGCTTTTCCAGCCAGCGCGCGGCGCGCGCAACATCGATTTCGGGCGGTGTATGACAGAAAAAATTAACGTTGAATGGTTTGTCAGTCGCCGCGCGAATGGTGGCGAGCTGGTCTTCGAGGCCCGCGCTGTCGAGCATCGCGCACGGCAACGAACCCAATCCGCCGCTTTCACATACGGCGATGGTCAGCGCACTATTCTGCACGCCGGCCATTGGTGCTTGCACTATCGGCAATTCGGTGCCGATTAATGAGAGTAATGTCATAAAGGTCTCTCAGGCCGCGCAGCGATTAATCGGTGTCTGGCGTGTATTTGAGAATTTCGGATCGAAGCCCCTGTCTAATTGTCAAATATCGACAAATCGAGCGCGACCTCATTGCCGAGCCAGCTCGCATGCTCGCTGTGGTCGGCCAGGTCGTTGCCGCTTAACGGATGGACAAAGATATCGAGTTGTTGGCGATTCGCGTCGAGCCACGGGATAAGTGTCTCAAATTGTGCGCGTTCAAAAGCAAGTTGGCAGCTCCAGCGCTGATGCGGGCCGACGGGTTTTTCATGCACCCGGCCGACATTGATATCGAACAGGGTATCCGCTTCGCGACATAAAGCGCGTGCGGTGGCGAGCGTTGCCGCGTCAAAATAGACGTGCGCATGATAGTTATCGTAGTTGTTGGTGGGCCTGCGTGTCATGTCATCGGTCCGTCATTCGTGGTCGTCATAGGGCAGCTGGATAATCTTCTATTCACTTTCAGCGTGGCGCTGAAACAATTGTTCGATCATCGTGGCGTCATGAATCTCGCCGTCGCTTTGAAATATCTCAATCTCTACGTCACCGTCTGACATGAACTCGATTTCCCAGCGCTGCTCTTCAACGGTCACGCCGACCATCACCGCGCCTTCACGAATACTGGACAGGGAATAATGTATACCTGCGTTATCGAGACGATCGAGAAAATTGGTCAACGTTGAAAGTTTCGCCATTGGCTAAGAACCTCGATGTTTGCTGTGCGGGAACGCAGCGCGATTATGCAACAAATCCTGTTGCGGTCGACGCCCGGAATCCAAAGCCGTCGTTATTGCTCTTGGTCAAGATCTATCACCACCAGCTTGCCGTTTAGCCAGGCAGGCAACCACGCCGGCGCGCTCGGCCGCAACCGCGCGAAAACCGATTTCGTCCTCTGTGGGTCGTCGAGCACAACGCGTGCCATACCGCGACGGACCTGACCGCGCAGCAACAATTCTACTGGTGTACCGCTCGCGTCAATCGCCTTCCACCAGCCGAAATCGGCCCCAAGGTAAACCGTCTCACCTTCGCGCAGATAGTTGATTGGCAGCGTTTTGCCGTTCGGCAGTGTCAAGCGCAAGACGCGCTGAGCACGCTCGCCGTCGGGTTCTGCCTGGAGCTCGTGCATGACGCGTGGATTGACCACCTGGGTGAAATAGACCACGTAGGAGCCCATACCCACAATGGTGAGCAGCGTCAGTATGAGTACTCGGCGTGTCGTGACTAATTTCATCAAGTACGTCCTCGCGCTACCGATAATACGACCATCTGGCGGAACAGCACATCAGGTGTCCTCGGTGTGCAAATGATGCGGAATTCTCGCCCATGGTGGTGCTTGCTCTTCGAATACGTTCAGGCTCGGTTTGAACACACTCGGATCATCGAGTGTGCCAGCGGCGATGCTCGTGATCCCAAGCTCAGTCTCACCCCATAAATTGGAACCGCACTCAGCGCAGAAATTTCGCACCACAGCGCGCCCTTCACTCGATAGCTTTCGATATCGGCTGGGCGTGCCAAGCGTACGCATGAAGTGTTCGTCCTTCACCATATAACCGGCGTACCCGTCGGTGCCAGTCACGGCGCGACAGTCTGCGCAAAAACAGTACAACTGGAGTTCCGCAGGGCCACTCACCCGATATCGCACGGCGCCGCAAAAACAACCGCCGTTTATTTCTGTGCTCATGCCCGGATCTCCTTTTAGCGCCACGTCTCTGTCCAGCCGCGGCCCATGTCTATGCCGACGGCCCGCTTAGCGTGCTAAAAATCGTCACCAGTTGCCACACCGCCAGTGTCGCCACGCTGGCCTATCGAGTAGAGGGGAGCGGCGGACGCGAAAACCGGAAGGCGCAGGACGACGGCAGTTGCCGCACAAGCTCCGGCTAGAACGTCAGTATCGAGCTTTCTGTTCAAAGTCGACATATCAGGTGGCTGTTCTACCTACCGCGAGGCGACTAGCCGGCGCCGCAAATCCCAAACCATTGCCGGACAGAGTAGAACACAACAGAACTGACCTGATCCGGAAACCATCCCATCCGCGAATCTTAGGAGACGATCATGCCTTGCCAAGTACTACTGGAAGTCCGTATCAAGGACGGCTGTCACGATCAGCTAAAAGCGAATTTGTCGAACTGCTCCCGGCCACGCGCAGTTTTAATGGCTGCATTTATATTTACCTCACGAAAGATCAGGACGACCCAGGCAAACTCACCATCATTGAGTTATGGGAGCGTCGCGACCACTACGACGCTTATCTCTCGTGGCGTACCGAACGCGCTGACATGGCCGAGCTGGCAATGATGATGGGTCAGCCAAGCTGGCGGTTTCTGGATATGTGGTGCGTGTAGTTTCGCGCAGGCTTTGTCGCCCGCCGGCGATGAAGAACCCTGCCAGCACGTCGAAGCGGTTATGTGGCACTGCGCTCCAGGACGAAAATCGGGATTTCGCGAGCCGTTTTCGCTTGGTACTCGAGATAGGGCGGGTAGACCGTCGTCATCAAGGTCCATAGCCGGCTGCGTTCCTGGCCGCTGGCTTTCGCGGCCGTCGCGGTAAACACCTCGGCCTGTACCTGGACTGTGACTGCGGTATGGGCCAGCAAATTGAAATACCACTGCGGCTGCGTATCGGCACCGCCTTTCGAGGCGACGATGATAAAGCGGTCACCATCAACGCCATACAACAGCGGATGGGTGTAGTGCTTACCGGAACGTCGGCCAACGGTGGTGAGTAACAGGCACGGCACCAGACCGCTGCCGCCAACTGCTGTTGAGTCCCACATGTGTCCCTGCGCGCCGCCCGATGCCTGATAGGCGCGAACGTGGTCGCTGATCCATCCTGGAAGTTCGCCATCATCAAGGGCAGTTACCGTTTCATCGACGTAGTCATTCATCTGATTCTCCTTAACGACGCGCGAACGCACGGTCGCCACATTTCGGTTAGTTGCTTAGTTTGCGTCCGCTACAGCGTAGCGAACTAGCTGCCCTGCATCTTCCACTTAAAATCGCAGTGACTATCGCCCGTCATAATCGTTTGCGAGCGATCGAGACTCAAATCACTGCCGATTGCAGTCGTCATTGGCGAATCGATTTCACAAGTCAGCATTGCGTAGAGCGTATGTTCTTCCGATGCGTATTTTCTTTTCCAGGTACCAAACGCCAAATTCAGCCGCTGTAAAGGGCAGCTGCAACGCCCTGTTTGGCAGAAAATTTCGCACGAAAATACTCTAACTCTTAATTCACGTTAATCCTTTTATATATTCAGAGGCTAATTGCCACCAACACTACCGGCCTGATTTAGCGCGCTGTCGGTGTAGACTGCCAATGCCTCCAATTCCGCAGCGCAGTCCCCCGAAAAGCACGATCCGTGCATCACGGCGAGACGTGCAGCGCCCAGATCCTTCAGCTTTCGAATCGTAGAAGCTGTTGTCGGTGTTAGAGCCATAGCATGAAACCCTTCCTCGGCCGCTATTGCGGCCTGAACGATACTTTCTTCCGTTAGCGCTGGTCCGTCACCAAACTGCGTAAACAAGTCCCCTGTAAACAGCGTTTTTGTCACCTCCTCGAAAATCAGGCCGGACTCCCAGGCGTGCGGTACGTGAGGCGTATCGAGGTATCGGATCCGTTTCCCGCCAATATCTATAACTTCATTGTTTTCCAATGGCCGCGGCGGGCGATCGGCTAAATCGTTGAGCGACACCATACATGCGATGCCACCATGAACAATCTGCGCAGCTGGAGCCGCACTTAACCATTGGTTCATGGAGCCGCACTCGTCAGACTCAACGTGACCAAAGGAAATCCATCGAATTGTTTCCAAAGGTAGGATGCTCTCTACAGCCGATGACACAAGTGGGAATAGCGCTCGGCCTCCGCAGTGAAATAGAAATGGTTCATCGGCTCGGATCAGATACTGATTGAAGGTGAATCCACTGGGAGGCAGATCCGGCGTAAATGTTGACAGGCGGAAGATGCCATCAGCTATTTCGTCGACTTGAGTCTTCATGTCCTACTCCTTCATTTGAATCATAATAATCGTGCAACTAAACCGAATGCAGTGTGCAGTCCCGCTTAACGTTCCGTTGAGCCACGTTTGACGGCAACTGACTGGAGCGGTAGCGCAACAAAGGCACGGTCAAACGGAGAGTTCCTACGAAAAAGTGGACACCCATTAGTTAGATACATGCTTGCTCAAACGCCATTGGTGATTGGTAATCTAGAGATGAGTGTA
>Ga0209631_10000023_pt1 | contig 167240 bp, 154 predicted proteins | sample COG_08_FD_184752 | JGI IMG/M metagenome (GOLD analysis project Ga0209631, IMG submission 184752) | Pelagic Microbial community sample from North Sea - COGITO 998_met_08 (SPAdes) (version 2) | ecosystem: Environmental > Aquatic > Marine > Neritic zone/Coastal water | place: Helgoland, sampling...
GATGTTGAGGGCATATCGAGCGGTCTGGAGACCATCACCGTGAGGGGTGACGACATCGATGCCATTGACATCACCTTGGGTTCCTTGAGGGATAATGTCGGAGCCGGTACAGACGGTACGTCGGACACGGTCGTCGACACGACGTTGATCGACTTGTCGGGTGTAACGGGCGACACCGCCCTCATCAACATTGACCTCACTGGCGAAGATGAGGAAGCCGCTAACTTGCAAGATGATATGATCATCCGGCTTGGTGATTTTTCTGATGGCTCCACTATCACTACGAACGTCCAAGACCATGGCTTCATTTACTCGGACGGACCGGGAATGAGCCCGGACCTGGTCATCTCGGACGGCGATGGTGTCCGACAGACCTATGTGTTTGAAGGGTCTGACATTGGCGACATCACTATTGAGGGCTTTGTGGCGGGACGTGCATTCGCGCGAGACATTGATGTAGGCAGCGACTTGGTCGGCGGCGACGACAATGGCTTCGCGAATCTAACCACTGACCGTATCGACCTCTCCGCCTTTGGGCTAACCGAGGAAGATGTCGTAGTGTCGTATAATTCGGACGACCAGTCGGTGACGATCACTGCGGCTGACGGCCAGTTTGATGGCAGCATTATTGTCACCGGGGTAGGGGTCGACGATGGTACTGGTACCAAGGATGACTACGAAGATAGAGTATTGGATTCGATTATCTTCTAGTTACCGCTCGTAATGGCATAATACAAGGGGGCTTCGGCCCCCTTCTTTTTATTACCCTAGACTAGGATGAACGGTTGGCCACTCTACACGAAGTACTGGCAAGCTTGCCTAAACGCTTGGCCCAGCGCGGCAAAGACAACGTTGATCAGCTCGTCAACCGACTGGTGGCGCAGCTGCCGGCGACCGACGAGCCCGATGAACGCCGCCGCTATCGGCTACTGTCAAACGCCATAGACCTGACCAAGGTGTCTGATCCTAGCGGCGCATTGGAGTTGATGGACTGGGTGGCCGAGCTGGGGCACGAGTCGTCAAAAATGCGGGCCGTGCGCGCCGCCTGTCTGGATCGGTTGGGCAGGCACGCCGAGGCGAAGGCGGTCACCGCTGCGCTGTGTGCCGACGACACTACCGAGCCTGAAACCGTGCTGGTCGCAGCAAACCTACTGGTTCGCTACAACGAACAGGAAACGGCATTAACCGCGGCCCTTGGTGCTTATGAAGCGCTGGGGCGGCCCAAGCGGCACACAGCGACCGTCCTGTACATTACCCAACGCTGCGCGGCGTTTGCCGACAGCGACAGATTGACTGAAGAAATCGCGCAGGCGTACCTGTCAGACGATCTGAAGACGGTCAATGAAAGTCCGCGCACCAACTTGTTATGGTCTGCGGATGAACAGATGAATATTGCCGTTACCCAAATTTGGGCCGGCATCAACTTGAAGGGCGACCAACAGCGCTTCAACGGCGTACGACCGCCATTGGCGGGACGCCGACTCAAAATTGGTTACTTATCCAGTGATTTTCGTCTGCACCCGACCTTGCGGTTAATGATGGGCGCTCTACGGCACCATGACGCCACTCGCGTTGAGGTCGTGCTCATTTGCTCAGGCTGGGACGACGGGTCAGCGCTGCGTAAGGAAGCCGAAAGCTTGGTGTCGAGTGTGCTTAGCGTCAGCCACTTGAACGATAGCGACGCCGCAGCGGCAATCAAGCAGGAAGGGATTGATGTGCTGGTCGAGCTCAATGGGCCAACGCGCGCCAATCGCATGTCTATATTACCCTTCAGGCCCGCGCCCGTGCAGGTTGACTACCTAGGCTGGGCGGGCAGCGTCGGCGGCGTGGGGGTCGACTATGTAGTCGGCGATTCGTGGACGGTTCCCCCTGGGACAGAAGCGGCCTACCCCGAAGCGGTTATGCGGATGGACCCTAGCTACCAAATTAACGATCACCAATCCTACCCGCCGGTGGTGCCCTATACCCGCGAAGAGGTAGGTCTGCCTGAGGATGTGTTCGTGTTCGGTGTGTTCAACGCCATTAATAAAATTCAAGGGGACGTGTGGCGGGTCTGGATGGCCATATTAAAGCACGTGCCCAACAGTGTCCTTTGGCTGCTCGACCCCGGTGACGCCGCGCGTAAACGACTGGCGCGGGCGGCCATTGCTGCAGGAGTGCCGGTCAGTCGCATTATTGGCGCGAAAGCCATGAACAACGAGCAGCACTTGCGGCGCATTGCTGTGGCCGATCTCATGCTTGATCCTTGGCCCTACGGCGGTCACACGTCGACCTCTGACGCGCTCTATGCTGGGGTGCCGGTGGTGACCATTAACGGAAGGAACTTTCCCGGGCGGGTTAGCGCCGGACTACTCCGCTCCGCGGGACTGCACGCCCTCGTTGCCAAGGACCCACAGGATTATGCAAACAAAGCGGCGCGGCTGGCGCTAAATCCTGACCAGCTACGCCAGGTGACAGATAGCCTAAAAACGGTGGATAGTACCCCGTGTTTCGATGCGCGCAACCGAACTCGGCAGCTTGAAGCACTGTTTACAGCCGCCTACCAGCGCTGGAGCGCAGGGAAGCCCATAACCCCAATAACCGTTAATGCGCCACGCCCGTCCCAGCCACCGTTGACCGAGGGGCTGACGATAACCGTGCCCAACGCTCAGGTAGGGTATGGCTCTAAACCCGACTGGATACGGGAAAACCGTCCTCCGCAGCTGCGGTTGGAGGGTCCGACTGACGAGTCCGAGGCAACGGGAGCCGAAGCCGCTGGGCCGCCAACGGCTACTCCTCGTAGTGACAGTGCGAGCAGGCGGCGTATTATTCTGGTCTCGGGATCTTGGAGCAGCGGCACCAGCGCCACCGCGCAAGTGGTCGCTGCACTGGGCGCAGCTACCCCCGGTGACATGTTTCGGGTCAACGATGCAAAGACAGAAACCTTTGAAATGGCCGCGTTCCGACAGGTATTGCTGTCCCTTGCCTCGGAACCGAAGTTGCAACGCAAGGCAACCAGGCAGCAAGCGGTTGCTGCGTTTTCAGCCTTCGACCAACAAATGCTGGCTGACATTGACGGCCCCATTATGCTAAAGCACCCGCTGTCAGCGTTGTTTATTGACGAACTCACCGAGGTCTTTGACTGTCAAATAGTCACCGTTGTGCGGGATTTCGACGACGTCGAGCGCACCCGCAAACGGCGCAAATGGTCTCAATATTTTGGCAGCAAAGGCGCCAAGATTATTTATCTCGCCTTGGTGAACGCCATCGCCAAAACCGATGCGCCAGTGCTGTGGTTGAAATACCGAGACTTGCTGGAGGACACCGATAAACAGGTCATGACCATTGCCCACTTCATTGGATTGGACGGTGATCCGACCGCGATAGCCCGCGCCATTGCTACGGTGAGACGCAGTCAGTGACACCCACATTTGCTATCGTCACTCCCTGTTTTCGGGAAGATGATGAAACATTGACGCGCATGATTCAATCGGTAGTGGCGCAGGCGACGCCCTGTCATCACATAGTGGTCAGCGACGGTATTGAGCGCCAGTTTCCCTCGTCCTGCTACGCGGCTTATAGCCAACGCGGCCATACGTTAACGGTGCTGAACTTGCCCCTACGGATGCGCAATTCGGGAGCGGGCCCGCGAGCCATTGGTGCGCTCTTGGCGTTTGCTCAAGGTGCCGAGCTGGTCAGTTTTCTGGACGCCGATAATGCGCTTTTGCCCCAGCACACCACCGCCGTACTCAAGTGCCTAAGACCTCAATCACTGGCAGTGAAGACGCTGCGCCGGGTGTTTCTGAAGGACACTGGCGAGGAAACACCCACCGAGGCTGCAGAGAACAGCGGCGCACATATCGATACCAACTGCTTAACGCTGACCCGGAGAAGTCAACGTTTGCTTGTGGTTTGGTTATATTGGCCAGTCAGCTTCGGTACCGGTGAAGACCGCATACTGAGCGCTATCCTCAACGCCACCGACGGGACTATACAGACTACTGGAGAGCCCACTGTGTTGTATTGGTCCGAGTGGCCCATTCACTATCAACTGGCGGGGAAAGCGGTGCCGACGACCGCGAAACGGCCAACGCGTCGAGCACGCACCCACTTTCACGGACCGTCTTTTTTTGCGATCACAGGCCAGCTGCCTATTGCCGAGCAGTGGCTACGCATCCCAGCCGAGCCTATCGCTGCGCCTCAGCGTGACCCGCTAATATGTCAGTTATTGCTCTCCGAGGGGCGCTCAAACGCGTCGGCACCGCCACACAACCCGCCGCCGCTCAACTACGTGGAACTGCTGATTACCGATAATAGTGTGAACGCCGCGCCTAAGTCACTCAATACCCCGGTCCTCCACCTACCCGCGGGTACCGGGTGTTTTTTGGCGCTAGCACTCGCTGGCGTGACTGCCTACCATGAGAATCGCCGGTGGCTAGTCGCTTACATGGCCTCTGGGCTCGATCGTCTTCAGTCACAAGATGCTGCCGTTCGCCAGCGCGTCGAGTCGGCCACCTCAGCATACGTGCTGTTGCTGATGCGTCGAACGGCGGCAGGGTCCCAACTGCTGGCTATTGCTGCCCCATCTGATCGAGGTGACCTATGGTCATTGTTGGCGCAACGGTGCACGCTCAACGCCAATGCCCAAGACTTGGTCAATGCCCTGCAGGATCTGTGCGCTCAATTGACCCTACCCATGCGCCATTGGGAAGTGCCCAATAGCTAATGCGTCGAGCCTCCCGGTTGGCGTGACAGATTTTGACGTTTTTGGGCGCTTCTGCTACGATCGCGGCTATAACTATGTTCTCGGCACCACGCCGCTTTGGTGTGTTGGCACGCTTCTTAAGGCTAGACACCCACCATTTCAAGTAGGTACCCCGTGAATGCACCCTCTACAGCCGTCGACACTACCGACGCTGACCAGGTTTTTACCACGCCATTAAAAGCCGCTCTCGCAGCCTGTCGAGGGTCTTTTATTACGGTCGGCGTGTTCAGCTTTTTTATCAACCTGCTCATGTTGACCCCGATGTTTTTTATGATGCAGGTCTTTGATCGGGTGATTTCCAGTAGTAGTTTAAGCAGTCTCGCGGCGCTTGCCGTCATAGCACTATTTTTGCTCGCGACCATGGGTGTCCTTGATTTGGTGCGATCTCGGGTACTGGTAAAAGTGGCTACCCGCCTAGATTTACTGTTAAGTGACCGTGTTTACCAAGAGTGTTTTGCTTATGGGAGAACGCATCAGGGTATGAACGATACCCAGCCACTCAATGACCTGACCGGTTTGCGTCAATACCTCGGTGGGAACGCGGTGTTTGCCTTTTTTGACCTGCCTTGGCTGCCTTTTTACCTGATTTTATTGTTTATCTTTCATCCCCTTGTTGGCAGCTGGGGAGTGTTTGCCGCTATTGTGTTAATCGCTTGCGCAGTGGCTAACGAGCGCACAACGACTAAACCGCTGCAGGAAGCCAACGAGTTGGCCCGTTTGAGTCAGTCTCAAACAGATCGTAATTTGCGTAATGCCGAGGTCGTCTCGTCAATGGGAATGTTGGCGGGGCTGCAGCGCCGCTGGCGGAAGCGTCAGAACGCCACCCTCTATTATCAGGAGGCGTCCAGTAACTATGCTGGCGGATTTACGGCGTTCACCAAAACATTTCGCATTATCGCTCAGATGGGTGCCATGGGCTTAGGCGCGCTGTTGACCGTCAATCAACAGATTACTCCGGGGACCATGATTGCTGGCTCTCTTTTGATGAGTCGGGCTCTGTCGCCTCTTGAGGCAATGATAGGTGCTTGGAAAAGCTTCTCTAGCGCCCGCGAAGCCTATTATCGCTTAGATAAGATGCTTGAGGATGCCGGCACCGATAAACACTATACCCGCATGCCTGACCCCAAAGGTCGGTTGACCGCCAGCGATGTCACGATTGTGCCACCCCAAGCTAAAACGGCTACGGTCCAAGGCGTTAGTTTTGATATTCCCGCAGGGTCTGTGGTCGGGCTTATTGGGCCTTCTGGGTCAGGCAAGACGACGTTGGTGCGAGGCATTTTGGGTACATGGGCCTGCTCTGAAGGGGCGGTTCGAATCGACGGCGTTGAAACCACCCAGTATAAACGGGAAGACTTGGGCCCCCATGTCGGCTATTTACCTCAAGATATTGAGCTTTTTGACGGCACAGTGTCGGAAAATATCGCCCGCTTCGGCGATATTGACTCAGAGGATGTCGTGCAAGCGGCTCGGGATGCGGGTGTGCATCAACTGATACTGGAGCTCGCTGAAGGCTATGACACCGAGATAGGCCCCGCTGGCCACCAATTATCCGCAGGTCAACGGCAGCGTGTGGCGCTCGCCCGCGCAATCTATCGTCGACCACGGGTGGTTATATTGGATGAGCCGAACTCAAATCTCGACGAAGCGGGTGAGGCGGCATTGCATAGAGCAATATGGCTGCTCCGCAAAGATGGTGCGACTGTGCTGGTGGTAACCCACCGTACGGGTATTCTCGGTCTGACCAACGTACTGCTCTTCATGATCAATGGACGACTTGAAAAATGGGGTCAGCGCAGCGAAGTCTTGGCCTATTTGGAAGAAGAGAGTCAGCGTCGTAAGGCCGCAGCCCAGGCGAGCAACGACCAACCCGCCCTAGCGGCGACCTCGAGTGCGAGCGCCGATAGTGCCGAGGATTCGTCCAATGAGTGATTTACCCGTGGCAGATAAAAAAGCCTTGGACAGAATCGACGAACTAGTGAGCAACTATGAGAGTCATGCCGGGCGGGTCGCCGACGATCCGGCACAGGTGGTTCAGCTTGACTCGTCCAGCGAAGGCTATCAGCGCTTAGGGCTCATTATTATTGGCATTGTGTTTGGTGGCTTTGGGCTGTGGTCCATTATTGCACCATTGCACAGCGCATCCTTCGCTACCGGGGTCGTCCAAGCCCAGGGTTACCGAAAACCGGTACAAAATTTGGAAGGCGGTATTGTTGAACGTATTGAAGTGGAGAATGGTCAGGTGGTTCAGCGCGGAGATGCACTGCTGTATCTTGATGACACCGCGACGCTGGCCGATCTTGGTGCGGTTCAAGTGCAGTTATTCTCAGCATGGGGGCTACTCGATAGACTCATTGCTGAACGCGATGACTTGGCTGAGCCCGTGTTTCTACCGTCGCTGTTAAACCATGTTGATACCCATCGAGCGGCAAAAGAGGTGGTTGCTAATGAGTCCGCACTCTTTAATGCCCGTCGGGAGGATCGGCTAGGCGAGATTGGCGTCATTCAACAACGAATATTGCAGCTTGAGGACGAGTTAATTGGGCTTAAGGCGATTCAATCATCCCGAAACTCGGTGACCACATCGCTACGTGAGGAAGTGTCTGATTTACGGCAACTACTCGATGAAGGGTTCGTTGACAAAGTGCGGTTGCGCCAGCTTGAACGCAGCCTCGACAGCGCCATAGCTGACGCCTCATCAGCGGCTTCTCGACTATCGGGTACGCTGATTGCTATTGAGGAATCCAAGCTCCGCTTGGCGCAAATCAATAAGCGATTTAAGACCGATGTTATCGGCATGTTGTCCCAAGCCAGCGCAGTGGTTGTCGATTATGAGCAGCGATACGAGGCGCTAAAAGAACGTCTGGATCGCACTATTATTCGTGCGAGTGCAAATGGGATTGTTTTAGATCTCGCAGTAACCGCTATTGGTCAAATTATTCGTGGGGGTGAAACACTCATGGAAATTGTGCCTGAATCTGAAGAACTGTTGGTGAAAGCGCAAATATCGCCCGCTGATATTGATACTGTCGAGGTGGGTGATGAAGCTGAAATTCGATTCAGTGCTTTCAAGCGTGTGTTCAGTGTCAACGGTCGCTTAACGTCGCTGTCTGCTGACAGGCTGGTTGATGAACAAACGGGCCTGCCGTATTACGATGCTGAGGTAGATATTGACGAGGAGAATTTGGTCGAGATATTGGGCGATCGTAAGATAATGCCCGGCATGCCCGCGGATATTCTTATTAAAGGCGATGCGAGGACCTTGTTTCAGTACCTGACAAAGCCGGTTGATAATATGTTCGCACGCGCGTTACTGGAGGAGTAGTGGTGCTGCGCCCTATGCACATTGTTACTGCCCTCACGATCATCGTCCAGTTGACGCCTGGCGTCTTACAGGCGGAAACCATTGGCCTGCTCGACGCCTATACATTGGCTCTTGAGAATGACACCCGCGTTCAAATTGCGCGATTTGAACAAGATGCGGCTAGTGCACGCGAAGATCAAAGCGTCGCACAGATATTTCCAAGACTGAGTCTATTTGGCCAGTTTTCTAAAAATGAATTGGAATACGACGCCGACGTCCTTCCCTCTCGGCGCTATAACGGTGCTCGCTACGGCGCCGGAGTCACTCAGAAAGTATTTGACTTACCGGTCATGGCGCAATTGAAGTCCACTCGGGCGCAGCTGCGCAGCGTCTCCTACCGTTTGGCTGATGAAACTCAGCTGCTGGCGGTCCGCGTCGCTGAAAACTATTTTGGCATCCTCGCAGCTCAGCGCGAGCTGAAAGCGTTTTCGGACGAACTTCAGGCCATTGAGCAGCAGGTCACACAAAGTGAGGCCATGGCGGAGCGACAGTTGGTGTCCATGACTGACTTGCTCGATATTAGAGCGCGTAGGGACTTGCTGGCGGTAAAAACAATTGAGGCAGAAAATAACGTTGCATTAGCGCAGGAGGCTTTTTACGCATTGTTGGGGGAGCGAAACTATGAACCGGCAGCGATTAATGCGGTGGCCAAGCAGTTGGTTGATGTTTCGCCAGTGGAGGCATCCCTTGAAGCGATGCTTGCCAATAACCAACAGGTGATGAGCCTGCGCGCTGATCAGGACGCCGCTAAGGCGTTGATCGAGCGTGCACGGGGTACGGCTTTTCCTACCGCGGAGATTGTGGTTAATCAGCAGCATTCTGATGTCGGGTTCGACAACACGACCTCGCCCCCGAGAGATACTTTTTATATTGGAGTCAATGTTAATTGGACTTTAATGGAGGGCGGTGGCGGGCGGGCGCGCCTGCGTGAAGCCTGGGCAAATTATCATGTGGCGTCAGAGCGCCTAAAAGATATTCGCCAAAGGCTCGAGCAAATGTTGCGCTCTGCACACCTCGCCCTCAATGCCAGTCACAAGCGAATGGCCGCCGCCGAAAACAGCCTCGAGTCGGCTAAACTGAGCTACCAAGCGGCCATACGCGCTCGTGAGCTCGGTGTCGGTCGCGTCTTGGACGTGTTAATGAGCCGCAGTGCGGTCACCCGTGCTGAGCTGGACAGTATTTCAGCGGCGTTTGATAACTTGATGTCATGGTTAGAGCTTGAGTATGTGGGAGGTCAACTAAATACTCAGACCTTAGCCGCCATTGACCAGCGGTTAAGCTCTTAAACAGTCAATTAATATGCCTGTTTACAGCGACTAATCTGCGTGCGCATAGATATTTTCGGTAAAGTCAGAGCGCTTTTCTTGCGTAATCAACAGATTAAATAGTTCACGCTGAGAGCAGTCCCTGATCCCATTAGTTAACGAAAAATAGAGAGACAGTATGACCACCCATAATAGAACCGCAATACAAACAAAGTTTCGGTCGATTAGTTACGATCAGCTTGCAAAAGATGTCGCTGCCGCGGGTCGTTTTCTTGCTGCAACTATAGGCGCCGACGTCCAGCGTGTACTGGTGGGTTCATCCATACACCCTTACGTGGGTTGGGTCCTTCGCATCGCGTTGCTGGCTGGGCGATATCATCAGGTACAAGCCACCCTAAAAATGCCTGCCCAGCAAAACGCGGTGACCATTAGCGGTGTCGAACAAGCGAGTGATCCCAAAAATCTCACGTTTACATTGGCTAATATAAATGACTGGCGTAGCGACGAGACCCCACTACCTGTTCAAGATATTTTTAACAGTTTAGAGAACGTCTCAGAGCCGCTAATTACTATTTATACGTCGGGCTCGACCGGACGCCCAAAAGGAGTGGTTTATTCTGGCAGCGTTTTGTTTAAACGACTTTTGGCCCAGGCGACAACGTTTCCATCGAGGGAAGGTGATATTGCGTTCAACCAAATGGGCCCAGATACCGCGGGCGGATTGGCGATCGCCCTTAGAATACTTCAGTCGGGAACAACACTCTTGGTGAATCACGTAGACGCTTTTGGAGCGGGCGACGAGCAAGATAGGGCGCTTATTCAGCAGTCGACTGTCTTAATGACCTCAACAGGTTTCTGGGCCAATAAAATCAAAAGCCAAACCAGATGGTTGAACAAGGAAAATCGCCGAGTGTTTTTGGGCGGTAGCCGTGTTTACGCCGGTCTTGTCAATTACTTGCGCACCTATGTCGCCAATGAGGTAAACGTTATTTATGGCAGCACCGAAGTAGGACTGGTGGCGGGCATGAATGCCGAAGGTATCCTTAGTCAGCCTGCTTCAGTGGGAAAAATCATTGAGGGGGTCGAGATTAAGATAGTAAAAGAGTCGAAAGAGGTGGGCTGTGATGTCTTGGGTGCAGTCACTATCCGATCGCCTTGGAGTGCCCTAGGTTATGAAGATTCTCCGGATGACACAGACTTCCAAGATGGATGGTTTATGTCTGGTGACTTAGGAATGGTTGATCAAGAGGGGTACCTGTTTATAGAGGGTCGCTCTGGGGACCTTTTGAATTATGGCGGTACGAAGTTTTTGGCCTCTGACGTTGAAACTCAGCTGGTCGCTCTCGAGGGTATCACCGATGCCTTCGTGACGGTGTTACGATCCACAGCGCAAGAATCACTAGTATTAATGCTAGTGGCAAACACCGAGATAAGCGATCTTGAAGCGGCGGTGCGACCACACCTACCTAATAACGCCCCTGCTAAGATCATGTTGGTTGACGCTATACCCCGCAATGAGATGGGTAAGATAGGGCGCCAAGCATTAACGCTTGAGTTGGAAAACCAAGTATAGCCATATTTGACAGTCAATTAACCCTTCATCCTGAGCTTAGCCTATGCCGCCCGTGAGTTTATCGACCAGCAGTACGCCCAATGTGACCTCCTTAAAAGCGGTGTCCGTCTCTTACTCTCCGGTGCAAGATCGGTTGTTGCTCTCGGTAGACAGTACCGACGACAGGCATATTCATTTATGGCTTACCCAGCGCCTGGTGGCCTTAATACGTGGGCATATTGAAAACTGGCTTAAGAAGCAAGGCGAAGGCAGAGGGGACTCATCTCCGGGAGATGCTAGGCACAGTGGCTCGCAGTCTTCCGCCGATAAAAAAGCAGTTAAGAAACAGCAGCGCACCCCCGAGGTCGATGTGCTGGTTACGCATGTCGATTTTGCTACCGTTGGTAAAGGGCTACAGATGACCTTTAAAAATTCCCAGTCGCCATCGGAGGGAAGTTATTGCTTGCGATTACAGTCACCGGCATTGAATCGCTGGTGGTCTGGAATACTGGACACCTGCGCTCTGGGAGATTGGGCTCTCACCGAACCCAAGACGGGGGCGTCTGACAAAATAACGGCGAAGAGTTCGGTTCCACGCATACTGCACTAGCGGTCAGCTTTGCTCACCACTCTGCCAGCGGTCGTTGCCGAGGCTGTTTTGTAATCCTCTTATCATACCTGCTAGGCGCTTGCCGACTGCTGTAAATTGGTGGCTGTTTCGCCAGTTGTCGGCGCCCTTGGGTTCCAAAGACTCGCCCCGCACCCACTGTTCATACAATGCTCTCAAACCTTTTGCCATAGCTTGTGCATCAGCGCCCGGCAGCTGATGAACCGCGGGCGAAACATCTTCAAATATAGCTATGGGGGTAACAGCGACCGGGCTGCCTGAGCTGATGCCCAGACGCACGGCTGCACTCGATGATTCGCCGGTGTGCTGGTAGGGAAATACCAGTAAATCTGCGCTGGACATTTGCGCGTGGCACTCGTCGGTCGAGTGGTATCGATTGTCAAGCATTGCCTGTCTATCAATACCTGCCTGCCCTATGCGAATATGGGTTTGCGCACGCATCAGCTCAGATGTTGTATCGGGATACTCGGCATTGAGCATACGCAGCATAATAGGAACGCCCTCGTTAACGAGTATAGCGACTGCGTCGATGAGCTCGAGCAAACCCTTGTGTGGCAGCAGAAAGCCGTAGCTCATGATCAAAAGCGGCCTTCGGTGATTGGTCTGGATGGGCGCCTTAGCACGGGATTTAAGGGTGGGTATACCGTGGGGAAATAAGCTGGCCCGATCAATCACTCCTATGGCTTTTAACTGATTTAAATCAGCTGGAGTATGTACCAACACTCGATCACAGGCCTTCAACGCCTTGCTGAGCAACGTCATGGCTTTTGAGGGGTCGCCGGCAGGACTAGTGGTCGAATGCAGGGTCATGATGACGAGCCGACCCTGCTGCTTTTGACGGGCAATAAAGAGGTAAAGGGCGTCAAAATTAAAGAAATAAAAGTTGAACTGAATGACCAGCACCGATACGTTTGAATTGTCGACTGCTGCTGCGAGCGCCGCTAAGCGTTCGTGATCGTCTTTCATATCCCAGCAACGCGAAATATTTGTCGGGTCTTTGCTTATCCATTCCCTCTCGTCACACCGATTAGCAAATATCATAGTGTCAAAGGGCAGGGCGTGGCTCAGTTGGTGGGTATACTCGGCAATACCACAGCGGGTATTGAAACTGGAAATAAAACCCACTGTGGGGGGTAATTGCCGGTTAAGCTGACCCAATTGGCGAACAAAATCAGCTGTACCTCGGGCAACGCCATGCCACTGAAAGCGAGCGGTTAAGCACTCTGCTGACTGCGCGGCGAGCCGAGAGCGCGTGTCGGAGTCGATGTTGACTGTTTGCTGCAGCGCTGATACCAGCGCTTCCTGTTTGGGTCGAGCCCATACGGAGTCAAAGAGATTAAAGTGAGTGTCTGCACGTTCAAAATCATAATCAATGGCAATGAACCCGTCCCCACGCATGACATCTTGCTGACCACTCCAATCAGTCGCAATGACCATCATGCCCGACAACACCGCTTCTGCCATGGGCAGTCCAAAACCCTCAGCATGACTAGGTAGCACCATGACATCGCATTGCTCATAGAGCGCCTTCAGTGCAGGGGGCTGCAAGTCATCCAATATTAGATGAATAGGCGCAGCATTGGGCGTATTGGCACGCACGCGTGCTATGTGCGCTTCAATATCGTGGTGAGGATTTGGGAAGGTTTTTATGATCAGTGCGACATCATCATCAGCGCTAAAAGCTTCCGACCACGCATTCAATAGAGCATCAATCCCTTTTCTGGGGAAGCACGAGCTGACGTGTAAGAAGGTGACCGCATAGTCGTACTGGATGTCCGGTTGCTGGGCAACGATGCGTTCCCAATGGTCTACTCCAAGCCCCACGACCGCGGTTGGCAAATGACAGCCAGCATCAATGAGCACTTTCTGGACATGGGTTGACATGACCGTGATACCGTCAAGCTTACGATTAAATGCCGACATCCATTGGGCTGGAAAGCCCGATTCCTCCCAGCCATAGGCATGGAGAATATTGATATCGCCGCGCATATCCTCAACCCGAGGAGGAAAAAGATTTCGGGTGCAAATGTGAATATCTGCGGTCGCTGATGAATTGTTGAGCAGGCGACTGAGCGTCGGCTCTGCCTCGCTGAAGTCACTACTAATGGGTAATGGCCCGGGTCCGTCAGCCGACACCAAACAAAGATTGTCCGTTGATGCTGCCATGGCCCTGGCAAACTCTCGATTGAGTAAAGCGAGACTATAGCTAGAGTCCAGCGGGCCTTCGATTTCCCAGTGTAAGCTGCTTGCCTGTTCAATTCTCAGGTGTCCGGTGGCAGCAATGTTGGCGGCAATACAATGTGCTGCCAGATTGATGAGGACGTGCTGCTCTTTGAATCCCTCTATGGCGCTGGACAATGCGCGGATCGCTTGAGCATTGATAGCATCGAGACTGGAAGGTCGAGGACAACTTGTCGCACGACGGTCATGGATCTCTTCCCAAGCTGCCAGCGCTGAATCCGCCGCAGCGCTCCAAGTGAATCGCGCCGCTTGCCTTAAGCCAAATGCCTCGAGCTGTTGACGGTGCGCTTTATTGGTCAGTAGCTGCTCAAGTCTCAGCTGGATTTGGTGTGCCGAGAAGGGATCGAACATAGCAGCGTCATTGCCGACCACTTCAGGCAGACTGGACGTATTGGCAGTGATGACCGCGGTACCACAGGCCATGGCTTCCAATGCCGGCAGTCCGAAACCTTCATGCCAAGAGGGAAAGGCAACCAGGTCTGCCTGAGTATAGAGCGCTACTAGCTCTGCCTCAGTGACAAAGCCCAGCAATCGGAATTGGGTGGCGGCGATACCCGCTTTAGCGGCAAGGTGTAACAGAGATAGCCGATCGGCCTCATTAATCACTCCCGCCAGGACTAAAGCGACATCTGCCTTTAAAGCATGGCTTAACTGACCGTAGGCTTCAATAAGTCGAGGCAGATTTTTTCGTTTATCGGTGCCGCCAACGTAAAATATATATTGCTGAGGTAGCTCAAAGCGCGTCAACTGGCCTTCACCAATTAGCTTCGCTCCATTGGTGGGCGAAAAGTGAGGGTCGACGCCTAATGGCGTGTGAGCAATGGCTGCTGAATCTGCGCCTATGGCATCAGCCACTTCTCTGCCTGCTGATTGAGAAATAGCGAGGTAGGCATCGGCCCTGCGAAAGTGCTCTACCTTGCCCATGTAGTGGCGTCGATAGGCGATATCTTGGAGGTATTCATCGGGATTGAGTAGCGGTATAAGATCGAACGCTGTTACTGATGTGAGCACATCAGGAAAATAAGCTTTCACTGACGAGACGACGTCATCAACACTGCCTTCGAAAAGACTGCAAATGTGAACCACGTCGGGCTTAAGCAGGGCTAGCGCATGCTCGCGAACAATTTCTGCAACGATTCGACGTTCATTATTGTCCCGATTACCCTCGGCGACATTGATCGGTGCGCGCCAATAGATAATGGAGGTGGCCGGCAGGACCGCTACCAAGTCACTGATAAGTAGCTCGTCGGTTGCTTTGAAAGAGGCATTGAGCAGGACGATGATTTCATGGCCACTGTTTGCGCGGACCAGTGCCTTGGTCAATGATAACGTATAACGACCAATACCCCTGAAGCGGCTAAGTGACTGGGCTCCTTGCAGATCGAGGACGATTCGCATTAGGTGACGCGCTGTTGTGCTTGCGGGGAACGACACTGAGACTGAAGATCTGCAGTGATAGCCGCCACTATGGCTTCGTTGGGTTCCTCAAGGGCATTTATCTGACTGATAACGCGGTCTTCCCAAATTCCGGGTTTTACTGGCTGCGATGGATTGGCAACAGGGGCCCAGACGACCGAATGGTTTAGACCTGCCACCGCAGTTAACCGTTGGTACACTCTTGGAAAGACTCGCTGGAGGACGTTGCGGAGCAGCGTCACAAGGCGTGGATAGTGGTTCAGCACTCGGAGGCTATGGTTCAGTAGCTTGGTGGGCCAGTGGCGAGGGTCAATCTGTTTCGCAACGCTTATATAGTGAGTCGCTTTACGCCTAATGCCTCTTAGTGGGCGGGTGATCTGCCATGAATGCGAGGCATAAAGCCGGTTGATCTCCTCATAGGATGCCTGAAGTTGATCAGCCAATAAGTCCGCTGTCACGGCTTTTTGGTGAGCCTGTTCTAGCTCGCGACGCAGTTCCAACACTCGCTCGGTTAATAGGCGGCCTTCTTGAGAAAATATGACCAAGTTTTGCTGCAACAGCGCGAGTTCATGCTGATGGATAGCTTGTTGCTCGGAGAGTGTCTGGTTGTTGGTAAGAAGCGTCGCGTTGTCAGTACTTTGCCAGTCAATGTGTTTTTTTAATCGTCCGACCTCGCGTTTCCAAGCCATCACTGTAGCAGCGCTTTTATCCATGCTTGTTAGGAGCGCTTCCCGAATTCGATCGCGATGGTTGTCATGACTGAGTGTTGCAGTATGGCCCATCGCGGTGATAGATCTGATGTCCTCGTCAGTCCAGTTTGCATCTTTTAGTCGTTGGTGAACATTGTCCTCTAGGGCAGAGAAAAATGCGTTATCTTTTGCTCCATAAATGCTCTTGGGAATCGCCGCGTCAGCAAATGCTACATCGGGAAAGCCTTCCGCAGATAATAAGCGCTCAATAGCTTGCCGATAGGTCGGATCGGTAGACAGCAAATCGATGGAAATAAGATGGTCGGCATGCTCCACGCCACGTTGCTGACACAACATCCAAATCAAATAGAAAGACTGATAACTGGCAGCGGCGCTTAACGGTTGATCCTGAAGAAACGCCCACTGCTCCTCAAAGCTACTCTCCTTTAGCTCGGGGAGCTCAAGCTGCTGCTTGAGTAAATCAATTTCCAGCGGTCTTGGATTGGCTTGTAATATCATTTGCATACACTCGTCAAAATATGACGAGGTGCGCATAGACCACCATTGATCCCAAGGATTGCGATACAAATAGAAGTGACGGCCACCACAATGTTCTTTGATGGCGGCTAAACGACCTGCTGATCGGGTCTCGCCGAAAATACACTGCTGTGAGCTTTGGTGAATAATAGCGTTATAGAGAGGGACTCCGGACGCCAGCTTGGTCGATGAATCATTAGGCGGTGAACTTAAGAAGAATCCCTTGTATATTGTCTCATCGCTGAATGAATCTTTCCAAGCTGACCAGCTGTCGCTAAGCGTTGAAAAATAGGTCGAGTCAGCTGGATGACGTAAAAATTCACGCTTGTCGCTTTCCTGCGAGCGCAGTAACTGGCCGGGGTCCTCGCGGACACCCAATAGCTGTTCATGAATGGCCTCATTGACACAGGTCACTCCTTCAAGAGAGCTAAACTTACTCAAAAAATAGGTACTGCCACTGCGGAATAGTGAGTGAATGAATAAAGGCGCCGCTGGATGCATAGATGACTACTTTTGGTCGTTGATACCACGTGAGAATAGGAAGCGTCGCTGCTTTTTTGTATGATGCTCTGGCGCCGATGGTGTCTATGATGCCCCAATGGCGCGCTGAGTATCAATGACTGTCGATAACAGTCATTTGTCCATGCGCAGTTAACATAGATGTTAAACGGTCTTCATTCACTTTAATAGTTACTCTTATGACTCAGTCAATAATCAAGACACTTTGGCAGCACCGTCACTTCATACTCGCAAGTGTGTCTAGGGATTTTGCTGGCCGCTACAAAGCCTCGACGCTAGGCGCTTTTTGGGCGGTCGCTCAACCCCTGACGCTCATCGCCATTTACACCATTGTTTTTGGCCGTCTGATTGGTCCGAGATTACTGGGGCATGAGCACGTACCTTATGCCTTTGGCATTTATCTGTGCGCTGGCGTCACAGCGTGGACTCTGTTCTCGGAAATCCTAACCCGCTTAACGTCGGTGTTCATTGACAATGCGAACACTATTAAAAAAACCACATTCCCTAAGATGTGTTACGTGGCGATAGTGGCACTATCGGCATTAGTGAATTATTTGATTATTCTGGCGCTGTATCTTGGTTTTTTACTGGCGATAGGCCATTTTCCCTGGAATGCAGTGGCGTTTTTACCGATAGTCGTTGCCGTTCAGCTTATGGTGTCCATAGGGTTGGGTTTGTTGCTGGGTACGCTGAATGTGTTTTTCCGCGATGTACAGCAATTCATTCAGGTTGTGCTGCAATTCTGGTTCTGGCTGACGCCCATCGTCTACACCACAGAAATACTCCCCGATTCGTTTAGGGCTTGGCTTGTAGTCAATCCAATGGTGCCTTTAATATCGGCGTATCAAACCTTATTTCTACAGAAATCCGTTCCTGATCTGAGTACGCTGCTGGCACCGTTTTTAGTGTCGGTGGTTTTGCTCTGGCTGGCGGCGCGGCTTTTTCAGCAAACAGCAAACGATCTGGTCGACGAGCTGTGACCGAGCACAGCATTGTCATTAGCGGCATTTCAAAGGTGTTCAAGCGCTACAACAGTCCTTGGGGGCGGATTGTTGAATGGCTGACAAACATTCAGCGACACGAACCTGTAATAGCACTTAATGATATCTCATTGACCGTACCTAGGGGCGTGGCCCTAGGTTTACTGGGTGTGAATGGTGCAGGAAAGAGTACATTGCTTAAAATTATCGCCGGGGTGGTAGCGCCCAGTGCTGGCGAGGTGCACGTAGCGGGTCGAGTGGCAGCATTGCTGGAACTCGGACTTGGTTTTCATCAGGATTTTACTGGACGACAGAATATAACCATCGCCGCTCAAATGATGGGCTTTAGCGTCTATGAGACGCAACAGGCGCTGCCCGATATAGAGCACTTTGCTGCGATTGGCGATTATATTGACCAACCGGTAAGAACGTATTCAAGCGGCATGCAGATGCGTTTGGCTTTCAGTGTAGCAACAGCGATTCGGCCTGATGTACTTATCGTCGACGAGGCTCTGTCAGTCGGTGACGCAGCATTTCAGAGAAAATGCTTTAGACGTATCGCTGAATTTCAAGCACAGGGGACGTCGCTTTTGTTTGTCAGTCACGATACTGAAGTCATCAAAAAACTGTGTTCTGCAGCGGTATTAATCCATGACGGCGGTATTTTGAGTGAAGGCCTTGCCGCAAAAGTCTGTGATGACTACGAGAATCTCCTCTTTGGTGATCGCTCGAAAATAGCCATTCAAAACGCAGAGATTAAGAGATCCCTCTCTAATAATGGCAAAGATAATGAAGCCCTCGCAGCACGTGCTGCGGTGCAATTATCTGATCCCAACATGCCAATGGTTGAGGCGAAGCAGTACGGTAGTGGTGAGGTAAGTATTGACAAAGTCTGGTTGCAGTCCACGTCTAATACACCCATCAATACCGTCGGCTCAGGGGGAGAATTTCAGTGGTGTTTTACGTTAACCGCTAACAGCGATGTAGAGCATCCGGTTTTTTCCATGATGATAAAGACTGTCGAGGGCGTGGCTATCTTTGGCACGGACTCCGCACAATTCCCCAATATACCGAAGAGGCTAGTCGCTACTAGTTGTCATACAGTCTCGTTCTCCTTGCACGCCAATCTTGCGCCGGGTTACTACTTTATGAACTGTGGCGTTCGTATGGACAAGCCGTCCGGTACTCGGTTCGTGGCTCGCCATGTCGACTGTGGGGTATTGCGCGTTATTTCCAATACTGACACTACAGCGTTAATTGGCAGTGCCGAATTGTCTGCGCAGTTATCGGTTACGAGCGAGCCGAACAACTAGTCACGCAAATATTGTCACTCGGCGGTCGCGTGCTCCAGCATCCAACGAAGCGTGTCACGCAGTGGTATGGGCTCCCAATAGCCGGCTAAGGCTTCTAGTCGACTGCGATCACCGCATAACGAATCTACTTCTTGATGACGAGCCAAGGTGGGATTAATGTCAATATCAATATGATGACCAGTCAACTCCGAAGCTAATGCCATTATTTTTAAAAGCCTGGTGCTAGCCCCCGAGCAGATGTTGACTGTCTCGCCAGCGTGATGGCCGGTAGCGAGGGCCACATAGGCGCGAGCGACATCACGAACATCTGAAAAGTCCCGACCGATCTGTAGGTTACCCAGCTCAATGCGCTGAGCTTTGCGTCGAAAATGGTCGACGATTTTTGATACCAAAAAATCGGTGCTCTGGCCTATGCCGGTATAATTGAAGGGCCGGGTAATGATAATCGGGAGTTTATCCATCCAGAGACGTGCCATATGTTCCATACACAGCTTGCTGACCGCATAATCGTTTCCCGGATTGGCTTGGGTGGCTTCGGATAGCGGCCCCCCGATACTATTGCCGTAGATATTGGCGCTACTGGCAACGATGACACAATCCGGTGAATGGCTCGCCCGTGCTAGCGATTTAAGCAAATTGCGCGTGCCTAAAATATTCACCGAGTAAAAAGCGTCCGCATGCTCATGGCCTACGAAGGCGACGGCGGCTAAATGTATGACGAGCGTTGGCTTGACTGTATCAACGACAGCCTTTATCTGAGCCTCGTCTAGTAAATCACACTGATGGTAGTCCCTGGCCGTAGACGGCTGGATGCCCGCGCCGATGACTGCCCAGCCCTGCTCTTTAAGGGCGTCACAGATGTAATGCCCCGTAAAGCCTAGGCTACCAGTGACTAAAGCACGCTTAGACATACCTTAGAGCGACTGGCCGTGTTGATGGCGGAGTAAATCTGCATCGACCATCATTTTACTTAATGCTTCTAACGTAGTCTTGGCTTCCCAACCCAATTTCTCTCGAGCTTTAGTCGGGTCACCAATCAGTAAATCCACTTCCGCAGGGCGATAAAATTTGTCGCTAACGCGCAAAATAACCTTTCCCGAGTTTTGATCCACAGCCATCTCATTTTCGCCGCTGGACTCAAAAATAATGGGAATATCCACAGCTTTGCAGACCATGGTAACAAAATCTCTCACCGTTTCCGTTCGCCCAGTAGCCAGCACGAAGGTATCAGGCTCATCGACCTGCAGCATTTGCCACATCCCTTCGACATAATCTTTGGCAAATCCCCAGTCGCGCTTGGCATCCAAATTGCCTAGATACAGCGTATCGAGCTTTCCCAGTTTGATTTTGGCAATGCTATCGGTGATTTTTCGGGTGACAAATTCTAAGCCGCGCAGTGGAGATTCGTGGTTAAACAAAATACCGCTGGTGCCGAAAATCCCATAGGACTCCCGATAATTAATGGTGCTCCAGTGCGCAAAAAGTTTTGCGACGCCGTAGGGGCTTCGTGGATAAAAGGGCGTCGATTCGCGCTGGGGAATTTCTTGAACGTCGCCAAACATTTCTGAGGTCGATGCCTGGTAAAAGCGAATTGAAGGATCTACGATTCTTATAGCTTCCAGCAAATTCAAGGCGCCGACACCGGTAATTTGAGCGGTTGTGATCGGTTGCTTAAAAGACACGCCGACAAAGCTTTGGGCCGCTAAGTTGTACACCTCAGCGGGCTCGGCGTTTTCCAGTAATCTAATGCTGGCCCCCAGATCGGTGAGGTCATATTCTACCAACGCTAGATCGGGGTGGTCGGCAATACCCAGTTCTTCGAGGCGCCAAAAGAGTGTACTGCTAGTTCGCCGAAATGCACCAACGACCGAATAGCCTTTCTGGAGTAATAGTTCGGCTAAATAGGCGCCATCTTGGCCAGTGATACCGGTAATGACCGCTTTTTTACTGTGCATTGTACGCTCTCGTAACAACAAGAAAAGAATATGAGGATAAGCAATAGTGTAACTGACAATATCATCCCGAGTCTCGGTCAATAGTGCTAATGTTATTGTTCTTGAGCCGTTAAAGATAACGACGGTAGTCAACGGTGTGAATAGTGAGACGTGGTGATGACGACTAAGGCCATACTCCACAGGTGGAGTGACCGGATACTGGAGGTGACTGAGCCGACAAAGTTAGAGCTGATCGCGGGAGATGCGAGTCCCAGACAATACTATCGGTTAACGCTGCCTCGCAGTAATGCGATTCAGCCACTCCATTGTCAGTTTACGGGCGGAACCTGGGTCGCTGTGGCGTCGCCTGCCAGTGAAAATAACGCTGCTTTTTTGCATGTCTGCGCGCTTTTCGAAAAAGCGGGTGTACGGGTGCCGACGGTCGCTGCGGCGGACCTTGGGCAGGGATTTTTCCTGTTAGAAGACTTAGGTAACGACGTTCTGCTACCGATGCTGAGCGAACACACAGTGGACGACTGGTACACCAAGGCATTGAGCGCGCTAAAGACACTGGCTAGTATTGAGCCCAAAACCGCCAATTTACCCCGCTATGATGCGATCAAGCTGCAGCATGAGCTAGATCTGTTTAAAGACTGGTTTGTACCTGAGTTGCTCGGATTGCCGGTTGATGATGACTTTGAGCAATTATTCTCAAGGTTGAGTGAGACGCTCATTGTGAATGCGACCGAGCAGCCGCAGGTGGTGGTGCATCGAGATTTTCATTCTCGAAATCTCATGCGCTTAGCTAACGATGAGCTAGCGGTGATCGATTTCCAAGATGCCGTGTTGGGGCCGGTGACCTATGACGTAGTATCGTTGCTCAAAGACTGTTACGTCCGTTGGCCTAGAGATCGACAGTTGGCTTGGCTTGAGGAGTATCAAGCGCTGTTACTGACAGAGCAGCATGCTGAGGTAGGAGTACCCTTTGCTACGGTTGTTCAATGGTTCGATCTAATGGGTTTGCAGCGTCATTTAAAGGTGCTGGGTATATTTTCCAGGCTATCCGTGCGCGATGGGAAATCTGCCTATCTCGATGATCTACCGCGGGTGCTCGCCTATGTTACCGAAACAGTGTCGCTGTGCGGTGGTAACTTCCCCGCCATTGACGCATTTGCTGCTTGGTTTTCCTCGGTCATCTTACCAGCCTGTCAAAATCAGTCTTGGTATCAAGAGATTGACATTGCAGGCATCGACACATGAAAGCGATGATCTTAGCGGCGGGGGAGGGGAGGCGTATGCGTCCTCTCACCGATGCGACGCCCAAACCGTTACTGATGGCAGGCGGATTAAGCTTACTGGAGCATCATATTATTAACCTCCGTGATGCAGGATTTACTGACCTCGTCGTCAACGCAGCCTACTTGGGTAGCGCAATACGAGACTTCTGCGGCGATGGTAGTCGCTGGAATGTGAGCCTTACGCTGTCCTGGGAATCCGAGCCGCTGGAGACGGCAGGTGCTGTTGTCCACGCGTTGCCACTGCTGGGTGATGAACCCTTCCTAGTGATCAACGGCGATATTTTTTGTCCCTATCCTTTTTCTACATTTCCAACGCGGCCTATTGAGCGAGGAACCGCGCATCTTATTTTGGTGCCCAATCCCCCGCATAATGATGGCGGCGATTTTAGTCTCTTAGAAAACCAAGTGACGCAGCCCTCGGGGGAAACGTGGACATTCAGTGGTATTGGCCTTTATCACCCTCGATTTTTCGCCGATATCCCCTCGGGAAAACGCGCCTTGAAGCCGCTATTTGATGCGGCAATCAGTCGAGGTAGGCTCTCAGGTCAGCTCTGGCATGGCCGGTGGACCGACGTAGGCACGCCGGAACGGCTGCGTCTGCTCAACGATGCGCTCGCTAGGGAAGTTTCCTGATCGCAGAATTAGCAGTGCCACGCCGGTCAATGGTAAACTTAAACGCTCTCCAACACGGCGAATCATAACCATGCTCAACTACTGTATAGCGCCCTCTATTTTATCCGCAAATTTTGCTTCTCTAGGCCAAGAGGTCGATGATGTGTTGGCGGCTGGGGCGGATATCGTCCACTTTGATGTGATGGATAACCATTACGTGCCCAACCTCACCATTGGACCGATGGTGTGCAAGGCGCTCAGAGATCATGGCATCACTGCACCGATTGATGTCCATCTCATGGTGCAGCCTGTGGACGCCCTGATTGGTATGTTTGCTGAAGCAGGCGCTAGCTACATTACTTTTCATCCGGATGCGTCCACGCATGTCGATCGATCGCTGCAACTTATCCGTGACGCCGGGTGCAAAGCGGGTTTGGTGTTCAACCCCGCCGCACCCCTAGAGCCGCTCAAATACGTCATGGACAAGATCGATATGATTCTACTGATGTCCGTTAACCCTGGCTTCGGTGGGCAGACGTTCATACCCTCTACTCTGGACAAGTTGACAGAAGTGCGCGGGCTGATAGCGTCCAGCGGTCTCGATATTCGCCTGGAAGTTGATGGTGGCGTAGGACCGGCAAACATTGCCGAGATTGCCGCTGCAGGTGCTGATACATTTGTCGCTGGATCCGCTATTTTCAATCAACCCAGCTATAAAACGGTGATTGATGAGATGCGCGCGGAGTTAGCCAACGTCCAGTCATGATGGGTCGGCGAGAATTTGGTCGGCTGAAGGGCGTGGGCTTTACACTTATTCCCGTCACTCGACTGGTTTTGGCGGAACTGGAAACGCCATTATCGGCCTATGGAAAGCTCGCCGAGAAACCTTTTTCCTTTCTGTTTGAGTGGGTTCAGGGGGGAGAGACATGGGGAGGCTACTGGCTATTTGTCATGGGGAGGTGGCATGGACACCGCTACTGCCATTAGAACAGCGGTGGTTAAAGGTGGCGAAGTGCACAACCAAGCAGGTGCTGGCATCACCAAGCAGATGAGTGGGATACGGTGGTAGAAGGCGGCAGCGGCTATAGGGGCACTGTTTAAAAGCCAAATAACATAGAGAAAAATCGAATGTTTGAGCCTATGCAGTGATTTTAATGATCGATAACTACGACTCCTTTACCTGGAATGTCGTCCAATATTTTTGGGAACTGGGTGCCGACGTCGAGGTCCGTCGAAACGACGAGATTGACATAGCCGGTATTGAGGCGCTGGCCCCTGATAAAATTTGTATTTCGCCAGGACCGTGCTCGCCCACCGAGGCCGGTATTTCGCTCGCGACCATTGGCCATTTCGCGGGCAAGCTCCCTATTCTCGGCATTTGTTTGGGCCAGCAAAGTATTGGACAAGTGTTTGGAGGCGAGGTTATTCGCGCGCCTAGCGTCATGCACGGTAAAACGAGCGCCATTCATCACGCGGGGCAGGGCGTATTCACCGGCCTGAGCAATCCCTTTACGGCGACGCGCTACCATAGTCTGGTGGTCGATCCCTTAACGCTGCCTGACTGTCTTGAAGTCACTGCGTGGACTAAAACAGAGGATGGCCAGCGAGACATCATCATGGGGTTGCGACATAGAGAGTTTGACGTGCAGGGAGTGCAGTTTCACCCTGAGTCCATCTTGTCGCAGCACGGCCATGATCTTTTAGGTCATTTTGTTAATGGCGTCGACGGTCAAGGTAGCGGGTAACGACAGCAGTGACCGAGCCGCTCTGCTAGTCTGAATCGCATCAGCGTGGCAAAGAATCTCAGCGCAATAACAAAATTCTTGATACCGGTGGCGAAACCAAGGGAAAAATTGGTTACCCTACGGACTGACTAATACGTAGTCACTGACAATATCGGACAGGCCATGAATATCAAGCAAGCCCTTCAACAGTTAGCGGACGGGGAATCCCTCTCGCGCGCAGCTATGCGCGAGGTTATGACTACCGTCATGACGGGTGAGGCGACGTCGGCACAAATTGGCGCGCTACTCATAGCCTTACGAATTCGCGGTGAAACTATTGATGAAATTACCGGTGCCGCTGAAGTCATGCGCAGCCTGGCGATCAAGGTATCGGTAGATCAGGATTACTTGGTCGACCTTGTGGGCACAGGGGGTGATGGTGCCAATCTCTTCAATGTGTCTACTGCCGCGACCTTTGTTGTTGCCGCGGCAGGGGGTCGGGTGGCTAAGCATGGTAATCGATCTGTTTCCAGCTCCAGTGGTAGCTCAGATGTACTTGAAATCTTAGGTATCCCACTCGATCTCTCACCTGAGCAAATCGCACAATCGATTGATGAAGTCGGCATGGGTTTTATGTTTGCTCCCGCCCATCACAGCGCTATGAAGTACGCGGTGGGGCCGCGAAAAGAGCTGGGTATGCGGACGTTGTTTAATATTCTTGGGCCGCTGACCAACCCTGCTCACGTCCAGCGGCAGGTGTTGGGGGTGTTTAGCAGGGAGCTATGCCAACCCATGGCCGAGTCCCTCTGTAAATTAGGTAGCCAGCACGCATTGGTGGTACATAGCGATGATGGCCTTGATGAAATCTCCATTGCCGCCCCGACAGCTGCGTGGGAGATGCGTGACGGTATCGTCACGCAATGTCAAATTGATCCAGCCGATTATGGCCATGACCATGCGTCGTTGAGCGGTTTAATCGTAGAGACGGCTCAGCAATCTGCCGATCTAATACGGTCCGCCTTAGGGAGTAAGCCCACCGACATAGCACTGAAGGCACGATCGATGATTGCGATGAACGCTGGCGCGGGCATTTATGTCGCCGGTGTTACTCAGTCGCTACGCGCGGGTATTGAAATGGCCGACGACGTTATCGCCTCAGGCCAAGCCGGGGATAAACTCGAAGCCTTCGCAGCATTTACAAACCAATTGAAGGCGGCAGCAGTGTGAACGCCAAATTAAGCGCACCTACTATACTCAAGACGATTATCGATAGGAAAATAGTCGAGGTCGCCGATCGAAAAGCAGTGACTTCCCTCGGCGAACTTCAAGCGGCGGCGGCTGACGCATCGCCAACGCGTGGCTTCAGTAATGCACTGCGTCGGCGCGTAGACGCCGGACAGTCGGCGGTGATTGCCGAAGTAAAAAAAGCGAGTCCCAGCAAAGGGGTGATCCGTGAGCACTTTTTACCTGCTGAGATAGCAAAAAGTTATGAGCAGGGCGGCGCTACCTGTTTGTCAGTGCTGACCGATGTGGATTTTTTTCAGGGCGCCGATGAGTATTTAACCGCCGCTCGAGAAGCGTGCTCACTCCCCGTCATCCGCAAGGACTTTACCATTGATCCCTATCAAATTTGGGAGGCCCGAGCGTTAGGCGCTGATGCCATTTTATTGATCGTCGCCTGTCTTGAGTTACCACTGCTCAAGGAGCTTCACGCTTGTGCGCAGGACGCCGGCCTCGATGCTTTAATAGAAGTGCATGATCGAGCCGAGCTCGACGACGCTCTGCATTTAGGTGCGGGGATGATCGGCATTAATAACCGCAATTTGCATACCTTTGAAACCTCTCTGGATACCACCCTGGCGTTGCTTGCCAATATTCCCAACGACGTTCAAGTAGTGACCGAAAGCGGCATTCACAGCCCACAGGATGTTGCGAAGATGCGCCAGCACAAGGTAAATACTTTTTTAGTGGGTGAGGCTTTTATGCGCGCCGATGATCCAGGGAGTCAATTGCGAACTCTGTTCGCATGACAATGACCGATCGGCCTCCTGCTTATGGCGCCTCTTGACTGACAGCTTACCGGGGTCATTGATGGGAGGGGGCATTCACGAGTCGGTGGCGGCGTCAACAATATGACCTGCTTCATCAATGATGATGGGTTTCGGATCCAGCAAGACCACGATAGTCTTGCCCGACGCCTCTATGAGCCCCTCCTCACTCAGGGCTTTTAAAACGCGCCCCGCCATTTCCCGCGAACAGCCAACAATGCGGCCTAACTCTTGGCGGGTGACACGAATCTGCATGCCTTCCGGGTGGGTCATGGCATCGGGCTGCTGAGTGAGATCAATAAGCGTCTGGGCAATGCGCCCGGCGACATCGACAAAGGCTAAGTCGGTCAGTTTGCGGGTGGTGAGACGTAATCGCCGTCCCATCTGCACGGTTAGTGCATACAACAAGTCGGGGTATAGACCACGAACTTGATGGAACTGATCATAGCTAATTTTAGCCAGCTCACAGTCCGTACGGGCTATCAAATTTGCGGTCCGTACCTCTTCGCCAAATAGCCCCATTTCGCCCACAAAGTCGCCAGGATTGAGGTAGGACACCACCATTTCATGATCTGGATCTTGATTGTCGTCGACCACCACTGAAACGGAGCCCTCGAGGACCAAGTAAAGGTATTGACTTCGGCTGCCCTGACGAAAAATGACTGCTCGCGGGCTATGAAGATCCCTGTCGCAGTGGCGTAGGAAGGCGTCTACGTCAGGAATTCGTCGGCTGACCTCTGGCTTCATTGGGCTTGCACCACTCCACTGTCATTGAACTCAAGCATAACCCATGTTTGGCCTTGATGTACGACGTTTGTCTGTGAGCGGCTAATTGGGGTGTGGTGGTCTGTCACAGCGGTGCCATTGACGAGATAACGGTAGGCGAAGGGCTTTACAGCCAATAGCTTGAGTCGGTCATTACTCTTGAAAGTGATGTCATGGCACGTTTGACGGGCGGTGGAAATGCCTTGCCACCGGCTTTTAGCGCATTTTCACCGTGGCGCTCTTCGTCTTCGAGCATCTGCTGGAGGATCAGCTGAGATTTTCGATCATCAGTTGGGAGCCTTTGCAAGTGCGAACGCAGGTGGCTGGCCACCCGCTCCTCCGTGGCATGAACAAACCCCAAACTAACGGTGTCGCTAATAGCACCCGCCGTTGCTCCTAGCGCAAGTGAGATGCCATACCACAAGGGGTTTAAGACACTGGGCCGGGCATCGAGCTGCTCGAGGCGCTCTTCACACCAGACCAAATGATCAATTTCTTCCTGTGCGGCTTGCTCCATTTCCGCGCGCGCGCCCGCGCTGTGCGCCGTCAGTGCTTGACCTTGGTACAGGGCTTGGGCACAGACTTCACCCGTGTGATTGACCCGCATTAGACCCGCAGCATGTTTACGCTGCTTATCGCTGAGCCGCGCTTCTCCATGACCCGCTGCCGGGGAGGGCCGTACAGCGCTAGCCCCGCGACGAGACAAGGTGCGAAGTATCGTGTCAGCCTCGACTAAGAATCGATCAATCGTGGTCAGGTTCCTCGCTACCATGATGCCTCCCTATGCATGGTCCAATGCTGCTTTGCTATCCCAAGCGGTAGTGCGTGCTCTGTGGTTAGCGGTCGATCGCTCGCCAGCCAATATCGCGGCGATAAAACATGCCCTGCCAGTCAATGGCAGCCACGCTATTATAAGCGTTTTCGCGAGCACTGTTGATGGTGTCGCCCAGCGCGGTAACACACAATACCCGCCCGCCACTGGTGACGACCTGTCCGTCTTTGTGGGCCGTGCCTGCGTGGAATATTTTGCTTCGGGTGGCTTGCTCGGTGGCTAGGCCATGGATAGTGTGTCCTTTGTCATAATCGCCAGGATAGCCCCCGGCCGCTAACACCACGCCCATGGCTATTTTGGGATCCCATGTCACGCTGCAGGTCGGTAAAACGCCGGCAATAGCCGCGGTGCACAGGCTATCTAAGTCGCTCTTCAGACGCAGCATAATGGGCTGGGTTTCGGGGTCGCCAAACCGGCAGTTGAACTCAATGACCCGTGGGTTACCCTGTGCATCAATCATTAAGCCAGCGTAAAGAAAGCCTGTGTAGGGCATGCCCTCTTGGGCCATGCCGGCAATAGTGGGTTCAATGATGCGCGCCATCACGCGTGCATGAACGCGCTCAGTCACCACCGGCGCCGGTGAATAAGCGCCCATACCACCAGTATTAGGGCCGGTATCGCCCTCGCCGACACGTTTGTGGTCTTGGCTAGTGGCCATGGGAAGTACGTGTTTACCATCGGCAATGACAATGAAACTGGCTTCTTCCCCCGGTAGAAACTCTTCGACGACGACGCGGCAACCGGCTTCCCCAAAGGCATTATCAGCGAGCATATCGAGGATGGCTGCTTCGGCTTGCGCCAGTGTCTCCGCCACGATGACGCCCTTACCTGCAGCCAGACCGTCCGCTTTGATGACAATAGGCGCACCGCGTTCGCGCACATAGGCGAGCGCTGCCTCCGCTTCGGTAAAGGTGGCATAGTCACCGGTAGGAATATTGTGCCGGGCCAGAAAATCCTTGCTAAAGGCTTTCGAGCCCTCCAATTGTGCGGCTGCTTTGCTAGGTCCAAAGCAGGCCAACCCCCGGGATTGAAAATAGTCGACAATGCCATCCACCAGCGGCGCTTCCGGACCAATGACCGTGAGCGCGCAGGGTTGTCGTTCGGCAAAGTCTGCGAGGGCAGTAAAATCCATGACATTAATAGCGACGTTTACCAAGCCGGCTTCCTGCTGGGTGCCGGCGTTACCGGGGGCGACATACACCGTCTCTATGGTTTGCGACTGACTGAGCTTCCAAGCCAGGGCATGTTCTCGACCGCCACTCCCGACTACCAATACATTCATTCCGACAACTCCTGTGAACCTCGGCGTTAAGGGCTAGTGACGAAAATGTCGCATAGCGGTAAATACCATGGCCATTCCCGCGTCATCAGCTGCGGCAATGACCTCGTCATCGCGCATAGAACCTCCCGGTTGAATGACTGCAGCGATGCCCCGGTCAGCGGCATTATCGATCCCATCTCGGAACGGGAAGAAGGCATCCGAAGCCATGACGGCACCCTGGAGATGCAGTTGGGCGTGCTCAGCCTTGATGGCGGCGATACGCGCTGAATTAATGCGTGACATTTGACCCGCACCGATGCCTATGGTGCGACAACCAGCGGCATAAACAATAGCATTGGATTTAACAAACTTGGCCACTTTCCAGGCAAACAGCAAATCGAGCCATTCTTGCTCGGTCGGTTGTCGCTCAGAGACCACAGTTAGCGCGTCCCGACTCACCATACCGTCATCGCGATCTTGAACCAGCAGGCCGCCATTGACGCGTTTATAGTCTAAGGCTCGGCTCGCAGTGGTCCAGCTGCCCGTGCGTAATAGCCGCACATTTTTCTTTTCCGCTATTACCGCGACTGCCGCATCGGTGATCTCGGGTGCGATAATCACTTCGACAAATTGTCCATCAACAATGGCTTGTGCAGTGGCATCATCCAGCGCTCGATTGACGGCAATGATACCGCCGAAAGCTGACTCTGGATCGGTCTCAAAGGCGCGCTGGTAGGCTTCCCCAAGGTCCTTACCGACGGCGACGCCACAGGGGTTGGCATGCTTGACGATAACGCAGGCCGGATCCTCAAACCCTTTTACGCATTCCAAGGCGGCGTCGGTATCGGCTACGTTGTTGTAGGACAACTCCTTGCCTTGTAGCTGCACTGCGTTAGAAATACCCACGTCTTTGGGGTGGGCTTCTTTATAAAAAGCCGCGTTTTGATGGGGATTTTCCCCATAGCGCATCTCCTGGGCCTTGTGCAGTTGCAGATTGAAGGTGCGGGGAAAATGCTCACTACCGTTACCGACTAGTCGGCCGAAATAATTTGCAATAGCGCCATCATAGCCTGCCGTATGCTCGTAGGCTTTTATAGCCAAATCGAAGCGCGTGGCGAATCGAGTATGACCCTCGTTGGCATCCATCTCTTCAAGCAGGCAGTCATAGTCCCCAGCGTCGACGATGACAGTGACGTCCCGATGATTTTTTGCCGCGGCGCGGACCATGGTGGGACCGCCAATATCAATGTTTTCGACCGCCTCCTCAAGACCGCAATCGGGGCGTGCAACCGTCGCTTCAAAGGGATAAAGATTGACGACGACCATGTCAATGGGGGTAATACCGTGAGCTTCCATAACGCCATCGTCGGTGCCTCGGCGGCCCAGAAGACCACCGTGGATGGTGGGGTGTAAGGTTTTTACGCGGCCATCCATCATTTCTGGAAATCCGGTGTGATCGGACACTTCCGTCACCGTTAGACCGGCGTCCCGAAGCAATCGACAGGTGCCGCCCGTCGATAACAGTTCAACACCACGATTAGCAAGTGCCTGGGCAAATTCAGCAATGCCCTTTTTGTCAGATACGCTAATCAATGCGCGTCGAACGGGAGCAAGGGGGGCGTCAGTCATGACAGTTTGTCCTTTCTAATGGGGCTGCCCAGCGTGGGCGCAGTAGCAGTGGGTGGGCAAGGGTTTAGGTTTTGGGTCCGTCCAATAAGCCATAGTGACGCAATTTCTTACGCAGTGTGCCTCGGTTTAGTCCCAACATGGCCGACGCCTTACTCTGGTTACCTTGGGTATAGATCATGATGGCGCTCAGTAAGGGTTCTTCGACTTGGGCAAGGACCATGTCATACAGCTCACTGCACATCTCGCCATCGAGCTCTTTTAAGAAATACATAATGGATTGATGAGCGCTTTCGCGCAGCGGTTGGCTGGGTGGACGGTCATCTACCGCCGGAGTGGGGCTTGCGGGCTGACTATTCCTGTCGTTCATGCAGCGAATCCCTGTTGGGCGTCAGGTGCCTTGGCGCCGTTTACCGGTACTGGCATGGCGTTGGCCACACGCACTGTTGTGGCGACTGGGGTGGGTGTGAGCGTGGCTAGTGGAGCAGGCAGGTGTGGGGTGGCGTGCTCTGCCAAGTAGGCTGCGAACCACTGATAAGCCGCTTCTTGGTCGCGTGCGCACTCAAGGCGGTTAAATGATGTCTTCCAAGCCGTGATAGTTGCCGTCATTGCCGGGTGATTGGGCAGCGCATTAATAAACCATCCTATATGTTTGCGTGCGATACGAACCCCCGCATAGTCACCATAAAAATCATGTAGCGCCAGCAAATGTCGGCCCATGATAGCGCTTTGCTCCTCAGGGGTTGGGGTGTTAAGTGGCTCGTCGTTGAGTGCCCGGGCGATGATGCCGGGTAACCAGGGCCTACCCTGGCTGCCCCGACCAATCATGACCCCTGCAGCGCCGGTATCTGCCAGCACCTGCTGGGCCATGGCTGGACTGGTAATGTCGCCGTTGGCCAGCACAGGAATGGATACAGCGGCGGCAATGGCCTTAATGGTGTCGTACTCAGCTCGCCCGTCGAAGCGGTCGGCTCGAGTACGTCCGTGCACAGCCAGCATCTGAACGCCCGCTTGTTCGGCGATTTTTGCAATGGTGACCCCGTTGCGTTGCTCCCGGGAAATACCGGTGCGCATTTTCAACGTTACCGGTAGATCGACCGCAGCAACGACCGCGTCAAGTAGGCGTGCCACGTGGTCCGGATCGGCTAGGAGCGCAGATCCCGCCGCTTTTTTGCACACTTTTTTGGCAGGGCAACCCATATTGATATCGATCACCTGCGCGCCCTCGTCGGCATTGAAGCGCGCCGCTTGCGCCAGTTGCTCCGGCTGGTTACCGACCAATTGCACCGAGCGAAGCCCGGCGTTGTCGCTGCTTTGGCGACGGAAGTAGCTTTTGCGTGAATCGTTGAGGGACAGGTCAGAGGTCAGCATTTCGCCAACAGCCATGCCCGCGCCGAGTTCGATGCACAGTTCGCGCCAGGGGAGGTCGGTCACGCCCGCCATCGGGGCAACGACCACCCGATTGGGAATCGTGTGGGTACCTATTTGCAATGTCGGCGAGGGTGGCTTCACAGTCGTTGGGTAGCGGTTGCGGGAGAGAGAGTCTACACCCATGCACTGGGGGACTGAAGGTGTCGTGGCTATTTTTTGTTCTATTTACCGCTATTGTATTGATTGGAGGTTAACGTCGGCGAACATTCGGCTATAAACGCCGATGCCACAGTAATAGCAAATAATGCCAAAACATTAGACAGCCGCCTTTTCATGCTTCACACTGGCGCATTAATCGTAACCAATTCCGGCGGTTTTCCGGCAGAAGAGCGCAAGATGTCAGACATTCACGTATTACATGGACCAAATCTCAATCTGCTAGGCAGTCGTGAACCTGCTGTCTACGGCATCGACACCTTGGATGACATCAATCATCGGCTTATGACGACTGCCGAGGAGGCTGAGGTGACGTGTGAGTGTTTGCAGAGCAACTCAGAGGCCGAGCTCATTGACGCCATCCACCACGCTCAAGTGGTGGGCTGCCGGTTTATCATTATTAATCCAGCAGCATTGACGCACACCAGCGTCGCGCTTCGCGACGCCTTACTTGCGGTGGCCATTCCGTTTATTGAAGTCCATTTATCCAACGTGTATGCCCGGGAGTCTTTCCGCCAGCACAGTTATTTTTCTGACATCGCGGTGGCTGTGGTGTGTGGTCTTAAGAGTTTTGGCTACGATTGCGCACTGGCTGCGGCACTGGATTATATCGATCCTTAACAGCGATCCTTACAAGGAGCAGGCTATGGATATTCGCAAAGTTAAAAAATTAATTGAGTTACTGCAAGAATCAAATATTGATGAAATAGAGATTAAAGAAGGGGAGGAGTCGGTTCGGATTAGCCGGAATGGTAGCGCACACGCCATGCCCGCGGCTATGGCTTATACACCGCCCCCTGCTGCACCCGTACCGGCTATGCCCCTGGCCGCAGCTCCGGCCCCGACGCCCACCGCACCTGAGACTGCCGCCGTCGTTTCAGACGCCAATGCGGTGCTCTCTCCTATGGTGGGCACTTACTACAGTGCGCCAAGCCCTGACGCCCAAGCGTTTGTGGCTGTCGGACAAGCAGTTCGAGTGGGTGATGTGTTGTGTATCGTTGAAGCAATGAAAATGATGAACCAAATCGAGGCTGATCGCGCAGGCACGGTGACCGCGATTCATGTTGAAGATGGCGAACCGGTTGAATTTGATCAACCCCTGATTACCATTGCTTGATGCACTAGGGACCTGCGTCCCCCGCTACAGAGGAAGCCCTAATGCTTGAACGCGTATTAATTGCCAACCGAGGCGAAATCGCTCTGAGGGTACTGCGTGCCTGTAAAGAACTTGGCATAGAAACCATTGCTGTCCACTCGTCCGTGGACCGAGAACTAAAGCATGTGCGGCTTGCTGATCAGGCGGTCTGTATTGGACCTGCGCCCTCGGCACGCAGCTATTTAAACGTCCCCGCGATCATCAGTGCGGCGGAAGTTACCAACGCCGATGCCATCCATCCGGGCTATGGCTTTTTATCCGAAAATGCCGATTTTGCCGATCAAGTGGAGAACAGCGGCTTTACTTTCATTGGACCTCGAGGCGAGACCATTCGCCTTATGGGCGATAAGGTAAGCGCTAAGCAGACCATGAAAAAAACGGGTGTACCCACAGTGCCCGGGACCGAAGGTGCTGTTCCTGAGGATCCCGACGAGATCTTACGCGTGGCTAGAGATATCGGCTACCCGGTAATCGTCAAGGCAGCAGCGGGTGGTGGTGGTCGTGGTATGCGGGTGGTCCACAACGAGGAGGTATTGCTGAGTTCCATTCAAGTCACTCAGTCGGAGGCGCAAGCGGCTTTTGGGTCACCGGTGGTGTATCTGGAGAAATTCCTGCAACGGCCTCGCCATGTCGAGGTGCAGATCTTAGCCGACGGGCAAGGTAATGCAGTGCACTTAGGTGATCGAGATTGCTCGCTTCAGCGCCGGCACCAAAAAGTGATTGAAGAGGCACCCGCGCCGGGCATTGATGAGAAGGCGCGCTCTGATATTGGGGATGCCTGTGTGCGTGCCTGTATCGAGATGGGTTATCGAGGTGCCGGTACCTTTGAGTTTTTATATGAAGACGGTGGCTTTTATTTTATCGAGATGAACACCCGTGTACAGGTAGAGCACCCGGTGACTGAAATGATTACCGGCATCGATATTGTCCGAGAGCAGTTGTTGATTGCCGGGGGTGAAAAATTGTCGATCACCCAAGGCGATGTGCAGCTGCGAGGCCACTCGATCGAGTGCCGAATCAACGCAGAAGACCCGCGTAACTTTATGCCCTCACCAGGTAAGATTAATACCTTTCACGCGCCAGGAGGGCACGGCGTACGCGTTGATTCCCATGTGTATAACGGCTACACCGTGCCGCCCCATTACGACAGTTTGATTGGTAAGTTGATCACCCATGCGGATACTCGGGAGGGTGCATTAGCGAAAATGTCCCAAGCCCTGGATGAAATGGTCGTTGAGGGCATACGAACCAATGCCGCTTTGCATCGGGAGTTGGTGGTCGATCCCTCCTTTGTGGCCGGTGGCGTCAGTATTCACTATTTGGAAAGCAAGCTGGAACACGAGCGTTGACTCAAGCAGGCTGGCAGGAACTGAGGGTTGAGACGACCAAGGCGCAGGTAGAGACCTTGGAAAACTGGCTTTTTGATCACGGCGCCGTAGCCATCACCTTGGAAGACAATGCCGATGAGCCGCTGCTCGAGCCCGGTCCTGGCGAAACGCCTCTGTGGCGGAATGTCAAATTAGTGGCTCTATTTCCCGAGGGCCTTGATCTGCTGGCGGTGACCGACAATATCCCTGCCCAGACCCTTGTTGCCCCGGTAGCGGTCCCTACGCATGTGCCGGATCAGGACTGGGAGCGTGCGTGGATGGATAGTTTTCATCCCATGCGTATGGGTGAGCGCTTGTGGATTTGCCCCAGCTGGACTGATCCCCCCGAACCTGACGCCGTCAATGTAATGCTCGATCCTGGGTTGGCCTTCGGCACCGGCACTCATCCCACTACCGCCATGTGTCTAGGCGAGTTAGATGTGTCGGTGGCGGAGGGCACCCAGCTTGTCGACTACGGTTGTGGTACCGCGATCTTAGCTATTGCGGGGTTAAAGCTTGGCGCGCATCGGGCACTGGGTATCGACAACGACCCACAGGCGATTACAGCGAGTCATCAAAATGCCGAGCGCAACGGTATTCGCGAGGAGCAGTTTCAGGCGGTCATGCCCGATCATGAGGCTATTCCCTCGTGGGCGGGGTGTGCCGACATCGTGGTCGCGAATATCTTGGCGGGGCCACTGATTCAGTTGGCGCCCGAGTTAACCGCGTTACTGAAGCCCGGCGGACGGCTAATTCTTGCAGGACTGTTGGCTAATCAGGCTGAAGCACTAATGAGCGCTTACCGCCCACACATTGCGCTGCACGTTGTCAACGACCTTGAGGGCTGGGTGTTGTTAGCCGGCACGGCGACCTCAGCGGTCCCCCCGATGGATGCTAGCGCCGCGGATCGCTAGCCTTGTGACAGTAGATCTCGGAGATCAATCAGTGCTGCATTGGCTCGAGAAATATAGCTGGCCATGACCAGTGAATGATTAGCAAAGAGACCAAAGCCAGAGCCGTTTAAGATGATTGGACTCCATACGGTCACCTGCGTTGCCTCGAGCTCGCGGATAATTTGTTGCAGGCTCACCCGGGCATTTTTCTTATCGAGCACATCGGCAAAATCAATCTCTGCGGCCTTTAGAAATTGAATGAGAGCCCAGGCTGCACCGCGACTTTCATAAAACACGTCATCGACTTGAAGCCATGGGGTGCGGATTTCTCTGTCTTTCGGCTCGGAGGTAGCGCTAGAGGCGGCAGGGTCACCGGCCAAGTCGGTGTTGAGGCGTCGCTGGCCAACGCTGGCAGATAGGCGCTGAGAGAGACTTCCCAAGCGTTTTTCCACCATGCTCAACCAAAAGCGAAGATTGTCGGCTCGCGTGTAAAACTGCGAGCCTTCTTGGCTACGCACGGGTAAGCGTTGAAGATAGGCATTGAGGTAGCGGCGGGAATCGGCATATTCACTTTCTGATGCCGGTAGCGCCCAACTGTCAGACTGGAAGTTGATACGCGGTTCGGCCAGCGTCAAATCGACATCTTCCTTCGATTGACTTTGCGAGCGACTGAGAACTTCGCGCAGTGCCCGGGCTAGATCCCGGGATTGAATCAACACACCGTACTCCCAGTTGGCCATGTTATCGAGAAATACTCCGGGCGGTGCAATATCGTTGTGTACATAGCCACCGGGCTTATGCAGTAAGGTATTGATGACTTCGAGCAGTGCGGCGGTGGTCGTCGTACCGCTCACCACCGGTTGTTCGTGTTTGCCGGCATACTCGGCCGCAATGGCTTGCGCATCGAAGGCTTCAGGAGTGTCGCTCCAGTAGAATCCCAAAGCCAAGACGAGCACCACATAAACACCCAGTAGCCCCATGCCCCAAGGCAACAGTCGGGGGTCACGATCACCGAAACCACTGAGGAGCAACGTGTCCTTAAGCTGGTTAACCATTTTCTTCATGCTATTAAGCGGTGACATTCGTGACTCCCACTACGGCGTGCGCGATCAATGGCTCATGTGTTCGGAGTGCCCATCATGCGGGCTTTTAGGCGCACGACGCAACACCCGAGCCATCGTGCAGACTGAATCACTGGTGGTGGTCGCGCACAGTGAGACGCTGGTGTCTGGAGCCGGCATGCTGTCAATACCCATGAGCATTAGGTGCGCACCGCCGGGTTTCAAGATCAGGCTCTCCCCGGGAGCAAGCTCGACCAGGCCCATGGGTATCATACGTACCGCGTTGCCCTGTTGAACACTACGATGTAACTCGGCCCGGGTAGCAAAGTCCGCGCTAACGCCCTTGAGCGTCACTGAGGTGGTTCCTCGATTGCTAATTGTCCCGTACGCAGCAGTCATTTGTTGTGTCGGTGGCATTGCTCTGACCCAGACGTTTTGCCATTCAATGGCCGCCTGCGCGGTGCCCATTGACAACATCAAAGCCAACGAGTGACAGCCGATAATGGCGGTCTTTAGGCGGTTAACGGGTGTCAAATTATCTCCTGAGGATGGATTCATCATTTTCGAGTACTGACGTTTGCCAAGGCATTGTCGAGCAGGCTAGGAGTCAGTAGCTGGGGCAGTATGACAGGGGGGTCATTGGGGTTGGCTGGATACATGACATAAAGCGGAATGCCGTTGCGACCATGACTTTTTACAAAAGCACCAATAGCCTCATCGTACTTAGTCCAATCAGCAATCATGTACACCACGCCGCTATCGTCGAAAGCCGCGCGTGCTCGATCAGTAAACAGTACCGCCTGTTCATTGGCGAGGCAGGTAATACACCAGTCTGCTGTGACATCAACAAACACGGGCACGCCCTCCGCGCGCAGGCCCTCCAGCGCTGCCATTGACCAGTTGACCGTACCCGCATGTCGCAGGCCAGCAGCGGTCGACGAGTCTGAAACCCCTCGATAAGTGGCCATGGCGATGGCCGTACCGATACAGATAATAGCCATGGTTCGACGGGCAACCCCCCCGCGATAAAGGTACAGTCCAAGCGCGAGCAGTATGAGTCCACCCAGCGCCGATGCCATGGTGTCAATGCCGGCCTGCTTTCCTGCTATCCAGAGTAACCATACCGCGGTGGCGTAAAGCGGAAACGCTAGCAATTCTTTCAGAGTCTCCATCCACGGCCCGGGCTTTGGCAGCCACTGACGTGCGCTCGTACTGTAACTCAGTAGAACCATAGGGAACGCCATTCCTACCCCGAGTGCCGCAAAGATGGTTAAGGCGATAATGGGCGGTTGGGTAAACGCGAAGCCCAAGGCTGAGCCCATAAACGGTGCGGTACAGGGGCTCGCCACCACGACCCCCAGAACACCGGTGAAAAAGCTACCTTTGCTGCCCCCTTGACCTGCTAACGTCCCCCCCAAGTTCATTAGACCCGAGCCAAAATGAACGACGCCCGAAAGAGACAGCGCCATGGCAGTAAACAAATAGGCCAGCCCGATGATGAATCCGGGCGATTGCAGCTGGAAACCCCAGCCAATGAGTTGTCCAGCATTCTGTAGGCTGATGAGCAGCCCGGCAATGGCGACGAAACTGATGACGACCCCGGCGAAGTACCACCAGGTATGACGATGGTGCTGGGCGGGATCACCGGTTGCAAAGCCGAGAACTTTTAACGATAAAATAGGGAATACACAGGGCATGGCGTTGAGGATGATGCCCCCAAGGAAGGCAAAAAATAAGGCGCTGACTAGTGCGGTTATGGTCGTCCCTTGAGTGCTTACAGAGGTAGGTCCTGGCCCTGCCACTGGTGCTCCAAGGGAGGTCGGTGGGGCCCGATCGACGCTTCCCAATGCCGAACTGATGGAGAACACGTCGGTATGAGGGGGATAGCAAAGCCCTGCATCAGCGCAGCCCTGGGAGGTGATGGTGAGCTTTCCTATACCAAATGATCGCTCGGTGAGGATTCGTAGGTCGGCACTGTGGTAGTAGACTTGGACGTCACCAAAAAACTCATCAACCTTTTGTTGGGCTTCGGGGAACACCAGCTCGCTACCCACGAGCCCCTGCTGATCTTCTAGGCGTACCTTGAATTGATGCTGATAGAGGTAGTAGCCATCGGTGATCTGCCAGTACAGCCGGATGGTTTTCTGGTCAATGCGCTCGACTTCAAGTTGATAAGCCTCCTCAACGGGCAGGAAGTCAGGCGTTGACTGCTGAAAACTACTGAGGTCAATTTGGCCGACAGCCAGTAGCGGCAGCAACGTCGCTATTAGCACACTGGCAACACGCATTCTGAGCACAGCGTTTATCCTTGGCCCCGTTGGTAACGTAAGCGAGTGCCTGTTTCTAGAGACAGGCGTATTTCTTCAGCACTGAGCTCATCGGGGAAGTAAACGCCAGAAATTTTGGCATCGAGCAGGCTTGCGCCCTCGAGATTGGTTTCCCTGAAATCGATACCTGACAAGTCAGTGTTGCGAAAATAAGCATGACTAAAGTCTAGGCCACGGGCGTTGAGCTTGCGTAAATCCCGACCCCGGTAGTCGCCACTTTTTAACTGCGATGTATCAAGGGTATCGCGGTGGGTATTAAACGCATCGATATCTTCTTGCCGAAGCATTTGATAGAGCGGGTCGGGTTTGATCGCAGGTTTAATGTCTTGGTTAGTCATCACTATCTACCTTGTTACTGTTACATGTCATCATTAGCAGGCGCCGTTTACGAGCCAAAGAACGCGTCTTTCAAAGCACCATAGGCCGCTGGTGGTAAACGTGGACCAAAGTGTTTTACCACCTCAGCCGCAGCGCGCGCGGCAAACTCTCCCGCGCGGCTATAGCTCTCGCCGCGTGCTAGGCCATAAAGGAACGCACCGGCAAACATGTCCCCCGCTCCGTTGGTGTTAACGGCCTCTACGGTGTGGGCTGCCAGTGTGATGCGCTCTACCCCATCAAATACTATGACGCCTCGGGCGCCCAGAGTCACCACATAACGACGAGCGATGGCGTTAATCGCTGCGCACGCTTCGTCTAGAGAGTCGGTTTGACCCCATTCCAGTGCCTCGGCTTCATTGCAAAATACCAGGTCAACGCGCTCACCTATCATGGTTGTCAGTTGGTCACGAAAAAACTGCACCATGCCCGGATCTGAGAAACTTACCGCGGTATTGACCCCGTGCTGCTCAGCTATTACTCGGGTTTTAACCGCAGCGGCATGGCCTGTGGGCGATGTGACTAAATAACCTTCTAAATAAACCCAGTCTGAGTCTTGGATGGCCGCTTCGTCGACCTCGGCGGTTGACAGGTTTTCCGAGACACCCAGATAAGTATTTAAGCTGCGCTCAGCGTCCGGGGTAATAAGTACAAGACATTTGCCGGTCGTGCCTTTGCCTCGCTTGTCACCCAGACTATGGCCAACCCCCGACGCCTCCAGATCCCGCACATAAATATCGCCATCGCCATCATCAGCGACTTTACAGCTCATAAAGGTGGGTGCGCCAAATAGTGCCGTCGCGATCATACTATTGCCAGCGCTTCCACCTGACGCGTGGCTGGCCTGGATGAGGTGGTCAGAAAGTTGCTCCAGCAGCGCCGCCTGCTGGGCTTCGTCGACCAGTGTCATCATACCCTTGTCAACGCCAAGAGAGGCTAATTCATGGTCACTGACGGTGATCTCAGTATCGACGAGCGCAGCACCAATGGCGTAGGCCGCATATTTCTTCACCTCGTTATCTCCTTTTTGCTGATAAATAACGCCAGTTTTGGGTGCACTTGGCGGTAAACAGTCGATGCTCAATGACGCCATTATAAGGGTTAGCGCTCCGCGTCCGAACCGCGCCGGTGTAGTCACAACATGATGGGTGTCCCAGTCATGCCATCGCTTCTACGTCGCAGGCGTGGAGACGATGGTGGTTTGCCCCATATCATACCTGAACCCGTGCCCTATAAGCTGAGTCATAGCCGAGAAAATAACCGGGCACATTGGCCAACCGCTGGTGGCGAGCAGGGCAGCTCGACGGATATCGCTCCTGGCCTACCTGAGTGCCGGACCGGTTCAGGGGCGACGACGCGCTAAAAAATTGTCTCTATGCGCCGCCCTCATGGCGTTGCTGTAGTAAACTAGCGGCTGCCTTTCCCCGTGCCTGCATTGCGGTGCCGATCTGCCAGGGTGGTCCGAGGAGTTCTCTGTTGCTGCGGGAAGAATTATGTCCATTGTTTTACCACAACTCATTCCACGGCTAAGGCGGCACCGTAAACCTATTAATGATTATGGTGTCGTTGAGAAAAAAGCGGCGGTGGCTATTTCACTGGCCAGTATCAACGGTGACGTGTGTTTGTTGATGATTCGGCGCGCTGAACGCGCTGGCGACCCTTGGTCAGGCCATATGGGTTTTCCCGGAGGACGACGCGATAACGCCGATACGACCAATTTGGCCTGCGCTAAGCGAGAGACGCACGAAGAGCTGGGGGTTGATTTAAACCAATGTGCCGAGTTGGTCTGTGAGCTGGGCGAAGTGAATACCGGTTGGCGACCCGATCGTCCCGAGTTGCTGGTCACACCGTTCGTTTTTGAACTCAAGACAGTGCCAGCCATGACGCCGAATCACGAAGTGGATGGCGTGGTATGGGTGCCCATGCACTTTCTGCTCGATCGTAGCAATCGGATACCGTTAAAGTGGCAGTGGCAGAACCGAGACATTGAGTCTGACTCCTATGAGTTTGAGGGCCACCGTATTTGGGGCCTATCGCTGATGATGCTCGACGAGCTCATGCAGGCAGCGGAGCGCTAATCGCCGCCGTCCTCTTGCTCTAGCCATTGATCCTGGCCTCTGAGGAAGCTGCGGGTATCGAGCATTAACTCCCGAGCTTTGGGGTCTGCTCGACTGGCCTCTGTTAGGACGTCGGCACCTATCTGGCCCGCGAGATAAGCGCTGATTAGGTCAATCAATACCGCGGTCATCTTTGGCGCATACTCCCAGCGAGGCATGGCGGGCACGAGGTTGCCAATAACGGCATCGCCGGTGACTTGCAAAAAATAGCCACCGCAGCTCGATAGCGTGTAATCGTACTGTCGTCCATAGCTGATGTTGGGAGTAGAGGGGTTGAAGCCGTTGTCAGGGACCACGGTGATCTGATCAAGAGCCATCACCCAGCGACTATCGATCGGGAAGTTATCCGCGTTAGGGCGGCAGTAATGAGCGGTTTTCATCCACACTCTCATCGTCTCCTGCCAGGTCTCACCCAGCAAGGTGCTCTCGACGCGTATATCCACCGCGTTGCCTTTTACTTGGATGACGGTGCCAAGTACGGTGAGGTCACGGGTCGCGGCGACATCAGAGAAACTGCCCTGCCATAGACAGCTGCACTCATCAGGGGCTGCATCGCTAGCATCGCTGGCATTGCCCAGGCAACACAATGTCAGCACGATCAGGTGCCGTAGTGATCTGCGAGTCATATCGCTTAAAAACTTCGCTACGCGGTATTTACCGGATTCCGCGAGGATCAACGCTTTCACTCTGGCGCTCAATCTCGAACCACTAACGCCCCAGTAGGCGCGCCGCGTCCATGGCGAAATAAGTCAAGATACCGTCGGCGCCAGCCCGCTTGAAGGCAAGCAATGACTCCAGCATTACCGCCTCTCGATCGAGCCAACCATTGGCAAACGCTGCCTGATGCATGGCGTACTCACCGCTGACCTGGTAAGCAAAGGTGGGGGCTTTCAGCTCGTCCTTGACCCGACGAACAACATCGAGATACGGCATGCCGGGTTTGACCATGATCATGTCGGCCCCCTCTTGAAGATCGAGCGCGCATTCGTGGATGGCCTCGTTCAGATTGGCTGGATCCTGTTGATAGGTTTTCTTGTCACCGCCTTTTAGATTACCCGCCGATCCAACTGCATCCCGAAACGGCCCATAGTAGCTCGAGGCATATTTAGCGGAATACGCCATAATCAGGGTATTGACCTGTAAATGGGCTTCAAGGGCGGCGCGAATAGCGCCGATACGGCCGTCCATCATGTCCGAGGGTGCGACACAGTCAGCCCCCGCCGCCGCGTGCGATAGGGCTTGCTTAACCAACGCCTCGGTGGTGGTGTCATTGAGCACATACCCCGTGTCGTCAATTATGCCGTCCTGTCCGTGGGTGGTGTAGGGGTCGAGTGCGACATCGGTCATGACGCCAAGCTCTGGACACGTCGTTTTTAGGGCCTGAACGGCGCGTTGAACTAAACCCGTAGGATCCCAAGACGCCTCCGCTAACAACGACTTTTGTGCTGGACCCACCACCGGAAATAAAGCAAACATGGGGATACCAAGGGCCACGGCCTCGGTGCCTAATTGGCACAAAAGATCGATGGATAAACGCTCAACCCCGGGCATGGACGGGACTGCTTCGCGCTGATTTTCGCCCTCTAATACGAAAACCGGATAAATCAAATCCGCTGCGGTCAGCGTATTTTCAGACACCAGCGCTCGGGCGAAGGGCGTTGCCCGCAGCCTGCGCATACGGGTATTGGGAAAGGGTCCTCGGTGAGTGCCAGTCATAGTCAATCCCCTACAGTGCAGCAAAGGCCGCTTCAGCGTGGCTAAGGGTGGCGGCAATATCATCATCGCTGTGCGCGCTTGACATAAACCCCGCCTCAAAGGATGCCGGGGCTAAGTAGACACCCGAGTTCAGCATCAAATGGAAAAAGCGATTAAAGGCGTCATTATTTGCGCTGATCACCTGTTGGTAGTTCACCACCTTATTCTCTTCGGTAAAAAACCCACCAAACATGGTGCCCGCATGGTTGGTGGTATACGGCACGCCGGCTTTATCGGCCGCTGCCTGCAGACCGAGACACAGCTCGGCGGTATGACGAAAAGGGGTATCGTAGAACCCCGCGCGACCAATAATGTTCATGGTGGTCAGGCCCGCGGCCATGGCCACAGGATTACCCGACAGTGTGCCCGCTTGATATACCGGACCGAGGGGTGAAATGTGTTCCATAATGTCCCGACGACCGCCAAATGCACCGACGGGCATGCCACCCCCAATGACTTTGCCGAAGCAAGTCAAATCGGGTGTGATGCCTAGCCATCCCTGCGCACACTGGGTGCCAAAGCGAAAGCCCGTCATGACCTCATCAAAAATGAGCACGCTGTCGTGCTTGCTACACAGTGCGCGCATGGCCTCAAGGAACCCTGGTTCGGGCAAAATACAGTTCATGTTGCCAGTGACTGGCTCAGTAATCACGCAGGCGACGTCATCACCCAGCTCTGTAAAGGCTTGCTCGAGTGCGGCTATGTCATTAAATGGCAGCGTGACGGTGTGTTGCGCCAGTACTTCGGGCACGCCGGGAGAGCTGGGCACGCCAAAGGTGAGCGCGCCGGAGCCCGCTTTAATCAGTAGCGAATCTGAGTGGCCGTGGTAGCAACCCTCAAATTTAATAATCTTATCTCGACCGGTCGCCCCTCGAGCTAGACGAATAGCGCTCATTGTGGCTTCAGTGCCCGAACTGGTCATCCGCAGTAGGTCAATACTGGGCACGTACCGACAGATAGTTTCTGCTAGGTCGCACTCAATTTCGGTGGGGCAGCCAAAGCTCAGGCCTGTTTCGGCGGCTTTAATGACTGCTTCACGGACCTCCGGGTGATTATGGCCCATGATCATAGGGCCCCAGGATAAGACGTAGTCAATATAGCGATGGCCGTCGACGTCAAAGATATAGGCCCCGTCGCTGCGCTCCATAAAGCGCGGGGTGCCACCGACCGCCTTGAAGGCTCGGACCGGCGAATTTACCCCGCCAGGGATGGTTTTTTTTGCGCGTTCAAACAGTTCTTCTGATCGGGTCATGGTCATACGTCTGGCTCAAATGGGACTGTGATTATCGCAGGTGGTGGGCTGCCGCGCATCTGCTGCTAGGCAAATGCTTTTCTTTGACGGCAACTCTCACGCCCAAATTAAAAGGGTCTAGTGTAGACAAGAATAATTATCGCAAATAAAAACAAGACCGGCACTTCATTAAAAAAGCGGTAAAACACGTGGGTTTTGTTGTCTTCGCCGCGGTTGATTCGACCCATGTAGATACCGCATTGGACATGATAGGCGATCAGCAAGGCCACTCCGGCCAGTTTGGCATGCATCCAGCTGGCCGATAAATAGTAATCGACCTGATAACTCAAGCGCCAGATACCAAAAATAACGGTCAACACCATGAAGGGTGAGACGAACGTAAACAGTTTACGGGCCATCGTAGCGAGGGTCGCCTTAGTGCTGGCGTCATTCGCTTGGGCGTAATAGACAAAAATGCGTGGCAAGTAGAACAGCCCTGCGAACCAGCAAACCATAAAAATAACGTGAAGCGCTTGGACCCAAAGCATGACGACCTCAGTGTAAAATGAGACAGTGTACATGGGTTAACGATAGCAGACTGTTGGAAAAAACATGATCAACCTAGGTATTGTCGGTGGTATGGGATTTACAGGGCTCGAATTACTGCGGGTGTTACGGCATCACCCCCAAGGGCGCGATACCGTGGTGGTGACATCGGCCCTAGATAACCTCGCTACCCTAGATAACCTCGCTACCCTAGATAACCTCGCTACCCTAGATAACCTCGCTAAAGGTGCCGCGGGGCAAGCAGTCCAGGCCATGAACCTGATGTTTGGGCTTTCAGAAACGACTGGCCTAGCGGCCATTGCTCTCCTGGCCCGATAACAACGCTATGGCCCGTCATCATCGCAAAACCGTTGTTCACCGAGAGCACCCCATTTATACGCCGTTACGGCGTGGCGGTGTCGCGCTAGCCTGTGTGATCTGCATAGGGTTGGTATTTTACGCAGGCAAGGCGAGCCAGGAAGGGGTGTTGCCTCCCTACGATACCAGCCTTGATCAATTACAAACACGCATAGTCGCCTTAGAGACAGAGCGATCTGTCGACGCGCGAGCGCTTGCCGAACTGCGCGATGCCCTCGCTGACAGCCGCGGTAGTATCGATGAATTAGAGCGAGAATTGGCTTTTTATCGTGGGGTGTTAGCGCCCGAATCGCAATCCTCAGGGGTGTTACTGCGTGCGCCAATTCTCCGAATGGGTAGTGCGCCGGGTTGGTGGCGCTATCAGCTAGTGGCTCAACAAGGTGGGCAAACGCCTCGCTCGGGCAAGGTCTTTTACACAGGAGAGCTGCAGGTGACCTTTTGGGGGCAGGAGCGCGGTGCTCCCCGACACTACACCCTCAGTGATCTCGATCCCGAACTATCGGCTGACGCATTGACGATGAATTTTCGCTACTTCCAGCGTCGTGAGGGGGACATAGTGCTGCCACTAGGATTCGTGCCCGAGCGTATAGAGCTAGCGCTTCAGTTAGTAAAGCCAGTATCCCAATCGGTCAATAGCAGTTATAGTTGGCGGGAGGCGCTGGCCGAGTCCAGCATTCCACTAGCGATAGAAGGGACATAATAAAGATGCTTGGACGTAAAGATACGCCCTTAACAGCGGTACAGGGCGGCACTACGCTTATTGCTAAAAACGCCACGGTGACCGGCGATATTCAATTTTCGGGCAACCTCGATATTGAAGGCCGAGTCGTCGGTGCGATTATCGCAGAGGCCGGCACCGAGGCAATGTTGCATGTCGTTGCCGGTGGGTCAGTCGAAGGCGAAATACGCGTTCCTTCAGCGGTAGTGAATGGTACCGTCAATGGCGATATTCACTCATCGGGACGTCTTGAGTTAGCGGATAAAGCCCAAGTTGATGGCGATGTGTACTACAATCTCATTGAAATGGCGGTGGGCTGTAAGGTCAATGGCAGTTTTCGACACGTAGCGCCGATCGCTGATGACCTAGCCGCAAAGCGAGAAGCTCGCGCGCTGTCAGGTGTTGAGGCTGAAGGGGCTTGAGGCCAGTCACTGCGACCAGCCCCCAAGTGAGGGTGATGTAGCGTAAGGGTAGCGCGCTTATTCGGCGCGCAATTGCGTTACACTACCCTCCAAATCAATGAGACAATGATTTATGAGTGTCGTCGAAGCGTTTGATCCAACAGAAATACGATTGTCCGACAATGCAGTCACTAAGGTGCGTGCACTGGTCGACGACGAGGGCAATCCCGAGCTGAAACTGCGGGTTTATATTACCGGTGGTGGGTGTTCTGGCTTCCAGTATGGCTTCACTTTTGACGAAGCATCTGGGGACGACGACATGGTCATTCGAAAAGACGGCGTGACCGCGGTGATCGATTCGATGTCTTATCAGTATCTTGTTGGTTCAGAAGTGGACTACACCGAAGGGCTTGAGGGCTCTCGGTTCACGGTCAATAATCCCAATGCCGTCACTACCTGTGGCTGCGGCGCGTCGTTTTCTATTTAAGCGGTCGGGCAACCTTTGCCAGTCAGGTAGCCGTTCAGATCCCACATCAGTCATGCAGGGTAAGCAGGGTAAATAGCCCCGAGTACTCGGTAACCTTCAGCACCGGTAGCGCTGGGTTCATTGCCTGCGAGATTATTCATCGTTCTATGGGCTAACCAGCCAAAAGCCGCCGCTTCCACCCAGTCGGGATGAATGCCATAGGCGTCGGTCGTCGTGACGTTGATGGGTGTCAGCAGCGCAGATAGACGCTCCATGAGCAAGCCATTGTGGGCGCCACCCCCACAGACGGCGAGCTGAGTCAGTGGCTCATCGATGGTGACCGCGGCAATACTGCGGGCCGTCAATTCCAGTAACGTGCGCTGGATTGTCGCCGGGGGCCGCGCCTCAAATCCCTTCAGTTGGGTCATTAACCACGTTGGACTGAAATATTCCGGTCCGGTACTTTTAGGATCCGCGCTCGCAAAGTAGGGGTCAGCTAACAGGTGTTGGAGCACCGTGTCATCAATAGCGCCGGTCCGTGCCCAGTCGCCGTTATTATCATAGGACTGGGGTGTATGTTGCGCTGTCCAATAGTCCATGAGCGTATTGCCAGGGCCGCTATCAAAACCCCGAAGTGCGCCCTGCTTATCACAGAGCGTGACGTTGGCAATGCCGCCAATATTTACCACGCCGCTAGACTGGTCTAAGCGAAAAGCCGCGCGATGAAATGCGGGTACCAGCGGTGCCCCTTGGCCACCTGCGGCCATATCCCGTCGACGAAAGTCGGCCACTGTTGTGATGCCCGTGAGTTCAGCGATGCGGTTGGGATCGCCTATTTGTAGCGTAAAGGGCTGATCACTATTGGGCCGATGGCGGATAGTTTGGCCGTGACTGCCGATGGCTGAGATGTCTTCAGGGGTCAGATTTGCACGCTGGATGATGTTCAGTGCCGCGCTGGCAAAGTGGTCGGCGATTTGTCGATCGATGGGCCCTAAGCGATCAATTTCGTTATCGCCTGGCTGGCTGAGACTCAGAATGTCAGCGCGCAGAGCTGCGCTGTAGGGAACCGCATGGCTAGCAATAATGTCCACTTCCTCGCCATGCACACTCAGGATGACAGCATCGATGGCGTCGACACTGGTACCTGAAATAAGGCCGACAAAATGGTGGGCTTGACTCATTCGGCCAGCGCGATACGCGTTTGCTGGCGAAGCGCCGCTAGCTGCTGCAATGGGCCGCTAATCGCTGATTGAAAGCGCGCTAATTCGCTCGGCGCTAACGATCTGGCTTTCGGCAGCTGCTTATGGATCGATCGGGGGTTTCGGTGGACACCGTTGACGAGAAATTCATAGTGCAGGTGCGGTCCTGTTGCGGCGCCGGTGGCACCGACAGTGCCAATAACCTCACCTTGCTCGACGCGCTCGCCCTGCTTAACGCGACGTTTGTGGAGGTGTAAATAGTGGGTTTTATACTGCTCACCATGTTGAATAAAGACGTAGTTACCATTGGCTCGAGTGTAGCCGGTTTCAACCACCCGTCCATCACCTGCCGCATAGACTGGCGTTCCGCGCGGCGCTGCATAATCGGTACCTCGGTGAGGGCGTTTGGTGTTGTAGATGGGGTGGAGTCGATGAGGATTAAAGTTTGAACTGACCCGCGTGAAATCGAGGGGTGCTCTCAAAAACGCTTTGCGCATGCTGATGCCCTGCTCGTCGTAATAGCTACTATCGCCAGCGCTATCGGTGTAGCGATACGCCTCGTAGGTATCGCCTTTATTAGTGAAGGCAGCCGCAACAATATCGCCATCGGCGAGTTTTTCACCATTGAGGTACTGCTCTTCGTAGACCAGGGCAATGGTATCGCCCTGGCGAGGATCTAAAGCAAAGTCGATCACACCGCCAAAAATACCGGCTAAATCCATAATGAGTCGATGTGATAACCCCACTTGCTGCCCGGCCATAAACAGTGACGAGGCAATGTGCATGGTGGTGCCCCGCTCGCGAATCTCAGGACTGAGCTCAGTAGGTTGAGCCGTATACTGATCGCCTTCCCGACTAAAGGTGGTCCACTTTAAGGGCGACTGTATGTGCTTGACCTTCTTTAACGCGCCACTGGTGTCGATCAAAAAAGCAAGGGTTTCCGCTGGGAAAATGGTCTGCAATGCCCGGCCGCCGTTAGCGCTACTCACCTGATAGACATCTCGATCGGTGAATCCCGCTCGAGCAAAAATCAGTGACACATTGTCCCCTGATCTCACTGTCTCGGTATGCCAGTGGGGGATTAGCGTGCTGGCATCAGCTTTGCGCTGGGCGGTAACGACTAGGGGTTGCAGCGATGGCTGATCGGCACTCGTGTTGTTAGCGATCGTCTGATTGGCGTCATTGGAGGCTTGCAAAAAGGTTATTCCCAATACCAGCGCGCCTACGGCTAGCGCGCTGACGGTTAGCTGATGGCGTCGCCAACCCTGCGCATGGCTGCGATCGATGAGCGTCGCGCCACGCTTGCGGGCGTCGAGGGTGAGTCGCCAGTTTCTCAACCACTGAGAGAGGTTTTTTATCACCGTGATTAACCTGTAGAGGGGGAGTTGTTGTTCATGGTTTGCACCCATTAACCTATCACTGCCAGCAGCGCTTCATTATACGTCAGTCCATAGGCGAATTCGAACCGTTCCATCGGTGTCATGAGCAGGCGACAATTTACGCCACATCGGTACCCCTGTTCGGGGGCTAAATGTGGAATAATGTCAGCTCTAGTGAGTAAAAAAGTTTCCAGAGATATGTCTAGTGCGCTTTTAGAAGACCTGCGTGCCCGGGGTCTTGTCTTTCAAATAGCGGGTGAAGATGCCATCACCGAGTGGCTCGATGGTGGCCCGCGAACCTTGTACTGTGGCTTTGATCCCACGGCCGATAGCCTGCATATTGGCTCATTGGTGCCGTTGTTAATGTTGCGTCGGTTTCAAGACGCCGGGCACCGGCCCCTCGCGCTTGTGGGCGGTGCCACAGGACTCATTGGTGACCCCAGCTTTAAAGCCGCCGAGCGCCAGCTGAACACGCCAGATATTGTCGCTCGATGGACCGCTAAGATTCGCCAGCAAGTCAGCCGCTTTATCCGTGTAGAGGGTGAACACCCCGCCTTAGTGGTCAACAATCTTGATTGGACCGAGGATCTCGACGTGCTGACGTTCTTGCGGGACCTTGGCAAGCACTTCTCGATCAATTCCATGATTCAAAAAGAGTCGGTGAGGCAGCGTCTTGAGCGGCAAGGGTCGGGCATTAGCTTTACCGAATTTACCTATATGATTTTACAGTCTTTTGATTTTTCCGAGCTTTACCAGCGCTATCAATGCGGTCTGCAAATTGGTGGCTCTGACCAATGGGGTAACATCACTGGTGGCATTGATCTCACCCGGCGATTGCATGGGGGGCAGGTCTTTGGGCTGACCATGCCGCTGATCACGAAAGCGGATGGTACGAAATTTGGTAAAACGGAGGCGGGGACTGTGTGGCTCGACCCGAGCAAAACCTCGCCTTATTCGTTCTATCAGTTTTGGCTATCTACCGCCGATGCCGATGTCTACAAATTCCTGCGTTACTTCACGTTCTTGCCGGTCACCGAGATTGCGCACATTGAAGCCGATGATGCGCGGCGCGAGGGTCGGCCTGCAGCCCAAGCGGTACTGGCCCGAGAGGTCACCCGCCTAGTGCACGGTGACGACGCCTTGATTGGCGCGCAACGCATTACTGACGCGCTATTTAATGGCGACATTTTGGTGTTGTCGGCTAATGATCTCGAGCAACTGGCTCTCGATGGTTTGCCCACCAGTACCCTCGATCATCAAGCATTGCCCGCTACATTGGCCCACATTCTGACGGATGCGGGATTGGCGAGTTCGGGTAAGCAGGTGAAAGATGCGTTAGGTCGGGGGGCGATACTGGTCAATGGCGAGCCGCTTACTGCCGAGCTCAACAACGCTCCGGACATCTGTTTCAATCCTTCGGGTGCGTTGCATGAACGCTATTGGCTTGTGCGCTTGGGCAAAAAGAAAGTTCACTTGTTTATTCGCGCCGACGCCTGAGGGTTTGACGGACGCGAGAACGCCTAGCCACAAAACAAAGGGTCCTATGAATAAACACCGGCCCCTATTGTCTTGGCCGGCAGCGACTACGGGGCGGATATGATCTGCTGGCTTATGGATTCCCAGGGCGTCAAGGGTTACATCGATTCAGAGGATGGGGGCTACTGACAGGTGTTAGACTCACCTGAGGATGTTGTCGCCGCGCTTATCGGGCGCGAACGAATGGAAGCGGCTCGACAATTGACGATTGGCCGGGCGATTGAGTAGCGCGCAGATGGCCTGGCGTGCCGTTACTGAGTTGACAAGGAGAGGGCAATGCTGCCGGCAATTTTCGGTCTAGAGGGGCTGCAGCTCAGTACTCGGGAGCGTGATTTCTTCCGCGCCTGCCAACCTATGGGCTTTATTTTGTTTGGGCGCAATATTGAGTCTAAGCCGCAAGTGGCCGCATTGACAGCATCGTTGCGCGATACTCTCGGTCGTGACAATGTCGCTATATTGATTGATCAAGAGGGCGGCCGGGTGGCGCGCTTGCAGGCGCCCCACTGGCCCCTATTTCCCCCCGCGGCTCAGTTTGCCGCTGCTTGGGAGAGAGATGCTGAAGCAGCCATCAGCGCGACCCAGCTGAATTTCGAAGCGCTGGGGCTGGAGTTGGCGGCCTTGGGTATTTCTGTCGACTGCGCCCCCGTGCTGGATATTCCGCAAATCGGCGCACACGACGTTATTGGTGATCGAGCCTTTGGTCATGACCCCAACGTCATTGCACGGCTGGGACGTGCGGCCCTTGACGGCCTTGCTCGAGCGGGGGTTGTGGGGGTCATCAAACACATACCCGGGCATGGCCGTGCCGTCGCGGATAGCCACCACCATCTACCCCGAGTGACCGCGACTGAAGCACAGTTAGCCGTAGACCTAGCGCCCTTCACCGCTCTGGCGGATGCTCCCATGGCTATGACGGCCCATATTTTATACGAAGCCTGGGATCAAGCGCATTGCGCCACCCTGTCCAGTACAGTCATCCGCTCGATTATTCGTGAACGTATTGGTTTTAATGGACTGCTGATGAGCGACGACTTAGACATGAAGGCCCTGAAAGGCGATGTGCCAGCTCTAGCGGCGGCTGCAATACAGGCCGGCTGTGACGTCGTTCTGAATTGTTGGGGTAATATGGTTGATATGCAGGGCATCGCGGAGCGCTTACCCGAGGCGACACTCACTATGCGTCACCGTCTGCATTCAGCGATGGCGAGCGTGCGGGGCCTTGCTGAGGACGCTACTGGCGGTCAGCGCCAACGCGCGCTTATGGCCGATCGCGACGCTTTACTCCAGTCCTTAATGGGCGGAGCTGGGTAATGCTGTCGGGCGAACCCTGTGCATGATCATGGCGGAAGAGGGAAAAATACATGCTAGAGACGTTACTGAGATACGTCGGTCCCGCCGCTATTGCTGTAGGCTTGTCGGGGTGTTTAGCGAGCTTGCCCGGGGCGAGAGGCCCCGCGACACCGGCCATTGACGACGCACGGGTGGCTTGTTCGGATCCTCGACCCATGGTGTGTACCATGGAGTATCGGCCGGTGTGTGCGACATTGATTGACAAGGGCACTCGGACCTACGCTTCAGGGTGCAATGCCTGCGCGGATGTCGTGGTGGCCAGCTATTTACCCGACGCCTGTGGCAGTGGGCTTTAGGGTCGGAGAAACACTACAGTGACTAACCGGTGAGAGGCAGACTATGTCGTTAACAAATCGAATTCTATTGGCCATGGCTGCGGGTATCCTCTTGGGCTCGGGCTTTGAATGGTTACTGGCAAGCATCGACCCTAGCAGTCGTGTCGCCCAGTTTATTGAGGTTGGCTTAGTCGACGGCCTGTTTTATGTGGTCGGTAAGATTTTCATCGCCTCGTTAAAGTTATTGGTGGTGCCACTGGTGTTGGTGTCGCTTATTTGTGGGATGACCTCCTTGGGCAACAGCGGTCGCATGGGTGCTATTGCTGGTCGTACCCTAGGCCTGTACGTATTGACCACGGGTATTGCAGTGACATTGGGCTTGGTTAGCGCCAGCCTCATTGGCCCCGGCTACGGCCTGTCGGTGGTGGCTGACGTTGCTTTTGAGCCAAAACCGGTACCGCCCCTCATTGATGTCATTATTAATATATTTCCATCCAATCCGTTTTCCGCCATGGCTCAAGGCGAAATGCTACAGGTCATTGTGTTTGCCTTGTTGGTCGGCTTTTCCATTACTCGAGCTGGTGAGCAGGGACAGCGAATAGCCGCGTGGTTTAGAGATATGGAAGCCATCGTTATGAAGATGGTGGGGGTGCTGATCGAGCTGGCCCCCTGGGGTGTATTTGCGCTTTTGGTAAGATTATTTGCGACCATGGGTTTCGACACGATTATTAATTTAGCCGCTTATTTTTTTACCCTCGCGGGTATTTTGATTGTTCACGCGCTGGTGATTTATCCGCTTATTCTGAAAACGACCACGCGGTTAAATCCGCTCGTGCTGCTCGCTAAAATGCGTCGAGTGTGGGCCTTTGCCTTCAGCACAGCCTCTTCCGCAGCGACCTTGCCGGTCACCCTGCGCACCGTAGAAAAGCGTTTGGGTGTGCCAAAAAGTGTCGCGGGTTTTTCAATCCCTTTAGGCGCCACCATTAACATGGACGGCACCGCTATTATGCAAGGTGTTGCCACCGTATTCATCGCCCAGGTCTACGGTATCGATCTGGGACCCACGCAATTATTGATGGTGATTCTTACCGCCACGTTGGCATCCATAGGCACCGCGGCGGTACCCGGGGTTGGCTTGATTACCTTATCGCTGGTGTTGCAGCAGGCGGGGCTCCCGGTAGAGGGGGTCGCGCTGATCATTGGAGTTGACCGACTGCTTGATATGATTCGTACAGCGGTGAACGTGACCGGCGATGCCATGGTGTCCACGGTAGTCGCCTACCGAGAAGGACAGCTAGATGAGTCTATTTACTATGACCCCAACGCCGATCACGATACCCATGAGGGTGAGCCCCACAGTGCCTAACCCATGATCAATAACTACCAGAGAGCCAGGCTATGACTATTGCTGTATCCATCGTGCCGGTCACCGTGTATCAACAGAATTGCTCGATTATTAAATGTGAAACTACCGGCAAGGCGGCCATTGTCGATCCGGGTGGCGATAGCGAGCGAATTCTAGCCGCGGTAGAACAATTGGGCGGCGAGGTGGAAAAGATTCTTCTCACCCATGGTCATATGGATCACTGCGCCGCTAGTGATGTGCTGCGTAAACAACTTGGGGTGCCCATTGAAGGGCCTGAGGAAGGCGATCGCTTTTGGATAGATAAATTACCCGAGTGGTGTCAAATGGCGAACTTCCCCCATGCCGACGCCTTTGAACCTGACCGCTGGTTGCACGACGGCGACACGGTGACGGTAGGTGAGGCGCAATTAAACGTCCTGCACTGTCCGGGCCATACGCCGGGGCACGTAGTGTTTATCTATGAGCCTCAAAAGGTGGCTTGGGTGGGCGACGTTATCTTTGCCGGCTCTATTGGTCGCACGGACTTTCCCATGGGCAACCACGAACAACTGATCAGCTCTATTCGGGATAAATTATTTGCTCAAGGCGACGACATCACGTTCATCCCTGGTCATGGCCCTAATTCCACCTTGGGTCAGGAGCGCCAAACCAATCCGTTTGTTGCTGACTCTCGCTACGGCTAATTCATGGCTATAGATCGGGAAACGATTCGCGACTGCAAGCTCGCCTATATGGCCATGTTTGATCAAATTGCACATCCCGATGGCAGCAACTATAGTCGGTTGCGCGGCTATGTCTGGTCCATCATTGAGCGGCATTTTTCAGATGAGGATAACCAGCGGCAAACCCAGGCTTTGTCGGCGCTCACCTATACGCTCATGCTAACAGCGCTGACCTGTGCCGCTGCCGAAGCACTCGACGCCTCCGCAGAGCATGGCCATCTAGAGCAGCAAAGAGTTAACAAGGCGGCCTGGTGCTTGGGTTTGAGTTACGCCATTGGCCTGTCGCATCCGGACACGGTTGAGGGCGAGCATGGCTGGTCTGTATTGGGCGCTGATTCCCTCAAAGCACTCTTCGCTGAACCGGTGCCTGATGCTAGCGATGCTCATTTTTGGGGCGAGTTCGCGGTCCTTGGTGAAGCGCTTTATCAGCGCATGTTCACCGTTACGGTGTTGACTGCCGATGACCCCTCACCTCTACTTTATGCGGTAGGGGTGGGCTTTGGGTTATGCCCTCGAGGCGAGGTGGTACTACGCACGCGATTAGTCCGGGCGCTTGTGGCAAAGGTCTTTGGTATTCGCTCCGACGCGTTCGGGGCATAATGTCCCCAGGCTTCGCGCAGTGTCGTTGACGTTTAAGGTTGTTTGATAGGATACGGCTGACCGCCGTGAACCGTGGCGATGATATCGATAGCGCGCAGCTTGTCGAGATCAACAGTCATCGGATCCTCAGCTAATACGGTGAAATCCGCGATCTTACCGGCGCGTATAGACCCTAGCTCGTTTTCTCGACCCATGATCCATGCCGCGTCAATAGTGATCGCGCGCAACCCTTTTTCCCGAGAGATCTTCTCGCTGTCGATGCCCGCGCGACCGTTGATGGTTTCGCGTTGCACCGCCGTCCACATGAGCGTTAACGGCGACAGCGGCGCCATGGGGTTATCCGAATGTAGGGCGAGGGGTATGTTGGCGCGCTCGAGTGAACCCAAACGACTCATTTGTGGACCGCGATCGGGGCCTAGCCAGTCCCCTGAATACATATCGGATAAAATGTAGTGGTAATAGGGGTTTGCGGAAACGGCAGCGCCGAGGGCTTTTAGTTGACGGGTTTGATCCTCAGTGCTGTAAGCAAAGTGCTCGAGCGTCATGCGGTGATCTGCTCTGGGTGCCACCGTTAGCAACTGCTCGAGTAACGTCAAAAACCAATCGGTGGCCGCATCGCCGTTGGCGTGGGCATGCAGTTGAAAGCCCGCTTTCCAGAAAGTCAGCGCAAAGTCATAGGTGGTATCACGAGGGGCCATCCACACGCCTTCATGCCCGTCTAAATACCCTGGTGGGCCGAACTGACTGAGGCCGCTGAATATAGCGCCATCGAGCATCAGCTTGAAGTGATTACCGACTTCTACCCGGGCAGAATTCTGTGTTTGCCAGTCGTTAACTTCTGCTAGCGCCTCAGCGGGCGATAAACCCCGGGCCATGAAATCGACGATAATGGGGGTCAGAACAATACGGATGGGCACGGGGTAGTGTTCGGCGACGGCTCGTATACTCGCCATTTCTTGTGCGGGGTTGCCAAAAATACCGGTACCCATATCGAGCACCGTGGTGACCCCGCCTTGATGGACCATGGTCATGAAGTTGCTCATGCCTTTAGCGAACCTTGCCGGTTCAAAGAGGAACTGAAGTTGCCCGACAATCGCTTTAAGACCACCCTCATAAAAATGGCCTCGCTGCCAATTGGCCTCGTGAACCGTTTGAACCATTGCTTCAGTGATGCCCAACATCTCAAGGGCGGCGTCGTTAAAAATAATTTCGTGGAATGATCGGTGCCAGAGCGCAACGGGCTGGTCGCCAAACCAATCGTTCAAGTCAGCGCGCCAAATGTCGCCGTGCCACAGAGGGTGATAGCCCCAAGTAATAAAAGGCACGTCGGGATCGTCGTGTTGATCCGCGAGTGCGAGTAATTGTGCTTTATAGGCTTGGGGTGTTTTTGCGGCGGGGAAGTGACCGGTGGGAAGCTGCCAGTCATCGGGGGCAATGTAGGGGAACTGGGTCAGTATTGCCGGCAAAGAGGGGTGGATATGGGGATCAATAAAGCCCGGCACAATCACATCATTGGCGAAGCGATGATCTACGCGACCACCGCGCAAAGCAATAATCGGCTGTAGTGTTTCGAGGCTTCCCACCGCTACTACCCGTCCCTGTTCAACGGCAACGGCGGTGGCTGTGGGCAGCGCGGGCTCCATGGTGCGAATCTGTTGGGCCGTAAAGACCGTGACCTGCCCATAGCTCAAGGCCGCGGGGTACAGTGCTAAGAGGACGGTGCCTATAAACCTATGAAAGCGCATGGTGGGGTTCCCAAATGGGCACTAATAGCCACTGCGTGGTCAACGGCGTTCTAGTGTTGTCTATTGAATCACTTTTATCCAGTCGCCAATGCGCGGCTCCCCGGACGGATAGTAGCCATTGATAAGCCGCAATTGATCTTCTGCGTCGGGAATTTTGGCGCCGGTGGCAAGGCTCTTGAGCGTTGCCCCTCTAGGCACTTGCACATACTGCAGTGTTCGACTTTGGCCCTTGACCTTTTCACGCGCCACGAGCGGTCGAAAACTCTCAATAATACTCAGCAGCTGCTCGTCGCTAGCGGACAGGTTGTTGGCACTGGCCTCAAATAGGAATCGATAGCGGTGATCGATGACCGCCAACCGCTTGGCACTCCCCGAGGCCGAGGCAATGGCAGTACTGCCCTGCAAACCAAACTGCTCTAGGCGGCGGTTATCACTAAGCTCGCCCTTAGCTTTACTGTTCAGAAATTCATCACTCGCCACGGCGCTATCGAGTCCCGAGAGGGTAATCACTAGCGTTGCGGTTCCGTCATCGGCAGTGGCAGTGATGGCTTGACTGCTCTGAGATACCGACCACCCGTCAGGGGTTTTGATACTGAAATCTAGCTTGTTGTGATAGAAGCGGTTCGGTTCAGATTGCGCATCGGCGCTCGCACCAAACACCAATCCTTCGGTCTGGCGACGAAACTCGCCCAGGTTTGCCGGCTTTTCGGGGCGATTATCCATATCGAGACTGTTGGCGGTTTTGACCACAGTTTGTAAGCGCAAATCATTGCGCGGGTGGCTGGAGTACAAGCCGTGGTAGGTGCCAGTGGGTTTACCCGAGGCCTTGGCCGCGACTCGGCGATACATCTCTTGGTCTTTGAGAACGCCAATGACTGACAGCAGTGAGTCGGCGTCATAACCGGCCCGGTGCATGAATTCCGCCCCTGCGGCGTCAGCTTCAAGCTCCATGTCGCGGCCAAAGCCGCTGATCACTTCGGCACCATACATGGTTGCTGCGTCGTAAATATCACCACTGCCGGTCAAAATATAAGCCGTGGTAGCAAGCACGGTAGACGTTGCCTGCGAGCTTGCCCGACGCCCGTGATGGCGTTCGGTGATATGACCAATTTCATGGGCAATGACACCTGCCAGCTCATCTTCGTTGTCAAGATAGGCGAGCAACCCGCGATTGACATAAATAAACCCGCCGGGGAGCGCGAAGGCGTTAATATCGGGCGAGTCGAGGAGCGTAAAGGTAAACGTGGCAGTGGGCATACTCGAGTGGGCTACCAGCCGTTGACCCAGTCGATCGATATACTCGGCCAGCTCCAGGTCATCATAGATACCAATGGTCTCAATCAGTTTGCTGTGCTCCTCGGCAGTGACATCGGGGACATCCACTTGCCGACCCCCGACGGTGACTGTTGAGCTACCCCCCGATCCTGCACAGGCTGACAGCAGAGAAAGCATAGCGATACCAATAAGAAAGCGCATTAGTGCTCCGTTGACAGGTATTGCAATAGTTGATCACCCAGACTGTCGCAGGCGGTGCCTTGCACAGGGGCAATAATGGGAATAGGGACGACGACGGCGGGCATATAACTTTGGCCACTGGTATTAGCGCTAATACGTCCAACTTCGGTTTGATCGGTAAAATCCCAAATAGTCGCTTCATAATCGGAGCTCGTACCCCAAGTGCCAAAGCCAAAACAGCCGGCGCCACCGGGACCCACACCACAGGTCATTGAGCCAGAGCTATTGGTCTCAATAGTGACGCCATCAACCCAGATCATGTATTCCAATTTAATCTCGGCGAGTTTATCGGCCACCGGTTGCTGGGTAAATAATTTAGCAATGTCTTGGGTGCGTAACGGAGCGGTTCGCGGCTCAAACCAAGGGTAGAGGCTATTAAGAAAGACTTGTTCTTCGAGCACGGCAATGCTGTTGTCACCCCGTCGAATATGATCGCCAACACATTGAATAAAGTCTAATTCGGTATCGTAATCGGACGCGTGGCGCCGGCCTAAAATGACCACCGATGAATCCCCAATGCCGCCGGTGGGCTCCATGAACGTCATCTCATCGACGGTGGCGCTGACGCAGCCGCCCAGCCATACGCTGGCAGCAGCCATGAGCCCCATCGTCAGCAAGGCCTTGATCAGGGGGCGTTGGGCAGCTTGGGGTTTAGTCATTGCAAGCCCTCTCGACTGTCAAGCCACTGAGTAATCTCGGGCACTCGCCCAAAGGAGGTAATAAAATGAGCCCCTGCATCGCGCAGAGCCATCACCGCGGCCAGATTCACCGCAGCCTCATCCGACTGCATAAACGCAGTAGGGGTTTTGCCATAGGCGCTAAGTTGCCAATCAGCAAAGCTGTTGGCAGGATTATAAGTTAGGTCGCCATTGTCATGATCGTGGATGGCGTCGAGGGCGACCAACCTGAAGCGATAGCGCATCCATATCTCGTAGATTTTAATATTGGTGTGTGTGGGTACGGTGTACTGCAAGTCAGCCACGGATGGAATGATGACCGCATCAATACTATCGTCCCCTTGATGAAGGTCATCATGGTTTCGGATGTGAACCACACGCTCAAACATACCGTCAAATAAGGTATCCCAAAACTGCACTTGGGCCGCTCCGGTGTTCACCCGCCAATCAATCTCCGCGGGCCCGGACGCTTCGTCGAAAAATTCATGATTGGTAAACGCGTCGGGATAGAGCACCCCCAAGGTCAATGGCAGGGGCTCCATAATGGGGCTTGGAAAGCTACCCTGGACAATGACTTGCTTACTACCACAGGCACTCATCACAGCCAGCAAGATGATGCTAGCCAGTCCTTGGCGTAATTTTTTAGCGTGTAAAGCTATTGAGTCCAACGAACGTTCCGCCGTTTTTATAAGTCAATTCCCGCATCAGTGTAGCAAATCTTATCCCCGTTACCTGCAACTGGGGTGGTCTAATGAATTGTACGGGAAAGCCCACCCCATGGATGCGCACTCGTCGCTCACCGTCAAAGTTCTCGGAATTCAGTCGATCCACTGTACTCACCACCGATTGAATGGATTCACCGGTAAATTCGTCGCCAAACACATAAATGGATATTTTCTTGCCGGGATCGTAGAAAGTGCGCACCGCAGCGGTGATGCCCTCAACCGGGGAACTGTTGGAAAAAACGTTCCAGTTAGCCAAGTTGCGCAATATCAGCGCCCGGCGAGCGGGGGTGTCGGGAATCCATTCGCCGCGGTAGCGACTGAATAAATAGTTACCCATGTCGTTGAGGACTTGAATACCTTTGACTTCCGGGTAGATATTGAGGGTGGCTTCCATTTCTTGGAGCATTCGATCCCATGCGTAGGAAAACATGGAGCCTGAGGTATCGATGATAAAAATAATGTATTCACTGTCGACGGGGATGCCCCCGATGAGTCGATTTTTCCGTTGAGCATTATCGCCCAGCAACCGTCGCTCCTCCTCGCTGAGCGTTTGTCGTGCTATGGCCAGCTCTTGTTCAATAATACTGTTGCGGTTGCGGGTGGTCTCGAGGCTGTCGTAACGCGAGCGGGTTTTTGCCAGCGCGCCTTGCAAAATGGCGATACGCGCCTCATAGGTAGATACCTGCTCTTGTTTGGCTTTGAGATCACGATTGAGGACGGTGGTCTCGCCGCGTATCTCAAACAGCTGCTCGGTCAGATCTGCCACGCGACCATCGGCTTGCACGGTCGATCGCTCAAGAATTTGTGGTTGAACGGTTTTGGTGATCATAAGCAATAGGATGACCGCACCAAACCCGCAGCAGATAACATCGAGAAACGATATGGAGAATTCAGGCGACGCTCGTCGTTGACGCATGGTCTTGCTCCTTAGGGCCAGTCACGAGCGGGGGACATGAACGATCCACCGCTCACCTGGGCGAGCTGCCAAAATTCGGAGGCGGCCAGGGGATCACCTTCCATGGGCGCTAAAATAATATTGACCGGCACGCCCTTGGGCAGTTGTTGAAGCGCTCGCCGATAGTGCTCTAAACGCTGTCTGCCCGTGACGGTCGTGCCTCGAGGAGGTTCAGCCCCCTGGGTGGGTAAACCATCGGTAATGAGAAAAATATTGTCGGGTCGATCGGGTAATGTGTCGAGCGCGTCGAAGGCGTTAACTAAGCTAGTGCCGCGATTGGGTACTAGTTCACGCAGTGCTTGTGTGGCCGCTTCTAACGTTTGGGTGTCAGCCACGTCCAACCACGTACCCGCCGAATTTGCCAGTACTGGAGCGGCTTGGTCATTAAAAGCAATGAGTTGATATTGTGCGTTAACAGGGAGCTGGGCGGTTAGCCAGTCAACGGTATCGAGGGCTCGCACCCATTTTTCTGCGTTTCGCTGCAATTGCTCGTCCATGTTACGCAGTCGAATGACATTAATGAGCTTATCGGCCAACATACTCGACGATACATCCAGCAAAATCACAATCCGCTCACCGCCGAGGTTTAACCCTGTCAAGTATTGGCGATTGCCGTCGCCAGTAAACTCGCGAGCACTGCGCCCTGCTTGCGCTTCGGAGGCCTGACGCAATTGCGTCACGCGCTCTTCAAGGCGATTGAGCTCCGCCTTGAGTCGCTCTATATCGGTGCTGTCAGTCAATCCCTCCTCTTCGAGGGACGCGATCAGGCTTTGGAAACGATCGAGTTCTTCAGTGACGCGCGTGGCCAGTCCTTGCGCATCAACAATAGCCAGATCGGTGGAGGTGAGGGCATTGCGCAACTGCACCAAGCCCGCTTCACCCTCGCGAATATCTTCCTCGAGTAAGTTAATCTCAGAAAAGACGTCAGCATTGAAGGTGGTTATTTCAACATCCATAGCATGATCGATGATCAAAAAAACCAACACCACTGCGCCGAAGCCGCAGGACATGATGTCCAGAAAGCTCAGGTTGAAGGTGGATGTTTGGCGCTTGCGCCTTGCCATGTTAGTTCTCGACGATAATGAGTTGTGCCCGAAGCCCCGCGCCGTCAGTGACCGTATCTCCGGACACCAAGGTTTGGCCTAATTGGGCCGCTGAGTTGTTGATGCGTAGATCCGCGTCGATGGTGCCTGTCAGCGTCACCCCATGGCCGTCGAGATGTAACCTTGTGTCCCCGCTGAGTGCCACGCCGTGGTGTAACGGCCGGGCATGCATGCCCTGCAAAAGATGGGTCGGTCTGGATGTCCCGATAGGAGTGGCGAGGTCACCGCCTCGGTCGCCGTCATCGCTACGCGGTCCAGATGTCGGCTCAACGACAGGGCCGCTAGCGTAGGAATGCGCGACTGGGGCCACGTGTCGACGCAAAGTCAGTTCGTCGGGGGTCTGCAGGTACGAGACTACTCGCTCGCTGATCACACTGGCCATAGCATCGCCACTGATAGTGTAAACGGCTCGCGGTAACTCAAAGCCTGGAAGCGGCAAGAGCGAATCATCAAGCAACGCCGGCCAATCGCTGCGTAGCAGTGGGTCAAGCTGCGCGGCGAATGCTTGACCCATGGCCGCTAAATCATCGCCGGTGACCCGCACGCTGTAATCGTTAATGGTGATGTGTGCCTCGCTCTGGACCGTAAGGTCAGTCAGTAGCGAGGGTAGCGCATCGTACAGCGTTTGCTCGGTGTCTGCGCTGCGCAAGGGGTCGAAGCGGGTCTGGACCACGAACAACTCGGCAATGGTAGAGGCCAGGCGATCTTGAATGGCCAGTAGCCCGTGTCCCGCCAGCGCTTGAGAGTCCAGCGCCTGAATACCATTGTCCTGTAGCTCAAAGGCAGTGACGAGGGTCTGGTGAAGTTGGAGTTCGATGTGGCAGCCTCTGGTTAGCGCGCTGGCGCCAGCCAACAGCGCCGTCCGGTGAATCAAGCCCCGCACGTCGAAAGGTAGGTGTTCAGCAATACCGAGCAGTAACGAGTGTTGATCTCGAGTCATACTGCCGGGCGTACACATCACCAGTTCTGTAGGTTGCCCGGCTAGCGTGTGCAGCTGGGTGAGGTGGCTGTGCACAAGATCGCCGGCATGCCGAGCCGGCCCCAAAGCTGAGGATAACGGCTGGGTATTTAACTGCGACCAGTAGCGCGTATTTACGGATTTTGGTGTCCGCCGGCGTGTTGCCATGGCCGACGTGCCAAAGTGATACTGGTCGCCGTCATAGAAAGCATAGCCAGGGGAGTGCAGGCACTCGTTCTCACACCACAAACGCAGAGCAACGTCATTGATATCGACCACCGCTATCATTGTCTGGGTACCGCCAGGTGGCGAAGCAATTTGCGATCGACGTAACGTTGCGTGCTCAACACCAATCGCTCTTGGGAGAGTTGAAGCTGGTGGAGCGCGAACATAATGACAATACTCAGTACCAAGGCAACAAATGTGCTGTTGAAGGCCACGCCCAGACTGACGGTCACGCCAGAAATATCTCCCTCAACGGCCTTGTAGGCTTGTCCGAGTGCGTCGCCGATACCGCGCACCGTGCCGATAAAACCAATAGAGGGTATTGCCCAGGAAATGTAGCGCACCATAGACAGCTCGGAGTCGAGGCGATCAGCTTCAATGTCACATTGCTCGCGAACTGACTCAGAGGCAGCGGGTATCGACTGGGTGGTGGCGAAGCGCTGTAGCCCGTTCATCAGCGCCCGGGGCAATAAATAATCTTGTTCTTGATCGGGGAGAGCTTCCAGATTGCGCGAGTACTCTCGGGCGTCTTGGGGCAACACGCTGGTGCCCGTAGGCACAGCGATGAGCTGACGCTCGAGCATCCGGTGTTCGTCAACGGTACGCCGGGCCTTAAAACCCATAATGGCCAGCGCCCACAGGAGCAAAATAAAACAGGCTTCTTGTTCAAAATCACGAATGACAATGACCAGAGTGCGCTGGCTAGCCATGGCCTCACCGGCGGCCTGTTGCAGTGCTTGTGCGGCTAGTTGGGCGTCAGCTGCAGGTCGAATTAAACCCACGTAGAGGCCATGGACTAGGATAATCGCGATGAGAAGGGCAAATATCTGGTAGAGAAACTCATTATTCATTCGCACATTCATAAATGATTCCTGTCCTCAGATATCCACGGGAAAAGACACAGAGCTATCTTCTGAGATGCGCTCCGAGGGTTCATAGTTATCGGTCAATGTGCCGTTGACCGGCTGGTCACTGCCGGTGGTTTCGGCCCCGTCGACGGGTAATGGTAACGGACTTTGCACTGGATTTGAGCGTTGGCTATCGGTTTCCGCCGCGCTCGTGCTGCTGAGCGCCGCATTGTCCTGCCCAGCTGGGCTGGCGTCTGAGGGTGGTTCGCTCACCGACACGGGTTTATCGGCACTCTGCGCGACGACGGGATGACTGACGATTACAGTGACTCCCACCACAGCCACCAAGGCGTAGGCCATGACCCGTCGATAGGCGCAGCGGCAATGTTCGCTATCCTCGGTGATCGACGCCAATGGCTGCAGTAATTTATTCGGCATAGCGAGCAATCCTAAAGCCCAGGTCGTCACGACCACGGGCACCGTAATCCCGATACGTCAGGCGTAATTCCGACAGACGGCTCAAGGCCCAGCTGGCACCACGAACCGTGTAATTGTCACCGTTCTGCCCGCCCAGTGGGTCGGTAACTATGTCGGCATTGGCTGAGGGGATGACATAGACATCGTGTACCCATTCGGCAACATTGCCCCCCATATCGAATAGACCCCGGTGATTTTCAGGAAAACTGCCGACCGGTGCGCTGACAATATACCCGTCCGCGTAGCCGTTTAGTATTCGGCCCGTGACCAATGCTGAGGTGTTGTCCGCTACGTTGACGACGGCGCTGGTCGGTGGAAAGTCATTGCCCCAGGCAAAGCGGCGATAGCGCTCGCCCTCGACCCGGGCAGCATAGGACCACTCGGCCTCGGTTGGCAAGCGATAGCCCGTGCTGGAGCCGTTGTAGCCTTTCATAATGCCCTCATTATCCCGATAAAAAGGCGCTAAGCCTTCCCGTTTACTGAGCCAATTGCAGAAACGCGCCGCTTGTTGCCAGCTGATTTGAGTCACCGGCTGACGCTCTCGGTTGAGGCTATTGCCCTCGATCTGCCCGCTGTCATGACTTTCAAGAAATAATCGGAACTGGGCGTTAGTGGTTTCGGTGGTGGCGAGATAGAACGCCCGCTCCAGACGAACGGTGTGTTCGACTTCATTAGAGCGACGACCCGGTTGACGACGGTCGGTACCCATGGAAAAGGGGTTGGTAGGCTCAGCGAGTGGATCGATTAATACTAATGTTTGACCCAGGGCATTGGTGATTTTTTCCTGAAGGGCGGCTTTACGGGCTTGGGCGTCAGTGAGCAGCGTTACGTCAAGGAGTTGCTCTAATCCGGGTCGGGGTGTCACCCGTCGCCGCTCCCGGACATAGCCGGGTTTGCCAATCTCGAGCCGGTGCTCGAAGGCGGGCAAGGTCAGTGTTCGGTTCCCTACGCCGGCCAGCTTGCCGTTCACCCGTACCTCTGCGTCAGGGGGATCGACGCGGATAATCACTTCCCCCAATTGCGGAATCAGGGTCACTTGCCGCTCCTTCAGCGCGCCTTTTTCCAGCGTTAGCGAGATAGTTTTGCGAGCATAGCCGACCTTCGAGAGCTGGATAACGTGTGCTTCCTCGGGCGATAATTCCAGCGTGAGTGGTGTTCGCCCGGTGAATTCACCGTCGAGGCTAACAATGGCACCGGTGGGCGTTGAGCTCAGCGACAGGACGCCGTCAGCGGGTATTAAGGTGATCGTCTCAAGGGTCTGAGGAATGCTGGCACGTACTGCAATGGTCAGCGCATGATCCTGATAACCCGCCCGTCGCAGTGTGAGTTGACGGTCACCACTAGCGAGGTCGACGGTCGAATTTGTGCGGCCCGCCGGGTCACCGTCGATGAAAATCTGCGCGTCCTCAGGCTCGCTGCGTACCGTTATGGCGGCCCAATCCGGATTGAGTTGTGGCGCAAAGGTTTGACGAATTCCGCGACCAGTGATGTCAATGGAGGCTTCATAGGCCTGGTACCGAGGCGCAGTCACTCGCAGCCGATAGCTGCCCGCCGCTACGCCCCATTCATCGATGGGTGTGACGCCCAACAACGTATCGTCGAGGCTGACCGTAGCGCCTGTCGGCAAGCTTTGCACGCTGACCTTCCCGGGCAAGATGGCGGGATTGACGGCAATGCGCTGAGCGTCATCATCGGTTACTTCAATCGTCTGTTGCCAGGGCCGGTAGCCCGGCACAGTGACCGTCATGGGGTACTGTCCGGGGAGGATCAGCTGTCGCTCACCCAAGGAAATAGTAAAGCCATCGATAGTAATCGTAGGCTCGCCTATGGCGTCCACAGCAATCTCGACAGAGCGCGCGGTCAGCAGAAAAAGCAAGCAACCCAGCAGCACTGCGACCGCCAAGGCCACCCCTATTTTTGGCCAGGAGAGGCGTGCAGCAGCAGGCTTGGATTGGCTCAGGGGCTCAAACGGGCTCGCCGGAATGGCCTGGTTCCCAGCGTCGCTGCGCTTGTTATTGGCTCCCTCGCTCACAGGGCCTCCTCGATAGTATCCGTGCAGCGAACATCGACAACGTTGGGACCACCCGGGGTGACCTCAATATCGATTCGCACATCTCGATAACCACTACGAATCCCCAGCGCCGTATACTTTCCCGGCCGCACCGTGGCGGTGGTGGCGGTGAGCGCACCCAAGCGTTTGACTCGCAGCAATGTGACATCGGTTAAGCCGTCCGAGGTCACGGTAATGTCCACCTCGGTCAAGGCGTAGCTCAGCGCATCGGCCAGTGCCCGAGTTTGCCCCGCTAACACCGGCCCGGGTGAGGAAATAGCCTGCGCTTCGGCAAACAGCGCCTGAGCGGATTGCAGTGCGCGCTTATCCACCCAGCGCGAGGTATCCGCCAAAATCGCTTCAACAGCCTGATGCAGTACGGCTCGGGGTTGCGCCCGCGTCACTCCCTGCTGGGCGAAGACGAGCGACTTATCGATGGCGAGCGCCGCTTGGTAGCGTTCGACCGCTTGCTGCCATTGTTCTTGGGCTTCTAACGCGATTCCCTCGGCGCGCAGGGTCCGCAAGGTGGCGTCGGTACGGGCACTGCGGAGTTCAACTAAGGCGGCTTCTGGTTCTGAACTGGTGGGCTTTAGGGTAGTGGCGCGCCTGAACAGCTGCGCTGCTTCCTCAAAGCGGTTGTTCTCAAGGGCTAGATAGCCGCGGCTCATCGCCTGACGAAACTGGTTGTCGACCAAGGATTGCTGATAGGCCACTAACCGCTCGGCGGCCCGACGGTGTAGCGAGTCTGCGCTGAGTGCCTCAGTGACCTCATCGATAGCGCGCTGAAAGTCATTATTAATGGCTGCCTTTTCGGCGCCGTTGAGCGCCGCTGTGACCGTGGCTATTGCCGCAACGCGCGCACGCCAACCGGCGAGACGTTGATCATTGTCGGTTAATCGTTCCAGCAGCTCGAGGGCTTGTTGGGCAGCTGGTTCATCGCCCGTTTCTACACTGTCCAGTAGGCGTGCCTGAGCACCCGCTACTCGACTGGGAATCGATGCCTCAAGGTCAATCAGTGCCTGATTGGCGGTCCCGTAAGCGCGGGTGGCGTCGTCAAAACGCTGCTCTCGATAGGCCGCATCACCTATCGCTGCTTGACTAATAGCGGCTTGGTAAGGCTCAAGCGCCCATTGTTCAACAGCGCGCTCAAGCAAGCTCTCCTGCACTGTGAGAACGGCTTGCAAGGCCTCTTGAGCGGCACGTCGTTGTTTTTGTAACTGCGCTTCAGCAAAGGGTGAGCGTTCATTTGATGGGGTAGGCGATGCTTCGGCCTGAGCGGCATCCGCAGGGTCGGTGCTAACAGCGGCTGTGCTTACCTCGGCGGGAGGGGCTGTCAGTGGCGGGGGGAGGTCGCGATTAGATACCCATGCAGGCAACACAAAAAATACAATAACACCCACCAACAACAGGCCCACTGTCGCAGGTATCAGCCAGTGAGGTCGCTGACTGGCTGGGTCTTCGATGTGGGCGGTGGTTGTCTGGGGAGAAAACTCGCTAGGCTTGAGAGGCGTATCCTGTCGGGTCACTGTGCAGTCCTGTTGCCGGGGCAGTAACGCTTACTGTACGCCACGGGTGGTTTGGGTGGGCATCCTATCAGCGTCAGCTGCCTCGCTGGGCAGGTCGAGAGCGCCGATCTCGGCCGCATAAATATCGGCCATCAGTTCCCGCCACTGGGCATATTGGTCCTGCACATTACCTGACAAGCGCACCGTGCGATCCTCCAGTTCAATCACCCGTGGCGTGACCTCCGCCTCCAAGGATTGCCCCAATTCTTCTAGGGCAAGGGAGTGGATACTGGACTCGGCTCGCTTTTCCAAGCCGCTTTTCAACAGATAACCGCCCCCAGCAATACCGACCGCGCCAGCGGTCCTCGTGTAAGCGTTGTTTGAGCCCTGGGCAGCGATGCCCGCGACGACCGAGGCCGCCCCGGCAATAAGGCGGGCATTGGCCTCTGATTGCAGCTCTCTCAAAGCAACGACCTCCTCATAGTTGAGCTTTCGCCATTCCTGATACGGTATATACATATCGCCGCTGAACGTCTGATAGTGGCCTTGCAAGGTATCGACAAATACGTAGTTGCGCTGTCTCAAGTTCCGGACGCGTTCCAGCATGGGGTCGTTATTGGCGGGCAGCCGCTGAATGCGATAAACACCCTTGTCATCTTGGTTGAGATAGTCTGCAAACGCATCGGTCGCGAAGGCGCGAGCAAACCGCAGCTCAGCCACGTGACGAATAGCGAGACGGTCCTCGCTGGGCAGCGATTCAAAGATGGCCAGCATGTCGTTGGCGATAGTGCGATAGACCAATAAAAAGGGATCTTGACGGGCGGCGTTACGGCTATCGTAGGCATAGCGGCTGGTGGTTCCCTGATAGCGCTTGTCCAGCCAGCGAACCCCCTGGGCATCAATGACCTGTACCGCCAGCGCCAGTTGCTCGCCATCGCTCTGCACGATAGTCGCGCTGACTAGCAGGTCAGTAAATTGCTGTCCGTCCGGGACAACGCGGACTGCACCCCAGGCGCCTACCTCCTGTAGGGTTTTACTGAGCTCATGGGCCATAAACATGGCTTCGGCGCGTCGTACCTCGGGAAACACTTGGCTGTCCTCATCGCCCACCGCTGTACCATCGGCCCTGACAAGCCCTGGATCGAATACCGCGACGCCAACATCGAGCACTTCGTCATTACTGACCAGCGTCGTGGGATACGCTAACGGGGGTACCGAGGTGCTCTTTACGGTTTGGCTGACGCAAGCAGTTTGCGTCAGCAGCACGCTGACAATGCTGCTCAGGATAAATAGTCTCATGGGTCGACGATCTCTAGGCCAGTGTATTTACGGTATTCATTCCAGAGTTTTTCACGAATGAGTGGATCGGGCTCGCGCATCGCCGCTTCGCGAAGCTGGCGCGCGACAACATCGTCGTTATTGCTATCGGGAATGTCTTGCGGTGGCTTATAAATCGCTGGATTCTCGGGCGCGCCGCCACCGATGCCTCCACCTATACCACCACCCGATCTGCCGCCTGCCCTGGCGACATTGTCCTCGTAGGGATTACGGCCGGCGGTGTCGGGTCCGGTAGTTTCGGGTGACTGAGCGGGGCTGCGACTAGCGCTGGCCCGATCAATCTCGCGCTGCCGCTGCTGCTCTTCCAAAATCATAGCGTCGAAGTCACTGGTGCTTTGCTCCAACTGGCGATCTAAAATCGCCACTTGCTCCGCGGTAGTTAAGGGGCCGTTGCCCTCCTGCTCTGCGCTGATATCGTCCAACCCCCCAGTGGCGCGGGTGCCGGGTTCGCTCCCGTCAGCGTCGGTGTTTCCGGCACTGCCGGTGGGTCTGTCATCAAGGTTGGGATCGGTGGAGCCGGCGTCAGTCTCTGCGGCGGCCTGGTTGTCGGCCGTTGCAGAATTCCCTTGGGGAGCACTGCTATCACTGGGGTCCTCGCCGTAACTCTCATCAACAGTGGGTAGATTATCCCGCATATCGGGCAGCGCTGATGCGCCGGCAATGTCGCCAAAGCCCGGCTCTGTTCCCGTTTCAGGTGCCGCGGTTGGCTGCTCGGTACTATTGCTGCCATCACCATCACGGTTTTCACTCATATCGGGTATAGCGCTGCTATTGGGGGTCGTCTCCACACCGCCATTACCCTGAGGACCGCTGCTGCCACTGGGATTCACACCTGAGGGTGGCGTGCCTGGGGAAGGGGACGATGGCGCGCCACTCGACGAGGGGCTGCCTGAAGCACCGCTACTGGGGGAACCGCTGCTGGAGCTGCTACTCGATGAGCCGCTGCTGGACGAACTGCTGTTAGAGCTGCTACTCGATGAGCTGCTGCTGGACGAACTGCTGCTAGAGCTGCTACTCGAGCTGGACGGGGGCGGGGGTGTCACTGAGGGTGTTGAGGGTCGACTGGGGGTACTGGCGCTGGGGCAGCCTGTCAATGACAACACGCCGACGCAGACTATCAAGACCAGACACCACCGGTGCCCCGCTAACGGACGGGGTATTTTGCTCGGGCGTCGGTGCATAATGGCTGTGCTCCTACCGTTGTTACTGGCTGTGGTTGATCGCGTCTTACTCGACGCTCGCTTGAGGACGCCAGGCGGCGGCTTGCCACGACCAGGTAATGGGCTCACTCGCTACCGGCCGACCCTCTTCAAAGGGCGGTCTAAACCGGGTCCGACGTAATACGCGTAACAGGCGATTCATGCCACCCTCGTATTCTTCGACCTCGGGCTCGGCCAGTCGTTCCAAATTGCTTACCCTGCCCGTTTCAGAGATGGTGAATGACACCACGAGTACTCCGCTATCATCCCACATTGGTGGCGGTAGGGGTTGTAAATCGTCTTCTGTCGGCAGAGCAATGGGCTCAGCCAACGTCGATTGGAGATAAGCCTGAACGACGGCATCGTCCGATTCAAGTGCAAACGCATGAACGTCGTCATAATACCGTTGCGCGTCCTTGCGCTTACCAAACCACCAAGCCCAATCGGCGAGGGCGAGTTTATCTGTGGTAACGGCAATAAGGTCAGATTGGATTAGTCCTAGCTCAATCAGGGCCTTGAGCACTTTTTCTCCTTTGCGAAAGGTATAATTACTCAACGGGCCATAGGGCGAATCAGCGGTGTTTTTGCGCTGGGAAGACGCGAATTGTTGATGCCCGGCAAATAAATACTGGGCTTGCAGCATGCCGACTAGCGGTTTGCGCAGTTCCGGCGAGGCTTCACCAAAATGGTCGATCATTTCGGTCAGCGACAAGCGATAGAGGTTCCACATTTGCTGTAGTCGAAGCGGCACGGTGTCTTCATCTCCGACCTGCTCTTGGTAGGCGAGCCGCTGCCATTCAGCATGACGCAATAAAGCATAGGGAGAGTCCCTCTGGTCCCGCAGTGCACGGCGTTCGACGCGGTAAAGGTACTGCTGACGTTGATCGACAGCCTCATACTCCTTGAGGGCGAGTTGACTCTCGATCTGGCGGCGTAACAGTTCAATTTGCTCGCGACTGTACAGCCCCGTATTGATACGTGCCAGATGTGCAGCCCGCTTGAAGGCGTCGATGGCTTGTTCATGCCGCGCTTGTTGCTGCAAGGCAATCCCTAGCCCTAGTAGCTGCTCAGACAGCCCTGGTCCATAGGTACCCTCTTGCCGCTCAATAGCGGCGATGGCCGCGGTAAAATCTTGTATTACCGGAGATTCTACGGGTGTGGTCGTGGGTGCGGGCTCGGCGGGCTCGCGCATATCCACCACGAGTTCATTGGCCGGTGCCGTGGCAGTGTCTTGAGCCTGAGTTGGCAGGGCCAGAGCGAGAGCACACATGCTCAGCACGCGCGCTGCGCGCTGCGCGTCAGGGACGCCTATTTTTAGCTTGTCAAGGTGGAGTCCAGGCACTACCCAATTCCTCTCGCTTTCCGCTGGCTCAATCAGTATAGACAGTCTTCATAGCCGATAGCCACTGGGTATATTTCGTGCACCCAGTGCCTTCTATAGGGTATCTACGGGTATCATAGCGAATCGGAGCACCGCGGCGTAACTTACCGCCATGAATGAGGAGGCCACTGTGGGGCAGTTTGAAGAGGATACCGCCGTCACTCCGCTGGGCGATAATCGCTGGCAGGGAGAGTTAAAGCGAGGCTGGCGAATTGGGTCGGTACCCAACGGGGGTTATGTTCTTGCGGTCATTGGGCGGGCGCTGCGAAACACTATGCCCCACAAGGATCCCCTCTCGATCAACGCCTTTTATTTGGCACCGTGCTCTCTTGGCGTGTGCACTATTGAAGTCGAGCTGCTAAAAGCGGGCCGTGGCACTAGTTTCGGTACCGCAAGCTTGTATCAGAATGATGAACTGAGGGTTAGGGCGACCGCTGCTTACACCGATCTTGACCTACTGGCCGGGGAAACATGGATGGGCGGTGAGCCCCCCAGTGCACCGACCTTTGAATCCATGGCCGACGACAGCCGCGCTCAACACTTGGAGATTCATCAACGCGTGGACAGCCGCTTAGTCACTGGATATGAAGTGTTCGAGAGCGGCGAGCTACCGCGCAGCGGTGAGTTCGTAGGCTATCTTCAGCATGTAGACAAAGCCGCAATGGGCAGTATCGATTTATTGATGTTTGCGGATATTATGCCGCCACCGTCGTTTACGTTGTTCGGTCCATTTGGATGGGTGCCCACCATTGAGCTCACGGTGCAATGTCGAGGTCTGCCTGTGCCCGGACCACTACTAGGGCGCATGACATCCCGATACCTGACGTCGGGCATTATTGAGTCAGATGGTGATTTTTGGGATAGCAAAGGGCAACTGGTGGCCCTTGCGCGGCAGACTATGAAGGTGCGCTTGCCGAAAAAAAATGCCCACCAATAGCCGCAGATCAGTGTGCCACGTACCCTCCGGGGCGGCGCAAGTCTGAATAGCCGTAGCGCCAAGGGCCGTCGAGCTGGATTGAGTTAACCCTTCCGAGAGTGCGCGTGGTAGGTTCTATGACGTGCCCCATGGATTCCAGTAATCGAAGAGTGTCGGGACTAATACCTTGTTCTGTGTAGACTTTGTCGGGCTGCCACTGGTGATGCACCCTTGGTGCAGCGGATGCTGAGGCGACATCCATATCGAACACGGTGGCGTTGAGAATGGTTTGCAATACAGCGGTAATGATAAGCGAGCCCCCGGGGCTGCCGGTCACCAACCGTGGGCTGCCTGCCTTCATGACGATGGTGGGTGTCATCGACGACAGCGGTCGACGACCGGGTGCTACCGCATTGGCCTCGCCCTGCACGAGCCCATAGGCGTTCGCGAAACCCGGACGCGCGGCGAAGTCATCCATTTCGTTGTTGAGCAGAATGCCTGTACCAGGGACAACGATATGGGAGCCAAAGCTGAAATTGAGGGTGTAGGTATTGCTGACCACGTTACCAGCACTATCTGCAACACTGTAATGGGTCGTATCACGACCCTCGGGGGAGAGTAGGTCACCCGCTTGGATTTCACTGGAGGGGGTGGCGCGATTGTCTTTGATAAGTTGTCGGCGGCTGTCGGCATAGTCGTCGGCGATTAATGCCGCCATAGGTACTCGGGTTTGATCTGGATCTCCTAAATGCTTGCTGCGATCCGCATAGGCAAGTTTCATGCTCTCGATGACACGGTGTAAATAGCTCGCTGAATTATGCCCCATGGCTACGAGGTTATAGGGCTCGAGAAGTTTCAGCATTTGAATAACGTGGATACCACCAGAAGAGGGCGGAGGTGCCGACACAATGTCGTAGCCACGAAATTTGCTGGTCACTGGCTCGCGCTCGATGGCCCGATAAGCGGCCAGATCATCAAGGGTAATCAGCCCACTATTGGCCCGCATATCCTCGGCGATGAGCTGCGCGGTTTTGCCCCGGTAGAAACCATCGCGGCCACCGTCTCGAATGCGTTTTAACGTGGCGGCAAGCGCCGGCTGCTTGAAGAGAGCGTTGCGATCCACCGCGCGACCTTGCGCGCTCAAAAATACCGCCCGGGCGGCGGGGTTTCGACCCAAGCGATCGGCACGTGCATTAATGGTTTCTTGCAGCGTTACCGTCATAGGGAAACCATTTTCGGCCAGCGCGATGGCTGGTGCTATGACCCTGGCCAGCGGCAGGCTGCCATAGTTTTCCAGCGCATGGATTAAGCCGGCCACTGTCCCCGGTACGCCGGAAGCGGCATGGCTGAAATAGGCTTTTTGTTTATCTACACTGCCATCCCCCTGAAGGAACATGTTGCGCGTTGCCGCGGCCGGTGCAGCCTCTCGATAATCAATAAAGATGTTGCGGTCTTCCTCAGCGAGATGGATCAGCATAAAGCCGCCACCACCAATATTGCCCGCCCGGGGGAGGGTGACCGCGAGAGCAAAGCCGCTGGCGACCGCGGCGTCGATAGCATTGCCGCCTTCTTGGAGGATGGCCAATCCGGCCTGAGATGCCAGCTCTTCCGGGCCGACCACCATATTGCCCCGCCCAATGTCGGGGACAAAGCGCATGCGAAAATCGATAAGCGGTGCATCGCTGTCGTCACTTTCGACCGCCACTGCCGATGGGTTAATTAGGGTAGTCATGAGTATCGCCACAGCCAGTACCCACGCCCATTGGTAGACCGTTCTACTAGGTTGCTGGCTCAAGGACTGGGGGTTTCGCTGGCGGGGCTTGATCATAATCGGTCTCATTTTTGGTCATCGCAAGGGCCGATACGCTACCGTTTCGTGGCGCCTGATTCTACCCCGTTGCTGTTGCTGTGTGGCTAAGCCGGTATAATGGTCGGCTAGGGTAACCCTTTGCCGCCCGCTGCTACCACGGGAATGACTATGAATTATGCCGATTATCGACGCAACTATGTGCTGGGAGGGCTGGACAGCGACAGACTCACTGAATCACCCTTTGAGCTGTTCACGCAGTGGCAGCAACAGGCGATTGATGCGGCACTTAAGGACCCTACCGCCGCCGCGCTAGCCACCATTGAGCCCTCCGGCAACCTGTGGCAGCGAATGGTATTACTGAAAAAAGTGAGTCAAGGCGGCTTCGTGTTTTTCACCAATTATGCCAGTAATAAAGCCCGCGCATTAACGATCGATGCGCGCAGTTCTCTGTTATTCCCTTGGAACGAATTGGATCGACAGGTGACAGTAACGGGAGTGGTTGAAAAGATTGCCGCCCGCGAATCCGATGATTACTTTGCCCGCCGCCCACGCGAGAGCCAGCTGGGGGCCTGGGCGTCGAGTCAAAGTAACCCTATAGCCAGCCGTGCACATTTGGTAAGCGCCTATGAAAAGGTCGCCCAGCGCTTTGAGGGTGAGGATATTCCGCGACCATCTCACTGGGGTGGGTTTCGGTTGGTGGCGCGAGAGATCGAGTTTTGGCAGGGCGGTGAGCATCGTTTACATGATCGCTTTCGCTACGTCGCTAACAATGACACCTGGCAGGTAACCCGACTACAGCCCTAGCTATCTGCCCGCCACTAGGCGGGCACCGGGATTGGGTAACGTATTGTCTATTGGGCTTGGCGACTAAAATACTGAGGTTCCGTGGGCAGACCTAAGAGCTGCCGCCTCACCAAATCTAAGCCGGCGGCAGCGACCAGCTGTTGGACGTCATCTCGAGGGCCAGGGATGACTACTCGCCGGGTATGCATAATGTCGCTGCTACCCCAAGCGAGCCATACGGTACCGACGGGTTTTTCTTCGCTGCCACCACCGGGGCCAGCTATACCCGACACCGCAATACCCATATCGGCACCCGAGTGTGCCAATGCGCCGACCAGCATTTGACGAACCACCGCCTCGCTGACCGCCCCGTGGTGGTCAAGATCGTCGAGAGAAACCCCTAGGATGCGGTGCTTGATGTCATTGGCGTAGGTGACATAGCCCGCCTGAAAGATATCCGAGGAGCCCGGCTCACGGGTGATCATGGCGGCGATTAGGCCGCCCGTGCACGACTCTGCGGTGGTGACAGTTTTATGCTGTTCACGCAACGCATGTGCTAGCGCCTGTGCCAAGGTTGTGCTGGCTTCACCGATAATATGGTCACCCATTAACGCCTGTAAGTGATCGAGACAAGCGCGCTGTAGAGGGATGTGCGCATCGTCATTGACGGTGAGCTTGAGCTCTAGTTGGGGCAGCCCCGCTCGAAAACCCAAGGCGACTTGAGCTGGCCAGGCGTAACCGCTGTCATTAATGGCTTGTTGAATGGAGGATTCACCCATACCGAAGGTTTGAAGGCGGAGGGTGTGCACACTGTGCGTGGCGACCCGTTCACTGGTCAACGCCAAGACCTCCGGCAACATAGCCATCAGTTCACTGGGTACCCCCGGAGTGGTAATGACCCTACAGTGACCAAGATCGACGGCGAAACCCAAGGCACTGCCCCGAGGATTATGAATAAGCTGCGCCCCGAGCGGCATAAACGCTTGTTTTAAGTTGGCGTCGTTGGCGGTGATACCCCGACGCGCGCACCAGTCTTCCACGTGGGTTCGGGCTTTGGCATGCTCGACAAGGGCAATGCCGGCCAGTTGTGCAATCACTTCCGCGGTCAGGTCATCCGATGTGGGCCCGAGACCACCGTTAACAATAAGCACGGCATGATCTTCGGCTAGCCGGGCGATCGCCGCTGACAGGCGCTGTCGATCGTCACCAACGGTGGCTTTTTCTTGTACCACCACCCCGGTTTCCGCCAAGGCGCAGGCAATTTTTGCAGAGTTACTGTCAACCGTGTCACCGCGCATGAGTTCATCGCCGGTCATCAGCAGTGCAATGGTGGCTGGTGGGTTTGTTGTCACGTTGGTGCATGCTCCATGGTTACGGTACCGTTCAGGGGGGTTACCTCCTCACGATTGACCTCACAATAGCATTGCCTAGACAAAGAAAAGACCAATGCCTGTAGCCGTGTTTATGCCGCCGCCCCTGATGTGGGTATTCAGAAGGCAGCATTGCCGGGCGTGCGAGGAAATGGAATAACGTCACGGACATTGTCCATGCCGGTCACGTAGGCCAGCAGGCGTTCAAAACCCAGCCCGAATCCCGCATGGGGTACGCTTCCGTAGCGGCGAAGGTCTCGATACCACCACAAATCGGCTTTGAGTTGCTCATCCATCCGGCTGTCGAGCACATCGAGGCGCTCTTCACGCTGACTGCCACCAATGATTTCGCCAATACCTGGCGCCAAAACGTCCATGGCCGCCACCGTAGTATTGTCGTCGTTGAGACGCATATAAAACGCCTTAATGGCCTTTGGATAGTCAGTGACTACTAGGGGTCGACCGACATGTGTTTCAGCAAGATATCGCTCGTGCTCTGAGGCCATATCGATGCCCCAGCTGACGGGGAATTCAAACGACTGACCACAGTTTTCAAGAATACTGATAGCCTCTGAATAGGTCATGCGCTCGAAATTGGCGTCGACAATGCCTTGTAAGCGGCTAATCACCGTGTTGTCGATGCGTGCTTGGAAAAAGGCCATGTCGTCGGCGCAGTGCTCGAGAACCTCGCTGATAACATGCCGCAGCAAACCCTCAGCGAGTGCCGCATTGTCATCGAGGTTAGCGAAGGCAATCTCAGGTTCTACCATCCAAAATTCCGCGAGGTGCCGGGACGTATTGGAGTTTTCCGCTCGGAAAGTAGGGCCAAAGGTGTAGACCTTGCTCATAGATAAACAATGAGACTCGACTGCTAGCTGCCCTGAGACCGTTAAAAAAGCGTCGCTGCCAAAGAAGTCCTGGCTGTGGTCGACTGTGCCATCGGGGTTGCGAGGAAGATTGCTGAAATCCAGTGTGCTAATGCGAAAAAGCTCCCCAGCACCTTCGCAGTCGCTGGCGGTAATAATGGGGGTATTGACCCAGTAAAACGACGCTCGATGGAAGAATTCATGAATGGCACGTGCGAGCACATGACGCACCCGGGTGATGGCACCAAAAGTATTAGTGCGGGTGCGAAGGTGTGCCTGAGTGCGAAGATACTCAAAGGTATGACGCTTCTTGGCGACGGGATAACCCTCAGGATCATCGACGGTGCCCACCACTGTCACCTGTGTCGCTTGGATTTCGACCTGCTGACCCTTGCCTTCGGAGGTGACTAATTCCCCCGACACGGTCACCGCACACCCGGTGGATAATGCCAAAATCTCGCTGTCGTAGTTATCGAGGCTGCTCGGAATCACTGCCTGTAGAGGGTCGAAGCAGGTACCATCGTGAATCGCAAGAAATGAAATGCCAGCTTTTGAGTCGCGTTTGCTCCGCAACCAGCCGTTGACCGTGACTTGAGTGCCGATCAATGCGGGATCGTTGAAGAGTGTTTGAATCCGATGGGTGGTGGCCATACTGCGCGCTCTCTATTCTTTGGGTGGCTTGGCGCCGCAGCCATCAGCCAGCGTGAACTGTGCCTGCCAGCCCTCTTTTTCAGACGCCCCGCTAAACATAATGTCAACGTGCTGCTCGAGTTGAAAGCGGCGAGTCGTTGAGGTGAGACTGGCGGTCCATTTATCGAAGCTAAATTTCTCTGGATCCTTGCGCAGGTCAACGATCCCTTCAATGCCTGTATCGTGCAGTCGGACCCTAAAGCCACTGCTGTTTACTTGGCTAATCATACCGGCAAAACCGTGTTCCGACGCTTGCGTGAGCTGTGCGAGGTAATTAGCCGCCAGCCAGCGTTCCGCCGTCCAGCTAGCGTCTCGACTGCGAGCCACTGCACGGCTGGTCTCCTCGAGCAACTCATCGGTAGCGTGATGGGCCGTTTCACCTTGCAGGACAGCTTTGATTTGTCGATGAACCAGAAAATCGATATTTTTGCGTAGCGGCGAGGTGAAGGTGGTATAGGCCGGTAAGGACATGCCCATATGTTCGCCGGGCGTGCAGCTAAAGGTGGCCCGAGTCAGCAGCCGATTTACCATGGCACGCAGAGGCAGAGGGCCGTCGGCATGGGTCAGTGCTTTGAGTACCCGCTGATAACCTGCCAGTGTTTCAATGGGCGCTTCCGTCAACGATGGGTAATGCTTGTCAAGAAACTCTCGCGCTTCATCAAGGCGATCTTTGCGAAAGCCACCGTGAACGACGAATGGGCCCCGAGCATTAGCCGCAGCAAGGAAGTGGGCCGCGCAGCGGTTAGCAGCGATCATGCATTCTTCCACTAAATACTGAGACGCGATTTTCTCCCTGACCTCAATCTGGGCAATCTGTTTGCATTCATTGAGGTGCCAGCGGAATTCACGCCGGTCCTCCATGACTAGTTCGCTCTCCTCTCGGGCGCGACGCAAGGCTCGGTAGGCCTGTACCAGTGCTTCCAGAGGATTGGACCACGCAATAAGATCATCGCTATTACCTCTAATGTAGCGGTCTACAGCCCCGTAAGATAATTTCGCTTTGGAGCGAACAATGGCGCTGAAAATATCGTAGTCGCCAATCTCCCCCGTATCACTCACCTTAATCTTGCAGACTAGCGCCGGCCGCGTGTGCTCCTCAGCCAGCGCACAAAAATCTCGACTGATCGCCTCGGGTAGCATGGGGATCATGTCGCCATGAAAATAGACCGACGCGCCGCGCTGGGCAAGGGCCTGCTCAATGCCTGAAATATGACCGATAAATGCGGTGGGGTCGGCCACTGCCACATAGAGCGTCCAGCCTTCGCTGGTGACTTCCGCGTAAACCGCATCGTCAATGTCTTGCGTGCGCGCGGCATCAATGGATACGAAAGCCAGGTGAGTCAGGTCTAGACGGTCAGCGTCATCGAGGGGTGAGCACTGACTGGCATGCTCGACCATGGTCGCTATGATATTTGACGGCCATTCCGACAGCACCCCAGCGCGTAGCGCGCTGTAAGCGTTCTCTATGCCCGGGGTACTGTCATCACCGAGTTGAGTCAGTACCTTCGCCGAGGGCCTGCCATCACGAATGGGATGGCGCAGTACCGCGCACTCAACTCGATCGCCGGGTTTCGCACCGTTACGGGCATGCGCAGGCAGGAATAGCCAGCGATGTAACACTGGGTGGTCGGGGTCAACAAAGACGGCTTTGCCTTTGCTCACCACCTTACCGACAAAGCTTCCGAGGGAACTGTCGATGAGGGCTTCAATATCGGCAACCGTGCGCCGCGCTTTGTCGTTGGCTTTAGCGCCGGATTTAGTTGTTGGAGCTTTTGCCGGTCGGATACAAATGCGCACGCGATCGCCGGGAAGTACCTTGAGCATTTCATCGGGCGGAATGAATATCTCGCGTCCATCGTCCACGACCGCAAAACCGTAGCGGTTCAGCGTCCCTTTGACCGTGGCCTCGACGTACTCTTTCTCTGCCTCAATCTGGTGTTTGAGCCCCTTCAACTGGGCCAGGGCATCATTGTTCAGCATGGCCTCGAGTCGCTCCTGACAACCTAGGTTGATGTATATAGTCGAAACCGAGGCTTCGCCAATGAAGCCGGGAATCGTAGCGAAATTATCGGCCGCTGTCAGCGTGATTTATCGTCTCAGACCATTTTTCCCTATCTTCATTGACAGCAGGGAAGCTGCGGGCTTTACTGTGAACATCCGAAAAGAGATGAGTAGGACGGACGTTATTCGACGTATCAAGCCACTCCCCGGGACACTGATGGGACCGCCCACCAACGGCTCACTCCTAACGCTTGTCCGCCACCAAGGCCATCTCGCCTCGAATATCTCTCGGTGTTGCGACTTCCCCAGCTACCCCCTTGTGCAGTCCATGTAGGAGCGTGTTATGGATGCTAGTCCTGTTGCAGAGCGTAAGATTTACGTCCTTGATACCAATGTCTTGCTACATGATCCGACGGCCATTACGACCTTTGCGGAGCATACGGTCGTTATTCCAATGACGGTCCTTGAGGAGCTCGATCACATCAAAGACCGGCGCGAAAAGCCGGTCAGTCGTGAGGCGCGTATTGCCATTCAAATGATCGATAAGATTATTGGCGCAGCCGCGCCCCATGAAATTCAAGTGGGCGTACCCATTCCGGGCACCGCGCTGAGTGGGCTCCTAGGTAAGCTGGTGGTTTATCCCGACCAACTGATTCAAGAAAACGACGATGTCCCGTTCCTAGACGTCACCCAAGACCACACCAATGATAACCGCATTATCAATGTCGCTTTACGTCTGCAAAGAGAAGCGCCTGAAACCGTCGTTTGTTTAGTGACTAAAGATATTAATATGCGCATCAAGGCCAAGGGATCGGGCCTAGAGCACGTGGAAGACTATCGCCACGATCGAGTGCTGGATGATATTGATTTATTGTCGACGGGCTGTCAGCACGTAGCGGGTGACTTTTGGTCCACCGTGACTGACGTCGATACTGTCCGTGACAATCATGTGACCCTGCACCGGGTATCGCGCGAGGTGCTACCCGACGCTTACCCCAATGAATTTGTTTTCGATGATCATGACTTTCTCGCTTATGTGGTAAACATAGATGATGAGCACATTTATTTGCGCTTGGACAGTCGTGATAACCTGATGAACAAGCGGTTTTGGGGTCTCGCACCACGCAATCTTGAACAAGCCATGGCAATGAGCTTGCTCGATGACGACAGCATTGATATGACGGTACTCACGGGTCCTGCTGGATCCGGCAAGACGCTGTTGGCGCTGGCCTATGGTTTGCACGCCATTCTCGAGCAGAAGAAATATTCGAAGTTAATCGTTGCTAGATCAACGCCACCGCTGGCTGAGGATATTGGCTTCTTACCGGGCACCGAGGAGGAGAAAATGGCCCCGTGGCTGGCGGCCTTCGATGATAATTTAGAGATTCTACACGGCACCGATGCCTGCGCAGGTGGTAGCATTGACTATGTCAAGGAGCGCGCCAATATTCAGTTTAAGTCCTTGAATTTTATGCGTGGCCGGTCCTTTAATAACGCCTATATTGTAGTCGACGAAGCCCAGGGACTGACACAATTTCAGCTCAAGTCCATTATCAGTCGGGTCGGTGCCGACTCCAAAATTGTCGTGCTCGGTAATCTCGCTCAAATTGATAATAAGTATATTTCGCCACTGACCTCAGGATTGACCTACTTGGTCGAAAAAACCAAGGACTATCCCCACGCGGGCATTATGTTCATTGCCGGTATTGTTCGCTCGCGCCTGGCCGCATTCGCGGAAACCCATCTTTAGCTGAGGCAGCGCCGGGGACCCGACTAGTTGGCCAAGGCTGCACGCACGAGAACGCTATCGCCGGGCTCTGCTTGCCATTGAAGATCACTGTCCTCGGCGAGCAACACCACGGTTGAGCCCAAGAAAAAACGGCCGAGCTCCTCGCCCGCCGCCAAGGTAGGCGCGTCTTCGGGGTTAAATCGTCGCTCCCGAATAGTGCCTGGATGGGGTGATTCCACTCCACCCCAAACGGTTTCAATACCGGCGACCACCATGGCGCCGACCAATACCACGGCCAACTGCCCGCCGGCGGTATCGAATAAACACACCAAGCGTTCATTGCGTGCGAAGAGCTGATCGACTCCCGCTGTGGTGCGGGCGTTCACGGCGAACAAGTCCCCGGGTATGTAGCGTGTCATTCGCAGCGTGCCAGACATAGGCATATGCACCCGATGATAATCCTTGGGTGACAGATAAACCGTGGCAAATGAGCCGTTGTCGAAACTCGATGCCTCAGCGTCACTGCCTGCGAGCAATCCGCGTGTGTCGTACCAACGACCCTTGGCTTGCACTAGTTTGCCGTCCTCCACATTCCCCCGTTGGCTGAGTACGCCGTCGGCCGGTGACAGGTAGCGACTGCCGGCCAACGGTCGCGCACCGTCTTGCAATGCCCGGGTAAAAAAGTGATTGAAGTGGCGATATTGCCCCGCCTGAGTGTGCTCGGCTTCGTCGAGAGCAATGCCATAGGTCTGCATAAACAGGGTGATGAGTATATTTTTCAACCAAATGGGTCGCTCGAGGTCAGCGAGCCCGCCAATGACTCGGGATAGCAGGTGTTGCGGTAAGATGGCTTGCAGACCAATAAATAAAGCTGTCATGGGCGAAATCTACTTGGGAGTGGGGTAAGTGAAAGTGCTTAATGTCCTTGATAAGGAACAGCGGCTGTGCGCGAAAGTACCGTATTTTACTTCGGATTGCAGCGGGGTGGTCGATGAATTCCTATAGTTCATGGCATTCAATTTGGGCGCGGTGCGTCAACGATATTGCGGTAGCTCTGTAAGCGCGCTGCACTAATATTACCCTCCGCCACCGCGGTAAGAATGGCACAACCGACCTCGTGGTCATGTTGGCAGTTCCGAAAACGACACCGTCCTAAGTAGTCTTGGAACTCTATAAAGCCATAGGCCACGTCTTCAGCAGGTAAATGGTGGAGGTGGAATTCTCGGATTCCCGGGGAGTCGATAAGGTGGCCGCCGCTCGGCAAATGATAAAGCTCGGCGGCGGTCGTCGTGTGCCGGCCTTTAGCAATGGCCTCTGATAAGGCACCAATACGAATATCTAAATCGGGTATTAGCCGATTAATGAGCGATGATTTACCGACCCCTGACTGGCCGACTAATACCAAGGTTTGGTTGTTTGCCAGTGGCCGAATGGCCTCGGCTGTGGGATCACTGATTTCGTCGGTCTGCGCGACGGGGTAACCGAGAGCCTTGTAGGCGCTAGCTAGCGCTGTCACTGGATCGTCCTTGGTGAGTAGATCCGCCTTGTTGACCACGAGTACGGCCTGCATGCCCGCATGCTCGGCCGCTACAAGGTAGCGATCGATCAAGTTGTCGAAGGGTTCGGGTTTGGGTGCGATCACCACAAACATAACATCCACATTGGCGGCCACTGGCCGTAGATGACCCCGGTAATCGGGACGGCTGAGGACGGTTCGACGCGCATCCCGGGACTCAATAACCCCCGTATCGTCACTGGGTCGCCAAATAACCGCATCACCGGCGACCAGACTGTCAATATTGGCGCGCATAACACATTGACGCCGCTGGCCATCGTTGTCCTCCACCAAGGCGCGCTGTCCAAAGCGCGCAATAACAATGCCCAGTCGAGCATCGCCCAGCTCGCCCTCGGGAAGTTGATGCTTGCGCTCCCGGGTTGTGCGTATGCGTCGCTGCTGTTGGTGGGTCAGTTTTCGTTTTGCCATAGCGCGCAGTGTACCTGCTAGCGCTGCCCCAGTCCTGCTGGCTCTGCTAGACTGCTCTGTCAAAGGGGAGATCGACTATGCCAAATGGCGAGCATTTAATTTGGGTTGATATGGAAATGACCGGGCTGATTCCCGAGGCACACCGGGTCATTGAAATCGCCACCATCGTGACCGACTCAGCGCTCAATGAGCTGGCTGTTGGGCCTGTTATTGCCATTCATCAAAGTGATGCTGAGCTGGCGGCTATGGATGAATGGAACACTACCCATCATGGTCAATCGGGGTTGACCGAAAGGGTTCGTGCTAGTGACGTTAATGAAGGTAGGGCGGTTAAGGACACGCTAGACTTTCTCGGTCAGTGGGTGGCTCCAGGGCAATCACCCATGTGCGGCAACTCTATCTGCCAGGACCGTCGTTTCATGGCCCGGCATATGCCTGACCTGGAGGCCTACTTTCACTACCGCAATCTCGATGTCAGCACCTTAAAAATCCTTGCTAACCGATGGCGTCCTGACCTGCCGGGGCTGAAGAAAAAAGCCGCTCACTTGGCATTGGACGATATTCGCGAGTCCATTGAAGAGCTGCGCTATTATCGCGAGCATTTTTTACGCCTTGATGGCTAACACGCAAGATGGACGCAGCCTGCCGGTAGTCATTCGATCAGTGCCGTTAGGGGCGCGGTTTTTTGGCCATCCCACCCGGGTAGATCGTTCAGGGTTTTTGTCCGAGCGATCACTGCGACGAGATCGTCCCGACGCATGGCGATATCGACTGACTCAGGGGCAGCAATGGGCACCACACGCAGGACGTTATGCATGACGATGAGGGTAAAGTATTCCTCACCCACCCCAACGTTAACCCGCAGTTCGACAGCGTCAGCGGCTTCCGCCCGAAAGCGCGTTTTAAGACGTTTCAACAGCGTGAAATTTGTCTGACTACTATAGGCGCGACGATTGAGCGGGCCGAGTTGGCGGGCAAAATCGATAGTGCCATTTTCTTCCAGAATGAGTCCGAGCAAGTAGTTGCGTTCGTTAGCGCTGTTAGTGGTTTGGGCGACTTTTAAAAACGCTTTCTGTCGCACGCTGCGCGCCTCGCTGTCATCGGAATCGACCTGCATGACATAATTGGCCAGTCGAGCAGCCCAGCGTGGGTCACCCTCAACGCTGGTTTCTGCCAAGGCCAAGATGCGATCCCGCCCGCCCAACAAAGGCACCAATCGACGTGCCTCCTCGAATTCGTTTAGCGACAAGTAGTCCATGGAATCATCAATGAATCCGCCGAGTTTGACGAAGCGTTGGCGCACCATCCATTCCCAGCGGTGATAATAAGGCTGGAATTCTGGGTGGTTTGCGATAGCCGGCGGCAGGTGTTGGGTGTCAAGCAGTTCATCAACCGAGCGATGGCTTAAATAATAGCGATTGACCTGATCAATGAGGAAGCCAATGGCATCGCGGTTCATCGTCATGATGCTGTCAATGTCTTCTCGTCCTTGAAGGATACGGGAGTGGCCAGGTACGATGGCGGTGGGGGACAATGCTAAACTTGTTTCGACTGCTTTGAGCATCTCGTCAGGATTACGACCGATTTCAAAACGCGCAGTCTCGACCGCAGGGAAAACCCCGTGTGGCGGTGAGTCGCCACTGAATAGAATACGATCCTCAGGAAGCCACACCCACAGGTGCTCAGACACGTCACCCTCCATGGGCATGAGCCGTAACGGTACACCGTCTATGTCAACATCGATGGGTTGACCGACGTCAATCGTAGGTGGGTAGCTCAGCGGGTCATTGGGCTCAGGAATAGGGGAGGGGCCAATGCCGTTGCCGACGGTTCCCTCGGGCCCTGAGGGGAGTAGCATACCCATTTGTAGATAGACGCGACGCAGAATGCTTTCTCGATCCGTTTTCAGCAGACGAACGACCCACTGCTGCCAATCTTGCGGTCCATAAACGGGGATGTCGGCTGACTGTCCCGCCATAATGGGACCCATACCACCAAAGTGATCAAGATGCAGGTGGGTGTAAATAATGGCGACCACGGGTTTGTCAGTGAATCGTCGTAGCTCCTCGATGGCGCGAGACGTGGTGCTCGGGAACCAGCCCCCATCAACCACAATGATACCCGTATCGCCCTCAATAAAGCCGTGGTTGGAATAACCTATAAACTCGGTCGCATAGACCCGCGCCCCAAGCTTGCGGAGCAACGGCTTTTGCTTGAGCTGCAAATCCAATAACGCGGGATTGACCTTTTGCTCGCTGGCCATCACCTCAGGCTGACATGATCCCCATGACAGGAGCATGCTCAGCATAACAATAGGGTGGAGGCTAGGCCTCTTCAAACCGTACATGGGTCATGGGTCCTTTATTGTTCGCGGCAGCCTTACTTCGCTCAGGTGGGTGCCGGGGTGCATTATAAATGCAGTACCACGGGCAGTTGGCTATAGCCCCGAACAAAATTCGATAGCACTCGCTCCGGTGCACCAACGGTCTCCACATGGCTGAATCGCTTGAGAAGCTCTTCCCAAAGAATGCGTAGCTGCATTTCTCCCAGTCGGTTACCCATACAACGATGGATACCAAAGCCAAATGACAAATGGTAGCGGGGATTGTGCCGATCGATAATGAAGTCATTGGGCCGATCTATGGCCGTTTCATCATGGTTACCTGAGAGATACCACATAACGACCTTATCACCCTGGCGAATGGTTTTACCGTTGAGTTCAACATCGCGAGTGGCAATACGGCGCATGTGCATCAGCGGGGTCTGCCAGCGAATGATTTCGGGCACCAGAGAGGTCACCAAGTCATGATTAGCCTTTAATTTGGCGTACTCCCCAGGGTTTTCATTCAGTGCGAGGACACCCCCGGTTATTGAATTACGGGTGGTATCGTTGCCACCGACAATGAGTAGAATAATATTACCCAGGTATTCGAGTGGGTCGTCGACCATGGTAGCGGTGTCGGGATTGGTCGCCAGAAGACTAATGAGATCCATGGTTCCCGGGGGGTTGTTTTTACGTTCGTGCCAAAGCGTGGTAAACGTGTGTAAACAGTCGGTCAATGCGCGAGTACGCTCATCGTTATCGCCATCACCGCCGGCAATTTCGGGTAGCGAGGTCGCCATATCCGACCAGTAGGGAAGCTTGGCCCGGTCGTCAAACGGAAAGTCAAATATGGTGGCTAGCATTTGTGTCGTGAGATTGATTGACACCCGCTCGACCCAGTCAAAGGGTTCGCCAATGGGTAGCTCGTTGAGCATAGTCACCACACGTTGGCGAATCACACTTTCCAGGGTGGCGAGATTGCGGGGGGCTACGACTCCTTGAACGGCTTTGCGTTGGACGTCGTGAATAGGTGGATCCATGGCAATGAACTGGCGGACCGGTAGGTCATCGCCATAGTCACCAATGGTAATGGCTGGCTCCGACGAAAACGCTTCATGGTTGCTGTCTACAGCGACGATATCGTCAAAACGGGTAATTGACCAGAAGCCACCAAACTGCTCGTTCGTACACCAATGAACCGGATCTTCAGCTCTTAAACGCGCAAATAAGGGGCGCCATGAATCGCTGCGATAGATCTCTGGATTGCTGACATCAATGGCGTTGACATGGGTGGTGCCGGATGCGTCTATAGCCATACTCGCCTCAGCCGCGCGCTTATTAGTGGTAATAGTGTAGCCCAAACTTGCCCTGCGCGCGCGATCCTTCTCGGTCATCGTGCGGTCATTTTACGCCATTGAGGTTATTGCGCTGGATGATGGTCGGATAGAGCGACAAGGTAGAGGTAAAACGTGGTCCTTGCGGCCGTTAATGGGTGCAAATGACTAGGGCGTCCAAGGTCGGATGGCAGGATAGGCGCATTGCGGTTGTAGTGTGGATTTGCAGACGAGGCCCGTCTTCGGTAGGGTAGTGGGTGGTTAACGAAAAAAATAGTCCGTTCTCGAGGATTCACATAAAAAAAGGGAGTCATTATGTCTCACACTCAACGGTTTCAACGCAGTCCCTTGGTCGCTGCGCTCGGCGTGGCTTTATTACCCATCGTCGCCACCCCTGTGCACGCTCAACTCGAGGAAGTGATAGTCACTGCGACTAAGCGCTCCGAAAGTCTGCAAGACGTGCCTATTTCTGTTAGCGCACTATCCGGTGAGTCTATGCGCTCGCAAGGTATTATGACCTTCGATGAATATGTCAATTTTTTACCCAACGTGGTTGACGCGGGTATCGGCCCCGGTCAGCGGGAAATCTATATTCGCGGCTCGGCGACTGAGCAAAGCTCAGTCACCGTTTCCTCGGCGCAGGGCTCAGCGCCTGGTGTAGCGCTGTACCTCGATGAAGTGCCGGTTTCCTTTGGCGCACGGAACCTCGATGTGTATGCGGCAGACATGGAGCGTGTCGAAGTCTTGTCGGGCCCTCAGGGTACGTTATTCGGTGCCAGCTCTCAGTCCGGCAACGTCAGAATGATCACTAACAAGCCAGTAATGGGCGAAATGCAAGGTAGGATCGATGTTGGCATGGCGTCAACCAGCGGTGGTGCTGACAGCAATAGTATTGAGGGAATGATTAATATTCCTCTCAGCGACAACATCGCAGTGAGAGCGGTCGGCTACAGTAACAAGCAAGGCGGTTGGATTGACAACACATCCTCGGTGTTTACCCCTTCCGGCGACGTTATCGATCGAAACTCACTGGGATTTGGCCCTTATTTCCGCAACTTCCCCAACACCGTTATCCGATCGACCAGCAACGAAGATCAGGTGAAAGATGATTGGAACGAAGCGACATATACGGGTTATCGGTTAGGCCTAAAATGGGATATTTCGGAAGACTGGAGTGCGCTAGTACAGCATTCTTCCCAGCAGTTAGATGTTGAAGGCTCCTTTCTGATTGACCCTAGCCTCGGTGATGATAAGTCTGCCAAATTTGCGCCTGAAAACAACATGGATGACTTTGATCTAACCACCTTAACGCTTGAAGGCCGCATTGCGGGCTTAGATGTTGTCTATGCTGGTGGATACCTCGATAGGGAAATCGACTCTCTGATTGACTACACGCACTACAACAACGGCGGTGCATACATTACCTACTACCTCTGTAGTGGCAATATCTATGCCGCTGAAAGTTCAACCAATCAGAATACCTGTTTTGACCCCACCAAGAACTACCGCGATACGACCACCAATGAGCGTACGACCCACGAACTGAGAATCAGTACCGATCAAGATCGTCGATGGCGCATCATGGCAGGTGTGTATGTCAGTGAGGTAGAGACCAAAACAATTGGTGAGTTCCAATACTTCTCAGCCGGTGACGCCTTCAGTGATTTTCAGGTGAACTACTACGGGGCAGGTGCTCAATCGCCCTATCAACTGGCGAACTATACCATTCCCGGTGTTGCTGGAACGAACCAAGTCGGACCGACGAGTCCCGCAACGGTCTTCTACAATGACTATACGCGTACGGAAGATGAAGTCGCATTCTTTGGTCAACTGGCCTTTGATCTCACCGACAACCTGACAGCAACGGTCAGCGTGCGAAAGTACGACTTTGAGACGCAGTTACAAGGTGCTTCAAACTTCTCCTTTGGCTGCCGATATGGAGGTAATGGCGCTGGTGGGGCCGGTGATGGTTTCTGTAACAGCCATCGATTCAGTAACAGCCCCACGGACCGATTTCTAGCCCTGGGCGCTTATAACGCAGGAACAATGACAGATAGTGAATTTTTGGGTCTGCTAAACTATCCTGGTGCCGCAGCGACATACGGTGGTTCTGCGAAGGGAATGTTTCGGGGCGGCGGTGACAATGCCTCAACGCTGGCTGCTATTCAGGATGGGCGTCTTGATATTTCCAGTATTAATACTGCGGGCGTCACCGAGGTAGATGACACGATTGTGCGCGCATCTCTCGATTGGAGGATCAACGATGACATCATGATCTACGCAGTCTACTCGGAGGGTTACCGACCACCAGCACAAAACCGCAACGCTGGACAGTTTGCAAACAACCAAACCGCCGGTTCTAACTATGACGGTTATGTCGTGCCCGCGGTCGCAAAAACCGATGAGCTAGAAAATTTTGAGATTGGCATTAAATCTGAGCTACTCGATAATCGGCTACGTCTGAACGCTACCTTCTATCAGACTGAAATTACCGATCTTCAGGTCGCACGATTTGATCCGAGCAACGTCGCATTCTTGGTATTCCTAGAGAACGTTGGAGACGCAGAGACGCGGGGCCTAGATGTCGATTTCATGTGGGCTGCTACCGGTCAACTGACCATCAGTGGTGCAGCGAGCATACTCGACACTGAGCTAACCCGAATTAATCGCCAGCTTCAAGGTGTGAGCGTGCCAGTAGGCTCAGAGCTACCACTGGCTCCCAGCTTTTCTGGAAACATTCGGGCACGCTATGACTTCGACATAGCTGAGGGCAACGCATGGCTCAATGCATCATTGGTTTACCGCGGTGAGTCAGTCAGTGGCATTGTCGGCAGTGCCGCGTTCATGGAAGACACGCAGGCCCTTGCCTACGGTAATACGTCTGGCATAGACATCCAAAACGAGGGCGGTGGCTTCGGTACAGTGGCAGACTCTAGTGGCAACATTCCTGACAACACTCGGTACGTCAATGACGCCGCAACCTCTATTAACTTAGGGCTTGGCTATGCACGTGACAACTGGACAGCCGAAGTGTACGTCAATAATGTTACCTCGGAGGAGGGTTTAGTGGTTCAGCCTGCAGGTAAATTCACCCCAGAGTCTAGCACGATGCGCCCACGCACTATGGGACTGCGCTTCGGGTATTCTTTCTGAGCGAGCCTGATGCGCTATATAAAGGGCGATCATGTTGATCGCCCTTTTTTTTAGGAGACTTTTACGGCATGGATAATGCTCAGGTGCCCGCCCAATCTCTCGAGGCTATCCAACAAACGTTAGCTAACGGCGAGGTCTCTGATGCCGGCGAGATAATTGATCAGCTGCTGCGTGACTATCCAGATGATCCCAACCTGGGCTATCTCAGCGCACTGCGCTATCGATTGTCGGATGATTCTACTCGCGCGTTGACTATTTTGGATGAGCTGATCGCCCGTTTTCCAACTATGGCAAGAGCCCACCAGGAAATCGCTATTAACTCGCTGGCCTGCAATCTTCCTGAGCAAGCCCTTAGCGCTGCCGAACAAGCGGTTTTCCACGACGGATCACTGGTCAAATGTTGGGAGTTATTGGAACCACTGCACCGAACGTTTGCGCCAGACAAGCTGGGGACAACACAGCAGCAGATTCGTTTTCTGCGGACACTGCCGACCGAATTGCGAACGGTTATCAGCTATTTGTCTTCAGAGCGGCTCAACGATGCTGAAAGACTGTGTAAATATTTTTTGCGAAATAATAAAACCCATGCCGAGGGTATGCGCCTGCTCGCTGAAGTCATGACGCGAAAGAACGTGCTGGATGAGGCGCAATTTCTACTTGAAACACTCCATGAGCTAGAGCCTGATAACGTTACCGCGACGATTCAACTGTTTCACGTAATTATGCGGAGGCAGCGATTCCATGCTGCTTTCGATCTTGCTAGCCAACTACGACATCAGCACCCTTTAGATAATGATCAAATTAAGAAGGCCTATGCGGCGGCCTCGTTCGCCGTTGGTAATTCTGAGGTTGCTAAGACCGAGTACCAAGAGCTTAGACAGCTGTATCCAATGGATCATCTTATCCCCATTAGTCAGGGCCATATATTTAATGCAAACGGCGATAGCGTTTCGGCGATTCAGGCGTTCAACGATAGCGCTGCTATTAAGCCCAGTCATGGCGACGCCTATTGGAGTTTGGCAAATACTAAATCGTATAAATTCAATGAAGACCAAGTCGCGCAGATGGGAAGTCTTGAGCAGCAGGAGGGAATTGCAACGCTAGACCGAATACAGATCTGCTTTGCCCTTGGCAAAGCGCATGAGGATGCCAAGCGCTATGACAAGGCATTTGAGTTCTACGCGCGCGGCAACCGCTTAAAGTTACCCTCTACTCATTTTGACCCTACGCAGTTATCAAAACGCATTGATGCTCAAATAGAAATCTGCACTGAAGAATTATTCAGTCGCCTGTCAAATTCAGGCACGGACGCAACCGATCCTATCTTTATTGTTGGGCTGCCGCGGGCGGGATCAACCTTGCTGGAACAAATACTGGCATCGCACTCCAAGGTGGACGGCACGATGGAGTTGCACAACGTTCTTGACCTGGCAAAAAGGTTACGCGGACGGGGTGGGGAAGCCGATAAAGTCCCTCGTTACCCAAAAATTTTGAGCGAGCTGGAAGTGGCGTTGTTTGCCCAATTTGGCGAGCAATTTTTAGAGCAAACGCGTGTTTATCGTGGCGACGCGCCATTTTTTATCGATAAAATGCCAAACAATTTCTTCCATGTGGGCCTTATAAAATTGATGCTGCCTCATGCCAAGATTATCGATGCAAGGCGCCACCCCATGGCTTGTTGCTTTAGTGGCTTCAAGCAATTGTTCGGCGAGGGTCAAGAATTCACCTATGGGCTCACCGAAATAGGTGATTACTATCGACAATACGTTAGTTTAATGGATCATTGGGACAGAGTATTGCCGGGCTATGTACTAAAAGTGCAGCACGAAGAATTAGTCAATAATTTCGAAGTTGAAGTGAGGCGAATCCTCGATTTTTGTGAACTGAAGTTTGAATCTAGCTGCCTCGAGTTCCATAAAACCCAGCGCACCATCCGAACGCCGAGTGCCGAGCAAGTACGTCAGCCCATTTATCAAACGGGTTTGGATCAATGGCGCCATTTCGAGCAGTATTTAGACCCCTTAAAGCTAGCGTTGGGCGAAGATATACTCGTGGAATTTGGAATCGATCCACCCCGATGATTTTTTCTGAGTCACGACGATTCGTTTTTTTTGCCATTCCTAAAACAGGCACCCACGCTGTTCGTGAAGTGCTTCGACAACACCTGCAAGCAGGGGATTGGGAGCAGCAGGTCAGGTACGGCCAGCAACTGTCACCGCTTGCAGACATAGCGGCTATCAATCATGGGCATGTGTCGGTTCAGCAACTCTCCGCAGTCGTACCCCGCGAAGTACTCGCTGGACTGTTTAAATTTGCTGTTGTCAGACACCCGTTTGAGCGCTTTGTTTCAGGGTGTGCTTTTCTCGCTCGAACGGATCCTAGCTATGAGCAGGATCCGACGACTTGGATGAAGCGAGCTCTCGAACGGCCACGATTTAGGCAGCGGGTGCTGATCGCCACCCAGTACTCTTTGCTGGCACATCCCTCGGGTGAATTGGGCGTGGATTTTGTGGGGCGCTACGAGTCATTACAGGCGAGTTTTGACTCGGTCTGTGACCAGCTGTCGTTGCCTCGAACGGTGCTGCCCTTTAAAAATACGTCTAGCCACCGATCTTATGAAGACGTGTTAGATGGCCCGTTGCGAGCGCAGCTTGAGGAACGCTACGCCCAAGACTTCAGCGTCTTTCACTATCACCCGTAACAAATTCTTGCGCGCGCCCTGGCTGTAGTGCTGCCGCCAAAATACGTTGTACGATAATGGGATTGATGCCCACTTTATTGGACTGGGTGACTAGCACTCGCGGATTGTCTTTTAGCCCCAACCGAGCCCGCTGCAATAGTCTTCGATAGCCGTCAATGCCCTCGGAAGTAAATCCAGTCAATGACCATTGACGTCGCCAGTCATGGGTTAAATCAAACAGCAGATCGTGATAGTAGTTGAGGTGGTCGGCGTTGTTGTCAGGATTAGCCAAGCAGTCGTCCATTAGCTCGCTGACAATCGCGCTCATCTCGCCCGGTGCCATAATCGGCGCGCAGGGGAAGCGTTCGGTGACAAGTGTTGATGGGGCGCCAGGGCGATAAGCAATGTGCTGGGGCGCAATTTCCGTAGTCGATCGCTGCAGGTCGCGAACAATTCGCCAAAAAGCAGCGGAGCCCGCTATATCTATCACCAGATGAACTCGGTGCTGGTCCCAGGTGTTGATAACCCGGTGGCGACGCCAAGAGTCAAACAGCCAGCTTTCACCGGCGGCCATGTGCGTCTCGTCCGCACCGCAAAAAAAACGAACCGAAGGCGCCGTGATGATCGGCACATGAATCCGCACACGACTGTACCAATGATAATTAAAATCGACGTGCTCTTGTACTTCGGCCCCGGGTGCCAGCCGCATTAATCGACTGCGGGCAACGACCTCGCCAAAGCTACTGACTACCTGTAGCACGTAGGGGGATTGCAACAGCAGTGGAGTGGCGGCCATGGGTCCATCAAAGCCGTCTTTGGCCTCGCCGTTTATGGAGACCAAGGGCACGGCGCTATTGCCCGGCAATCCTGAGGGATGCGGTAGCCAAGCATCTTCACTGATTGACGCCACCTCGGCAATGAGGCGTTCCGTCTCAAAAGCAAAAGGTAGACGAAGGAAAGGTCTATCAAGTTCCAACCAATAATCCTCATGTCAGCGCAGTGACAACGCCTACGCGAGCCAGTATGCGACTGCCCTATGGTAGCAATCCTCTCACCTTAACGCCATGACAGACCCGCTTGCGGCTGCCATAGCGCCACCAACTCATAGCAACAACAACGCGCTTATGCGGGTTTATAAGCATTATGCCTCGAGGCTGCTGACAATGAATGTGGCAAGTCTATAATAGGGGTGTTACTTATCGCTTATCTTCGGCGACAGTCTGACCACAATAGGAGGCGAACTATGGGTGCGTGGACTTACTTAGTACTCGGCATTGTGGTGGAAGTAATTGGCACCATGAGTCTGAAACTATCTAACGGCTTTAGTCATCTGGGCTTCTCGCTACTGAGCCTGTCGTGTTTTGGCTTGGCATTGTTTTTCATTGCCCGTGCTGCCCGCATGATTGATCTCTCTACCGCCTATGCGGTTTGGTCCGGGGTGGGAATAGTGTTAATAACCGTAGGCTCAGTGGTTTTTTTCGACGAAAAATTAACGCTAACGAAAACGCTCTTCATGGCTCTCATTATAGTGGGCGTTGTTGGTCTGAAAGCGCTAACCGCTGAGGCAACCTAGGTGACAATACTACTGAATGCTGATGGCCACGAGCACGGGCAGTGGTGCGCGGCAATCAAGACATACTTGCCGGCACATGACATTGTTCAATACCCCTATGTGCCTGATGTAGCCGCTATTGATTATGCCCTGATCTGGAATCATCCAGACGGTGATCTCGACAATTACCCTAACTTGAGGGCCGTATTTTCGCTGGGTTCCGGGGTCGATTATCTCGACAGATTTCTTACCCTGCCTGACGCGCCAATATTTCGCCTAGTGGATCCCAGCATGGCTCAGGACATGGCCCATTATGTGCTGTATTGGACACTCCACTATCAGCGCGCGTTTGAGACGTATCGCCTGCAGCAACAACGCGCACAGTGGGCTAGCCGTTCCGCACCCCGAGCGTCGGAATTTACCGTGTCATTACTGGGATTAGGCGCCATTGGTTCACACATTGCCAAGACGCTCGCAGCGTCGGGATTTACCGTACTCGGTTGGTCGCGCAGTCCTAAAGCGCTTGATGGGGTGGTTTGCAGGCACGGTGAGCAGGGGTTAACGTCAGTATTGTCCGAGGCAGATCTGCTCGTTTGCTGTCTTCCACTCACGCCAAAGACCGATGGGTTTCTCGATGTCTCCATCTTGTCGTCCTTACGCAGGGGCGCAGTGGTTGTCAATGTCAGCCGTGGCGCGGTGATGAACGAGGCGGATCTACTCAGTGGGTTAGACAGCGGGCACATTAGCGGAGCGGTGCTCGATGTTTTCTCTGTCGAGCCATTACCTGCGGAGTCAGGCCTTTGGACACACCCCAATATTCATATTACCCCGCATATATCGGGAGCAACGGGGCCGGGCACGGCCATGCAGATTATTGCTCGGCAAATCGCGGACTTTGAGCGCGGTATCCTGCCGCTCTACCCGTATTCGCGAGACGTTTAGCTAGGAGTCTTCCTGTCTTAAGGATCGACTAACTGATAAACTGCTGCCTGCGATCAAGCCGTCCAAAAGTTATCTATGTCCTACCCCCTTTCATTACGCAAACTGACTTTGGCCCTTGCAGGTGTGATTGTTAGTCTTTTATTTATTGCCCCCTTGCTTGTTTACCGCGCAAATAGATCTGATTTTCCGGCTCTCACTGCATCACAATTTTTACTTGAACTGACCCCATTTCTTGGCGTCGCTTTTGTGGGTCTTTTAGCAGCGATGCTATTATTATTGCGATTTCCGACGGTGACTAAGGCTCTAGAGAAGGGGGTTTTCTTTGCCTCAATAGCAGCGATATTGTTTGCATGCTACTTGCCGCTGGCGGTTGGTAAGCTTGATGGCGTAGACACTATTGAGCTGTCGGGCCGTTATTTACTAGCAGGGTTATTCGCAGGGGGCGCTTCGCTCTTTTTCATAGGGCATTACAAAGCCCTTTTGCTAGCGCTGTTGATGGGTCCCGTAGTGGTGACGATACAAGTTCTTCTGGCTATGGCGCCTGAGATTCAAGAACAACCACTGCTGCCATTTTCATCAGATCAACCCAATATCTTACTGGTCAGTTTTGACAATGTGCAGTCGAGTTACGTTAGTGAGCTGCTCACTGAATCTCCAGAAAGATTTGACGGCTTTATGATCTTCCCTGAGGTGACCGCTGTAGCGCCGTTTTCTGCGCTGTCTACGCTGACGACTAAAATGGGTCAGCTACCCCAACAGATACCAGGGGAGATGTTGACTACGGCTGCGGCTCTTTTCCAAGATCGGTTTATTTCCTCAAGGCTGGGTGACAGTGGATTCCAGATTGAGACCTATGGTGATTTTGAACAAGGCGAGAGAAGCTCAACGAACAGTCACGACTACTATCACGCTCGCCATAACAATGACCGGAGCGGGTATCGTCGATTGTTACAGGCGGCTTTGCTACGAGTATTCCCATTCCCAGAGCAGGTCAATACTGGCTTGGATGCGCTAAACAAATTGGCTAGCCGCGCTGCAATGTCGGATTTTGAGAATTATGAAACCCAAGAAATGGCGCAGCTGGTAGCCAGAGATCGACATCCACTAGCCCATTACAAGCTTGATATCATTCAATTTGAGGCGTTTATATCGTCAATGAAGTCAGATAATGTCGGGCCTACGGCGAAGTTCCATCATTATTTATTCACTCATGAACCTGTGCGATTTGATGAGGACTGTAATTACCTGTATGGAACCGGCTTTAGATACGTGACGGCAATACCGGCAGAAACTGCCTGTGCGGTGAGCAAGATGAAATCACTAATCAATAAATTGAAAGACTTAGCCATTTATAATAACACCATGATTATTTTCACCAGTGACCACGGTCCAGAATGCCCGCTTAACTTCACCCTCAGCCCAGGATCATATCAAGTATCGAAGCGATGGTGTCTATCGAGGTATCAGCCGTTCTTGATGATCAAAGGTTTCAATGAGACAGGCCCCTTGGAAATTAAGACGCAACAGGCCTCACTGCTTGATATTGCCCAAACTGTTTGCGCAGCGACGTTGAGTAGTGCCAAGTGCCAGGACTATGAGGGTATTGATCTGCTGGGCAGCGCTGAAGATGATGTGCTAACACCCAGATACATACTGGTGAGTAATACCGACAAGGATGAACGTCATTATGCTGACTTTCATCGACGCGAAGTGCCGCGTCAATTTGGTATCGCCGAACATTTTGGATTAGATAGACAACCGAGGTATAAACGCTATTTGGCGAGTGCGCTGCCAAGCCAAACTGGTGCCGTGTTTGGCAGTGCTCGTCAGGCAGGAGATGGAGATGATCCGGGTTATATTACATACGGACCTTATGCCCACCTCAGAGCGGGTCAGTATCAATTTTCCGTACGTCATCGATTCACGAATGCGGGCGATAATACAAGCTATTGGCAGGTCACTATTGATGGCAGTAGTCATGAATTGTTTCGGCAATCTTTTTTAGATACCCAGGGGTCGGTTCAGGAAGAGATGGTGGCAGTTACACTTGATTCAGCTGCGAACCACGTAGAGTTAAGAACCTTCTTTGGAGGGAAGGGTCTGCTCACAATAGAGGCTGTCGAAATCAGACAATTGAGCAGGCATTAACACCGGTCATGTGGTGTATTTTTGGCGAGTAATTTTTGGTAATGCACTGATAGTCGGAAGCTGCCTTTCGTCTCGGTTACCAATAAATAGGAGGTTATTATGCGATTTTTTATCCCGGTTATTTGTTTGTCAATCGCTTGGCACGGTCCGGCTTATGGATACATTGACCCTGGCTCAGGCAGTGCCATTATGTCGGCAATCATTGGTATGTTTGTTGCTATAAGTATGGTGATGAAAACCTACTGGTACAAGATTAAGTCGATTTTTTCGCGACGTGCAATTAGTGCCTCCGAACCGAGTAATCAGGATAAAGCTGCGGATGAGATCGCGCACGATGACTCTGTGAGCTAGGCGAATCCGGTTAGCTATAAGAGGTCAGATAAGTAGTCAGTAAACCTTTCGGTGTTTTTTACCATTCAAAAAAGCCAGTGAGCTTAACGTTCACTCGATCAGTAGGCAGCGATGACAACCCATACAGTCTTAAATAACAAAACATATTGGGATAGCTTTTATAAAGACTTTAAGAGTGCGGTGCCCTCGCAGTTTTGCGTTTCGGTGGTGACTGATCTTGAAGAAGAAGCCGTTATCGTGGAGCTGGGTAGTGGCAACGGCAAAGACGCTCTCTTTTTTGCCTCACAAGGGCATACGGTGGTAGCCATGGACTTATCAGCGGTCGCTATTGAAAGCAGTCAGAAATTTGCCGAAGCTGGCGCAATCAATAATGCCTATTTTTTTCAGGGTGACATTACCAATAAAATTGACATCGGCAAAGCTGTCGATGCGGCAAGAGTGCGCTCATTGTCCGGCTCGGTGGTGGTGTACTCTCGGTTTGTCATGCATTCTCTCGACGAGAGTCAGCAAGCAAACCTTCTCGAGGGCTTAGGCGCTCACATGATGGAACGTGATGTCGCTTATTTTGAGTTTCGGTCACGGGAGGATGCATCACTGGTCAAACATTTTGGTGGGCATTATCGACGGTATGTTGATACTGAGCGCTTTGAGCGCGAGCTAGCTGAGGTCGTTGGCTTAAAGTTGATGTATTCGATAACGGGTCAAGGCTTAGCACGCTTCAAAAACGAAGACCCAATGGTTAGTCGAGTTATAGCGAAAAAAGGTTTGTAGTATGGTGAGATCTTTTCTTCGTAATATTCGAAGTTTGATAGATATTCATAGTCTTCCAAGATCTGAGAGACGACTGGTGTTCTATTGTGAGGGTCGCAATTATTGGGTTCATTTACAGGGATTAATTCGTCAAATTCTTGACATGACAAACCTACATATCTGTTTTTTGAGTTCCTCAGAAAATGACCCTGGATTGGTTTTTGAGCATCCAAATTACAAGAGCTTCGAAATTGGTGAAGGGTTTTGTCGAGATTGGTTGTTTGCAAATATAGACGCTGATGTGTTGGTGATGACCATGCCCGACTTGCATCAGTATCAGGTAAAAAAATCGTCGCACTCGGTCCACTATGTTTATGTACAGCATTCGTTGGTGAGCCTGCATATGGTGTATCGTCCGCGAGCCTTTGAGTACTACGATACGATTTTTTGCGCAGGCCCTCATCATGTCAAAGAGTTACGAGCGATGGAGAAACGCTATGGCTACCGGCCAAAAAAAGTAATTGAGCATGGATATGCTCGCTTAGACTCAATTATTTCAAATCGGAATAGCCGATCCCTTGTTGCAACAGGAAGGCCGTCACCGAACCATGTTCTACTAGCTCCTTCATGGGGTAAGCAGGGCATTATTGAGTGCGGCCTTGCTTTTCGCATAGTGGGGAATTTACTTACCCGTGGTTTCAAGGTAACGCTCCGACCTCATCCGCAAACCTTAAAATTCGCTCGAACTGAAATCTTGCAGATTAGTAAGGAATTCAAGCATCACCCACTGTTTACCATCGAAGACAATGTTGCGGGCGAGGAATCGTTGCATGCATCTGATTTGATGGTCAGTGACTGGTCGGGTGCGGCGCTGGATTATGCACTGGGCTTGAATAAGCCCGTGATATTTATCGATGGCCCTAAAAAAATTAATGATCCAGACTATGAACGGCTTGGGATCGTGCCTTTAGAAATACGCATTCGAGATACCGTGGGTATGACAGTGCCAGCAGACTGCAGTGTTCTACCTGTGGATGAGTGTTTGCGAATAGATAATAGCGGGTTAGATTTAGCTGCCTATGTTTTTAATGTGGGTGGCGCAGACGAAGCCGGAGCGCGTGCCATAGTAGCTATTATGAACACATGAGAGGCTTTCTTCCTGAGAACACGCCATGATAAACGGAACACAATCATCGACATAAAACGCCTCGTGAAGTTGTCACACATGGCTGCTTGCTTGAAACTTTGGCTTTCACAGCTGATGCTCACTCTCGCACTATTACTGTGTAATGCATCAGCAAGTGCGTGGAGCGAGGCTGCTGACCTTCAGCGCCTTAAAAACTGTCAACCTTCTACAGCGGGTCACATTTTAGCAGGCGTGGTTCGGGATAACTATTCGTTTGCTGGACTCGCTAGCTATCTCAATAACGTTAGCTATCATGTGGTTAGCAGAACTGATATTCGGGCACTCCCTAGTGATGATATCTACCAGATCAAAGACGCCGAGTGGCTTGTGGCGGTGGGCCGGTTTAAGGTGCTGGCGCTCAAGCAGCCAGGTATGAAAGTGCAAATGATTGGCCAACAGTTGTTGGTTTTGAATCCTTCGGTGCTGGCCAGCGTAGAAGAATGCCACCTGGTGGATAAACCAGCGTTGGGCAAGGTGGCAAATGAACTCATGCAGGCTCGCTACGTTCATTTGTGGCCTCCCCTGGCGTTAATGGCTTCTCTGGCTGAAAAGACTTTAGCGTTGATTCATCAAAAAATAGTGGCTAACTGGGTGTGGGCGCTAGTGTTTTTTAGCTTGCTGGTGAAATTGCTGCTTTACCCCGTCACGCGCTATACACAAGTAGTGCAGACGAGAGTTAACCTCGTTCAACGGCAACTAGAACCCCAGCTTGCACATATTAAACAACACTATGAAGGAGAAGACGCGCACCACAGAGCCATGGCAGCACACAAGCAATTAGGCGTGACGCCATTTTTTTCCCTAAAACCTATGCTAGTCACACTGATTCAGTTTCCTGTCCTCATTGCTACATTTAATGCTTTGGCTGACATGCCACAGTGGTCTGAGGTTTCATGGCTTTGGATAGATAACTTGGCCTATCCAGATTCGGTGGGATTGTTGCCCTTTACGTTAAATTTTTTTGGGTCTCAACTCAGTCTACTGCCACTTGTGTTGATGGCCGTCACCTTGCTGTCGATGCCCACGGTTGAACAAAGATCTCAGCGGAGGCATATCATTTATATGGCATTAGGATTTTTGATTTTGTTTTACCCCTTTCCGTCTTCGCTGGTACTTTATTGGATATTGGTTACGGTCTGGCAGGCAGTATTCACGGCAGTAGAAAAATGGGCAACCAAAATGCCGCGCCATTTGTGAGCCCTAGGTTAGTGGGTAGTCAATACGGGGGCTGCTGGTGTTAAGTGGTTTACCCGGTTGCCCTTGAGTCGTGGCGCAACCGTGTTGGCTAAGTAGCAGCCTAGCGCTAATGCCCTGCGTGCTGTGCTAAGGCCCATGCCACGTGTTCCCGGACGAGTGCCGACGGATGCTCCCTACGAGAGGCCAGCGCAGCGATCACTGATGCTGACGTGTCCGCATTGCCCAGCGCCACAGCGATATTGCGCAACCAGCGTTCGTGTCCAATCCGTCTTATCGGTGAGCCTTGGGTGAGCCGCTCGAATTCTTCCTTGGTCCAGGCGAACAGTGTGGTTAGCTCGATGTCATCCAGACCATGCTTTGGCGCAAAATCCTCCTCGGCAGTGACTGCTGCAAATTTGTTCCACGGGCAGACGAGCTGGCAATCATCACACCCGTAAATCCGATTGCCTATCAGTGGTCGTAGCTCCAGATCAATACTGCCCTGATGCTCAATCGTGAGATAAGAGATACAGCGCCGCGCATCCAGTTGAAACGGACCTGTGAAGGCTTGAGTGGGGCAAATATCGAGACAAGCCTGGCAAGTGCCGCAATGTTTATCCTCTTTCGGTACATCGGTTGGGAAGGGGATGTCCGTGTAGATTTCGCCAAGGAAAAACCAGGAGCCAGCTTTGTCGTTAATCAGCATGGTATTTTTTGCAATCCAGCCTAGGCCCGCACGTTCGGCAATGGCCCGCTCGAGTACTGGCGCACTGTCGACGAAGGCTCGAAATTGACCGTCATTGAGTTCGGTGGCAATGCGTTTGGCCAGTTTGGCCAGTCGGTGGCGCATGAGTTTGTGATAGTCACGTCCTAGGGCGTAGCGCGAGATATAGGCTTTGTCACTTGAGGCTAGAATATCGGCTGGTGGTGCGCCGGGGGGTAGATAATCCATGCGCAGTGACAGAACAGTACAGGTGCCGGGAACCAGCAATTCAGGCTTAACACGCTTGTTACCGTGGCGCGCCATATAGTCCATTTCGCCATGAAAGCCGGCGTCCAGCCACCGTTGTAAATAGTCCCCATGTTCTCCTAAGTCGACGCCGGTAATGCCCAAGGCTTGAAAGCCCAATTCCTCGGCCCAACCGTGCAGCGTAGGCATCAAGTGCTCTGCCGATATGCTCATCTAGCCACCCACTGCTAGGGAGAGTAGGGGGCTAACCCGATTTGAGACATGGCTCGTTTGTCGGTCCAGCCAAACTGTATTGGTGGGTTTCATGGCTGTTATTGTGACAGAAGAGACTGGTGCTGGGGGAGCAGCACGGTAAACTACGCTCGATGACTGATTCCCCGACCAGTACAGTAGCCATGACCCTCGCCGACGAAGACGCCACCCTTGCGCTTGGCTACGCGCTGGCGAAAGCCATAGTGCCGCCTCTGGTGGTCTATTTAACGGGTAATTTGGGGGCTGGTAAGACTACCCTCAGTCGGGGCATATTGCGTGGCCTCGGACACACGGGGAGTGTCAAGAGCCCGACTTATACCCTTGTTGAGCCCTATGCCAGCGCACTGATGGCAGTTTACCATTTTGATTTGTACCGACTGGGCGATCCGGAGGAGCTTGAGTATCTTGGGATTCGTGATTATTTACAGCACGATGCCGTACTGCTCGTTGAGTGGCCGGAGCGAGGTGGTCAATTTTTGCCCGCGGCTGACCTTCATATCGACTTACAGCCGGCCTCTGAACACCGTATAGGCGAGGCTCGGCGTGCGTCTTTGGTGGCACAGACTGAGGCAGGCTTAGGGATGTTGGCACAGCTGCATTGTGATTGACCCGAGGATAGTTCAGCAGTTGCTGGCCGAACAATACCCGCGCTATGACTTGCGTCAACAGCCCGCGACCCGCACCATAGGTACCAGCAAGCGATGGGTACTGTAAAGACAACTAATTAATGAATGGCGAAGCGATAAAACCCTGTGGCATCACGTAGCGATCACATAGTGTTCAGGAACATGCCTGCTGTCAGACGGCGCAGATCGCTTATTGTGGGATTGGCATGGCTGTCTGGTCTGTTTTGCAGCGCAGGCAGTGTTGCCACTGAAGTCATGGACGTTCGGCTGTGGCGTGCCCCCGATCACACTCGGGTGGTCTTGGACCTCTCTGGCCCGGTGTCACATTCTTTGTTGCAACTCGATAACCCCCGGCGTTTAGTGGTCGATATTGCCAATACCCAACTGCGTGACCCCTTGACTGATTTGCCCCTTGAAAATACCCCCATTCAGCGCGTGCGCTCAGGAGTTAGGCAGGGTGAAGACTTACGATTGGTGTTCGATTTAACCGCCGCAGTTCGGCCGAAAAGTTTTCCATTAGACGCGACGGAACAGACCGGACATCGTTTGGTACTCGATCTGTTTGATACTGATGTCGCAGCCAACCCCGCTCGGAGGGTAAAAAGTATTGATGAAATGTCGGATCGGCGGGATATTATTATTGCCATTGATGCAGGTCATGGTGGAGAGGATCCCGGCGCGTCGGGTCCCAATAAATTACGCGAAAAACAGGTGGTGCTTAGCATCGCAAAAAGGTTAGCGGCGCGATTGAATAAAGTCCCCGGCTTTACCTCGGTCATGATTCGCTCGGGAGATTACTATGTCAGTCTTCGTGACCGGAGAGATCAAGCGCGCAAGTATCAAGCCGATCTTCTGGTATCAATCCATGCGGATGCGTTTCGACAGTCCTCGGCAAACGGCGCCTCGGTCTACGCACTGTCGACTAAAGGGGCGACCTCTACCGCAGCTCAATACCTCGCCGATCGAGAGAATGCGGCTGATCTGGTCGGTGGCGTGAGGCTGGCCGATAAGGACGACATACTGGCCGGTGTCCTTACCGATATGTCAATGACCGCCACGCTCGAGTCGAGTATCAGTGTGGGTGCCGACGTATTGAAAGAGGTCGATGGCGTTGCGCGACTGCACAAGCGCGAGGTTGAGCAGGCGGGCTTTGCGGTGTTGAAAAGTCCTGATATTCCCTCGATTTTGGTTGAAACTGGCTTTATTTCGAACCCCAAAGAAGCTCGCAAACTGGCGAGCGCCGACTATCAGGAGAAATTGGCGTCGGCGATGCAGCGCGGCATTCAAAGCTGGTTTGAGCGCCTCCCTCCGCCCGGTACTCTGCTCGCTTGGCAGCGCAGTCAAAGTGTCGGTGGCAGCAACGAATATATTATCGCTAGGGGTGACACGCTGAGCGGTATTGCCCAACGATTTAGTGTAAGCGTCAACACACTGCGTCGCAGCAATGGCCTGTCAGGGGATTCTATTCAGGTCGGACAAACCCTTGTGATTCCAGACGCTTAATGAGGCGGCGAATCCTCAATCTTGATGCGCGCCTCGCTAATCAAATTGCCGCAGGGGAGGTTGTTGAGCGACCGGCGTCGGTAGTGAAGGAGGCCTTAGAAAACAGTCTCGACGCGCTGGCAACCCGCATTGATATTGATATTGAAGCCGGCGGCAGTAAGCTCATTCGTGTTCGAGACAACGGTGAGGGTATTAGCACTGATGATTTGCCCCTAGCATTGGCTCGCCACGCTACGTCTAAAATTGCCTCGATTGATGACTTAGAGTCGGTAGCGACGCTGGGTTTTCGTGGCGAAGCTCTCGCGTCAATAGCCTCGGTATCACGCCTATCGTTAACGTCTAATGCGAGTGACCGGGTCACCTCAGGGGTCTGTGCATCAAGCGAGGGTAGGGATATGGAGGTCAGCGTGCGGCCTGCACCTCACCCGATGGGGACGTCGATTGAAGTGCGTGATTTATTCTATAACACCCCAGCCCGCCGAAAATTCTTGCGTACTGAAAAAACTGAGTTTGGGCACTTAGAGGAAGTCGTCAAACGTCAGGCGCTGGCCCGCCCCGATGTAGCTTTTCACTTAACCCACAACGGCCGGGTTGTTCATAGTCTCACCTCGGCGATGGATGAGCCATCTCGTGAGCGGCGGGTGGCCAAGGTAGTCGGGCCGGCATTCATGGAGCAGGCGGTCACTATTGAGCGTGAGGCGGGTGATCTCACCTTGTGGGGTTGGGTGGGTTTGCCTACTTTTTCGCGCTCCCAGGCCGATTTGCAATATTTCTTTGTTAACGGTCGAGTTATCCGTGACAAGCTAGTCGCTCATGCTATTAAACAGGCTTATCGCGATGTGCTCTTTCACGGGCGCCATCCGGCCTATGTGTTGTTTCTTGAGCTCGATCCTGCGCGGGTTGACGTTAATGTGCATCCCACTAAACACGAGGTTCGGTTCAGAGATAACCGTGAAATACATGGATTCATTTTTAGTACCTTACACCGCTCCTTGGCCGAGCTCCGGCCTGGCGACGCGACAGCGATCACCCCCAGCGCTGAGAGCGCCTTGAATGGCCCCCTGCCTATTCAAGCGCCTATGGGGCTGAACGTACCGACTGCCTGGGCTGGGTCGTCCAATCTCAATAGCCAGCACGATACGCTAAGGCAACTGTACAGTGCGCCGGTGGGTGTAGGGACTGACAGAGGAGCGGTCGCTGAGCCTTGGGGTCAGGTCACTGATACACACGACGTGCCACCCCTAGGTTTTGCCGTCGCCCAATTACACGGGGTGTACATTCTTTCGCAAAATACTCAGGGCTTGGTGCTGGTCGACATGCATGCGGCCCATGAGCGCATCACCTATGAGCGCTTGAAAGCCATGCGCGATGAATCGGGCATTCGGACGCAACCTCTGCTCGTGCCTCAAACGTTGGCCGTTTCAGCGCGGGAGGCCGCACTCGCTATCGAGGCTGCTGAGTCCTTACAGTCACTGGGTTTAAAAGTTGAAGCGGTGGCTGAAGAATTGTTACTGGTTCGCGAAGTCCCTATTGCGCTTGCAAAAGCCGATGTCGAGCAATTACTGCGCGACGTATTGTCTGACTTGTCGGAATACGGTCGTTCAGATCGGGTCGCAGCACATATGGATGACCTGCTGTCGACTATGGCATGCCACGGTTCGGTGCGTGCGAACCGGCAGTTGTCCATTACTGAGATGAATGCCTTGCTCAGGGATATGGAACATACCGAACGCTCGGGTCAATGCAATCACGGCCGACCGACGTGGGTACAGCTCACCATGACTGAGCTCGATAAGTTGTTTTTAAGAGGTCGATAGTGGCGCCACCCTTGCTATGCATTATGGGTCCTACTGCAGCGGGTAAAACCGACCTGGGGATTGCCCTGGCTAAACAGTGTAATGGCGAGTTGGTGTCGGTTGATTCGGCGCTTGTTTACCGTGGGCTAACCATTGGTGCCGCAAAGCCCAACTACTCTCATCATTTGGTGGATATCAGAGATCCCAGCGAACCTTATTCGGCGGCGGATTTCGTCCGCGATGCGCAGGCGGCTATTGTCGATATTCGCTCCCGGGGTCGTCATCCCATTTTGATTGGAGGCACTATGCTGTACTACCACGCGCTACTGCATGGGCTTGATGATATTCCTGCAACCGATCCGGACATTCGAGGACAGCTTGAGGCACGGGCGGCAGTCGAGGGTTGGCCGGCACTGCATGCGGAATTAGCGCGTATCGATCCCGAGTTGGCCACCAAGCTGCACCCTAATCATAGCCAGCGTATTGGTCGTGGACTAGAGGTATGGCAAATGACGGGTAGAGCCCTCAGCGACTGGCAGCAGGGTGGGAAGTCTCGAGGGCTCGGCGATAGGGTGCTGGCGTTGGCGATTAACCCGACCGATCGTCAAGTGCTTCATGCCCGTATTGCTCAACGCTTTGAGAGTATGCTCAAGGCGGGTTTTGTTGACGAAGTGCGCACCCTGTATGGGCGAGCCGATCTGCACCGTGACTTACCCGCCATGCGGGCCGTGGGCTATCGGCAGCTTTGGGCATGGCTAGAGGGAGAGGTAAGCTGGGAGCAAGCGCAGCAACATGTCTTAGCGGCCACTCGCCAGTTAGCGAAGCGTCAGTTGACGTGGTTAAGAAAGTGGCCAGACTTGATCTGGCTAATGACTGACGAGGGGGGCGCACTTACCCGTGTCGAGACGCCGGCGCTTTCCCCAGACGATCAGTGGCAAGCGGTGTTAGCGGGCAATACCGAGCAAAGACCGATCTGCGAATCAAATAAATTGGTGTCTAGGGTGAATCAGTGGTTCGCAGAACTATCCTGATCGTCCATGGTCATAGTACAATGACGGCTCGCCCGTCACGGAATGCATTGAATTGCCGTGCTGTCTGCGATCCCCAATACCTTACGTTAACTAGGAGTTTTCATGTCGAAGGGGCATACGTTACAAGACCCTTATCTCAATGCGCTGCGTAAAGAGCGTATCCCTGTATCCATTTATTTGGTCAATGGCATTAAATTGCAGGGTCAAGTCGAGTCTTTTGATCAATTTGTTGTGCTACTGAAAAATACGGTGTCGCAAATGGTCTACAAACACGCTATTTCCACGGTCGTACCCTCACGCAACGTACGTATCCCGCTGGCGGGCCCAGAAGGTGAGGAAGACTCTGAAACTGAGTAGCACGGCATCTCGCAGCGCTAGCAGTATTCCATTTGAAGACCATTAACGGGCTTGGGGTCACCCTTGGCGACTAATCTCTTTGAGCGCCACGAGGGTGGCGAGCGGGTCGTCTTGGTGCAACTGAGCATTGATGATGGCCACGCCCCTGAAGATCCACTGGAATTTGAAGAGCTGGTGCGATCAGCAGGCGGCGAGCCGGTGGCGCATATAGGCGGGCATCGCCGATCACCATCGGCGAAGTTTTACGTGGGCACCGGTAAGCTTGACGAAATCCTGGTCGTAAAAGACGCTGAGGAGGCCGAATTAGTCGTCTTTAATCACCCGCTATCCCCAAGCCAAGAGCGTAATTTAGAGCGAGTGCTTCAGTGTCGAGTGATTGCCCGAACGGGCCTTATTCTTGATATTTTTGCCCAGCGGGCACGCACCCACGAGGGCAAGCTACAAGTGGAGCTTGCTCAATTGAAGCACATGAGCACCCGCTTAATCCGCGGCTGGACCCACCTAGAGCGCCAGAAAGGGGGTATTGGGCTGCGTGGCCCGGGTGAGACGCAACTAGAGACCGATCGACGTTTGTTACGTGCCCGCATACGCGCTATTGAAGGGCGTCTCGACAAAGTGCGCTCTCAACGGGCGCAAAGTCGACGGTCGCGCCAGCGTGCGGAAATCCCACTGGTATCCCTCGTGGGTTATACCAATGCCGGAAAGTCGACGCTATTTAACCAATTCACCGATGCGACGGTGTACGCGGCCGATCAGCTGTTTGCGACCCTCGATCCAACAGTGCGACGAGTGGACATTGACCATTTGGGCCCAGTGATGCTCGCCGATACGGTGGGTTTTATTGCGCATTTACCGCACACATTGGTAGAGGCCTTTAAAGCGACCCTGGAGGAGACATTAAACGCAACCCTCTTGATACATGTTATCGATGTCGCCGCTGAGCATAGGGCACATTTTGAAGCGGAGGTGCAGCTGGTGCTTGACGAGATTGGTGCTGGAGAAATTCCCCAGTTAACGATCTATAACAAAGTCGATTTGCTCGATCAGCCCGCCCGTATTGTACGCGATGGGGCGGGTATGCCGACCGCTGTGTACCTATCGGCGAGTACTGGCGAGGGTATGGCATTGTTGGCTGAAGCCCTTCGGGAGCGCGTGCAAAATAAAATGTTCCAGGGAGAGGTGCAACTCACCTCGGAAGAGGGTCGCTTACGCGCCGCGCTTTATGCAGCGGGCGCAGTCGAGGAGGAGGTGTTTTCTGACGATGGAGGGTCAGTGTTGTCTATTTGTTTGCCACATAAAGACTGGCAAAGGTTGCAACATCGACATTGAGCCCCCATAACTTACTCATAGGCCCGTGCTTTTGCTAAACTAAGGCCGAAATGACAAAAAGGAATGGCTCATGGCTTGGAACGAACCTGGTGGTGGCGGCAACAAACCTCGTGATCCTTGGGGTGGTAATGATCAAGGACCCCCCGATTTGGATGAAGTGTTGAAGAAACTTCAGGAGCGTATTAACGGCCTGTTTGGTGGGGGCTCCCGTGGCTCTGGCACCAACGGTGGCAGCAGTAGTGGCAGCAGTGGTGGCGGCATGTTTTCTGGCGCGCTCATCAGTGTTATTGGTGCCGGCATACTGACTGTGTGGGCGCTCATGGGCTTTTATCAGCTCGACCAACAAGAACGAGCCGTGGTACTTCGTTTTGGTCAATTTGCCGGTACCTTACAACCGGGTCTGCAGTGGAATCCACCGCTAATTGACGAAGTCATTACAGTCAATACAACGAAAGTCCGAGCGGCTAGCCTGCGTGAAGTCATGCTAACGCAGGACGAAAATATTGTTGAAGTCAATATGTCATTGCAGTACGTCATTGATGATATTGAAAAATTTGTCCTGCGCGTACGCGATCCAGAAATTTCACTCCAACATGCCGCGCAAAGTGCACTGCGCCATGTGGTGGGTGATACCACCATGGATTTAGTGCTCACCGAGGGTCGTGCAGTACTGGCGCTAGAGGTGCGAGATCGTCTGCAGGGCTACTTAGACAACTACGGTACAGGTATTCGGGTAGCAAAGATCAACATTGATGAATCGAAGCCGCCGACGCAAGTTCAGGGGGCGTTTGATGACGTGATTAAAGCGCGTGAGGATGAAGAGCGAGTAAAAAATGAAGCTCAATCCTATGCGAACGGTATTGTTCCCGAAGCACGAGGTCGGGCTCAGCGTATGATGGAAGAATCCAATGCCTATCGTGAGCAGGTGTTGGCAACGGCTGAAGGTGAGGCCGACCGCTTTAAGCGGTTACTGGCAGAATATCAAAAGGCCCCAGAGGTCACTCGGGAACGTTTGTATCTCGACGCTATGCAGGTCGTTATGGGCAATACCAGTAAAGTCTTGGTAGATGTCGAGGGCGGTAACAACGTGATGTACCTGCCCCTCGATAAGCTAGTCTCCCAAGGCGGCAATCTCCGGCAGTCGGCAACAGGCAGTAGCCGCACAGGCTTAAGCGAGAGTGCACTGCGTCAAATTACTGAGCGAGTGACCGAACAGTTGCGTCGGGAAATGAACAACGACAATGTAAGAGGAGGAGGTCGCTAATGAACCCAAAGAAGATGTGGGGTGGCTTGCTGGTAATCCTGTTAGTCATTGTTGCCAGTAATGCCATTTTTGTTATTCGCGAAACCGAGCGCGGTGTCCTGTTGAAGTTTGGTGAGGTTGTCAATCCTAATCTTATGCCGGGCCTGCACGTCAAAGTGCCGTTTGTTAACAATGTGCGTATTTTTGATGGCCGTATTCTCACCGTAGACTCGAATCCCGAGCGATTTTTTACTCAGGAGAAAAAAGCGTTAATCGTCGATTCTTACGCGAAGTTTCGGGTCAAAGACACCAAGAAATTTTATACGGCTACCAATGGTGAAGAGGCGCGCGCGGCAGGGCTTCTCGCTCAGAGAATCAATGACGGATTGCGCAACGAAGTGGCTGCCCGGACTGTCCAGGAAGTGGTCTCTGGTGAGCGCGATGAGTTAATGGATGCCATTACCCAGCGCCTGTCAAAAGTGGCTAATATTGAGCTGGGTGTAGAGGTTATCGATGTGCGGGTCAAGAAAATTGACCTGCCACCGGACGTGTCCGACTCAGTCTACCGTCGTATGAATGCCGAGCGAGAGAAAGAGGCGCGGGAATTGCGCTCCCAAGGTCAAGAACTGGCGGAAGGTATTCGTGCCGCGGCCGACCGAGAGGTGACTGTTCTTGAGGCTAACGCGTTTAGAGAGGCAGAGATTATTCGTGGTGACGGCGACGCTAATGCGACCAAGGTCTATGCCGAAGCGTATAATCAGGACCCAGAATTCTATTCTTTTGTGCGCAGTTTGCGGGCCTATCAAGAGACTTTCTCGGGCGGTGGCGACATCATGCTGGTGGAACCCGACAGTCAGTTCTTCCAGTATTTGCGGGACCCGAGGGCGGGCCAATAAGGTGACTTGGGCGCCACTGCGCCAGCGTGAAATCAAGACGCTAGCAAGACGGTTGGTGCTCACCAGCCGTTAATGCTAACCCCTGATAACCGGCACGCTGGCCATCGTGGCTCGAAGGTACGGTAGAGGGTGCCTGATGAGTCATTGGATGACAGGCTTGCTGAGTTCAGTGATGGGCGAACTGCGGTGTCCGATTGGCTGTGATAAACTGGTGGCACCGTTCGTTGCTTCATTGACTACTGGTCCAAAGACATTTCATGACTTCTGACAAGCGCTGGCTATTACCCGATGGCATTGATGAGCTCTTGCCCGACAGGGCGAGCGCGGTTGAGAGCATGCGCCGCCGGCTGCTCGATGAATGTGCTCATTGGGGCTTTCAATTTGTTATTCCTCCACTGGTTGAATTTACTGATTCCTTATTAGTGGGTTTGGGCGCTGATCTTGACATACTCACCTGCCAGTTCGCCGACCGTTTGAGCGGCCGTATGCTGGGTGTCCGGGCCGACATGACCCCCCAAGCTGCCCGTATTGATGCGCACAGTTTAGGTGAGGACGGGGTAACTCGACTCTGTTATGCGGGCTCCACGCTTCATAGTACGCCACAGTCAATAGTGGCTGGCCGCTCTCCTATTCAGCTGGGCGCTGAAATTTACGGGTGTGCGGATGTCAGTGCAGACCTCGAAACCATTGATCTCATGCTGGCCTTAGTGTCTCAGGCGGCCGGAGAGGATCGTGCCATCACCTTAGATATTGGTCATGTCGGTGTCTACGAAGCCTTGTTGACCGAACTGGATACCACGTCCAATAGCGGTGAGGCAGTATTTGACGCTCTGCAGCGTAAATCGCTCCCCGATCTTGATGCTGCCATCGGTGATTTATCTGCGCCTCTCGCCGCCTCACTACGCGCGCTCACTGAGTTGCACGGTGCCCAAGATGTGCTGCCACGGGCGCGTACTCTGGTCGCGGATTTACCGAGTGCTCTACAAGCGGTGGAAGAGGTACAGACAGTCGTCAGCGCCGTTGAGCGTGCCCACCCCAAAGTCGCTATTTATATCGACCTTGCGGAGCTGCGTGGTTTTCAGTATCACACTGGCTTGGTCTTTGCCGCTTATATCGACGGCGTGGGTGCTGCAGTAGCGAAGGGTGGACGGTATGACAACGTCGGTGCTGTTTTTGGTCGTGCACGGCCTGCAACTGGCTTTGCCTGCGATTTAAAAGCCCTCACCGACGCTGCTGCTGAGGGTGTGCTTAGTCCACGTCGAGTGATATCGGCGCCAGCCTTGTTTAGCGCAGATCTTGAATCACAGGTCAATCAATTGCGCCAAGCAGGCTGCATTGTTATTAGAGCGCACGACGCTGAGCACCATGCTCGCTGTCGTGAGCAATTGATCAAGCGTGGCACTGACTGGGTCTGTGAGCCGCTGGGGTAACTGGAGTTGTAATGAGTAAGAATGTGGTTGTACTCGGGACCCAGTGGGGTGACGAGGGCAAGGGTAAGATCGTCGATCTGCTGACTGAGCAGGCCAATGCGGTGGTGCGCTTCCAAGGTGGCCATAATGCCGGCCACACGCTGGTTATCAATGGCGAAAAAACAGTATTGCATGTTATTCCCTCGGGTATTTTGCACGCGGGCGTCGAGTGTTTGATCGGCAATGGTGTAGTGCTATCGCCGCCAGCGCTGCTTAAGGAAATCGCTGAATTAGAGGCGCGCAATGTCCCGGTTCGTGAGCGCCTGACCATTTCTGCAGCTTGCCCATTAATCTTGCCTTACCACGTTGCCCTCGATAAGGCGAGGGAGCATCGGCGTGGCGAGAAAAAAATTGGTACAACAGGCCGAGGCATCGGACCGGCCTATGAAGACAAGGTGGCGAGGCGAGGTTTGCGCGTAGGCGACTTGCGTAACCCCAGTCATTTTGAGACCACCTTACGTGAGGTCTTGGACTATCATAACCACGCACTGGTTCACTACTACGGGGTAGAGGCTTTAGATCCCGCGCAGGTCCTCGACGAGGCCCGGCGCGAAGGCGAGCAGCTGTTGCCGATGATGGGCGATGTCACGGCCATTTTACACGCTCATCGGCAAACCAATGCCTGCATTATGTTTGAGGGAGCTCAAGGCTCTCTGCTCGATATTGACCATGGGACGTATCCCTACGTCACTAGCTCTAATACTACCGCCGGCGGCACCGCGACTGGCTCGGGTTTTGGACCCTTATATCTAGACTATGTACTAGGTATCACTAAGGCGTACACCACGCGGGTGGGCTCGGGTCCGTTTCCTACAGAGCTATTTGATGATGTCGGTCAGCATTTAGCCAAGCGCGGCCATGAGTTTGGGGCCACTACGGGACGTGCCCGTCGTTGTGGGTGGTTCGACGCTGTGGCACTGCGCACCGCCGTGCATATTAATTCGGTATCCGGGGTGTGCCTGACCAAGCTCGATGTGCTCGATGGTTTGGACAGCATAGCTATTTGTATCGGCTATCAGGATGCCAACGGTGCCAGTATCTCTAATCCCATCGATGCGGGCGACTACGATGCGCTCATCCCCGTGTATGAGCGAATGCCAGGTTGGTCTGAATCAACGGCAGGTGTTCGATCGATTGATGAATTACCCGTCAATGCTCGGGCATATATCAATCGAATTGAGGCTTTGGTAGGGGCGCCTATTGATATTATTTCCACTGGACCAGATCGTGAAGAAACGATTGTCTTACACAATCCCTTCGGTTAAGCCGCTATGCTGGTGCTGAGTAAGATCCTGGCATTGCTGGTGTACCCTCTATCGTTGGGGCTGCTGTTACTACTCATCTCGCTACTCAGTTCGATGCGCGGCTTGCGCGGCTTTGCCTGGCTTATGGCGCTGATGGCATTTCTGGTCTTGTATATTCCCTCCACAGAGTTTGGCTCAAGTGGGTTAGTGACTCCCCTGGAGGGGCGCCACCCCGCATTTACCCCCGAAGAATTACCTAACGCCGATGTCATTGTGCTGCTCGGTGGCGCTACCGATGGTGAGTCGCGCTTTGGTAACGGCGCAGATTTAAATAACGCCGCCGATCGCGTGTTCATGGCGGCTGAACTGTATAACGCTGGGAAAGCGCCGGCTATACTCATCTCGGGAGGCTCTCAACCGCCAAATCGACCCGAGGCGGAATTACTGGCGGCTAAGCTAGAGGTGCTGAAAATCCCCCGTTCAGCATTAATGCTGGAGTCGAAGAGCCGCACCACCCATGACAATGCGGTCTATTCGGCTAAGCTATTGAAGCAGGCCGGGCATCAGCATATTCTGCTAGTGACCAGTGGTGTCCACATGCGCCGCGCCTTGACACTGTTTGAACAGCAGGGTTTGCAAGTGACGGCGGCGGCCACTGACCATCAATTGCTAAAATTTGATCCACTCGTCCCGGGCTGGTTGCCGACCTACAGCCGACTAGCCCGATCGAGCCGCGCTTTGCACGAAACGGTGGGTTATTGGGTTTATGAACTGACGGGCAAGATTTAGCTCACCCGTCAGATCTTTTCTATGACGTTTCTTGTCGCTGTCTTTAGATATAGCTGAGCTTGACGTCGCTATAGTTGTTACCGGTCCAACGTTTGAATGCTCGATAAAAACTGTTAACCTCCGCATACCCTAAATCCCAAGCCAGAGTTTTACCCGGCACCCAGGCCTTGGCTAGCTGTTTCTCACAGCGATACTGACGCGCCAAATCAAGCAGTTCTTGATAGTGCATTCGATTTGCACGTAGACGACGCCGCAGGGTCGTTGGGCTGATACCAAGCTCACTCGCTACGTTATCCGATCTTAGTATGGACAGATCGCCCGTTAATAAAAGGTGTAACACTTTAACCGTGGTCTTTGACAATGATTCGGGCGCCACCTGCGTTGCCTCGGCTATTTGCGCATAATCAACGTTGGGGGTAGGGGGCGTAAGAGTCAGGAATCGATGACCCAGACCCTTGTTACCTGCGCCACTCATGCGTGTTTGTAACGAGCTTGTCGTAGTAGTTGTCATAGTGCACCTCCTTGTGCGATGACTGAATGTTGTCGGTGTTACTTAGTGGGTTGAGGGTCCCAGTAGGGAGTTCAAAACCCCCGCTAACGCAATGTCAGCGTGCGCTGGTTTCAATCCTTGAAATCCAACGCCACTTCAGTGTACCCATCAGTGCCATAAAAGCCACCCTTCTGGAAGGACTTGCTCGTTTTTGACGACAAGTCATTACGCCGTGATGTCAGCGAGCGCGCTATTGGGTAGAGGGCAGTCAATAACCGCAGCAATGGCTTTCAGTAGGGTCAATTCCCGAGGACAGATCTCGCCGTCATGGCGCGCAATCTCTGCCATAGCCTTTAACAGGGTGACCTTAGGCAGAGGATAGCAGTTGGCAAGCCGGTCAATGGCGCGACTAAAGGCTTGAATATCACACTGTTCTGAGGGTGGAAGCGCCAGTGCCAGTCCGATGACCTGGCTGCCCTTCCTGAACGCATCCTCGGTATCGTGTTGACCCAGATAAGCCAGCGTGCCCAGTGCGATACTGAGTTCGGCGGGGACGATGCTAAGGTTCTTGTACAGGGGTTTCGCCGGTTTCACCTGCATAAACTCCGGATCTAGGTAGTGTCTGACCAGTTGAAATAGACACCATTCAAATAAATCAATCTGTTCATCAGCGCGAATGAAGGACAGTAATAGTCCTTTGAAAGCGGTGTATTGCTCCACCGACAGTGTCTTCAGGGCCGGCAGGCACAGTTCGATCAGCGGTAGTCGCAGTTCGGGCGCCAGACCGCTCAGTTCGCGACCGCGCTGAGCGACCATTCCTTCAAGGCCACGAATGTTTGCCTCACAGACACACTGCATTTGTTTGGAATCTTGCTGTGGGTGCCACAGCAGCGCTAGTAATAAACTCATGGCGCCCAAGGGTTCGTTGGCATCGTCAATCACGGTGGCCCCCAGCTCTGGTGGCCGCGTGATGAGGGGTTCACCCCAGGTGGTTGCCGAGTGGTTCGCTGATGCCCGCAGGAGCGGCTCGTAGTCGATGCCCGCTGCTATGCCCGCCGCCGCCATGGCTCTGGCCGCTTGGTTGAGCCCCATTTCCTCTGCGAGATTGGGTTCTAGATGTCTATGATGAGTGCTGCGCTTAATAAACTGACCGTCCCAAGCCGGATCTACCCGCTGAATACGCTTTGCGAGGGGGGGATGGGTGGCGAACAATGACCAAAGCCGATGCTTTACTTGACCGAAAAACAGATGCGACAGCTCTTCCGCTCTCGCCGTATGTACGAGTGTGCCCGGCGTATACCCGCCAATGACCTTCAGAGCGTCGCCTATACCGTCAGGGTTACGCGTGAATTGAACGGCGGACGCATCGGCAAGGTACTCTTTTTGTTTAGAAATAGCCGACTTAATGAGCCCTGCCATTAGACCGCCAATGAGGCCAATGACAAATAGGCTCAAGCCAATGGCCAGACCAGCGGCGGCATTGTCACTCTTGCCACGATGACGGTGGCCACTGAACGCAGCGCCCCGTAGCAGGGCACTGCCAATGTCGCCAATGAAGGTAATACCGCGCAACATCGCCGCCAGCCGAATACTCAAGCGCATATCGCCGTTGAGGATGTGACTGAACTCATGGGCTATAACGCCCTGCAATTCATCGCGCGTCAATTGCACCATGGCACCGCGGGTCACGCCGATTACCGCATCGGCGGGTCGGACCCCCGCGGCAAAGGCATTGACGCCTCGTTCGTCATCTAAAATGTATAACGGTGGAACGGGCATGTTAGCCGCAAGCGCTATCTCTTGAACAATATTCTGTGCGCGGCGCTCGAAAGGATCGTTGGTGGCGGTGACGGCTGCTCGACCACCTAGGGCCTCGGCGACGGTTTTTCCACCTTGAGAAAATCGCAGCCAGTTAAACAATACCACCGTGATGATGACTAAAGCGATGCCCCCGCCCACCGTCCAGAAAACCTGCCAGTCGATGCCCTGTAGTAGACCGCCGAGTGATTGCGTAGTCCCAGCAGATGTACTGTCTTGGAAGAAAAAGGCGCCAGCGATGACGACATTGGTCAGCAGAATTAATACCAACACGGCAATAATAAATAGCAGAGTGAGCAGCCGCGAGTTGCGCCGAGCAATCTCTTGCTCGCGGAAAAAATCCACTGTTTACACCCTAGTTAAAACTAATGGAGGGCGCGGCTTGGATATCTTCGCTGTCTTCAAATTCGAGCAGGCTCGCGTCGTCGCGATGGCCAAACCAGCCGGCGATCATAATATTGGGAAAGCTTTGACGGTAGGTGTTGTAGCCCATCACCGCATCATTAAAGCCTTGACGGGCAAAGGCTACACGATTCTCTGTGGACGTCAGCTCCTCGGATAGTTGTTGCATATTGTCGCTGGCTTTTAAATCGGGGTAGGCCTCCATGACCACATTGAGCTTACCCATGGCCGAGCCCAATGCGGTTTCAGCACCGCCTAACTGACGAATGCTGGCAGAGTCAATACCGCTTTGACTGACAGCCTGTAACGCACTCGCCGCCTCGTTGCGCGCGGCAATCACTGCCTCAAGGGTCTCGCGTTCATGGGATAAATAACCCTTGGCGGTTTCGACCAGATTGGGTATCAGGTCATAGCGACGCTTAAGCTGGACCTCAATTTGTGCAAAGGCATTTTTATAGCGATTCAATAGAGCGACTAACTGGTTGTATATGGCAACGCCCCAGATCAGTAGCACTGCAATCGTTGTGAGAATAACAATGGTGGTAGTGCTCATAGCAAACTCCAATAGTACCTAGTGGTGTTTAGCATACCCGCATAATTGATCGCCGACACCCTTTCCAGTGACGGCGAGGTCTTTGGGCACTCAGTGACGCCCCGGTGGGAAGGCGCTGCCGGCAAAAAAGCACGATGCAGTCTGCCCTAGACGCTCTTCGCTGTTGTCCTTGTAGCGGTGAGGTTTATTGATGCACGCGTTCATTGCTGGGGTCGAGCAACGGTTTGTAACCGACAGCGACAATGGTCGCCGGGAATGCGTCACCAAAATACTCCATGACTACGCGCTCACCCTCTACCGCTCGATCGGCTGGCAGATAGCCAAGGGCGATATTTTTGCCTAGCGATGGACCGAAAACGACGCTCGTTGTGTAAGAACGGCGGCCGTGACTATCGATCAATACGTCCCCAGTTTCAGCGTCTAATAAAGGCCAAGTCCCGACGGGATAGCGCACGACACCGTGCGTATCAGTGGTGTCTTCAAGGATCAACGTACATAGCATGGCCGCCTGCTGAGGAAGTTCTCTCTGGGTAACATAGGCTTCTTTGCCATAAAAATCCGCTGGCTTTACTTTTGGACGTGCGAGGCCCGCCTCGTACAGGTTGTATTCCGTTTCTAGATCGGCGTTCTGTAGGCGCAAACTCTTTTCCAAGCGCCTGCTATTGGCGTAGGTCTCAATGCCCACCGGGGTGACGCCCAAGTCAAAGAACGCATCCCAGAGCGTTAGGCCATCGTCATAATCAAAGTACAACTCCCAACCCAGCTCACCCACGTAGGAAATACGAAATGCCCACACCGAGACGCCAGCTACCGTAATGTGCTTAGCGTGAGCAAAGGGGAAAGCCTCGGTGCTTATGTGCGTCGGATCGTCGACGAGTTGACTCAAGGTATTGCGTGCGTCTGGGCCCCACAATCCAAGTGTTGCTATATCGTGGGTGCGAGGTGTTATCGTCACATCGGTCAGATTGAGCTTGTCGATAAATTGGGTCATCCAAACGTAGTCTCGATAACCGGTGTCACCACCGCAAATAACCCGATACTGCTGGTCGGCGAGTCTGACGATGGTGAGATCAGCTCGCACGCCACCGCGGTGGTCAAGGAAGTGGGTGTACACACCTTTTCCGACCGCAGTAGTACCGCCTACCTTGGCCACCGACAGGTATTCGAGCAGCGTTTCCGCTTCGGGGCCGAGCACGTCGTAGATCGCAAAGTGGGATAGATTGATCATGCCCACGCCATCGCTCATTGCTAACTGCTCGGCGTTAGATACCTCCCAAAAGTGTCGGGCGTCCCACTCGTTGGCGCGGCTAGGAACCTGCTCTCGGTACTGCTTCAGTAGCGTCGCTTCATTGGCCGCGTAGCCGTGAGCGCGCTCCCAGCCTGCAATTTCCATGAAATAGCCACCGAGTGCTACTTCACGCTCGTAGAAAGGGCTGGTGAAGTGTTGTCGCTGCGAGTCAAAGGGTTCCCGGGGATGCACGGCAGGTGTATAGACTTTTTTGGCAATCTCGTAGCAGCGGTCGTAGGCATAGTCAGCGTCGGTTTGATGGGGGTAGTGACGGGCCGGGTCGACGCTGTGAGGGTCAAGCTCAGGGGCGCCATGCGTCATCCAATCGGCAATTAATTTACCGGCCCCAGGGCCATCTTTTACCCACACCGCTTCACAAAGCCACAGATCTTTTACCCCGGGTGCTTCGCCGATAATAGAACCGCCATCAATAGTGACCGAGAGCAGACCGTTAAAGGAGTGGCGCTCTTCCCAGCCCAGTTCGCCGAGAACAGGCGTCATGTCTACCGCTTTTTCAAAGGCATCCATGACTTGATCGAGATTTAAGTCGCGCATTGACGGCGACATGCGGGCATCGGCGGGCTCGATAATATCGTTGGCGGCGACTAATCGAGGGTTATCCTGCTCGTAGTAGCCCCACTCCACGTGACCTCCTTCAGGGGTGGTGGGATCCCCGGTGTCACGGACATAGCTGGAATTACCCTGATCTCTAAACAGTGGATAAACGATATCTTTGCCGGTGCCAGATAGGGCCTCCCAAGGACCAAAGAATAGCAATGGATGCTCTAGGGGCATCAATGGCAGCTTCACCCCTGCGGTCTCAGAGACGAGTGAGCCCCAGATGCCGACACATAACACCACACGATCAGCGGTAATCGTGCCTTTGTGAGTCTCCACACCGACGGCACGGCCATCCTCGACAATAATCCGAGTGGCTGGGGTATAGGGAAATACCGTGAGCTTGCCGGTGGCTACAGCGTCGTCGACCAAATCGCCGGCGACTTTTTGTGAGCGTGGAACGACGAGGCCCGCTTGCGGGTCCCACATGGCCCCCTGAATCTGATCTTCTTCTAACAGGGGAAAGCGTTCCTTGGCTTCCGCTGGGGAAATCATACGCGCTTGGGTGCCAAACGCTTTGCCCGAGCCGACTTTACGCAATAGCTCTTGCATGCGTTCATCGTCGCCTACCCGGGCCACTTCGAGTCCGCCAATCTCGTTATAACTACCCCGCGCTTTGAAAAATTCCCGGCTGTACTGGCTGGTGTAGCAGGTGAGTTTGTCATGGGCGGTCATGTAGCAAAAATCAGAAGCGTGTGATGTTGAGCCGATATCGGTGGGGACGGCGGATTTTTCGAGGCCGACAATATCGTCCCAGCCCAGCTCAATCAGGTGATGAGCCACTGAAGCGCCGACAATACCGCCTTGTCCGACAATCACAACGCGGGCGTGCTCTGGTAGTTTTGCCATGGGGCTCTCCGGACTGTCGGTCTTCGTCAGATATATAAAGGGGTTTAATTTTCCCGAAGAATACTGAAGGAATGAGGGCTTGGAAATCCCTAAAGGAAGAAAAGTTAGTCGATTGGGTAAATGAAAATCGATTTCGTCGTTTTAGCGCTTAATGGCCGGTGGTGTTGATTAAAAAGAGCGCTTTCTCAGGCTCCCGATGTCACTCAATTAGTCGCAGCCAGAGCGACTACCGTGAAGCGGTCATGCTAGGAACATTGCCAATGACGCCAAGGCGTTTAGCTGTCCTTGGTGGACTAAACGGCCCTTGACGACTCGAGTGATTGGCGACGGTGTCATTGCCATTGTTCACAAGACAACTGCTGGCTTTTTGTGCCTATTCAGCGTATTACTTTAACAGTGATGACTGTACGTTAACGATAGCGACTACTTAACCCACCACCAACAGGGGAAAGACCATGAAAAATTTACTGTTAACCGCCTTGATGCTCGTGGCATCTGCGAGCAGTTTCGCGATGCACCATGAAGCGGCTGAAGACAAAGCGGCAAAGAAAGCAGGGCACGACCATGCTGAAATGGCCCAAGAGAAGGCCGAGTCAGCAGATGATCATGCGGAGATGGCCAATGACCACGCCGATATGGACCACGGCGATACGGACCACGGGGAGTCCGATGCGGATGAGAAACCAGCGGCTACCGACCCGGAAATGGCACCAGAGAGCTGAGTTCAAACATTATGTGACTGAGTCGCGTTCCGGAGTCTTTGACTCCGAAACGTTATCTGGCATGTCCTAGGGTTGCGAGCCGTGTGTTTTGCCTCAAGAACTTGGCACGCTGCAGCGTCCGAGCTGTGGCCCATAGGCCTCGCGCCGCCACTTGGCGACCTGTGATTTGCCCCATTGCCCGCACATACGGTGGGCGGTTTCAAAAAAAATAAACCCGTTAAGCGATCTAGCCAATGAATGATCTTATATTACAACCTATTTTATTTATGGGCTGTTTGACATTGATTATGTTGCTGTTGATGTACGCGACGCGCATTCCCGCGGCTAAAGTATTGGAGTCCAAAGGCGTCAACCTTCAAAAGCTATCGCACCCAGCCCAGCTAGGGAGCGTCTTTCCCAGCAAGGTGGAGCGAGTCGCCGATAACTACAATCATTTGTGGGAGCAGCCGACGCTGTTTTACGCGGTGATTTTTGTCATTTGGGCCCAGGGACATACCGATGCGTTGCACTTATATTCAGCGTGGGCTTACTGCGGTTTTCGTTTCCTGCACTCGTTGGTGCAGATCACGGTGAATCACGTTTGGTGGCGGTTGAGTTTGTTCTTATTGAGCTGGTTGGCCCTTGCCGTTATGTTGCTGCGAGAGGTCGCTCGGTCGATTGGGTAACGGCACCAGCAGCCTTTCTTGAGCGTGAGGGTGTTGTATAAAAGGGTGGTGCCCAGAAGAGGCCTTGACCTTGGAAGAAAAATTTTATAGCAGTCGTAGCTAGCTGAGCGCCATACTTAGCGCATTGGTTATGTGCTGAAATTTTCGCTGGCACAATCGTTGCGGTGCCACGCGATGAAAGCTAAAACGCCCCCTCCACTGACGATGTCCGAAACAACGGGTCTATTTGTAGACGAGATCAGTGCCTAGCAGCCCGAAAGCCACAAGGGTTAGAAGAATTAGCTTAATGGCCAGCGAATACTAGCATCTGCACAGGCATCACCAACGCCTGAATCCGCAGGATGATGGCATGAAGCATGCCTACAGTATCAACCATATGGAGGAACAAAGTTTCTCCGATACCCAAATCACCCCTAGCCAGTAGCTCATGATTGTTGGTATAGGCATTCGCGATACACTTACTGCCGGGCATAACATCAGTCATACCGCCCTCATAAAGCGGCTCCATGGCAACGGTAAGCGTGCCTGGTCTAGCCCGTTGTTGGGTATCCAAGAGCACATCCGTTGGCTTGATCTGTCCCGCTGCCACGACGGGCTGAACACGCGTCACCACCATCGGAATCACATTGAACGGGTTTGATAAGCAGACGACCTCAGCAAGCATCCCCACTTTTATGACCGGCGTTGCTAACTGAGAAAACCCAGCGACGATCTGGAAGCGGCCCGACTCAGGGCCATCAGAAGGGATAAGAACACCTGCGGGACGCAAAATTGGGTTCACGTAATCGCCGCGCTCGAGAAAGAACTGCGAGACGACGCCATCCACACCCGCATAAATGATGGTCTTTCCCAACTCCACCTCGGCTTGCTCAAGCGCGCTTTGTGCACTATCTAGCTGAGCCGGAAGAACGGTGTCGATTTGAGTTTTGACTGATTTGATATTGGCCTGGGCGGCCTGTACACCGCCACGACGCTGCGCCACGGTATTCTCTAACCGCTCAATTTCAATTTGGCTCACTAACTGTAGGCCACGGCTAGAGACAGCTCGCTTCTTTTCAAGCTCATTTTCAACCTGCTTCAGTGCACTCTGGGCTTGAACTAATGTCGCATTTGCGGCTTCCAATTGGGCCTCAGTCTGAACAAACGCTGTATCTGCCTGCTGCAGTTTGCTCCGTGCTAAATTCACAGCTGCCAGCTGGGAGTTGTCGAGTAAGCTAAAAATAGCGTCGCCCGCTCTAACTTGCTCGCCGTTCTTAACGAAGACTTCTTCAACACGCCCGCCACCCTCAGGAAGCAGCGGAATTGTGCGGAAAAATGGTGCAGCATTGGTTGTAGACGGATGGTAATAAAAGACCAGCGTGATTAACGAAATAGTTAGGATTAAACAGGCAGTGATACCCCATCGCAGTTCGTACCACATGGTGAAGAAAGTAATTTCCACTCCCCACGAGAGACCTTGCATGTAGCGGCGGTAAAGGTAATCCGGTAAGACAGTAACGAGTGAGCAGAGAATAAGTTCTAGCATCGATTAATCCCCACCGTTTTCGTGTTGAGTGCCGGCAGCAGCAGACGTAGCATCGGGTGGCGTGCCCTCCTGAGAATTCGTCATTTTCGTCAGCGAAGAAGAAATATTGTTTAACGGCGTCACCAAATCAGGAAACTTTAGTAGCGCCAGAATCAGTGCCGCCACCCAAAAAATGTTGTTGTGGGTAAACAGCGCCAGTAACGCCAACACCATAATGAGTTGCGATTGGGTATTGCCATGTTTGTGGGCGAGCTGCTCGGGAATGGCATGCACCTTGAGGTAAAGCACACCTAAGCCAAGCACCATCGCAACTACAATAAATACAACCGCCGTAAAGAGCGGATCACTACCGCCGGCTCCACCAATGTAATTAGGTAATTCGTGCGGTGCGAGCGGGTGCAGCTGACCTGCCATGTTTCCTCCGGAGACATTGCTCGTTTGATTAGCTTTCGATCATAAACTAAACAGGGTTTGATACAACAGTGATAAGTTCGCCACGTTAGCTTTTGACGACAATTTTTTAGTCGGACCATTCCGCCTAAAACCTAGACGTAGCCTACTCATCCATGTCGTACCTTATGCTAGAGAGCCGTCGTTCGGAGGTAATTTACAGCCGAAGGGACTGCCGATATGAAACGCAGGATGAACAATACGTTGGCATATGTGCTGATCGGCGCCTCGTTCGGCGCGTGTTTTCCCGTTGTCTCTATCCTGATAGACCTATGGGCGCAAATATAGGAAATATTAATCGCGGATTGAGAGTAGACGCCCTCGCTGATTGTGTTGACTGGACCTGCTGACCTGTCGAATCTCCCTGCTATTGACCCGAAATCCTGATCGCGGTGTTGAACATGTCATTCAAATCCGTTCATTCCTGAACGGGTGCACGCGGCAGTTCATGGCGTGCGGTTTTCACTGGCTTCCTTGATGGTGGAGTGCTGTTGTGCTGGAATCCTTCCCAGCGAAAAGAGCCAAAGTACCCCAGGGCACCCTCTCTTGATGCTTTGCATAGCCCAGGCCAGCTTCTCGACCGCTGCGCGGTCTCACCTTCTCAATTCACCTTGTCTTAGGCGGTGCTCTGGTCGGTGGTGCTAGGTGTGTCAGGGCGGGGGTGTTCCGCTCCTTTCTCTCAAGATGAGCTAGAATTCTATCGATGACGTCTTGGTCCTCGATACAGGCGGTGACCTTCACAGTCCCCCCGCAGCGGCTGCAGAGTTCGATGTCTATGTTGAAAACTCGCTTGAGTCGCTGAGCCCAGGTCATACCCGATAAAGCGGGGCAGGCCCTGGCGCTCGGCGGCCGTGCGGACTTCTGCGTTGGCGATAGGCTTGATGCCTTTCCCGCGCCTGCCTGGTGTGATCAGCCCACGACAGCGGTGGTTCGGCGCCAGGACACCGTGGTAACGAGTGTGGTTGACGCGGGGTTTGGGTACCAGGGCAGCCAGACGGGCAACGAAATCCACCGGTTCGAAGGCCACCTGTGTCGTTCCATCTCGGTGCGGTGTCTTCAGCGTGTAGACCACCTTGCCCGTGGCGCTCAGTGAAAGTCGGGGAACTGCTACGGCCGGGCGGGAAATGTACCGGCACAGACGCTCACGCTTATCTTTCTGATGGAGGTACCTGCGCTATTGGATGAGCGGGCTCGGACCCGCCCAGTGCCAGCTGCTGTCGTTAAAAAAGCGGAAACGCTGCTGTCTCTGGTTGAACTGACGCACCCATCGGGAGCGCCTGTTCGCTCCCGTTACGGTGCGGTTTTCACGGCGCCGGGTGGGAAATCCTTGAGAACAAGGCGGGCAGCACTGTCGATGGTTGCCTGATCTTTAAGCATCTCACCTTTCATTTTGGACTGGGTCACACTGCGCCATACGGAGCGATTTTTCGCGGGATCAACCATGTCGACAATGAACGTTCCCTGCGTATAGTCAGTGACTTGAACATCGGTGGTGTTCATGCAGTTGTAGCAGTTGTACATGGCGTAACGATTGTAGCGACTGTATCCCATGCTCATGCCGTAGTTGGGCGAGCTCGTCGTTCTCACGACCTGCTTTTCTACGGTGTTCAAATGCCAGCTGACCAAAAGGTCGGCATCCCGTGCGCTGTCGACCAGTGTGTAGCCTTTTCCGTCCAGTGCAGTCCCCAGTGCCTCTTTGATGCGGTCCTTCTGGAAGTCAGTAAGTTGCATCGGGTTATTGCCCGTTACGCTCCCACTGAGGGCGTAAAAGCCGATCTTGGTGTCCCCGGAGAAATCATGTTCAACATCGTAATCAACGGACGGTTTTGGGGGTGGTGTTGCGCAGGCGGCAAGCAGCATAAGGATCAGTGCAGCGAACGACAGGTTAAGGCTTCTGAGCATGATGTTTCTCCTTCGGATATGGGCAGAGTGTAGCAGAGACCTCAGCTCTGCGAAGCCGTACCAAGCAAACCACCGGGACAGGTCGATGCCAACTGCTGCAGCGCTTGAATGTGAGCTTTGGATATGTCGCGCAAAATCCCTAATTTAGCGTAACGGGCATCAGCCCACGTTGTGTAGTTGGCAGGCGCTACCGATGAAAGCTGCTGCTCGATCCGCCTGACCGCTGGGAGCAACTGTCTCTCTAATTCGAGCACTTTCGCGGGGGGCTCCAGATCATCCTGAAAACAGCTCTCAACGACCTTGATGTCGTGAACCACAACCAGCCGCGCAGTGAAATCAACATCGCTCTTGGCAGTGAATTTGGCCGAACCGATCCAACTCCGATCACTGTCGCTCGGTATGACCTTGATAACGACGCGTGCAGTAACGACCTCATAGTCCTGCCAGTCTTCCAGTTGTGGCATCTGAATCTCAATGCAGCCCTGTTCAAATTGCAGGGTCCTGGGTTAACTGGGTGCTCCGACCACTTGCTGTTGCTCAGCCGCATACAAGCTTGCTGTGCTGAGCCCGATGACCAGCAGTAGGAACTTCAATACCGAATTCATGGAGATGACCCCATCAGACCCCTCAAAAAGAGAAGGTGTAACCCAGCATCGGACCGCTCATGGTAATTTTACTTTCTACCGAGCCACGTTCGACACCGGAGCCCAGATCAAGCTCAAAATGCCGATAGCCCAGTCGAATATGATTGCCGTCATCACCACCAAGACGATAGCCAAGCACCGCTTGCGCGCCCCAACTGCCGTCGGTATCACCTGCTGACGCATCAGCAGTTAATACCAAGTTCCACTTTTCGGAAATTTCTCTATTGAAGCGCACACCCAGCAATCCATCCAGATAGGTTTCGCTGGCATCAATAACCCGTCGATCAAGCTGCAGGCGACCGATCTCACGGAGATCGATTGTCTGATCAAAGTCGATTAAACGAATCCCATAGTGGAATCCAAATCCGGAATCAGTCCCATTCGGGTAATATGTGCCGCCCAGGTCTGCCAACACCAGCTCGGGATCGGCCTTCGCCCGAATTTGTCGACCAAGCACAGAGTAGTTTCGTGCCTCATCACCGAGATCAGTGATGATCACATCAGCAAACACACCCATTTTTTCGGCTCGTCCCTCAACGTGCAGCATAAGCGCACCGTCCAGATCATCCAGCAAATCGGCAAACTCTACCTCCGCATTCAGAACCACCTGATCATTAACGCTCGCATCCAGCGTAGAGTCTGGCGCCCATAAATAGGGGGTCACCTTCCACTGCCACCCAGCGGCACTGACGTTGGCAGAAAACGCCATGGCAAAGCCCAGCAGCAAAGCATTCGATACACCCATTTTCTTGTTCATCAGACTCCTCATAGCACCGCCATAAGCAGGCTTATTGTTTGCTACGACCGGTGCTGGCAACACACACCCAGCCCAGCGACTCCAATTGACGTCGTGCCAGACTGGACATGCCGCCCTGAACTCTGAGTTCAAGCTTATGTCCCGGCGCGCGTTTGCGTAAATCCTCTGTCAGGCTGGTTGCCGATGCACTGACACTACTGGTCCAGCCGAGATAGTCTACCGGCGCGAAGAAAACATAGGTTCCGCTGCGCGTTTCCAGTAACGGCCAGATTGCACTACCCGCTATGCTGGCTGCGGGTTGCTGCCTTGAATGATAGTCAGCAAAGGACTCGGCAATCTCAGCAAAAGCAAGCGCCTCGGAGCGACTCTCGGCAGCGACCGCAGCGTCGACCAACACGGCGCGGCCGCGCACTCTATCGAGCTTCTCCAGCGCGCTGACGACCATGGTCTGCAAGCTGGGACTGTAATGCTTATTGGAAAAAAAACGCTTTACCTCGTCTTCCGATACGCCCATCTCGGCCAGCGACTTCTCATTGCGCAACTGCAGATCTACCGGATGAGTATCCCAAACCAGATCATTCACATCGCTCAAGGTATCTATGCCTGACGGCAGGCCCGGCACCACTTGACCGGCACCAAAGCTACCTGCGGTCATCACCCAAGCAACTTCGGATAACTCATTCTGTAGCACTTTATTAGGTGAATACGGGTCAACTCCCAGTTGCTTGGCTAACGTTCGAATCGACTTGTTCTGCCCCAACTGGCTCTTGCCCCACTCGATGCCGGCCTCGGCGCCCTGCTCAACAATCTCGGTACCGGATACCGGGTCAGACTCGCTCTCGCCATCCTGCTGTGCAGATTTTTCTTTACGTTCGTCGTTAAGTCGTTTTGCTTCCTTGGTGGCGTCTGAAATCTGCCGTGCAGTGCGCTTAAACAAGCGCCCAACGCCCTGCGGGACGCCTTTTAACGTATCAACCGGTTGTTCGGCTATTTTCTGTACCGTTTGAATCGGCTTTTGCGCTGCACTAACCACGGCCTCACCGAACACATCGGTTTTTTGTAAACCACGCAATTTGTCAATTGCCTTCAATTCATGTAGTAGCGCACGTAAACGTTGGTCACTATCAGCGCTAAATTCACCAAAATCCGAGCTGACTGTGTAGTGATTCATGAAGCCACGATTGATTACCTGATCGGCGATCCGATAATGCTCGCCTTGCAAAGGTTGATTTGCCACTAGCGTCGCTGCACTCAACGTCATCACTGAGGGATCGAAGTCGGCAGCAAGCACGGTGCTTTGCATGAGCAACAGAGCCGATGCCCATACAGAAACCGGGTTCAGACGGCGGCACGAAAATGCGCCGGATCCCATTCTCCTACTCTCAGCAATCATTGCTATCTGGCAGGTCATCCTGCCCAAACCACGGGTTGTCCACCTGAGCCTTCATTTGCATCGCACACTTTATCGTTTTCTCCAGCATTTCACACACATTATCATATAAGTCTAGGAAATATTAACCGCGGATTGAGAGTAGACGCCCTCGCTGATTGTGTTGACTGGACCTGCTGACCTGTCGAATCTCCCTGCTATTGATCTGAAATCCTGATCGCGGTGTTGAACCCCTGCTTCCAAAAGAGATTCAGGCATCTTCTTGGCTTCAGGGTAGTTCCTTTCCCAGCCAGGATGGTGTTGATTCTGATGGATGCCTAGAGCGTCATCTAGCATTGCGTCGAACTCAGGATTCATAACGTCAACGTCGGCTAGGCTACCTTGGGCAATGCCACGCGCCTCAAGAAGTCCTTTGGCAGCTTTGCCAGCCACGGCCTCGCTAACGTCACGCGCATCGCTGCTACGGATGAACCTACACAGGTCTTCAAAACGCTGATTGCAGTCGTCAATGGCTTTGGTGATCTGGGATACTGGAGCGGCTTTGGTGAGCTTGAGTGGTACGAGGTATGTACTGGATATGTCTAGCTGTTTGGCCCTGGCTCGTAGGGCGACTGGAAGCCACCTTTGATAGGCCAGTCAATCACTGTTTTCTTTAGCTTTCAGATGCTTGATTTTCAATGTCATGACTTCTAGATTAGCAGGGTCATTCCATTAAAACTGTCCTTACACTATCTCTGAGATCGGTATGTGCTCTTGGGAAATGCTAAGAATATTGTTTTAAATCAAAGGCTTATATTTATTTGGCGTTGTATGGATGGTGCCCAGAAGAGGACTTGAACCTCCACGGCCTTGCGGCCACCAGCACCTGAAGCTGGCGTGTCTACCAATTTCACCACCTGGGCATTGTCGGTGGAATACTCAGCGTGTGGGCGCTTAATAAAGCGATAACACCCTGCCTGTCCGTGGGTGACTGGGAATTTGTCACTGCCTGTGAGGCCCCGCGTTTAGCGGCCAAGCGGCGTGCAGCGTAAATCCGCAAGGCGTGGCTTGTCAACGGTTACAGGCGCTGTAAAGCGGCTTTGTCAGCATCGGCGGGTAAAATCAGGGGTTTTTCTCGTCTTTCAATAATCCCGTAGATTGTCCCATACGCAAAAAGTCATGTGCGCGTATACTGAGCGACCACGTGTCCAGCCAGTTAGAGACTATTTTGACATCGAGTAAAGATAAGCCGCGTCGCGGAGCCCCCGCCGACCCTCATGCCCAGCGCGAGGCCGGTAAATACGAGAACCCTATTGCCAGTCGCGAAGTGATTCTCGCTGTACTCAACAAGGGCGGCACTGTTATGAAGTTTCCCGTGTTGGCAGCGGCATTAAACTTGACCAGCGACGACAATCTTGAGGCCCTGCGTCGCCGCGTTAATGCCATGCAGCGTGACGGCCAAATCCACATCGATCGCCGAGGTCGTCTTGGTTTGGTGGATAAGCTGGAGTTAAAACGCTGTCGCGTTATTGGCCACCGTGACGGCTATGGATTTGCTCGACCAATGGAAGAGGGCGATGATTTCTTCCTCTCCAATAAGGAAATGCAGAGGGTATTTGATGGTGATGAGGTCCTTGTCGCGGTGTCCGGTGTTGACCCGCGTGGTCGTTCTGAGGGCAAGATTGTTGAGGTACTAAAGCACGCCGTCGATGAGCTCCCGGGCCGTTATATGGAGGAGGGTGGCATTGGCTATCTCAACCCCTACAACACGCGCATCAGTCAGCGAATTCTCGTGCCACCCCCTCAAAAAAACGGTGCTGTACCCGGCCAGATGGTGTCGGTGCGCATCACCGACTATCCCTCGCAAATTCTGGGTGCTAAGGGCGAGGTCATTGCTATTTTGGGTGACCACCTGGATCCAGGATTAGAGATTGATATTGCCATAAAGGCGCATCAAATCCCCAATGATTGGCCTGATGCGGTACTCGATGAAGCGGGACGGCTGGGCGATGAGCCTTCTGAAGAGGATAAGTTGGGGCGAGTCGATTTACGCGCCAAAGCCTTTGTCACGATTGACGGCGAAGATGCACGAGATTTCGATGATGCGGTTTACTGTGAGGTGGCTGACGGGGGCTTTCGTTTGTGGGTCGCTATTGCCGATGTCTCTCATTACGTGCCGGTCGCGTCTGCGCTCGATAAGGAGGCCACCCTGAGAGGGAATTCGGTGTACTTTCCTGAACGGGTAGTGCCTATGTTTCCTGAAGCGTTATCCAACGGCTTATGTTCACTAAAACCCCGGGTAGACCGGCTGGCCATGGTCGCCGAACTGAAGATCAGTGCTGAAGGCGAGGTCGTGGACAGTTTTTTCTATGAAGCGGTGATTCATTCTCACGCGCGTCTGACCTACACGCAGGTGGGTGAAGTGTTGGATGAAGGCTGGCATGACGATGTTCCTAGCGAGCGCTATCCAGAACTGTCAAGGCTGCATGCTCTGTACCGCGTATTGCGTTCAGCGCGAGATCGTCGGGGTGCCATCGATTTTGACACCGTAGAGACGCGAATTATTTTCAACGACGACCGCAAAATCGAGTCGATAACCCCTGTCCATCGTAATGATGCCCACAAAGTGATTGAAGAGTGCATGTTGGCGGCAAATGTAGCGACCGCACACTTTTTAGAGTCATCGGAATTAGCAGCATTGTTTCGTGTCCACGACGGTCCGAGCGCCGAGCGGCTCGAGAACTTACGTGGCTTCCTCGGTGAGCTCGCTCTCGATTTGCCTGGCGGCGATGCGCCGACCCCTGCTGACTATCAACGGGTATTGTCGGCCATTGCCGAGCGTGAAGATGCGTCGGTCATCCAAACCATGATGCTCCGCTCCCTGAGTCAGGCGGTCTACCAGCCCGCTAACAACGGGCATTTTGGTTTGCATTACTCTGCCTATGCGCACTTTACCTCGCCGATTCGACGCTATCCCGACCTGCTAGTACACAGAGCGATTCGCCATCTCATCCGCTCACGGACCCCGTGCTCACAGGTGCGGCGAGTCGCAGGCGCTGGCGTGCTAAAAAAGGAACAAATTTATCCCTATTCGGTGGCCGATATCGCCATGCTGGGTGAGCAGTGCTCAATGACTGAGCGCCGCGCAGATGACGCTACTCGAGAAGTGGAGGCATGGCTTAAGTGCGAATTTTTACGTGACAAGGTAGGAGAGGTCTACAGCGGTGTCATTGCCGCGGTCACCGGCTTCGGTATTTTTGTTGAACTGGTCGATCTTTATATCGAAGGCTTGGTTCATATCAGTGCTTTGCCGGGGGATTACTATCATTTCGATCAGGCCAAGCAGCGCTTGATCGGTGAGCACACGCGTCGTGTCTTCCAGCTCGGTGGCGCGGTAACGGTAAAAGTGGCCCGGGTCGACTTGGACGAGCGCAAAATAGATTTAGAGATGGACGGGTTGCCTGACCCTAAAAAAAACCTAAAGGGTAAAAAATCCCCCGCGCGTCACCGAGCTGGGTCAACAGGAGCCGCCAAGAAACCGTCTTCGGCACCTGCCTCGCGATCCAAAAAGGGGCGGCGAGGGCGTAATAAATGAGCGAGTGGATTTATGGCTTCCATGCGGTGGAAGGGGTGCTTGGGCGAAGCCCTGAGCGCATAAACAGCTTGTGGTTGGCTACCAATCGGCGCGATAAGCGCGCACAGCGTATAGAGCAGCTCGCGGCGTCCTCTGGCGTGGCTGTCAGTCGCGTGGAGCGATACCAGCTCGATAGGGAGATTGATGGCCGCCATCAAGGGGTGGCTATCACCGTTCGACCTGCGGAGGGCGGCGGCGAGGTGTTGACAGAATCGTCGCTGCTGGAGCAGGTATCGAAGGGTCAATTCACCCTGCTCCTGGTGCTGGATGGCGTCACCGACCCCCATAATCTAGGCGCCTGCCTGCGCAGTGCTGATGCAACCGGCGTTCAAGCGGTGATTGTTCCTAAAAATAATAGCGCCGAGATTAACGCAGTGGCCAGTAAAGTGGCCTCAGGGGCCGCCGAAACCGTTCCGCTACTCGCCGTCACCAATCTGGCTCGGACCCTAAAAGGTCTTCAGCAGGCCGGGGCTTGGATTGTTGGCACCTCAGGAGACGCCGACCAGCTGATTTACGAATTGGACATGACCGGGCCAACGGTGTTGGTCATGGGCGCTGAGGGGGACGGAATGCGACGATTGACCGCAGAGCACTGTGATTATCAGGTAAAGTTACCCATGGTGGGCAGCGTTTCCAGTCTAAATGTCTCAGTGGCAACGGGTGTTTGTTTGTTTGAGATTCTGCGCCAGCGCCAATCCGGGTGATTGAATGGTCTCTGGTAGGCGCGTTTTTAAGCCTATAATTCACCATTGCAAACCCCGCGATGCGACTGTAAGCTTCGCCCACTTTATAACTAGCCGGCCCATAAAGGGTCATCTCCTTGTCGCACCATACGTTGTTATTGGGCGACACTAACCCGAGAGGAGTTCGCGAGTGCGACACTACGAAGTTGTGTTCATGGTCCATCCCGACCAGTCTGAACAAGTTCCAGGTATGATTGAGCGATATACCAACGTCATCACCAAAGATGGCGGGCAGGTGCATCGTCTTGAAGATTGGGGCCGACGTCAGTTGGCCTACCACATCAATAAAGTTCACAAAGCCCACTATATTCTTATGAATGTCGAAGCATCTAACGAAGCGATGGAAGAGCTGACGACGACATTCCGGTATAACGATGCCGTCATTCGTAATCTGGTGATTCGTCGCGATGATGTCGTTACTGACGAATCTCTCATTATGAAGGCAGAGAAAGAAGACCGAGAGCGTAAGTCGCGACATCAGGAGCGCCAAGCGCCTGAAGGGTCGCGGCCGCCACCAGAGGAAGCCATAACCGACAGTGACACATTGGATGATGCTGGCGACAGCACCGACAACAACGAAAGCAGCGAGGATTAATCTATGTCACGTTTTTTCCGTCGACGTAAGTTCTGCCGTTTTACTGCCGAGGGCGTTAAAGAGATCGATTACAAGGATCTCGAGACATTGAAGCAGTATGTCAGTGAAACGGGCAAAATCGTTCCTAGCCGTATTACGGGCACTAAAGCGAAATATCAACGCCAGCTAGCCACTGCTATTAAGCGGGCACGATATCTTGCCTTACTACCGTACACGGACGCACACCAGTAAGGCTTAGTGATGCGCGGCCTCGCTGAATTTATCATGCGCGGTCGCTGGCAGGCGCTGGCGGTCGCAGTATTGGGTTCAGGATCGCTACTATTTGGTTGGATTAGCGCGTCTGCTATCGCCCTTATAACCCTCCGTAGAGGGGTCAGTGAAGGGGCTTGGCTAACCCTCTGGGCATTGTTGCCAGCCGCGTTAGCTCTGTGGTTTAGCGGCGACTCGGGCAGTATATTGTTGCTCTCTGGCACGTATTTGTTGGCAGTATTGCTGCGCGAGTCAGTAAGTTTGCCACTAGCGGTGGCAGCGACGGTCGGCGTGGGTTTTGCCAGTGGTGCCATACTGTTGTCACTCAGCGGTGAGTTTCTGCAGCAGCTGGTCGATATTTTTAATGAGGTCATTGCCCAATTAGAAAGCGGATTGCAGGCAAAGAGTGAAGCCACAATAAGCTTGCAGCGGCCCGGGGTTATGCAGGTCGCGGGGATGTTGGCTGCCGGCAACAGTGCAATGGTGGTGTTGGCGTTGTTGCTAGGCCGCTACTGGCAAGCGTCGCTATACAATCCGGGTGGCTTTAGGCGGGAATTTCATGCGTTGCGAATGCCCCCCCAATGGACCTTTGCCCTGGCAATGTTGGCTGGTGGTCTTTGGCTGGCCTTTCCCGCACACGGCGGCTGGGCTGCGATAGCGGTGGTGCCGTTGATGTTTTGTGGGCTCGCGCTGGCACATGCCCGGGCTGCTGTTACCGGTCAGGGGTCTGGCTGGTTGAGTGCATTGTATTTACTATGGCTGGTCCTCGATCCAGTCAAATTGGCGTTGTTAGGCATAGTGGTCATCGACGCCGTGTTGGATTTCCGCTCACGCTGGCAGAATCGGTACGGTGCGGATGGGGATTAGCCCCACTGAGTAATCATTGGTCGAGTCGGGACAATCCCGGCCAAAAGGAAAGCAAACGATGGAAGTCATTCTCCTTGAAAACATAGGCAGCCTCGGCAGCTTGGGCGACAAAGTCACCGTGAAACCCGGCTATGGCCGCAATTTTTTGGTGCCTAAGGGTAAGGCCGTACCCGCTAGCAGTGAAAATTTGGCGAAGTTTGAAGCCCGTCGCGCAGAGCTTGAGGCCGCCGCTGCCGCGAGTTTTGAAGTGGCGCAACAGCGCGGCGCTAACATTGAGGCGCTAGCGCAAATTGCTATTGCTGCGACCGCGGGGGAAGAAGGCAAACTGTTTGGTTCTGTCGGTACTCGCGATATTGCTGGGGCAATTACTGAAGCCGGTGTTGCCGTTGATAAATCGGAAGTTCGTCTGCCAGAAGGCGTTATTCGCGAGCTGGGTGAATACGACATTATGCTGCAACTGCACGCCGATGTAGCAGTCAATATTGCTATTGCGGTTGTCGCAGAGTAACGATTGCCGTGTTCTGCGAGTGGGTGAGGAGATTACTACTCCCACCTAGTCTCATCCTCAGTTATCCTAGTTGCTTACTCGGTCACTCGGGATTAGGTTCATGAGCGATTACAGCGCCGGCGCTGAGTCCTACAAAACCCTCGATGCAGATATTGCTCGGATCAAAATGCAGCCCCAATCGATTGAGGCTGAACGCTCTGTTATTGGCGGCTTACTGCTGTCTGCGGATGGCTGGGACGCGATTGCCGAGTTGGTCACTGCCAGTGATTTTTACCGACCTGAACATCGGGCTATCTTTCGTCAAATAGCCATGCTCGTTGATCGTAGTGAACCTGTTGATGTGGTGACGGTGGCCGATCGCCTGTTGGCGACCGGTGAGCTCGACGCTGCAGGGGGACACACCTACCTCACTGAGCTTGCCGAACAAACGCCTACCGCCGCAAATATTCGTGCCTATGCCACCGCGGTGCACGAGCGCGCGGTGCTACGAAAGCTCATTACGGCCGCACAGGATATCGCCAATACCGGCTTTAATCCCGATGGCCGTGGCTCTGAGGAGCTCCTCGATGAGGCGGAGCGCCGGATTATGCAGATCTCCGAAGAGGGCTTGAAAACCGGTGGCCCTCGCGGTATGGAGCCATTGTTGTCTGGTGCTTTAGAACGTATTGAGGAGTTGTTTAATTCGGGTGGCGATATTACCGGATTGACAACGGGCTTTATTGATCTCGATAAAATGACCTCGGGAATGCAACCCGCCGATCTCGTCATTGTTGCAGGACGACCGTCCATGGGTAAAACCAGTTTTGCCATGAACCTTGTGGAAAATGCCGTCGGCGGAACCGATAAGCCTATTTTGGTATTTTCATTGGAAATGCCCGCGGAGCAATTGGTTATTCGCATGCTCTCATCCCTCGGCCGAATTGATCAGGGCCGGGTGAGAAATGGCAAGCTTGAGCAGGATGACTGGCCAAAGCTCTCAAAAGCCATGAATATCCTGAAAGAGGCGCGTATTTTCATTGACGATACGCCGTCCCTGACGCCTACCGAACTCCGCTCTCGAGCTCGACGTGTCGCCCGGGAGCAGGGTGAGTTAGGCATGATCATGGTCGACTACCTGCAGTTGATGCGGGTTGCTGGGTCAACAGATGGCCGAACGGCTGAAATTTCGGAAATTTCTCGGAGCCTAAAAGCCATTGCCAAAGAGTTTCGTTGCCCCATGGTGGCTCTGTCACAGTTAAATCGTTCCCTTGAGCAGCGTCCCAACAAGCGGCCAGTCAACTCAGATTTGCGCGAATCGGGTGCCATTGAGCAGGATGCTGACGTCATCATGTTTATTTATCGAGATGAGGTGTATCACGAGGATTCACTCGATAAAGGCACCGCGGAGATTATCATTGGCAAGCAGCGCAATGGCCCTATCGGTACCTGCCGATTAGCCTTTCAGGGTGAATATACGCGGTTTGAAAACCTGGCGTCGGGGCGTTACGAAGACTACTAGTTTTCCATCTCAAGCCCCGGGCGTCCGATTACAGGCCAATATCGTCTCTCAATGCCGTCAGCGCCGCTTGCCGCTCTGCTGTTGTCATTGGCGAGCTCGTATGAGGATCGGGTAACGCCTCGGGTGTCGGCATCATCAGCTCATCACCCCGAAGGACTTTAGCGACATAAGCTTCGTACTGGCGCTTGAAAATTGGCCACGTGTTGGCCTCAGTATTATTCGCTAGGAAATACCAACCACTGTCGCGGCCCGCCCAGTACACTGCTGGATGGGTCCAGTGCTGCTGGTGTTTCGGCGACGGCTGTTGGCAGGCTTCAAAAAAAGCGTCTCGCGCGCTGGGTAGCCCTTGATGTCGCAAGCCTTCTTGGCAGCTTTCTAGCATGCGGTGGAGCGTAGGTAAGTACTCACTATTTTCAATCGCGTGCCTAGCACCCAATAAAATAGTCTGCGCGGAAAAAGCACTGAGAGATTCAAGCCACAGTCTTTTAATCTGGTTGAGCTGTTCGCCGTCCGAATAGGCGGCGTAGAACTGATTGTGATAATTTAATCGAAATAGCGCAAAGACTTGATTGATAGCCTCAATCAACTCGTCTTTATTGTCACCATTGGCCTCAGTCTGCCCAGCTGGTGTCGCTGAGGTCTTCTGCGAGACTCCGGTCCCTTGTACGACCTGTTGAGCCAGATCGGCTGCCGCTTTGCTGTTCGCCATTTGCGCCTCCATGACGCTGCTCCCAGCGCCACTGATGTTTGACGTGTTGTAAGAACTTACTGTTCCACGAGGTATGCATGTCGTTACTGTCGCACCAGTAAAGCACAAATTCTGGCAATCGTTGTCGAGCAAAATCGCGGCTGATCCCGGCCATGTCCAAAATCTCAAAGACCTCGTTGCTGGGCTGCCAGGATTTATCCATCCGGGTAGGCTCCGTGCTGTGGGTGAGACCGCCAGCAAAGCGTGTCCAGCGTTGACGAACAAAGCTAATGAAACGACTGTTGACTTCTTTGGGAGGCCCACCTTTTTCGCGCCAGTAAAGAATAAACTCCGGTCGCAGGGTATCAATGAACTCTGCGTCGACACCCGAGCGAGTCATGATTTCCATGGCGTCTTTACTGGGCTGCCAATCAACGTCGAAGGCGGGGGCTGTTGCTACCGCAAAGGCTGAGTGCTGCTGCTGCTGGCGACGCCAGATGGCGAGTACATGCTGTCGAAAGCGACTATCGCGGGTTCGGTCAGCGGCACCTCGATCAAAGTCCGACAGCTGACTGAGGACAAAGTGACGATCAATGCCGTGATTGAGGGCGAGCAGGTCCAGTACTCCCTCTGAGGGTTGCCAGGTATCGGCGCTAGGTTCAACGCCAGCCGTCGGCGAGGCACTGTGCTGATAGTCCCCCGCCAGAGCAATGCGTACGGTGTTACCGTCGTCTTCGATCAACAGCGTGATAATGCCTAGATCGGCTAACCGCTGGAGCAAGGGTAATATGCCGTGACGCGTCCAAAATGGGAATTGTTTTTCCAGAGACGTCATCACCAGCGCATGCCATCGACCCGCAGCTGTAGGAATGTGCGGGGCAATACCCTGTAACAGTATGGCCTCACTCAGGCCAATGGTTGCCGCAAGGTCTGGCGAAAATGTCATTTGACGATCTGGAATGAGTGGACTTGATGACATTGGCATACGTAACAGGCGACTCGGTCTGGTAGCATACCCATGATTGACCGATGATTACAGTGACACCTGCCTGAGAGTCGTATTTTTGCTGTTGTACGCGCCGATAAGGTGACCCTAAGGAATGAGCATGGCTAAAGTAAAGACCGCATTTGTATGCAATGACTGTGGCGCAGACTACCCCAAATGGCAGGGACAATGTGGTGAGTGTAGCGCTTGGAACACAATGACAGAAATTCGTCTGGGTCCAACCAAAGCCGCCGGTGCTTCTCGAACTGCTCGGGTGGGCGGTTATGCGGGGACAACGGCAGATGTGCGGCTTTTGAAGGATATTGACGTGGTCGAGCTGCCCCGATTCAGCAGTGGGCTGGTCGAGCTTGACCGTGTTCTGGGTGGCGGGTTTGTCCCGGGCTCAGCTATTTTGATTGGCGGTCATCCGGGGGCGGGCAAAAGTACGCTGTTACTACAAACGCTGTGCCTGCTCGCCGCCAGCCATTCCGCTTTATATGTGACTGGAGAAGAGAGTCCTCAGCAGATAGCTATGCGCGCGGAGCGCCTTGGACTGCCCACCGACTTGCTGAAGATAATGGCCGAGACCGATGTCGACACTATTTTAGCTGCCGCAGAACAGCACAAGCCTAAAGTGATGGTTGTTGATTCTATTCAGGTAGTGCACTCGGAGGGTATTGCTTCGGCACCGGGAAGTGTTTCGCAGGTCCGGGATTGTGCGGCTCAGCTGACGCGTTTTGCGAAACAGTCGGGACTGGTACTTATTTTAGTGGGTCACGTTACCAAGGACGGAAGCCTCGCGGGCCCCAAGGTACTTGAACATATGATTGACTGCTCTATTTTACTGGAGGGTGAGCACGATTCTCGCTATCGAACGCTGCGCGGCAGTAAAAACCGCTTTGGCGCGGTCAATGAGCTAGGTATTTTTGCCATGACCGATCAGGGTTTGAAGGAAGTGAAAAACCCATCGGCTATCTTTCTCGATCGTGCTGAGCGCCCTGCGCCGGGGACGACGGTTATGGTGGTTTGGGAGGGAACAAGACCACTGCTGGTAGAAATTCAGGCCTTGGTTGATGACAGTTCCATGGGTAACCCCCGGCGCGTGGCGGTCGGGTTTGAGCAAAACCGGCTCGCTATGCTGCTGGCGGTTTTGCATCGTCATGGCGGCATTCATGTCGGCGATCAAGATGTTTTTGCCAACGTCGTGGGTGGTGTGCGGGTGCTCGAAACGAGTGCCGACTTGGCCTTACTGGTAGCGATTGTATCGAGCTTACGCGATCGAATTTTAGGTCGCGATATGGTGGTGTTTGGTGAGGTGGGCTTGTCGGGTGAAATTCGGCCGGTACCGTCGGGCCAGGAACGGTTGAGTGAGGCCGCTAAACATGGCTTCCGCCGTGCGATTGTACCTCGAGGTAATGCGCCAAAACAGCCCATTGCAGGGCTAGAGGTCATTCCCGTCAGCCGTTTGGAGGAGGCACTTCAGGCGGTGGAGTAGCCCTGGTGAGTTACGTCGGCTGACGGCACTACCGCCCCCGTAGAGTACCTTTTGCTCACATGAGCTTACGGTACTTAACCCGGCTGGGCATGTCTGCGGCCTTGCCCATTCGCTGGCGTCGGTCTTCTTCGTAGTCGGAGAAGTTGCCTTCATGAAATACCACGGCGCCGTCGTCTTCGTAGGCCAGAATGTGCGTAGTGATACGATCGAGGAACCAGCGATCGTGAGAGATGACCATGGCGGAACCGGGGAAGGCCAGCAATGCCTCCTCCAGCGCCCGTAGCGTTTCAACATCAAGATCGTTAGTGGGTTCGTCCAGTAGTAAAACGTTGGCGCCCTGTTTTAATAGCTTGGCTAAATGCAGGCGATTGCGCTCGCCGCCGGAGAGGTCTTTGACAAATTTCTGTTGATCAGAGCCTTTGAAGTTAAACCGGCCACAGTAGGATCGAGAGGGCACCTCATAGTTACCAATGTTAATAATGTCATGGCCGTCTGAAATTTCCTGCCACACGGTTTTACTGCCATCGAGTTCGTCTCTCGATTGATCAACATAGCCCAGCTGCACGGTATCGCCTACCGCCACCGTACCGCCGTCGGCGGTTTCAGCCCCCATGAGAATCTTGAACAACGTGGATTTACCCATGCCATTGGCACCAATAATGCCAACAATAGAGCCTTTGGGAACGGTAAAACTGACCCCCTCAAAAAGCAGTCGATCAGCAAAGGCTTTGCGTAAATTATCGACTTCAATCACCTTGTCCCCTAGCCGTTGGCCAGGGGGTATGTAAATTTCATTGGTTTCATTGCGAGTTTGAAATTCTTGTGACTGCAGTTCGTCAAAGCGGGCGAGGCGGGCTTTGCTCTTGGCCTGTCGACCTTTCGGATTACTCCGCACCCATTCAAGTTCTGCCTTGATCGTTTTCTGGTGCGATGCTTCTTGACGCGCCTCTTGGGTCAAACGTTGCTCTTTTGCTTCAAGCCAGGTCGAATAATTGCCCTCATAGGGAATGCCCCGACCGCGATCGAGTTCCAAAATCCAGCCCGCCGCATTATCAAGAAAATATCGGTCGTGGGTAATCGCCACCACGGTACCTGAAAAGTTCTCTAGGAAGCGCTCCAGCCAGCCGACCGATTCAGCATCGAGGTGGTTGGTGGGCTCATCAAGCAGCAGCATGTCTGGCTCAGAGAGCAATAGTCGACACAGGGCAACGCGTCGTCGCTCACCACCCGACAAGGTATCGACGTTGGCATCCCAGGGCGGAAGCCGCAGTGCATTGGCAGCAATATCCAGCTTGGTATCAAGGTTGTGCGCATCGGTGGCCTGAATAATGTCTTCCAAACGCGCCTGCTCCTTCGCCAGCGCATCAAAATCAGCATCGGGCTCGGCGTAGGCGGCGTAAATTTTATCCAAACCTGCTAGGGCGTCTAGCGCGTCTTGCAGTCCCTCCTCAACGTTGCCACGAACATTCTTGTCGGCGTTGAGTTGAGGCTCTTGCGGCAGATAGCCAATATTAATGCCCGCTTGCGCGCGCGCCTCCCCTTGGATGTCAGTGTCTATGCCTGCCATGATTCGCAGTAAGGTGGATTTACCTGAACCGTTGAGACCCAAAACGCCTATCTTGGCACCCGGGAAAAATGACAGGGAGATATCTTTGAGTATTTCGCGCTTTGGGGGCACGATTTTGCCCACGCGATTCATCGTATAAACGTACTGAGCACACATAAAAATACCATAAATTCAATAGGTTATAGGAATATTGGACTTATTATTTAACAGTTGCCACACCGGTCGCATACCGGTCGTGGCATGGTCTCACAAATGACGCTGTATCTGTATCCGTATCTATGCCGGTGTCCGAAATAGTGTCTGCACGGGCTGGTGAGCCTGCCAGTACGGCAGTAGTCGTAGTCTATACGATCCATTTAAATCGTTTTAGGATGCCGGTAAGCGTCCGTCGCAACACGGGTAGGTTTTCGTTGGGAAGTGAATGTTATGAATAGATTACTCTTAATATCTTGCCTTGTTTTTCTCTTCGCTTCTTGTTCAAAGGAAGTGGATGAACATCAATTGGTCATAAGATACGGGATTTCGTATGAAATGAACTCTCAGATACCGTTCACAGGAACCGCCACGAGTTATCACGAGAACGGGCAGTTAAAGAATCAAGGAACTTACAAGAATGGGAAGCTGGAGGGTCTCTTTGAAACCTTCTACGAAAATGGGCAGTTAAGTTTTAAGACGACTTATAAGAACGGTAACCTCAACGGTGTGTATCGAGACTATCACAAGAGTGGGCAACTACATTATCAAGGGATTTACAAGAACGGTGAGAAGAATGGTTCTTTTGAGTATTACCGTGAAAACGGAGAGTTACTGGATAAGACGATTTTCTTGGATGGGGCCATCGTGGATTGACAGGCAGTACAGGGTTACTGGCCCATAAGCCCTGAACGCTGGTTTGACGCAGTGTAACGACGCGCTAGGCCGTTAACTTATGGCCCAACGTGGGTAACAGGGGTTGGCGCAGCAGTGCAAACCTCACAAGGCTTAGCAGCTGCTCAGCGGGTTAACTAGCCTGCAATAGGGGCGTCACTAGGACTGTCTTCGTCATGTACGTAGTCGGAAGGCAGTAGTGCTTCATGAAAATCTTCGTATTCAAATTCGGTACGCGCCGACACCTGAGCAATATGAAAAAGTGCGTCGCCCTCATACACGGTAGGGAGGTTGGAGCGTCCAATAATAATGCCGGCAATAGGCGCTATGACCTCGACCTCTTGCGTGCCGAGAGGGTCCGATACCACGCCAATGACTTGATGCTTGTCGATCTGCCCACCGAGGGGAACGAGTACTCGATGCACCCCACTGCCGGGTGATCGAACCCATTGTGTGGTCTTGCTAACGATGGGTTTTTTTGGGGCGCGCGCGCGACTGCGACGCAGCATGCCAATATGGCGCATCACGTTGAGGACACCCTTAACGCCGGCTCGTATGTAGACTTCATCAAACCGTAATGCCTCGCAACTCTCGTACAGAATAACGGGCACACCTTTTTCAGTGGCATGTTCTCTCAAAGACCCGTCGCGCAAGCGCGAGTCAATAACAATGGGTGCACCAAATGCCTCAGACATGCCCTTGATCGTTGGATCGTTGAGCTCGGCGCGGATTTGAGGAAAGTTGGAGCGGTGTCGTCCGCCGGTATGTAAGTCAATGCCATGGCTGCACTTGGCAACAATTTCATTCATGAAAATGTATGCCAATCGGCCAGTCAGTGAACCACTAGGTGAACCTGGAAAGGAGCGATTCAAATCCCTGCCGTCGGGCAGGTAGCGCGAGTGGTGATTGAAGCCGTAGACATTCACTATGGGAATCGCGAGCAGGGAGCCGGCCATTTTTTTGGGATCCAAGGATTTCAGTACTCTACGAACAATCTCTACCCCGTTGATCTCATCCCCGTGTATTGCCGCGCAAACAAACAGCGTAGGCCCCGGCCGCACGCCGCGAACGACTTGCACCGAAAGAGACATGTCATCGTTACTGAATGTGGGGGCGACATTGATTTCTACCGTACGTGCTTCGCCGGGCAATAGTCGTTCACCGCCGATTTCTAGCGGTTCAGCATAGCGTTTTTTTGCAGCCCCATTCATGTGTCGCGATTAACCTTTTGATCGACCATGAGGCTTGCCTGGCTCTGCGTGACCTTCGATAAACTGGATAATTTTTTTGGCAACATTGATGCCCGTAGATTCCTCGATGCCACGCAGCCCGGGAGAGGAGTTAACTTCCATGACCAGCGGACCGCGTTCTGAGCGAAGTAGATCAACGCCTGCGACATTGAGACCCATTGTCTGCGCGGCTTTCACTGCGGTTCGTCGCTCAGCGGGTGTGAGTTTAGTTTCACGAGCTGTACCGCCCCGGTGCAGATTGGAGCGGAAATCGCCGGGTGCTGAGGTTCGCTCCATAGCGGCAACGACTTTGCGGCCAATGACGAAGCAGCGAACGTCACTGCCGCCAGCCTCCTTAATGTATTCTTGAACTAAAAAATCGGCTCTGAGTTCAGTAAAGGCATCAATCACTGACTCAGCCGCTTTGATAGTTTCTGCCAAAACGACTCCGCGACCTTGGGTGCCCTCTAAGAGCTTAACGACCAACGGCGCTCCCCCCACCAGTTTGATCAACTCTCGCGTGTTGTGCACATCATGGGCAAAGCCGGTTACCGGCATGCCCAGGCCTTTTCGAGAGAGGAGTTGCAGCGCACGCAGCTTCGAGCGCGAGCGGCCCAGCGGGATCGAACCGACTAAGCTGTAGGTATCCATCATCTCAAATTGGCGGATCACCGCAGTGCCGTAATTGGTCACCGACGCGCCAATTCGTGGGATAACCACGTCTTGACGCTCCAATTTTTCTCCGCGATACCAGACTGACGGATTTGCCGAAGTGATATCCATGTAACACTTCAGGGTATCTATGACGCGCGCTTCGTGGTCGGCAGCTTCGGCCTCTTCGACCAGTCGCGAGGTACTGTAGAGTCGGGGGTTGCGCGATAGAACGGCTATTTTCACACTAGCTCCGGTGGTTGTACTCGAGAGCCCCCGAGCATAAAGGATTGACCCGGTGAAACAAGAAAACTGTGTTTAATTGCTGTTCGGCCTAGGAGCATACGAAATAACATGCTATCTCGGTCAGTCAATGTGACTTCGATCGACCGCGTTGCACCGTTGATTTGCAGCGTTGTTGTGATGACGGGCCTCGATTCCTTGTGGCCACCTGAATCAGTGACCATCCGCTCATCAACAACCGGGGCGGTGCAATAAACCACCGCGTGAATATCTTTCTGTTTTGGATGCATGCTAAAACGAACCCACGGTTGCTCGTCCTGAGTAAAGCGCTCTAGCTCAAAAGCATGGAGCGCACTGGTACGGGCGCCAGTATCAATTTTGGCTTTCACCCAGCCAATACCGAGATCAGGCAGACCAACCCATTCGCGCCAGCCAATAATGTGCTTGTCAGTCATCGTTATTTAGTTACCAAAATCCCTCGGTCACTACTGCCACTCGATCGTTTCGTCAGCCATGCGAGCAGCCGATTAAAGCGGGCCACGGCCGCTATCGGCACTGGCTGCGGTTGCTGCAGGGGTACGCTCATGAACTATACCACTACATAGCCCATGGGGTTGAAGCCCAGGTGATCGTTGCGCTTAGCGCAACTCGTCAGTCATTGTGCCTTAAAGAGCGCTTAACCTGCCTCTGCGTATGGGATAACATAAATCCATTATCATTGACTGTCAGCAATGCGCCTAGGAGTAGGCATCAACACGTTGACTACCTGGGGCACACCCTCATAAAGACACGTTAAGGATGTTCACCATGAACCAAGCAGCCAAACCATTGTCACAATTTCTTGATCGTGAAAGCCAGACTATTGAGCATTATGATGCGGAACTGTGGACAGCCATGAGCGCTGAGGCACAGCGTCAAGAAGATCATATTGAGCTGATTGCCTCGGAAAATTACGCTAGCCCTCGAATTTTAGAGGCGCAGGGATCGGTGCTGACCAATAAGTACGCGGAGGGCTATCCCGGCAAGCGTTATTATGGCGGCTGCGAGTATGTTGATGTCGCTGAGCAGCTGGCGATTGACCGCGCTAAAGCACTGTTTGGTGCGGACTATGCCAACGTGCAGCCCCATTCGGGCTCCAGCGCAAATATCGCTGTTTATCACGCGCTACTGCAACCCGGCGATACAGTTATGGGCATGAGCCTCGCCGATGGTGGGCATTTGACCCATGGCGCCTCGGTCAATTTTTCCGGCAAATTTTATCATGCTGTTCAGTACGGTATTAACCACGATACGGGCCTTATTGACTACGACGATTTAATGACGCTGGCATTGGCGCATAAGCCTAAGCTGATTATTGGTGGATTCTCCGCCTATAGCCGAACCATGGACTGGGGTAAATTTCGTGATATTGCCGATGCAGTGGGCGCCTATTTATTGGTCGATATGGCGCATATTGCCGGGCTGGTAGCAGCCGGCGTTTATCCCAATCCGGTCCCCTATGCAGATGTGGTGACCTCTACCACCCATAAGACTCTGCGTGGTCCACGCAGCGGCATTATCCTTGCCAAAGCCAACCCCGAGCTAGAGAAGAAGTTCAACATGGCAATCTTCCCCGGTGCCCAGGGCGGTCCGTTGATGCACGCCATCGCCGCCAAAGCTGTCGCCTTTAAAGAGGCCATGGATCCGTCGTTTGTGACCTATCAGAAACAGGTAATAAAGAACGCACACATTATGGCGGCCACCTTTGTCGCCCGGGGCCACAAGATAGTCTCTGGGGGCACCGATAACCACTTAATGCTGTTGGACTTGATTGGCAAAGAATATACTGGCAAAGAGGCGGATGCTGCGCTTGGCAAGGCCTTCATTACGGTGAATAAAAATGCCGTACCCAATGATCCCCGATCACCTTTCGTGACGTCAGGCTTGAGGTTGGGTACCCCAGCAATTACCACCCGCGGGTTTGGTGAGCAGGAGTCTGAGGCGTTGACCCACTGGATGTGTGACGTGCTTGCTTCTCTAGAAGAGGGGTCATCTGACCGGGTCATTGCCGATGTACGCGCGAAGGTTCTAGACGTGTGTGGTCGCCTACCGGTCTACGGTCACTAATGGCGCTGGGGCGCATAACGTCATGCATTGTCCATTTTGCACCACCGATGACACCAAAGTGATTGACTCTCGGCTCGTGGCTGAGGGTGACCAGGTTCGTCGTCGTCGCGAGTGTTTGATCTGTAAAGAGCGATTCACGACCTACGAGGTGGCGGAGCTCGTTATGCCACGCTTGATTAAGCAAAATGGCAACCGAGAGCCGTTCAATGAAGACAAGCTCCGGGGTGGTTTGCTGCGGGCCCTAGAAAAACGGCCAGTGTCAGTAGAGGAAATGGAAACCCATATCCACCAAATCAAGCATCAACTGAGAGCAACGGGGGAGCGAGAAATACCCTCTCGTGAGCTCGGAGAAATGGTGATGGAGTCGTTAAAAGCCCTTGATCAGGTCGCCTATGTCCGTTTTGCCTCTGTCTATCGGAGTTTTCAAGACCTGGCCGAGTTTCGTGATGCGATTGCCTCTCTGGAGGCGGAGCCTACGGGCTCTAACTAAGTGCGCACCCTTTGGACACTGGGCCAGCAATGACAACGCAACAGGTCCATGAGCCATTCATGGCGCGGGCGATTGCCCTCGCCCGTGAAGGCCGTTTTTGGGCAACCCCCAATCCACATGTAGGTTGCGTCATCGTTCGTGACGGGGCCGTGATTGGCGAGGGATTCACTCAGCCACCGGGGGGGCATCACGCGGAAGTCGCGGCACTGACGCAGGCTGGTGACGCGCGCGGCGCCACCGCTTATGTCACCCTCGAGCCCTGTGCACATTGGGGTCGTACCGGGCCCTGCACGGAGGCGCTGATAGGCGCGGGTATTTGTCGCGTCGTCGTTGCTATCGAGGATCCTTCCCCGGCAGTAGCGGGTAAAGGCATCGCCGCGTTAAAAGCGGCGGGTATTGCTGTCTCAATAGGGGTGCTTGTGCCCGAGGCTGAGGCTTTGGTTGCAGGTTTTCTTCTGCGGGTAAGCCGTGGCTGGGGCCGGGTGCGCCTCAAAATCGCGGCGTCCCTCGATGGCCGTACAGCCATGGCCTCGGGGGAAAGTCAGTGGATTACTGGAGAGGAGGCTCGCGCGGACGTGCAGTGTTTGCGGGCCGAGAGTTCGGTGGTGATCACCGGTATCGGTACGGTTTTGGCCGACGATTGCGCGCTTACCGTTCGCGAAGCCCAGCTACCCTTGGCAGCTGAGGACCGCCAGCGAGCCGTCCATCGCGCACCGCTAAGGGTGCTGCTTGACAGTAATGGGCGAGTACCCCAGGGGGCTGCTATTTTGTCAACCTCGGCACCGACCCTGGTGTTCCATGCGTCCGATGCTAGTCCTGCCAGCCATTTGGCGGCCTTACCACAGGTGACCACTCAAGGAGTGGCGCGCGCTGAGGGTGGGCTGGATCTGCGTGCCATATTGGCCGATCTGGGCGATCGAGGCGCCAATGAGATCCTACTGGAGACCGGTGCTACACTGTCGTCGGCGTTTCTTGAGCAGGGACTGGTAGATGAGCTAATTGTGTACCAAGCACCTCGCCTGCTCGGTGCTTCTGGGCGGCCTATGATAATGGCTAATGTTGAGCGACTTGCTGAGACCTTTGCACTGCGTCTTATTGAGGTAAGTCGAGTTGGGGACGACCTGCGTATTATCGCGGTACCCCACTAAGAGGAGCCCACGTGTTTACAGGAATTATCGAAGCTATTGGCACTATTGCGGCTATGGAGCAGTCTGGCGGCGATATGCGTTTGCGTATCCAATCCGGCAAGTTGGCGCTCAATGATGTTACGCTGGGGGATAGTATTGCCGCCAGCGGTGTCTGTCTCACAGTCACTGAATTGCCCGGAGATGGTTATTGGGCTGACGTCTCTTTGGAGACTTTACAGTTCACTACACTGGGGGCCCGGCAAGTCGGCGATCGGGTCAATCTTGAGAAATCGCTCACCCCCCAATCGCGCTTGGGCGGACACATTGTCAGCGGCCATGTAGACGGCGTGGGGGTTGTGCAATCAATCTCAAGAGACGGTCGATCCTGGCGCTATGTCATAAGCGCACCCAAAACCTTGGCAAAATACATTGCTCATAAAGGCTCAATAACCGTGGATGGAACAAGTTTGACCGTTAATGCGATCTCGGGTTGCGATGTTGATCTTAATATTATTCCCCAAACCTTTGAAGAAACGGTCTTTGCCGATTACCAGGTGGGTACTCAGGTCAATCTAGAAGTGGACCTTATTGCTCGCTACCTCGAACGCTTACTGCTGGGTGACGCAGCTGCTCACACAGGCACTGTGACTGTCGATACGCTGCGCGATGCGGGATACCTCAATGACTCACGATAAAGTCTATGCGAGCCCGGAAGCGCTCATTAGCCACATGCGGTTTGGGCGGATCTTGCTGGTATTCATCGATAATAGCGATGGCGATGCCACCGGTATGGTGACCTTGGCGGCTGAGCTTTGTGAGCCGGAACATATTACGTTTATGGCTAGACAGGCCCGAGGGCTGGTCTGTTTGGGACTGACCCGCGAGCGCTGTGACTATTTACATTTACCGCTTATGGTGGAGGGTGAGATCGAAGCCCAACCTTTCACTTTGTCTATTGAGGCGACTGAGGGTATCGACACGGGTATTTCTGCCGTCGACCGAGCTAAAACAGTCCGTGTTGCTGTGGCGGCGGACAGCAAACCCTCTGACTTAGTACAGCCAGGGCATATCTTCCCGGTGGCCGCCGCCGATGGCGGTATACTAACCCGTGCGGACAAATCTGAGGCGGCGACTGATCTTGCCAAGCTAGCCGGTATGCTGCCCGCCGCGGTGTTTACCGAAGTGCTCGATAGCGACGGTAACGTTGCTCGTGGTCAAGCGCTGTGGGATTTTGCGCAACGCCACGATCTGCCCGTTGGGCGAGTATCCGATCTTGTCACTTATCGGCTGGCCAATGAGCGTACGATTGAATCCATTCGCCAAGGCGTTATCGAGAGTGCTTATGGTCCTCTCGAGCTCCATATTTACCGTGAGATCGCAAAAGGTACCTTGCATATTGCATTAGTGAAGGGTGACCTTGACGCGCAGTTACCGACATTGGTTCGAGTACACGTCACGTCTACCCTGCGCGATCTTGTCGGCACCACATTGAGTAATCAAACTAGCTGGCGCTTTGATCACAGCTTAAAATGTGTGTCTGAAGCGGAGCGGGCGGTATTGGTATTAATTACCCGGCCCGAAACGGCTGATGAGCTGTTATCAGGTATTGATAGGTTGCTGGGACTTGAATCCAGTGACGCGGCCGGGGCCACTGGTAGCTATGCATCTATAGGCCTAGGCGCGCAAATTTTAAACGATTTGGGAGTGGGCAAAATCCATTTGATGGGCGCACCACTCAAATATAATGCACTGGCTGGATTCGGCCTTGAAGTATGCGACTTTGTCGCGCCGACTAACTGAGGAACATTGAGGAGAACGTTATGAGTAGCCAAGGAATTCGCACCACAGAGGGTTCGTTAGGGCCCAACAGCGGGCAATATGTCATCGTTGTAGCGCGTTGGAATAGCTTTGTTGTTGAGCATCTCCTTGACGGCGCTATCGATACCTTGCGACGGCATGGGATCAGTGATGATCAGTTACACATTATTCGTGTTCCTGGCGCTTTTGAGATTCCTCTAGCCTGTCAGCGAGCCGCACAGGGGACCAACTGTGATGCCATTATTGCATTAGGCGCCGTCATTCGTGGTGGCACCCCGCACTTTGATTACGTAGCGGGGGAATGCACCAAGGGATTGGCGCAGGTTCAAATGGATACATCGACGCCCATTGCTTTTGGGGTGTTGACGGTTGACTCCATCGAACAGGCTATTGAGCGCTCGGGCTCGAAAGCAGGTAACAAGGGTGCTGAAGCCGCTGCCAGTGCCTTGGAAATGGTCAATTTGTTCAATGCGCTGGAAGGCTAATGCCAACCATTAACCCCCTCGCAGCGCAGCGAAGGCGAGCGCGCCACTTTGCATTGCAAGGTCTGTATCAATGGACCATGACGGGCGCCGAGCTCACCGAAATAGAGGCAGAATTTCGGATCGACAATGACTTTACCCATGTCGATGGAGAGTACTTTACTGCGCTGCTGTGTGGGGTGGCCTATAAAGTCGACGAGTTCGACCGTCTGTTCGAGCCGGTGCTAGATCGCGCACTGGACGACCTTGATCCCATCGAGCGCAATTTATTGCGCATGGGGGTGTTTGAGCTTCGCGATCGAATGGACGTTCCCTACCGTGTGGTCCTCAATGAAGCGGTTGCTCTGGCGAAAAAATTCGGTGCTACCGACAGCTATCGGTACGTCAACGGTGTCTTGGACAAAATGGCGCCAAAATTCCGCCGCATTGAAATGAGCGCTGAAAGTTAGCACGCTCGAGAGCACGCTATGCCCTCAGAATTTGATTTAATTTACCGCTATCTCGCCAGCTTTGGTGGAGGACCTTCGGTGGTGCTGGGCGTCGGTGATGATGGGGCTGCCCTGCGAATTAGCCCTGCTCATGAACTGATCGTTTCTACCGATACCATGGTCGAGGGGCGTCATTTTCCAATAAATACGTTAGCGGAGCACATTGCTTATCGCGCGGTCGCTGCAGCCGTGAGCGATCTTGCGGCTATGGCGGCCGACCCCATTGGCATGACGCTCGCCCTTACCGTACCGCATGCCGATGAGCTGTGGATGCATGGCCTATCCATGGGCTTAGCGAGTGCCGTCGGTGATTTCTCCATCCCTTTGGTAGGTGGTGATCTCACGCGGGGACCCTTGTGCCTGTCGGTCACCGTTATGGGAGAGTGTCCGGCGGGTCAAAGTTTGCGGCGCACGGGTGCAAGGGTGGGGGATGTACTGTGCGTGACGGGAACCTTGGGTGATGCAGCGGCGGGGTTAATGCTCATTGAAGGAACGTCTCAGCTCAGTGTTTTGCCGGATATTGATACGGTGGATTTTTTAGAGCAACGCTTTTATCGGCCGAGTCCTCGGCTAGAGTTCTGCCATTGGCTGAGAGACAATGCGACGTCGGCTATCGATATTTCTGATGGACTCCTAGCCGATATCACACATATTGCGCAGGCATCAGGTGTTGGCTTGGTGGTCGATGTTGAGTCTTTACCGCTGTCACCAGCGCTGTCGTCTTTGTCGATGCTGAATTCAGGGAAGCTGGCCTTAACCGGCGGCGATGACTATGAGCTCGCCGTCACCGTGGCACCGGGGACCATACTGCCGGAGGGTTTACGCCGTATCGGATTAGTGACCGAGGGGGAGCAGGTCAAGTGCTCAGGTGATATTGAGGGGGCAGGCTATGACCATTTCAAGTGATAATACGGCACCCTCTGTGCGAAGTGTCCTGCGCTCGCCAGCATTACTGCTCGCATCGTGGTTTGGGGTGGGGTTATCACCCCGTGCTCCCGGAACTGCAGGGAGCATAGCTGCACTGCCCTTGGTGGCGCTTTTGGTTTATTACTTACCCGTTGTCACCACCGCAATCATTGGTCTATTGCTCTTTTTTGTGGGTGTTTGGAGCGCGTCAGAAGCGGGTCGTCGTTGGGGGCAAGCGGATCATGGCGCTATAGTCATTGACGAGGTGGTGGGTCAGTTACTCGCCACGGCGATCCCTGTTTACGTGCTGGGTGATGTGCTCGCTAGTTTTCCAGTCGTTATTCTGCTGAGCCTGGTCACCTTTCGGTTATTTGACATCGTCAAAGTATGGCCTGCAGATTATGTTGATAAACACAGTAAAAACGGTTGGGGGGTAATGCTCGACGATGTCTTTGCTGGCCTTTGGGCGGGTGTCGTGGTCATTGCCTTACTGCTCATGACTTATTGAACATTGGGGCTAGGTCCGGCGGTCGACCATTTGGTTGGCCAGGTCAACCAGTGCTCCGGCGCGCTCACCATAAGGCGCCAGATAATCCAGCGCCTCGGTATGTAAACGACGGACCTCAGCGCGTGCCTCATCGAGTCCGAGGCAGCTCACATAGGTGGTTTTTGCTGCGGCGTTATCTTTGCCAGCTGTTTTACCCAGCTCCTCGCTAGAGCCAGTGGCGTCTAACACGTCATCCATGATTTGGAACGCGAGCCCGATCGCTCTGGCAAACTGGTCGAGCTGCTGCCGGTCCTCATGAGTGGCGCCAGCACAGACCGCACCTGCCCCGACGGCGGCGCGGAACAGTGCGCCAGTTTTGCCGGCATGAATAGCGCGCAATGTGGTGATTGTTGACGGCTTATTTTCCGCTTCCATGTCGAGGGCCTGACCGCCCACCATACCCATAAATCCAACCGCTTGGGCTATAACAGTCATCACCTCGGTGCGCATCTTGTGACTGAGATGATCATCGCTGGCAATCAGCTCGAATGCGCTGGCCTGCAGGCCATCGCCGACGAGTATCGCGGTTGCTTCATCAAAGGCCTTGTGGAGGGTCGCTTGACCGCGCCGGAGGTCGTCGTTATCCATAGCAGGTAAGTCGTCATGAATAAGTGAATAACAATGCAGCCACTCGATGGCGGTGGCTGCGCTGTGGACTCGCTCTACATCGTGGGTATCGCTCAGTAACAGATAACTCGCCTGAGTTAGTCGAGCGCGTAGCTGCTTTCCCGGGTTATCCAGCACATAAGCGATAGCGTGCTCTAAGGCGGGCGAGAGGCTGGCGGGACGCATCGCGTCACTCAAGAGCGTCACGAATCGAGTTCCCGGACCTCACCTGATTCTGACACGAGGGCGACACGTTGCTCGGCAATATCGAGTGATTTACCGGCCATACTCACCAATTGCATGCCTTGCTCATAAAGCGCAAGCGACTCTTCCAACGGTACGGCAGGGTTTTCCAGCTTCTCTACGATACCGGAGAGTGTCTCCATTTGCTCCTCAAGGCTCGCTTGAGATGTTACTGCAGTAGTTTTAGTAGTTTTAGTAGTTTTAGTTGTTTTTGTCATCATTGATACTCCGGACAACAGGCTGTTAGTTAGCCGGTGAAGCGAGTGCTGTCGCTATGGCATCAGTCGTCGTCAGTGTGCCCGCAGCAACAATAGCAGCGCAGCTTAAGCCCGCAGCCTCGCGATTTTGCTGTTGGCTCGCATGATCGTTCCACTGATCGGCAATAGCGATATGTCTGACCTCACAGCTTATACCGGCGCCGGCTAAGAATTCAGCGACGCCGCTGCCGGCGCCACCCGCTAGGGCGTTCTCTTCTACAGTCACTAGGCGTTGATGACTGCAGGCCAATGCTGCAATCAGTGTTTCATCAAGCGGCTTGGCCCAGCGCATATCGATAAGCGTCGCATTGAGTTGCTCAGCAGCCTGCTGGGCTTCCGCCAGTAAGGCGCCAAAATTCAAAATGGCTGTGCCAGTACCCGCTCGAATTGGGACCGCTTTACCAATCTCCAGCGCCGTCATCTCCTCCATTATTAACGCACCAGTGCCATTCCCACGTGGGTAGCGAACAGCGGCCGGACCAGCGTGTTGATAGGCGGTAAACAGCAACTGCCGGCACTCATTTTCATCGGACGGACAGGCAATAATCATATTGGGAACGCAGCGTAAATAACTGAGATCGAATACCCCATGATGGGTGGCGCCGTCTTGGCCCACCAACCCTGCTCGATCAATGGCGAAGGTGACGTCAAGGTTCTGCAGCGCCACATCGTGAATGACTTGATCATAAGCGCGTTGTAGGAAGGTGGAGTAAATAGCCACTACCGGCTTCATATCGTCGCAGGCCAGTCCCGCGGCAAATGTCACTGCATGTTGCTCAGCAATAGCCACATCGTAGAATCGATCGGGATAGCGCTGTGCAAAATCAACCATGCCTGACCCTTCGCACATCGCAGGGGTTATAGCGACTAACTGGCCGTCAGAAGCGGCAATATCACAGAGCCAACGACCAAAGACATCTTGGTATTTAGGTGGACTTGGCTTGATGGCGACCGACGTTTCAGCGGCTTTTACTTGAATTTTGTTGATCGCATGGAAGCCCACTGGATCGGCTTCTGCGGGCCCAAACCCTTTGCCTTTTACCGTGCGAATATGCAGCAGCTGTGGGCCTTTGAGATCGACCATCGCTTTGAGTGTATGGACGAGTTGGGGCAGGTCATGCCCGTCTATGGGGCCTACGTAATTAAAACCCAGCTCTTCGAACAGCATGCCGGGTGCCACTAAGCTTTTCCACTGCTCTTCGGTTTTTTTGGCCACTTCCCAAGCGGTGCGAACATGCTCGAGAATACGTTTTGAGCCTTCTCTGAAAGCAATGTAAGTGGGGCTCGCCCATATCTTAGCAAAGTAAGTGGCGAGTCCGCCGGTGTTGTGCCCAATCGACATTTGGTTGTCGTTGAGGATTACCAGCATGTTGGGCCTGACGTGGCCCGCATGCGCTAGTGCCTCAAACGCCATACCACCTGTAATAGCACCGTCGCCAATAACCGCGACTATTTTTCGGTCATGGCCGGTTTTTTCAGCCGCGATGGCCATGCCCATTGCCGCTGAAATACTGGTTGACGAATGGCCAACCCCAAAGGTGTCAAACTCACTTTCCTTTCGCTTTGGAAAGCCGGATAACCCCCCCTGCTGTCGAATGCTACTTAATCGCGCTCTTCGTCCAGTGAGTATTTTATGTGGGTAGGTCTGGTGACCAACGTCCCAGACGAGACGGTCGTTTGGTGTATTGAGTACGTGGTGTAAAGCGACGGTGAGCTCTACCACCCCTAGTCCAGCCCCGAAGTGCCCCCCGGTATTGGCGACACTGTAAAGGAGGAATTGTCTCACCTCATTGGCGAGTTCAAGCAGTTCATTCTCTGTAAATGCGGCGAGTGCACGGCGGTCCCGTTCGATGCTATCAAGCACCGGTGTTAACGGCGTATGGTGTGGGAATGATGTGTTCATAGACGGATGATAGCGCAAAGTTGTGGTATTTGTGAGGCGCAGTGATTAGATGTCTTTACTGTTGATGCTCGTCAACAGTAGCGCGGTGACCCGTTTATACCCTTCAACGTTAAGCCGCTTACCATCAGGCCAAAAAATGGCTGCTTGGGGCTGTTCACTGCCGCCCGCAAGCGCATCGCTGAGATCGATGGTGTTAAGGCCCGGTTTTGATCGCTGCCATTCGGTCAAAGTAGCTGCAAAACTGCGATACTTACCTTTATCTTTCACCCGAGCGGGGGTTAGTGGTGGTAAAACGATGTGAATCGTGGGCGCTACGCCGTAAAAATCAGCTTGTTCTCGCACAGTTAGAAGCGCCCTCGTCACGTTTTCGACAGGCTCATCAATGACCTGATCTTCAAGCCAGAAAATAACGGTGTTTGGTCGATAATAAGCGATAGCGCGTTCAAAACAGTCTTCGATACTCGCAAGTTTTAGGTGAGGGTGGCTGCGAATGGTGGGAGCGCTCCGACCCCAAAATGCTGGATTTTTTCCTAGCGGCATAACGCGCTCACCGCCCAACAGCAAGGTGGAGCGTGGGTTAAATGAACTATCCCTATCGAAGGCTTCAAAAATAGGCAACAATTGCTCGCAGCTGAGTTTTTTATGGACCTGCTGCTGATCAAAGACCAGCTTTATAAGTATTATTGCCACCGGCAAACAGGTCAGCACAAACACCGATATGGGCCATCGCTGATGACCCGCAGTCGAATCGTTCACAAAACTTGCTCCAAAGTGTGATGTATATCACATTAGCTATTGAGACGCTGTTCCAAGCCAGCGACAAATATCACTAGCATGGCATCTTTCTGAGTCAACTGCACTGACCTAATGGTAGAGTTCCCCCATGCTTTATCAACGAAAAATCACCGCCGCCGATGTGTTGGCGACGAAGTTGGAATTTCAGCTTCAGCACAGCCGCTATGCTTTGGTCGGTATTCAGTCGGTTGGTGTCGCGACGGTAACGGTGCTCTTGTGGTTCCAGTTATTGCCGTTAACCTTGTTTACTTGGGTGGTAGGCATGCTGTTGCTGGTACTAGCCTATTCCGTTCGTCTAGGCTCGGCTCTTCTTGATGGCCGCTACCATCGACATTCCAACGCGGTCTATCGGGAAATGATGGTTGGCGCAGCGATTCTAGGTTTAAGCTGGACGGCCTCGGTAGTCTGGTTTGACCAGCTATTGGTCGATCAATATTTTTTTATTGTCGTACTGATTGTCACTATTTGTTGTGTCGCCACTATTGCGGTCTCGTCGGTAATACGGGGGATTTATTTAGCACAAATTTTTTCTGCCCTCATCCCAGTCGCTACTTGGTTGGGCTGGCACTATGACGAGAGGCCCTTCAATCTCGTCCTGGCGATGTTACTGATCGGCTTGTCATTGCTGATGGCGCTTGTGAGTGGATGGATGAGTCATTCGATTCGCCAGATGGTGGAATCCAGTCTGGAACGCGAGGCGATGGCTCGTGATTTAGCCGACTTAACGGGTAGCTTGAGTGTTCGGAACGTGCAGCTGCAGGAAGCTAGAAAGCAGCTTTCCGATATGGCGACCGTCGACGAACTGACTGGACTGCGTAATCGACGCGGCGCCAATCAAGTGTTTGAGACAGAGATTAGTCGCGCGAAGCGTGCTGGCATGGCGCTGTCGATCATCATGTTAGACGTCGATCACTTCAAACGCTATAACGATACCTATGGGCACCCAGCGGGCGATATTGTCCTGCAGAAAGTAGCCGAGGTGCTGTTGTCGGTGACATCCCGGGCAGGAGAACTCGCTGTGCGTATGGGGGGCGAGGAATTTATGTTGATACTGCCTGGCTCTACCCAGAGCGACGCGATGGGAACAGCGGCGGCCATTCAACAGCGTATGATTGATGCCGCGATACCGCATGAGGCATCGCCAAGCACCCAGTTGCTGACGTTGAGTCAAGGGGTAGTGTCGTGTATCCCGCGGTTGGAAACTGAGGTGTCAGATTTAATCGAGGCCGCTGATCGAGCGCTGTACAAAAGCAAAGAAAATGGCCGCCACCAAGCAACGCTGTCTTCTTTTTCCCCCTGACCGCCTACTGCGAGGGTTTTTTAGTCATCAAGGTGTCTTCTCAGCCGGCTCAGCCGGCGACGGTCATGCTTGTCGGGCCGCTGCGTTGGGTGGGCGAGGGAGCCAGCGGCTTTGCGTGCCTCCATTGCCCGCAGTCGCCTAGCTTCGCTTTGTTGAGTCTCGCGATAGAGTGTTTGAGCGCTGGGCGCGTTGCCCCGGCGATCACTTAATTGCTCGATAACAACTTCTTTTTCATCCCATCCCTGGCGAATGACTAAGCGGTCGCCGACCATGACTTCTTTGGACACCTTGACGCGTAGTCCATCGAGCTGAACTTTACCGCCTTCTATGGCCGCTTTAGCCAACGAGCGGGTTTTAAAAAAGCGCGCAGCCCACAGCCATTTATCAATACGCAGACGTTGTATCTCATTTTTATCAATGTCGCCCATGGTGGGTCAATCCTTCATAGATTTCACTGAAATGTAGAATCGCCGGATAGCGAGTTGACCGGCGAATAGCGCCTAAGCTATCGGGTTGTCGTAGGGTAATCAGATGCTTGATGCCAAAGCGCTGTGCAGAGGCCAGCACAGCCTCAGAGTCATCAATAAATAATGTCCTATGAAGCGAAAATGGTTCGGTTTCGTTGAGCCGCTGCCAGAATAACCGGGACTCTTTCGGTTCACCGAACTCATGAGAGGAAAAGACTCGGTCGAACCATGGCATGAGGTTGATCTGTTCCAACTTGATTCTGAGCGTATCGGCATGGGCATTGGTCACCAGAATGACCTTGCAATGACTGTCCTTTAGGCGATCTAAAAAGGCTTCGGCTTGCGGGAGCCATTGTATACCTTGGGCGACGCGAGTTTTGAGCTGCGCCACGCTAAACCCTAGAGTGTGACTCCAGAAATCCAAGCAATACCAATTGAGTGTGCCGGACTCCCGGGTAAAAATGGGGTCAAGATACGCGTGTGCTTCCTCAAGCGTGATCTGTTGCCTTCGAGCGTACTCGCGGGGCAGGGTTGCTAACCAAAATTCGTTATCGAATTTCAGATCGAGCAATGTGCCGTCCATGTCGAGTAGCACCGTGTCAATCATCGACCAATTGATGGCAGTGACCGATCGGCAAGCGGGCTTAATGGTTAGCGTCAAGACAATGGTATCCTTGCTTTATGACCTATGCGTACCCCATTGATATTGAACTACCTCCTGAACTCACTCGCGCTCTACACCTGCCTGGCCACTTAACGGCTGAGGTGGCTAATCTTTTGGCCGCGGCCAGTCGGCAAATCCTGCTGCATTATAACAGTGTGAAGACAGTGCAGGTGGATCGCAAGGACGACAATAGCCCCATTACCGAGGCTGATCGAGCAGCTCACCATATTCTTCACGACGGGTTGATGGCGCTTTGCCCAAACATACCGGTGCTCTCGGAGGAGTCCACTGAGTTACAGATTGCCAAGCGCAGACAGTGGCAGAGTTGCTGGTTGGTGGATCCACTCGATGGTACTCGGGAGTTCATTGACCGTACCGATGCGTTTACCATTAATGTTGCGCTTATTTGGCAGGCGCGGGCAGTACTGGGCTTTATCGTATTGCCGGTTACTCACGAGCTCTATATAGGCGCGCCCGGGGTGGGCGCTTGGCGTTGCACTCAGGATGCCTGCACGCCGCTGCGGGTACGCCACCTAGATGTTTTATCACCCCTAAGAGTATTGGCAAGTGTCCGCCATAGCAATGCGAGGGTCTTAGCGGTACTCGAGCGGCTCGATGGGGTATGCAGCGGTACGGAGCGAATAAATGCGGGTAGCGCCGTTAAATTTTGTCGGTTAGTAGATGCCGAGGCGGATATTTATCCACGGACCTCGCCCTGCTATGAGTGGGATGTCGCGGCCGGAGATGCCCTTGTCACCGCCGCCGGAGGCTTTGTCCGGAACGCGGCGGGTCAACCAATGTGTTACAACGAGCGTGACACGCTATTGGTGGAGCATTTCGTCGCAGGGGCCGATAGCTCTATAGACTGGGCCAGCAAGCTTTACTCTCCTTGACTGACTTGCCACATTTACAGCTTGGGGTTAACGTCCAGACAAGAACCCATGGTGACGCAATATGACGACGGGCGGTGTGAAGGATGGCAGTGAAACTCATGGTAGCGCTGCTAATCATGAGGTGACCCCCACTATGCGCCTCATGACCTTGCAAGCCGGTCACAAAGCCCTCGATGCCAAGATTACGGATTTACAACAACAGCCCTATCAAAACCAGTTGCTTATTCAGCGGCTAAAAAAAGAAAAGCTGCATTTGAAAGATGCGATAGAGCGATTGAAGGACGAAATGGTGCCTGATATTAACGCTTAGCCCCTCAGCTCCAGTGGATGCCTTCGAGGGACAGCAAGATTTTTTTTCGTGTCAGACCACCGGTGAAGCCGCCGAGTTCAGCACCTGCACGCAGCACCCTGTGGCAGGGAATGATAATGGGTATTGGATTTGAGCCAACGGCGCCACCAATGGCGCGCGCCGCCTTTGGATGGCCAATAGTCTTTGCTAAATCCCCATAAGTGGTAGCAGTCCCAAACGGTTGGCGGCAGAGTGCGCGCCAAACACGTTGTTGAAAGGCGGTTCCTCGCAGGGCTAATGGCACCGAAAACTGAGTAAGTTGGCCGCTAAAGTAGTCTCTGAGCTGACTAGCCGCTTGCTGTAAAACAGGGTGATTAACGCTGACCGCCTCCCGCTGTTGCACCCACTTCCAGTCGATGCTGATCAGGGCGTCAGCTGACGCAGCAAGCCGGAGTGGGCCCAGGGGTGAGTCTACTATGACAACACTCATTCGGTTCGGGCGCTAGCTTGTGGGTGATCGGCGGCTAACAGTTCGCTGGCGTGTGCTGCGAAGCCGGAACCCGCCTGAGCGTAAAGATTGAACGCTGAAATGCCTACAGCATGCATTTCCTGCAGGTGATCCTCATGCCGAACAACCGCCGCCAGCCGCCCGCGAAAGCCGATACTGCGTAGTAACTCGGCGACCAGCATATTCTCTCGATGATTGGTCAGGGCAAGCATTATGAGTTGGACCTCTTTTAATGTAAGTCTGAACCAAAAATCTGGATCGGAAGCGTCAGCCCAGACGACCCGTCGCTGTTCGGTAACGTGGTGAGCCACTTTCGCCTCAATAGACTCTACACCGAGCAGCCATGTTCCCCACTGAGGGGCCAAAGACTCATAGGCTCCAGTACCCACGCGGCCCATGCCGAGGACGATAACACGTACTTCATCGGTCGGTTCATAGCTGTCGATCAGCGTTGGAGACTGGAAGCTGAGTAATTTGCTGCGGTGTTTGCGGTAGAATTCGTGACTGGCTTTGGTTATGGGTGCTGCGACAAGAAAGCTTATGGCTACTGCGATAGACAACGCGGCACTCCATTCAGCGTCCACCCAATTCACTGCCACGGCGACGGAAATGACGATCAGGCCAAATTCACTATGGTTGGCCAGAACGCTGGAAGCGAGCACGGCTGTTCGTGGGCTGGTGTGAAATCGAGTCATCAACGGAAAGTACAGGAGGGGTTTGACGCAGGCGAGTGAGCCCAGACAGATTGCGATAATGACTAAGGGAGTCGAGGGCCACCCGCTAAGACCGATAGATAGGAAAAAACCGATCAGGAATAAGTCTTTAAGCTGAACCAGATTGGCCGCCATGGCTTTTGATTTAGGGTGTCCAGCGAGAATCGCGCCAACGATCAACGCGCCTAAATCACCCTTGATTCCCACCATCTCAGATAACTGGGCGCAGCCTATGGCGAGCGCTAAGCCAAGCAGCGTCAACAACTCGCCGTAGCCGGCGATGCTGAGAATTCGCAATATCAGCGGCCTTAAGGGAATAATCAGCAGCGCGCCGAGGGCGTACCACGTGGGCACTTTATCCGCTGCTATCGCTAGGAAGCCGACGGCTATCAGGTCTTGGACGATTAACACGCCAACAGCGAGCGTCGCATGCTTTGACTGCGTCTCACCCCGCTCCTGCATAGTTTGTATAACGAATACAGTGCTAGAAAATGTCAGTGCAAACGCAATAATAGCGGCGCCACCCATGGATAGATCGATACTCGGCAGAAGCGCTATAAGGCCTATTAACAAGATAAACACCACAGCCTGAGTGACGACCATGTGAATGAGGGTTGAACCCCATACCTTCGACTCCAGTAAGCTTTTGGGATCGAGTTTCAAACCGATGGTGAATAGCAGTAGCGTGATGCCGGTATTTGCCAGCACCGTCAGCAGGGGCCCACTACTCACACTGAACTCGTGCAGTACAAAGCCAGCGGCCAAATAACCAATCAATGCAGGAAAGCCAACAGCCCGGCTGGCCATGCCACACAGCAGGGCCACGAGAATGATAAAAGGTTCAAACACTAGGGAGCATCCTGTTCTTCAGTGAGTGAGATTAGCAGTGCGCTCAGCGCCAAAATGATTAACGCCACTTCCACCATAGACAGCCAGCGCGTGGTGTCAGAGGCAGACTCAATTGTGAATAGTGACGTCGCGCCAAAGCTAATGGCCAGTATTAGGCTCAAGCGTGCAGTGCCCATCAAACCCATCGCTAGCAGCAGTAATAGAACTCCACGCCCCGCCTCTAGCATCACTTCGGGCGATAGTGGTTGCTGCCAAAGCATGGCGATATGCAAAATGCCTGCGACTAGGGCGAGGAACATTGAGCCCGCTCTGGCCGCTCGTCCGATAGTGGCGAATCGCTGGGCGGTAGGAATGTTTGATTCGGTTTCCATTGGAGAGCCTTCCCCTGTATTTCTCTAGCGCTATCAGTTTGAGGGATCGATCTTAGTGGGTACCGCTATTAGTCTTGATTTTGCATTACACTGACGCCCATGTCAGCGTCATACTTACTTAAATTACTCGATAGCGCGCCTGCACAATCCCTCGATAGCCTAGCGCTAGTTCTGGGAGTGGATCCAGTATTGGCAGGGGATTGGTTGGCTCAGCTGTCCGAACAAGGATTTGCCATTCAAACCGATGATCGGGGAGCGTTATCGCTCCTGCGCAGTGTTGACTGGCTGCAAGCTCAGCGCATCGCATCGCGGTCAGCATCGGTAGAGATACTGCTCTCAACAACGTCGACCAGTGATGAGCTGTTGGAGCGAGCTCAGACCGGGTCAATTCATGGGCAGGCCGTGTTCGCCGAGCACCAAACGGCGGGCCGAGGTCGACTGGGACGACAGTGGGTGAGCCCTGTTGCCCGGAATATCTATTTGTCGTTAGGTTGGCAATTTTCTCAGGGCGCAGCGGCTTTACAAGGGCTGAGTTTGGCGATTGGCGCCGCGATAGCTGACGCACTAGATCGGCAGTTGGGTATTGCCTTGGCGTTGAAATGGCCAAATGATTTATTTTTCAATGGTGCCAAATGTGGGGGTATTCTTGTCGATTTAACCGGTGACATCGCGCACCAGTGTACCGCTGTTGTAGGCGTGGGGCTAAATGTACAGATGCATGCGAATCCAGCACAAGGCATTGACCAAGCGTGGACGTCCATCGATGCGGCCCGTGCGGCGCCTTTTGAGCGCAACGTCGTGGCGAAGATACTGTTAACGGCGATAACGGATTGTTTAGTAGATTTTCCGAGCGTGACTTTTGGCGGTTGGCGCGTTCGATGGCAGCAACGAGACTTGTTGAGAGGTCGCTACGTCACGGTAGGATCGGAGCGGGGAATAGCTGTTGGAGTGGATGGTGCGGGCGCTTTGCTACTGGATGATGATGGCATTCAACGTAGTGTCAGCAGTGGAGATGCAACGCTCCGGCCTCAATCCGAGGTGAACTAAGTGGCGATGGATTGTTTACTGATTGACGTGGGTAACAGCAGCATTAAATGGGCTGTAGGTGATAGCTGTCAGCCATTAACTGCGCTGGATGTGCAGCGCTGCCCACGGCGGAGTCATCAAGCCACTGCCGATGAGTCAGATGCTCAGGTCCTGCTCAACGATCTAGATTTGCACAATATTTCCGTGTTGCCGGTTTGGGTATCCAGCGTCGCGGGGCAACCGTTTGATAGTCAGCTGATCCATTGTTTTCAGGCAGCGGGCTGGCCTAGTGTGATGATTGAATCAGCAAAGGGGTGCGAGCATGATGTGGTGAACAGCTACGCACAACCGCAGAGCATGGGTGTTGATCGCTGGCTGGCAATGGTAGCCGCCCGTTACGGGCGATCAGGTCCATTATTGGTCATTGATGCTGGCACGGCGCTCACGATCGATGTAGTCGCTGCCGATGGCTGTCATCAGGGTGGCTATATATTGCCCGGCGTACAGCTGATGGAAGAGGCGCTTATTCGCGAAACTGGGCGTGTGCGTTTCTCCGACACGGCCTTACTGTCCACTGAACCCGGCCAATCGACAGCGCAGTGCGTGACCAGCGGGCTATGGATCGCCGCATTCGGCGCGGTATCGCTGGTCGCTAATCGCCATCCTGACCACCGTATCGTCCTGACGGGCGGGGGTGGTGAAGCGTTACTCGCTGTCGGGGTAAGAGGCGAGTGGCGACCCCATCTGGTCTTGGAGGGATTGGCAATTCGCGCATCGGTAGAATTTGAGGGTTGACCTCGGCCCAAGATATCGACATTATTCGCACCCTTTCCGGTAGCTCCACTCTTGGGCGCCGTATCAGGCTGGCGTAGCTCAGTAGGTAGAGCAGCTGATTTGTAATCAGCCGGTCGGGGGTTCGATTCCTCTCGCCAGCTCCATTTTTGGAGTTCTTTATGGATATCAATGGAAAAGTGGTTGCTATTACCGGTGGCGCTCAGGGGCTTGGCCTCGCGATGGCTCGGGTGTTCGCCGAGGGCGGTGCTCGGTTAGCATTAATCGATATTAACGCCGATGTGTTAGCGAGCGCCCGAGATGCGCTACAGGAAACCGGCGCTACTATCGAGACTTTTGTCGCCAATGTCGCCGATGAAGAGAGCGTTATCCAGACGTTCGACGCTATTGTCGACACTTTTGGCGAGCTTAACGGGCTGATCAATAACGCCGGCATTACCCGTGATGGACTTATGTTGAAGGTAAAAGACGGGCAGGTGGTCGAAAAGATGAGCCTGGCCCAGTGGCAAATGGTGATTGATGTCAATTTAACCGGCGTTTTCCTCTGTGGCCGCGAAGCCGCGGCACGCATGATTGAGTCCGGTTCGGAAGGGGTGATCATTAACATTTCCAGCATCTCTATGGCCGGTAATTTTGGCCAAACTAACTATTCCGCGACTAAAGCCGGTGTGGCGGCCATGGCGGTCACATGGGCCAAAGAGCTGGCGCGTTATGGCATTCGGACAGGCGCTATTGCCCCCGGGTACATAGCGACTGAGATGGTCATGGGTATGAAGCCTGAGGCGCTTGAGAAAATGGCTGCGGGTATCCCGTTAAAGCGTTTGGGGGAACCTGGCGAAATTGCTCAAATGGCTCTGGCTATTTTTACTAATGATTACATTTCTGGGCGGGTATTTGAGGTAGATGGCGGCCTGCGCCTCTAAATGCAGGCTGAATCTGATGAATACTCCGTGATGGCCGGGGAGTTTGATGGGAAGGTAAAAAATTAACGGTGAAAAGCGGTTGACATCATCGCTCGACGTCAACAGAATATGCGCCCTTCCGGAGGGGTTCCCGAGTGGCCAAAGGGATCAGACTGTAAATCTGACGCGCGAGCTTCGGTGGTTCGAATCCACCTCCCTCCACCATTAGAGAACAGAGCTGTCGGACGCTAACGACTAATGCTGACAGCAAAGAAGGAAAAGTACGGACACGGTGAGCCCCTGTCAGTGCTGTGTTGGATTGCGCGGTCCCAAGGGTGTAAACCTGCGGGTATAGTTTAATGGTAGAACCTCAGCCTTCCAAGCTGATGATGCGGGTTCGATTCCCGCTACCCGCTCCACCAACAGTGGTGCAGTTTGGCTCATATAGCTCAGTCGGTAGAGCACTTCCTTGGTAAGGAAGAGGTCACCGGTTCAAATCCGGTTATGAGCTCCAGGTTCAGCGCCATTGGTGGTGCTGGTTGAGTGGCAGTCAATCAAATTGGCTGCTTAAAACAGAGAAACACAGGCGTAAGTTAGCGCGCCCTGAATTGCTTCAGGAGAAAAGGTCGACATGGCGAAGGAATCATTTGAGCGTTTGAAGCCCCACGTCAACGTGGGAACGATAGGGCACGTAGACCACGGAAAGACGACGCTGACGGCGGCGTTG